>CESC01001072.1_pt1 | contig 331872 bp, 302 predicted proteins | sample 531131 | NCBI WGS metagenome assembly CESC01 (sample SAMEA2621295, study PRJEB7988) | marine metagenome | biome: marine biome (ENVO:00000447); feature: mesopelagic zone (ENVO:00000213); material: "saline water (ENVO:00002010), including plankton (ENVO:xxxxxxxx)" | depth 800 m
CCGACCGAAATCAGTGGCACAATTTGATCCGAGTTATCCATATTGAAATCTATCTAATATAGAGCTTCTGTTTTTCTATCAAACTTCAAGAAAAACGCTCCAGATATACCAAGTAAATGGTTTTGATCTTTCATAAAATTTGAACGTATTTGAGATCAAAATTAATGCGGATTTTAATTGATAACTTAGGGTGTCAAAGTTGTCATTTTGAGTAGCGAAGCGGACAAAAATGAGAAGCAAGAGGATAACCCGCTGCGCGAGGTTATATAGCTCATTTTTATTTGTAAATAGCTGTTTTGTAGTGGGTTGTGTGATTCTCATAAAGTATTGGAAATAACTGCTTTGTAGCGGTTTTCCGTGAAACGCTTCAAAGCCCTTATAAACAGGGCGATTGATTATCCTAATCTTTAAAAATCTAGTGATGCCTAAACGATTTTCCCGAATAAATTTTCACACCGAAACAGTGGAGCGCTTTAAAAAGTATGCCATAGCTAATGATGCGAATTATACTGAAACCCTAGAAGCTATTTTAGACTTTTTTGAGCAGAATTCCATCAATCCATTTGAGCCTTTTGATAATTCTAAACAGCGATTGGAAACATTATTTAATAAACGAATGGATGGGGTAGAAGCTATACTACGAAGAATAGAAAACGAGCAAACCAAACCGACCAAAAAGTTATTGGATCGACTTTTTAACCAACAGGAAGAAGAGCAACCCAAGTTTGTTGAACGGAAATTTAGGTAGAGTAATAAGTTTGTTCTGTGTTATAACTCAACCTTTTAAATGGATAGTTCGCTCACGTCCATTGTATAGGTTTTAAACATTTAGTGAGCGTCTTATATTACTCACCCTACGGGTGTACAAGCACCTTCCATTATATTCTATATTCAATATTTCTTGATAGGTCTATTTTAAAGTAATGCGATAGATAACTAACTCACGCCATTGTATATATCGGTATGATATTTAGTGAGCGCCAAAGCCTCACCTTACGGGTATACAAGTACCCTCTGACCTTAAAGGTCTTTTAAAAATATGGTACATATATCGGTTTTCTTTTTGTGTTCTATTTATCAAAACTTGGATGACCACGCCGTTGTATATGCTTTCTGCATTTGGTGAGTGCCCGTGACCTCACTTTGCGGGTGTACAAGCACCCTCGACCCTAAGGGTCTATGTATAATTCATTCAGATTATCATTTGTTATTTTTTCATCGGCATCTTTCTTTATTAGAGTTGATTTATAAGTAAGCCCACGCGTTGTATATGCCCCCGCGGCATTTCGTGAGTGTATTTAAACCTCACGTTATGGGTATACAAGTACCCGCTGATCATAAAGTCAATTAATAGGTTTAATCTATGACCAATTCAATTCCTGCTTTTTTGGCTTTGTATTCTATTTTTTTAATGAGTTCGTAGTAGTTCCAGTTTCTGAGGATGAATTGGTTTTCTTTAGCAGCTTCGATCTTGGCTTCTTGATTGAGCAAGATCAAGGTGCCGGCTTGATGTTTGACACAAAAGTCTATGAGTCTTCTGCTGTAAACGTGTAAGCGCTGATTGACATACTTGGTTTCTTTGTCCTTGTATTTTTCCACTGCCTTAAGCTTGCGGGTGCGGCCGTGTCCGCCTCTGGAATTGACGGTTCCGGCCAGAGCACGCTTCCGCGCGGCTTGGATGGCCAAGCGGCGGTAAAGGAATTCTTCTTTAGTCCCGATGTTTAAACGGTTGCTGCCTACCTTGACGCTGATAGGATGCTCCAGCGACAAGGAAGCTTCTGCAACTACTTCTGGTTTTAAGACGTGTTGCTCTTGCTTGATATCAAATACCGCCAACCAAAAGATCTTAGTATTGGTTAGTTTGATCTCTGAGGTGCGCAGGCGCACCTCCCCGTTTACCGCCCGATGCAAGAGGTCCCGCTTATCGGAAAAGTCTCTGCCCAAATAGGTGCAAAAGGGAATCTGAAATAAGCGAAAACAGAAGGCATTGCGCTCGGGGTCGTGCTTGAAGCCCCACATACAGCGCGCTGGAAACGGAAAACCAATATCCCGCCTGAAGTTTTTGAGGGAGCGCTCGCCCTTCCAATATTTGGGTTTATTTTTATTGAAGCTGCTTTCGAGGTTGCGATTGAGGTTGGATAAGATCTCCATCGGGATCTCTCCCTTAAAGCGGTCTGCGATCACCCGGTAAGTCGTATTGATGCGAGAGCGATTTAAAATGCCACTTTCATCTTTCTTTTGATCGGCCAATTTATATTGGATGTCTTCAGTCAGGTAAAAGAACTCCTTGATCATTTCCTGGCAGTATAAATGGGTTACGATGATGTTGGCCGCTTTAAAGCAGCGGTTTTGCCATTGGTACAATTTACCAATCGCTTCTTTACGCTCTTCGTAGGTAGGCAGGTCTACCTTGAGTTGGATCTTGCGGGTAAGGCTTAAGGTCTTATTCTTCATCATCAAGCGGATTCTAAGTGTTCGTGCTGCTGTAAGAGCTTATAAGCTGTGGTAAAGGCGCGGTGTACTTCCTTTTGGGAAAGTTGGAGTTCGTTAGCGATCTGCGCAAATGAATAGTGCTGCTCACAACGCAGTTCTAATACCCGGGCTTCCTGTGTGGTCATTTGGCCTACTTCGTTTTGTATTGGCTTAGTTTCCTGAGGTTGGAGTACATAGCCTTGGTGCAGGATGTTTTTAATTTCTTTTATGGTAAGCTGTAGCGTGGTACTGGCTTCTTTAATACTGATGCCCAGCTGCTCGGAAATGGTTTTATATTTAAAACCGTGTTGCAAGCAAAGCTCGATAAGGCGTTGGCGTTGGCTACCCAAGAGGGGTAACACCTTCACCACCTGCTCATACTCTTTTTGCTGCTGTTGTTGGTCTTCTCTATGGGTATCTACCGCTGTGGGATCATATCCCAGCATAAAAGTTTGGTAGTTGTCTATCTTTTCTAAAGCATAACACTCCCGATTAAACTGATTTTTAGGCCGTGCATAATACCATTTGCATTCATTGGAAATGACGGTGTATAGAAAATTGACCAGATGTTGGGGAGACTCGATGCTTTCGCGTTTTTCCCATAGCGTCAGAAAGGTGTCTTGTACCAAGGTTTCAACCACAAAGACATCTTTGATCAAGCTTCTGCCTGCCCAGTATATGCGCCGATGATACTTCGAATATATTTGTGAAAAAGCTTGTGGACAGTCCGATTTGAGTATATCAAAATAATAGGTGTCCCGGGAAGACTTCCCTGCAGGAATGCTATCTTTGGAGAATATGGGAGTAGGATGCATAGCTACATTTTTATGATGAAATAAGCTCGGACTTTACCAAGCAGAAATTTTGCAGTAAATTAGTAGGATCAAGACCGGTAGCCCACCAAAGACATTTGTAAAATACCAGATAGCCTTTGTATTTTACTAATAGAAGCAATTAAATAGAATGAACCAGTACCTTTAAGAGATGACAACAGCAACCAAACCCAATCATATCGGAAGAAAGATCGCGCGCATCCGTGAACTGCGCGGGATGAAACAGGAAACCCTTGCTCAAGAACTAGGGATCAGTCAGCAAAGTGTATCACATATTGAACAAAGTGAAACCCTAGATGATGCTAAGTTAGAAGAGGTTGCTAAAGTACTTGGTGTGACAAAAGAAGGGTTAAAGAACTTTTCAGATGAAGCTGTTTTTAACAACATTAATAATTTTCATGATAATTCAATTCAAAACAATTTCAATCCTGTTGAAAAAATAGTTGAATTATATGAACGTTTAGTTCAAGCTGAAAAAGATAAAGTAACCTATTTAGAAGAGTTGCTTAAAAAGAAATAAATTTCTCTAACCAGAAAATTATGAACGGACCTCAAGCTTTAGAAAGTTTGAGGTTTTTTATGGATAAATTTTTTGTTTGCAGTAAATAAATTTATCATGCTTCCAGATATTTTTTCTATACAAGAAAATAAAAATGAGTTTTACGGATTTCTGTAAAGTAATCTTTTAAGGACGTATTATATTGAAATTTATTTGGTTAACATTAAAAATAAATTCACGGAATACTCTTTTTGCAACCATTTAATTTTGCATCATAAGAATTATGTAGTTATTAATTGATGGTTTCAAATAATAGATTATATTTGCATCATAAGAATTATGCAAAATATTATGCAGTCTAGAAATGTTAATTTAAAATCCATTTTAAAAAATCGAGGACTTGCCTCGGGATACTCCTTTAGAGGAAAAATCCAACATATTCATAATGGGGGCGTGCGTATCATTCAACTAAAAGACTTTATCAACGAGTATACAGCTATTGGTGAAGAGCGCTTCCTTATAGCTGAAGAAAATATAAAACCTAAATATTATCTGGAGACGGGCGATATTCTTTTTATTGCCAAGGGGACTAATAATTTTGCAGTAGTATTTGAGCAATTAGATGATTTCCCTACAATTGCTTCCTCTGCACTTTTTGTCATAAAAGTTGATCAAAAAATAGCATCACCTGAATATGTTGCTTGGTACATCAACCAAAGCTTAGTTCAAAATTATTTTAAAACAAATGAGGCCGGTACTTATGTAACCAGCATTAATAAGACGACAATTGAGGAAATCCCTATCGCACTCCCTTCATTAAAACTTCAAAATCAAATTGCAAGGATTTCCCTTTTGCATAAAAAGGAAAAGAGCATTATCGCTGAAGTCACAGCTTTAAAAGATACCCTTATAACCAATCAATTACTAAAGACCCTGTAAGAATGTCCACAAAAATAAAACCCACCCAAAACCAAATCAATACAGCACTCTGGAACGCCTGCGATACCTTCAGGGGTGCTTTTGATTCTTCAGAATATAAAAACTACATTTTGGTATTTATGTTTCAAAAATACCTGAGTGATGTCTGGAAAGACCACTATAACCAACTCAAAGAGCAATACGGAGGTGATGAGGAATTGATTCAGCGCAAGTTAAAAAGAGAGCGATTTGTATTGCCGGAGAACTGCACTTTTGATTACATCTATGAGCATCGCAATGATACCAACATAGGTGAGAAAATCGATAAAATATTTGCTCAGATTGAAGAGCGTAATATTGAGAAACTGAATGGTGTTTTTAGAAATATAAGTTTTAACTCTGACAAACTTGGACAGACTAAAGATAGAAACCGTCGTTTAAAGAATTTGATAAATGACTTCGCTAAGCCCGAGCTGGATTTTAGACCTTCGCTGTGGGAAGATAAAGAAGATATCCTAGGAGAAGCCTATATGTTTCTCTTAGAAAAGTTTGCTTCCGGAGCCGGTAAAAAAGGTGGTGAGTTTTTTACACCTAAAGAAGTTTCAGGTTTATTAGCTAAGCTGGTGGCTCCCAAAGAAGGAGATCGCATATTTGATCCTACTTGTGGTTCGGGTTCCTTATTGATTAAAGTTGCTGAAGAAACCAAGGATGCCGATGGCGAGCCAACAAATAACTTTGCCATTTACGGTCAGGAAAGTAATGGTGATACCTGGGCATTGAGCAAAATGAACTGCTTTTTACACAGTATGGACTCTGCTCAAATAGAATGGTGCGACACCATCAATAATCCTAAACTGATTGAAGGGGATGCCTTGATGAAGTTTGATATAGTGGTGGCAAACCCTCCCTTTAGTTTAGATAAATGGGGTCATGAAAATGCTGAAGCAGATCGTTTTAAGCGCTTCTTTCGGGGTGTTCCTCCCAAGTCTAAAGGGGACTACGCGTTTATTCAGCATATGATTGAGACTACAGCTCCTGGGGGTAGAGTGGGTGTAATTGTGCCGCATGGAGTTTTATTTCGTGGAAGTGCAGAACAAAAAATCAGACAACAACTCATCGAAGAAAATTTGTTAGAAGCTGTTATCGGCTTGCCCACCAACCTGTTTTATGGAACAGGAATACCTGCAGCTATTCTTATTTTCAATAAGGCCAAAACTACAGAAGATATCCTCTTTATAGATGCCAGTAAAGACTATGAAGATGGTAAAAGACAAAACAAACTGAGGCCTCAGGACATTGAGAAAATTGTTGACACCTATACCGGTTTTAAGACCATCAAAAAATTCAGCGCGGTAGTACCTCCTGAGGAAGTGGCTGAGAATGATTTTAACCTCAATATCCCCAGATATGTGGACACCTTTGAGGAAGAGGAACCGGTAGATATTGTAGCGGTTCAACAACATATTGAACGTTTAGAAGAAGAGCTTGTAGTAGTACGTGCAGAGATGCAAAAGCATTTAAAGGAATTAGGATATTAAGATGGCAGAAAACGAACAAAATAACATCATCATTTATACCAGTACAGATGGTAAAGCATCAGTTGCTTTATTTGAGCGTGACGGCAGCGTCTGGCTCAATCAAAAACAACTCGCTGAAATTTTTGACACCTCTATTTCAAACATAAGTCTACATATTCAAAATATACTGAAAGATAAAGAGTTAAAGTCTAAATCAGTTATCAAGGATTACTTGACAACTGCCTCAGATGGTAAAGAATATGAGGTTTCATTTTACACCTTGGAGATGATACTTGCCATAGGATACCGCGTGCGCAGTAAACGTGGTGTGCAATTCAGACAATGGGCTACCCGAAATCTTGCTGAGTATATGCGCAAAGGCTTTATCATGGATGATGAGCGCTTAAAAAACCCGGATGGGCGTTCTGATTATTTTGACGAGTTATTAGCGCGTATTAGGGATATACGCAGTTCTGAAAAGCGTTTTTATCAAAAAGTAAGAGATCTTTTTAGCTTAAGCAGTGATTACGACTCAACCGATAAGGCAACGCAAATGTTTTTTGCTGAAGCACAAAATAAATTGCTTTTTGCAGTCACGCGTAAAACAGCCGCAGAACTCATTTTATCTCGGGCAGACGCACGCAAACTCAATATGGGGCTAACCAATTGGAAAGGTAGCAAAGTACGAAAACAAGATATTACCATTGCAAAAAACTACCTGAGTGCTGACGAATTAGACAGCCTGAACAGGCTGGTCGTCATATTTTTAGAGCAAGCGGAATTGCGGGTTAAAAACCAGCAAGATCTTACCATGGGGTATTGGCAGAGCAATCTGGATAAACTATTGATTTTTAACGAATTTCCGGTGCTCAAAACAGCAGGCAAAATCTCGCATAGTGTGATGGAGAAAAAAGTACGCGCCCACTATGTAGCCTATGATAATTTGCGCAAAAGAGAAGAGGCACTGGAAGCAGACAGAATGGAAATTGAAGAACTAAAAGCATTGGCTGAAAAAATTAAAAATAAAAGTAAATGATTTTAAATCCCACCATAAACCGAAGCGTTTTGCTGGTAATCCCAAAACAACCGTTTTACGACTGGAGCAATGCGCTTACGCCAGACCTTAATCCTGTACAACCTGCTGATGTAAATGATCACAACACCTACTTGCTGGAAGATGAATTGTTTTTGGACGATTTCAAAAGCGAATTAAAACCCTATTGGAAAAAGATATTTATACATGAACTCTTTGGTCAATGGACAGATGAACGCGACTACCCAAGTCTTAGCTGGGAATTGTTTAACCAATGGTTTGACTGCTACAGATCTTCTCTGGTGATAGACCTGACGGACCAACCTCTTTATATCGAGGAGTATGAGTAAAACACAAACACTGGAGCATAAAGAGGGCTATGAAAAAAACAAACTAGGGTGGACTCCTGAGGGTTGGACAGTAATGAGCCTCGGTAAAATAGGAGAGTTTTCCAAGGGTAAAGGAGTAGCTAAAAAAGATATTCAAGAAAATGATGTTGAAGGGTTGCCAAGTATTAGATATGCTGAAATTTATACGCTATATGATTACTACACGTATTCTTTAGAAACAAAAATTAACGAAGAGTCCGCTAGAAATAGCAATCCTATTAATTACGGGGATATATTGTTTGCTGGTTCTGGGGAGACCTTAGAGGACATCGGAAAGTCAGTTGCTTACCTAGGCAATGAAACAGCATACGCTGGAGGTGATATCATTATACTGAAGCAAAATTGTCAAGACTCACAATATTTAGGATATTTATTGAATAATGACGTGGTAAGAAACCAGCTGTTTAAATTGGGTCAAGGGCATTCTGTAGTTCATATCTATTCTAGTGGTTTGAAAAAAGTTTTAATACCCCTGCCCCCGCTTCCCGAGCAACAAAAAATAGCTCAGATCCTGGTAACCTGGGATAAAGCCATTGCCTTACAGGAACAACTAATTGCTGAAAAACAAGCCCTTAAAAAAGGCTTGATGCAGCGGTTGTTGACTGGGAAGAAACGTTTTCCGGGGTTTGAGGAGGAGTGGGAAGTGGTAAAGCTTGAAGATGTTTGTGATTTTAAAAATGGTAAAGGACACGAGAAATCTATAGATCCAACTGGTCAATATGTTGTTGTTAATTCTAAGTTTATTTCAACAGATGGTAGTGTTAGAAAATACACTAAAAAACAAGCTTCACCCCTATTCAAGAATAATATAGTAATGGTTATGAGTGATGTTCCCAATGGGAAAGCTCTTGCTAAATGCTACTTAATTGATGAAGACAACAGATACTCACTGAACCAGCGTATTTGTTCCTTAACATCTATAAATATCAATACGAAGTTTTTATACTATCAATTGAACCGAAATAAGTTTTACCTAAAATTTAATGATGGCCTCAGTCAAACAAATCTTAAGAAAAAAGAAGTCTTAGGATGTCCAATTGTAGTTCCACAAATGGAGGAACAGGAAAAAATCGTAAGTGTCATAGAAGCTTCTGGCGAGTCATTAAAATTAATGCAAGAAGCCGTTAAGGATATGATTCAACAAAAACAAGGCTTGATGCAGCAATTATTGACTGGGGAGAAACGGGTTAAAATATAAAATTTGTATTATGAAATTAGAAAAACTAACACTAAGGAATTTTAGATGTTATAAAGAGGAGACCGTTTTTAAGGTTGATGACTTAAACTGTTTAATTGGTAGAAATGATGCAGGGAAGTCAACAATAATGGAAGCTCTTGATGCATTTTTCAATGATAATATTGACACTGGAGATCTATCTACCAATAATGATGATAATGAAATTGAGATCACTTGCGAATTTTCTGATGTGCCAGATTATTTAGTTCTTGACACCTCTATTGAAACAAACCCAGAAGAAGAAGGTATTCTTAACGCCAATGGTAATTTAGAAATAGTTCGAGTTTTCAAAATCGGAAAAACTGTAGGTAAAGCAATTTATTTAAATGCTCAGAATTATGTTCACGAAGAACTTTCACAACTTTTAGAACTTAAAAACGGTACTCTTAAATCAAAAGCAAATGAGTTAGGTGTTGATTTGAGCGGGGTTACAAAATCTAAAAATCCACCCATAAGATCAGCTTTTAGAGATCATTTCGGAAGAGAAAAAAGTAATTCTCAAATTAAAGTTGATGGGAATCTTACAACAGAGAACAACCTTAAGACTATATGGAGTAAACTAAAAGTTATGTTACCAATTTATTCACTTTTTAAGGTTGACAAAAGTTTAGATGATAAGGACGGAGACGTTCAAGACCCTATGAAAAGTGCAATAGAAGAAACTTTAGCTATTCAAGAAATTCAAGAAAAACTTTCTGAAATTGAAAATATGGTCAGAGAAAAATCTACTGCAGTTGCAGATAGTATAATTGCAAAGCTTACCGATATTGATGCATCGCTGGCTGAAACTTTAAAATCAGATTTAAGAAAACAGCCAAATTGGAAAGGACTATTTGACCTCACTCTATTTAATGAAGAAGATATCCCTTTGAATAAAAGAGGCAGCGGAGTAAGAAGGTTAGTCTTACTAAGTTTTTTTCAGGCTCAGGCAGAAAAACGAAAAGGAGATAAGAGTTCTCCTTCTATCATTTACGCAATAGAAGAACCAGAAACTTCACAACACCCTAACCATCAAATGTTACTTATCCGATCTTTAATAGAACTTAGTGAAGGCGATAATACACAGGTGTTTTTTACTTCACACAGCGCAAATCTTGTTAGAGAATTACCCATCCAATCCTTGAGATATGTTGTTAATACTCCTGATGGACTTAGAATTCAAAATGCTTGGAATTTTGAGGATGAAGTAGAAGTTCAGGAAACAATTGATGCTGTAATAGATACCCTAGGAATATTGCCTAACCCTAAAGACTCTGTTCGAGTGTTGGTTTATGTAGAAGGGAATAATGACGTCCTAGCTTTAAAGAGATATAGTAGTATTTATATAAATGAGGGAGAGGAAATCATAGATCTTAATGACTCAAAAATTGGTTGGGTCATTACTGGTGGTTCTTCCCTCAAACATTACGTAGAGAATAGTTATTTGTCTGGATTAGGAAAACCAGAAGTGCATATTTATGACGGAGATGATATTAAATATATAAGGGCAGTACAGGAAATAAATGCGAACAACGACCCTTCTAAGGTTGCATTTAATACTTCGAGACGAGAGTTAGAAAACTATTTACACCCTGAATCGATCAATGAAGCATACATTGCAAATGGAGGTCAATGTAATCTTACTACAATCGATCCACAGGACGATGTTCCTACCCTTGTAGCAGAACATACTTATACTTTAAGTGGAGGTAATTGGGAGGAACTCGAAATAGAAAAAAAGAAGAAAAAATCTGACAGCAAGAAAAAATTATTAAATACTCAAGCAGTTGAATTAATGACGCTTGAGAGATTAAAAGAAACAGGGGGATATGATGAGATCAAAAGTTGGTTTGAACAAATTAAGGTTTCTGCTAATTAATAGATGTATTACAACAAATTACACCGCATACAACGACTCTGAAAAATCGGAGCGAAAAACCTTATAAAAATGAGGTACAAGTAGCTATAGTAAATAGATAATGAAACAAAAACTTGATTTGATGCAGCATTTATTGGCTGGGGAGAAACGTGTGAAAATTTAAAAGAAAAGAAATGCAAAAAACATTTAATTTTTATTGTGATGAGAGCACACATATAGAAAATGACGGTCAACCGTATATGCTGTTATCCTATGTAGCAACACCCTATAATCAGCTGCGCATGCATAATCAGTATATCCGAAAATTAAAAAAAGACCATTTTTTTAACGGAGAAATCAAATGGAGTAACCTCTCAAAATCGCAATATCCCTTTTACAATGCGCTCATTGAATATTTTTTTGCGACCGATCTGCAGTTTAGGTGTATAATTATCAATAAAGAAAAAATGCGTCATCAAGAATTTAATCAAACCCATGATGAATTCTACGATAAGATGTATTATCAACTGCTCAATAAAAAGATTGAACCAAATAACATCTATAATATTTACATAGATATTAAAGACTCTCATAGCTATCGCAAAGCGGCCAATTTAAAAACCTACCTGGAGCGCGATTATCAAAATATCAGGAATCTACAGGTTATTAGAAGTTATGAAAGCGAGTTACTTCAACTATCAGATGTGATTATGGGAGCAATTAATTATAAACTGAGAGGTCTTAATAAAGTTACTAGTAAAAACAAGCTTATTGAAAAAATAGAAGCTCTAAGTGGTAAGACCTTAGAGCGATCAACTCCTCCATTTGAGACCAAGTTTAATCTGTTTTTCATAGATCTTAAATAATGTCATTTAATCATATCAAGAAGTACAACTCGTTCTTAGAAATTGGGCATTATGGCGAAAGAGAACGTGATGAAGAATTGAAATCCATATTTAACCGAGACATAGCAGATAATCCTCATTTTATTTTTCGGGGTAAAAAAATCAGACCCCTAAAGAATGAAGGGCAACCTTCAATGGATGTATTGTTTGATCACCTTACCCGAGAATCTAAATTTATAAATGACAAAAACGGTAAAAAGGTTAAAACCCGAAAAGATTTTGACTTTGAACGTTCTAAACGCTTGCATTGGATTTTACACCACATTCAAGAAAAATCAAAAGATATGGTTGAAGTTTTTAGTCATAAAGACAGGATAAGCGGTAAAAATGTAATACGTACATATCTTTATGATAAAGAGGAAAATTATATAGTGATCTTAGAGCCTCAGCGTTCTAAAACTGATTATTATTTAATCACAGCCTATTATTTAAAGAAAGAAATGGGAGGCCCGAAACAAATAAAAAATAAATTAAAAAGGAAATTACCAGAAGTATATTAAAACGCAAAATCCGGCACATATCTGGACGTGTCGGATTTCGAAGCTCATTAATCCTATATGGTATTATGAACGCTGCAAATATAAAAAATTATTTTTGTTCACAACTTGTTGATAAGGCTATTGTTGTGTTAAAGTTTAAAGATTAAAATGCTGAAATTCAGTATTTAATAATGTTGTTTGTGGCATTAAAACTAAATTAAATGGCAATTGCAGATTACTTAGAATACAACGACTCTCAAAAACCAGCCCTTCAACTCCTAAAAAAGATGAAGTGGCAGTATCTTTCAAAAGAAGAAGTATTAGGTGCGCGAGATGGGATGTATAGCAATGTCATCTTAGACAAGATTCTTGGCGAGCAGCTTAGTAAAATCAACAGTTTTGAATATAAAGGAGAAAATTATCCCTTTTCTACAGGTAGCATTCAAGGGGCGATCAATGCCTTAAAAAATGTCCCAAATGAAGGTTTGGTTCAAACTAATGAACGGGTATATGATTTATTGACCTTAGGAAAAAGTTTTAATGAAACCGTACAAGGCGATCGCAAGGCCTACACCGTTAAATACATCGATTGGGAAAATCCACAAAACAATAGTTTTCACGTTTGCGAAGAGTTTGAAGTAGAAGGCGTAGCCGGTAAAAAACGCCCGGATGTGGTACTGTTTGTTAATGGTATTCCTTTTGTAATTATAGAAAACAAGCGTCGGGATAAAAACGATTCGCTAGAGGAAGCTATATCGCAGCATATCCGTAACCAAAAAGAGAAAGAGGGAATCCCTAAACTATTTTACTATGCACAACTCTTACTGGCAGTACATCCTAATGAAGTAAAGTATGGCGCTACAGGAACCCCGGCTAAATTTTGGTCCGTTTGGAAGGAAGATAATCAAAAGGAAATTGGCAAACTACTCCGAAAAAAAACAAATAACACAGAAGCAGAAGATCGGCTAATCACTGAGCAGGACAAAGGCTTATATGCTTTATGTGAGCCACTTCGTTTATTAGAGCTTGTCTACAAGTACATCGTTTTTGATGGCCCTGATAAAAAGATTTGCCGGTATCAGCAATACTTTGCTGTACAAGAAACCATTGCCCGCGTAAAACAACGAAACAAAGACGGAAATCGCGAAGGTGGGGTAATCTGGCACACCACAGGAAGCGGTAAGTCCTTAACCATGGTTATGCTTTCTAAAGCTCTGGCGTTAGAAACTTCGATTGAATCACCCCGTGTAATCATCGTCACCGATAGAATTAGCCTGGATAAACAAATCTTTAAAACCTTTGTAAACTGTGGCAAGCACGTTAAAAAGGCTAAAAGTGGTAGTGATTTAGTTGATTTGCTGCAAGATAAGGGCAATGAAATCATCACAACAATCATTGATAAATTTGAAATAGCAACCAAACGGGCATCCTTTAAAGATGAATCCCAGAATATATTTGTGTTGGTTGATGAAAGTCATCGTAGTCAGTATGGTTCTGCCCACGCCAATATGAAGCGCATTGTTCCTAATGCATCTTACATTGGTTTTACGGGAACACCACTAATGAAAAGCCAAAAGAGTACGGCTAAAAAGTTTGGTGGCTTTATTCATAAGTATACCATAGATCAGGCTGTAAAAGACGGTGCCGTATTACCCTTACTATACGAAGGGAGATCAGCCAAGCTAACTATTAATAAAAAACAAATTGATAAAGGTTTTGAACGCCTGGCAGCTCCATTAAATGAAGAAGCACGTAAAGATTTAAAAAAGAAGTTTGCTACCATAGGTAAGATTTATGAGTCTGATCACGTGATTGAAGAGATTGCGTATGATATTTCTAAGCATTTTCTGGAGAATTGGAAGGGGACAGGATTTAAGGCTCAGCTTGCAGTACCTAAAATCGATACTGCAATCAAGTACCAAAAATACTTTGAATCACAAACAGACGAAACGCTTAAAATAAATACACGGGTTGTTTTTACGCCTCCAGACAGCAGGCAGCATAATGATGATGTATGGTCAGAATCCACCAGTGAATCCCGTAAATACTGGGAGCAATTGATGCAGCGCTTTAATGATCAGGAAGCCTACGAGAATCACGTTATCGAACGCTTTAAAGAAAAGGATGATGAAATAGAAATCATCATTGTGGTTAGTAAATTGTTAACTGGTTTTGATGCTCCTCGAAATACCGTATTGTATTTAGCGAAGCCCTTAGTGGCTCATAATCTGTTACAGGCAATCGCACGCGTCAACCGACTTTTTGAAGGAAAAGAACACGGGCATATCATTGACTATGTAGGCATTCTGGGAAAACTGGATGAAGCACTTACAGAATACAGTGCTTTGGAAGATTTTGACGAAGAAGATCTAACCAATGCTGTTGTCGATGTTAAGGAAGAAATTAGAAAATTACCGGTGCGTCATGCTGAGGTTTGGGACATTTTCAAGGGTGTTTACAATAAAAATGACTTAGAAGCTTTAGAGCGACATATCGCAGATAAAGATATCAGGGATGACTTTTACGATCGGGTTTCAGCATTTGCTAGGGTGCTTCAAACCGCTTTAGCCTCCGATGAATTTTATGTAGAATTCAATACCCAGCAAATTGGCTTTTATAAAAGTGAACTTAAGAAATTTCAAAGTTTACGGTTATCAGTACAATTTAGGTATGCAGAGAAGGTTTCATACAAAGAGTACGAGCCAAGAGTACGCAAACTACTAGACACTTATATTGATGCTGAAAAAGTAGAATTACTTACTAAGGATGTAAATATTTTCGATAAACAAAAAGTAGAAGAAGCTTTAGAAACCTATGGTAAATCACCGGCTTCAAAAGCGGACTTTATTGCCCACCAGATGAAGAAGGTAATTACAGAAAATATGGAGAAGGATGAAGTTTTTTATAAAAAATTCTCCCAACTTATTGAAGAAACCATAAAGAATTTTCACGAGGGGCGCTTAACCGAGAAAGAATATCTGGAGTCTATGCAGAAAACACGCACAGATTTAGTAGAGGGATATCAGGATGGCATTCCTGAAAAGCTACAGCATAGACCAAGAGCGAGGGCTTTTTATGGCGCTTTAAATGAGGTATTAAATAAAAAGTTGGATAAAGACATTAGTAAAAGGAAAGTCGCTGAGGCGGGCCTGGATATCGAAAAAATAGTAAACCAGTTAATTATCACAGATTGGAAAAAAAACGTCGATATCCAGAATAAAATGGAAAACGAAATCGAAGATTATTTAATTGGTAAGAGAACCCAGTTGGGTATAGAAATAAGTTTTGATGAGATAGATGCGATATTGATCAAATGCCTTCGGGTGGCGAAAAACAATTTCTAATGCACAAAATAAAGTACGGTACGAAAGATATTTTTTTTGAAGTAAGCCGTTCTAAACGTAAAACACTGGCTATTGAAGTGCATCCCGATAGCTCAGTGCACATAGTTGCTCCAGAACGAAGCTCTATCAGCGATATTGAACAAAAAGTCGCTAAACGTGCCAACTGGATTACGAAGCAGCAAAAGTATTTTGAACAATTTTTACCTCGAACTCCGGAAAGAGAATATGTTTCTGGTGAAACGCATTATTATTTAGGTAAATCCTACCTTTTAAAAATAGGTGTAGGAGACGTAAATGAAATAAAACTTAAAGCAGGTCAGCTTCAAGTTACCTGCAACGAAAGCGCTACTCCAGAAAAGGTAAAAAAGCTTTTAGCACATTGGTACTACAAGCACGCTGAAAAGAAGTTTCATACTTTAGCTGAACAAACTTTTGAGAAATTTAAGGAATACGATTTTGAAAAACCTCACTTAGAAATAAGAAGAATGGCTAAACGTTGGGGCAGCTGCAATACTATTGATAAAATCACGATCAACCCGGAGCTTATTAAAGCACCTGCCAAATGTATAGAATATGTTTTGGTACACGAGATGTGCCATTTGGTAATAACAAATCATAATAAAAACTTTTATAACCTTCTTACCTCAATTTTGCCTACTTGGAAAAAATGGAAAATGGAATTAGAAAGAAAAATGATTTAAAGAAATAATGAGTGTGACGACCTTTTCGGTAACAGACCCCACCAGTACCAATAAGCAACAGATCATTTTAATTCTGTTAACAAAATGTGAAATTTAAGCTTTTCAAATGCCGTTTTCATACACTCTTCATACACTATCCTAGGCTTTGCTATGCCTTTTCCTGGGAGTTGCCCTGCTTTAGGGTTGAATTTGACCGTCTTTTACGTCAACCAGCTCTCTCATACACCGGCTCTACGACAACCATCTTAAAGACAGAATAGCCTTAATATGCTCCTATATTTTTACCATTGTAAACCCATATCAACTCACGAAAAGTGTGGCAAAGTGTGGTTGCAGTGTGGGCTCACTGTGGACTTAGTGTAGAGTCATCTTGCTATTTCAGAGTAGATAAGTAGCTCCAATCAGCTTTTAAATCATCACGATGCGTTCATTGTACCCGTCTAAAACGGTACTGGGCAACGATTTTAGATAGACTTGAGTCGTATTTAAGCTGGTATGCCCTAACATTTCGGAAATGGCCTGTAACGGCACCTCCTGAAGCATTGCCTGGGTGGCAAAGCTGTGTCGGGCTACGTATGCTGTGAGGGTCTGTTGAATCTGGCATTTTTCTCCAATTTTGCGTAGACCTAAATTGTAGAGGCGGCGAGCACGGTGCAGGTCTTTGTATTGATGATCCAGAGTTTCGCGGTGAATGAACGGGAAGATAAAATCATCGGGTTCCTTATCTTTGGTGTAATGGGAGAGAAGTTGACTAACTTGATCCGTAAGCTTGATGTTATATTGTTTGGCAGTTTTCTTGCGCTTGTATTTTACTCTGCCATCCTGAATATCTTTCAGTTTTAAGAATGCCAAATCAATAAAGGGCATCCCATACAGCATATAGGATATGAGAAAATAATTTCGATGATGAAATAGTGGGTCGCTTTCTTCTAGTTTGAGATTAACAATTTTCCGAATGGATGGCAGGTCTAAAGCACGTTTGGCAGTAGGTTCAGTCCTTATCTGATAATGAATAAAGGGATAGGCTTCCTGCTCGATAATCCCAGCCTTAATTCCTCTATTGAACAGAGCGCGAATGTTTCGCATATAATTAGAAAGTCCGTTGAGACTATTGCCCTTTGCCATATGGTATTTATGGAAACGTTCTAACAAATCCAAATTCACCTCATTAAACTTAAGATCTGCACCTTTATTAAAAGTTCTTAGAACCCCTAGAGTAACTGTATAAGACTTGGCACTACCTATTCGATCTGCAGCTTTCAACTCAGCTACGACCTGATCTCCAAAATCAAAAAAGGAATCGTAGACAGCCTTGGTGGTGATTTTATCCCTTAATTCTCTAAGAGAAAGAAACCGCAGTTTTCGCTGATCGTTAAGCTTATTAATGATATCATTTCCTCTGGCTTTTTCTTTTAGGAGTACTGTGTTTAAACGAGAAACAGAAAAGGTGTCACGATAGGAATTTTTTACTTCTTGTTTTAGAGGGTCCCAATACCGTTTTTCGACAGCATATCCTGTAGCTATAGAAGTTGATTTTCCGAGATGAATCAATCGGAAAATTATGGGAAAAGTATTATCTTTTCGCTTACGTCTGGTGTCTAAAATAAGGTTAAATCGCGTGTTCATAGCTTTAAATTACATAAAAAAATTCGCAAGCTATTTGCAACTATATTCTGTAATCATCTGATATCAAATGAAATCAAAAATTATTAATTTTCTAAAAATCAGTAAATTAAGGTTTGTTTAAAGTAATTTTTAGGCACTCCTTAAAGTCTCATAATCAGGTGGTCCCTGGTTCGAGCCCAGGTGGGACCACTACTAAAGACAAGCCTTACAGAGACGTAAGGCTTTTTTTATTTTCAAAAATTTTGAAGCGTAAATAAAACCAAATAGCCAGAATTAACGTAAATAAGGTAATTAGGAATATAACAGAAGTTAATTAAGAACATAGTAGCAATATTCCTTGTAAAAAATCGATAAACAGCAACGTTAAACAGCTGAAGTTGTGTAATTTTTCTTAATATTGCCGTGTTTATAAATTGAAGCCCCCACCTTCTATGCGTTCAAAACTATATACATATGTAGTTACGTTAATCCTCTTTGTAGGTACTGCGCATATTGGGTATGCGCAAGGAGGGAAAGAACCTCCTCAACCTGAAGTTAAATCAACTCCTCCTCTTCCTCCTCCTGTTGGACTTCCGACACCAATAGACGACTATATTCCGTACCTTTTGATTTTAGGTGCCTTAGCTGGAGCTTCTTATTTTTATAAGATAGAACGTCAGAAGCCTACAGATTCATAAGACGTTTCACATACTTACCGATCACGTCAAATTCGAGATTAACAATAGAATCCTTTTCGATAGATTTAAATGTGGTGTGTTCGTAGGTATATGGGATAATGGCAACACTAAATTCATTGACTTTTGAATTGACTACCGTAAGACTCACACCATTAATGGTTATTGAACCTTTTTCTATAGTCACATTATTATGAGACGCATCATAACTAAATGTAAAAATCCAGCTTCCATCTTGCGTTTCTTTATTTACACAGGTTGCTGTCTGATCTACGTGTCCTTGAACAATATGACCGTCCAGACGGGTGCCTAAAATCATAGCACGCTCCAGGTTCACGAGATCTCCTTTTTTGAGTTGGTCTAAATTGGTCTTCTTAAGCGTTTCATCGATTGCTGTAACTTTGTAAGAATTATCCTCCAATTCTACAACAGTCAAACAAACACCATTATGCGCAACACTTTGATCAATTTTCAGTTCACTTGAAAGTTTGCTTTTTACGGTAATATGTAAATTTTGACCCTCGCGCTCTAATTTTTCAATACTTCCTAAATCTTCAATAATACCTGTAAACATGTTTGCGTTTTAATTAAGTACTTTTACATTATAATTTACAAAAGAAAGCCAAAGCGGTTTCACATGAAAGGACAAAGTATAAAATTAGGAATAAGCATAGGAGATTTAAACGGAATTGGCGGAGAGGTGGTTTTACGAACCTTTGAGGATGCACGTATGCTTGACTTTTGCACACCGGTTATTTTTGCTTCAGCAAAAACGATAAGCTTTCTTCTCAAGCATTTTAACCTTGACATTAATTTTCAAGGAGTAAAGTCGGCAGATAAAGTGATCGATGGTAAAATAAATGTGGTTAATGTTTGGAAGGATAATCCCAGAATTCATTTTGGTTCTGAGACGCCAGTGGCGGGCAGTTATGCTATAAAATCTTTAAAGGCTGCAGTAAGCGCTTTAAAAGCTGATGAAATTGATGCCTTGGTAACTGCGCCAATCAATAAAGCAAATATTCAAGGAGATGAATTTAATTTTCCCGGCCATACCGATTATTTAAATCAAGAACTTGAAGGCAACAGTCTTATGTTCATGGTTTCAGATAAGTTAAAAGTAGGATTATTAACCGATCACGTTCCGGTGAATGAGGTTACTACAAAAATCACTTCAGATTTAATTAAGCAGAAATTTAAAACGATTCATCATTCATTAGTTCAGGATTTTGGAGTGAGTAAGCCAAAAATCGCATTCTTAGGAATCAACCCGCATGTTGGAGATAATGGCGTCATCGGGAAGGAAGACGATGAAATTCTAATCCCTACCTTAGAAGAACTTCGTGATCAAGGACATTTAACATATGGGCCATATGCTGCTGATAGTTTCTTCGGAAGCGGAAACTATAAGAATTTTGATGCCATCATCGCGGCTTATCACGATCAAGGTTTAATTCCTTTTAAAACTTTGGCTTTTGGAAAAGGAGTAAACTACACTGCCGGACTTAATAAAGTACGCACTTCTCCAGACCATGGAACTGCCTTTGAAATTGCCGGGAAAGGCACTGCAGATATTAATTCTTTTAAAGAAGCTGTGTATAAGGCTTTAGATATTTATAAGAAAAGAGAAGAATATGCTGTCTTGACTGAAAATATTTTGCAAAAACAACCGCGAAAAAAACAATATTCCGGTCGCTCTCGTGGAAAATAAAGATATTTAAAAAATTTATCCACACTTAATTAACAGCTAAATAAAAATTTATATCTTTGCACCCGCCTTTTGCGGAAGTGGAGATTTTAGGAAAGAGAAAGGTAATGAAGCATTTGAAAACGTATACCATACAATTTGTTGGTTTAAAACAAGGGGAACACGATTTTCAATATGAAATTGACAATACGTTCTTTGAGCATTTTGATTATGATGACTTTAATAGCATCGCAGTAGATCTAAAGGTAACTTTGATTAAAAAGTCTACCTTGATGGAGTTCTATTTTGATGCCGAAGGTACTGTAAATGTGAATTGTGATTTAACCAATGAACCTTACGACAACCCATTAGAAACTTCATATAAGTTGGTGGTTAAGTTTGGTCAGGAGTACAATGATGAGATTGATGATATTTTAATTTTGCCACACGGTGAATATGAAGTAAATATCGCGCAGTACATTTATGAAACTTTAGTTCTGGCGATGCCTGCAAAAAGAGTGCATCCGGGAGTTGAAGACGGAACCTTAAAGTCAGACATATTAGACAAACTTGAAGAATTAAGTATAAAAGATAATCAAGAGGAAGAGGAGCAAGAGCCTCAACCAAAGGAAATAGATCCCCGTTGGGACAAACTAAAAGATTTTTTAACAGATAATTAATTTAAACGGTAATGGCACATCCTAAGAGAAAAATCTCGAAAACAAGAAGAGATAAGAGAAGAACACATTACAAAGCTGCAATGCCTAAAATTGGTGTAGACGCCACTACTGGTGAAGCTCACCTTTATCACCGTGCGCACTGGCACGAAGGCAAACTTTATTACAGAGGGCAGGTTGTAATTGATGCAACAGCTGGCGAAGAAGTTGCTTAACAAAGACTTATAAAAAGATTAAACTCCCATCAAAGTGGGAGTTTTTTTTATTTTTTAGAAGGAGCAAAAAACGTTAATTGTAGGCTTTAATTGTTCTATTTTTAGTACTTTTCCTCCCATTTTTTAAGCGAAAAACCTTGTTTTTTCGTAGAAACCAGATTTATATGAGTAAAATCACTGCAGCCATAACTGCTGTTGGCGCTTATGTGCCAGAATATGTGCTTACCAATGAAATTTTGGAAACCATGGTTGAGACCAATGATGAATGGATCACAACCAGAACAGGAATTAAAGAGCGCAGAATCCTAAAAGATCCCGATAAAGGAACTTCTTTTTTAGGTATTAAAGCTGCCGAAGACCTGATCAATAAAAGCGGTGTCGACCCATCAGAAATTGATATGGTCATTATGGCTACCGCAACTCCCGACTTACCCGTGGCATCTACCGCTGCTTATGTAGCAACGCAAATAGGTGCAACAAATGCATTTTCTTACGATTTACAAGCTGCGTGTTCCAGCTTTTTATATGGAATGTCTACAGCTTCGGCATATGTAGCTTCAGGAAAATATAAAAAAGTACTTTTAATAGGAGCAGATAAAATGTCTTCTATTATAGATTATACAGATCGTACTACCTGCATCATCTTTGGTGATGGTGGTGGCGCTGTACTTTTTGAACCTAATGAAGAAGGTCTTGGACTTCAGGACGAATTCTTACGCTCTGATGGTATAGGAAGAGATTTCTTGCGTATTGAAGCGGGAGGTTCTTTAATGCCGGCATCAGAAGAAACTGTAGCAAACAAAAAACACTATGTCTATCAAGACGGCAAAACAGTTTTTAAATTTGCAGTCTCAAATATGGCAGATGTAAGCGAGCGTATTATGCAGCGCAATAACCTAAGTCATGATGACGTTAGTTGGCTTGTGGCACACCAGGCAAATAAACGCATCATTGATGCAACCGCGCGACGCATGGGGCTTGACGATAGCAAAGTGCTTATGAATATAGCACGCTACGGAAACACAACATCTGCGACACTTCCCTTGCTTTTAAATGATTTTGAAAAGCAGTTTAAAAAAGGGGATAATTTAATATTTGCCGCTTTTGGAGGCGGTTTTACTTGGGGTTCCATTTATTTGAAGTGGGCCTACAATGCTTAATTTTTAATCTAACTAACGTTATTAATTATGGATTTAAAAGAAATTCAGAATCTTATCAAGTTTGTTGCTAAATCTGGCGCAAGCGAGGTTAAACTTGAGATGGACGATGTGAAAATCACCATTAGAACTGGTGAAGACAGTAAAGGTGAGACCACAATCCTTCAGCAAGTACCTATGATGGGTTCTGCAATGCCACAGCAAGCAGCTCCTGCAGCACAACCTGCAGCTCCGGCACCAGCCCCTGCAGCTCCAGAAGCTGAAAGGCCAAAGGCAGATGATAGTGACAAATACATTACAGTAAAGTCACCAATCATTGGTACATTCTACCGCAAACCGGCACCAGATAAACCAACTTTTGTTGAAGTTGGAGCAAGTATCAAAGAAGGTGACGTACTTTGCGTTATTGAAGCCATGAAATTATTCAACGAGATCGAAAGTGAAGTTAGCGGTAAGATCGTTAAAGTACTTGTTGATGATTCTTCTCCGGTTGAATTTGACCAACCATTATTCTTGGTAGACCCTGCATAATTATTTATTTGATCTAAAGTTTACACCTTTGGAAAGCATACGCTGAAACACTGCGTTTAAAAAAGATCAAATACTATAGATTAAAGCCTTGTGGCTTAAACTATAAAGCACAACAGATATGTTTAAAAAGATACTTATAGCAAACAGAGGGGAGATTGCACTGCGTGTAATAAGAACCTGTAAAGAAATGGGCATCAAAACTGTAGCGGTTTATTCTACTGCAGATGCCGAAAGTTTGCACGTACGTTTTGCAGATGAAGCCGTTTGTATTGGGCCGGCTCCAAGTAGCGAATCGTATTTGAAAATAGCAAATATTATGGCTGCTGCCGAAATTACTAACGCAGACGCCATTCACCCGGGTTACGGGTTCCTTTCTGAAAATGCTCGTTTTTCAAAAATTTGTCAAGAACACGATGTAAAATTCATCGGTGCTTCTCCTGATATGATTTCAAAAATGGGAGATAAAGCAACTGCAAAAGCAACGATGAAAGCTGCCGGAGTTCCTTGTGTTCCCGGAAGTGACGGAATCATCGAAGATTTTGAGTCTTGTGAGCGCATCGCAGAAGAAACAGGATATCCTGTAATGCTTAAAGCTACTGCCGGTGGTGGTGGTAAAGGTATGCGTGCTGTTTGGTCAAAGGATGACTTACGTAAGGCTTGGGATTCTGCTCGTCAAGAAGCTGCTGCATCTTTTGGAAATGACGGGATGTATATGGAAAAGCTTATCGAAGAGCCACGCCATATCGAGATTCAGGTTGTAGGAGACAGCAACGGTAAAGCCTGTCACCTTTCTGAACGTGATTGTTCCGTACAGCGTCGTCATCAAAAACTTACCGAAGAAACACCTTCACCATTTATGACCGATGAACTTCGTGAGAAAATGGGAGCTGCAGCCGTTCGTGCCGCAGAATTTATTAAATATGAAGGAGCCGGTACTGTAGAATTTTTGGTAGATAAGCATCGCAATTTCTACTTTATGGAAATGAATACGCGTATTCAGGTGGAGCACCCTATTACCGAGCAAGTAGTAGATTATGACTTGATTCGCGAGCAAATTCTAGTTGCTGCTGGAGTTGCAATTTCTGGTAAAAACTACTATCCACAATTGCATTCTATCGAGTGCCGTATCAACGCGGAAGATCCTTATAACAATTTTAGACCTTCACCGGGTAAGATCACCAACTTACACGCGCCGGGCGGTCACGGGGTTCGTATCGATACGCACGTTTACAGTGGGTATTCCATCGTTCCTAACTACGATTCTATGATCGCTAAATTGATCACTACGGCTCAAACCCGTGAAGAGGCGATCAATAAAATGAAGCGTGCTTTAGATGAGTTTGTTATTGAAGGAATCAAAACAACGATCCCATTCCACAGACAGTTGATGGACGATCCTGCATACATTTCAGGAAACTACACCACTGCCTTTATGGATGATTTTAAAATGAATCCTCCGGTAGAAGAATAAAGTCTATCTTTCAATAGATATCAACCCTGAACGTTTGTTCGGGGTTTTTTTATGGCTAGCGACAAAGGGTTTTATACCTTAAAGAAGTTTCTTTTGGGCATTACCTGCGCTAACGCTTAGGTCAGGCTTTAATAAGGAATCGCTTTTTGCCAAAAAGGGCAGAAGAGCTCAAACAAATCCTTCAATCCCTAATGCAAAATTCTGCTATCTTTAAGCTGTTATGCAAGAACCCTATTCTAATCTCTCGTATTGGGAATACAAATCCTGGCTAGCAGACGTCGACTTTACCATTGTGGGAAGTGGCATTACCGGACTCAATTGTGCATTGCAGCTGCGTAAACGCTTTCCCGAGGCAAAAATTCTAATTCTTGAACGCGGAAGTCTTCCGCAGGGAGCGAGTACAAAGAATGCTGGTTTCGCTTGTTTCGGGAGCGTTTCTGAGCTTTTGTCAGATTTAGAACGTCATAGCGAAGACGAAGTTCTAAAACTGGTTAAAATGCGCGTAGAGGGGCTGAAGCTTTTGAGAGAAACCCTTGGCGATCGCGCTATCGATTTTCAGAAGTGTGGCGGCTACGAACTATTCCTAAATACAAACCTTGGGCTTTATGAAAACTGTTTTAATCAGATCGAATATCTAAATGAATTGCTTGCACCGGTTTTTAAAAAGCCTATTTTCAGTAGTGTTGCGAACAGATTTCAGTTTAAGAATGTTCAAGAAAGATTGCTATTTAATGCTGAAGAAGGTGCGATAGACACAGGGAAAATGATGCAAGGTCTGCTTCAAAAAGCACTTCGGCAAAATATTCTGATCTTAAATAATTGGACGGTTACCGGTTTTGAAACGCTATCGAACAGCGTAGAAGTCCGAGCAAATTCCATCTCATTCAAAACAAAAAAGCTGTTTATAGCAACCAATGGTTTTGCAGCACATTTGGGAATTACTCAAGTACAGCCTGCGCGCAATCAAGTATTGGTGACCAAACCTATCCCCGATTTAAAAATCAAAGGTACATTTCACTTGGATAAGGGCTATACCTATTTCAGAAATATCGATAACCGAATCCTTTTAGGAGGCGGCCGCAATCTGGATTTAACCGGTGAACAAACCGATGCGCTCGGCACGTCAGCAATTATTCAAGCGCATTTAGAACAAACACTCAGTCAAATAATTCTACCGCAAACTAGAGTTGAAATCGATTATCGCTGTAGTGGAATTCTGGGTGTAGGAGCTCAAAAGAAACCAATCCTAAAACCGCTTTCTGAACATGTTTTTTGCGGTGTTCGACTTGGAGGAATGGGCGTAGCTATTGGCAGCCAGATAGGGAAGGAGTTGGCTAATTTATTGGCATCGCCGTGAAGTAGAGCACTAGATTAGAGCTTCAGTTTTAAATAAACAGCAGTATCTTTTTCTAAAGCCTCAGCAGTATTAAAGTAGATCTTTTGCCCTTGAGTTTCAGCTTCCACGAGGTAATGACTTCCTTTAAAATAGCTTTTTAAAACACTGGCTTTTTTATGGGTTTCTTCCTGAGACACCTGCAACTGATGCGGCATAATCAAGCGTTTTTCACCATCAAGTTCCAGCGTATTTACATCACCAAAAAACGAAGCGACATAAGCATTCTTTGGGTTTTCAAACAAAGCTTCCGGAGTTGCGGTTTGTATAAATTGGCCTTCACGCATCATCTTAATTTCGTCTGAAAATGAAAGTGCTTCTTCGCTGTCGTGCGTAGCAGTAATGCAGGTAATGTTTTCTTTTTTTAGATACGCGTAGAGATTTCGCCGTAAGGCATTCCGTCTAAAGTTGTCGATGTGGCTAAAGGGTTCGTCCAGCAACAGCAATTCAGGTTCTTTGGCAATCGCACGCGCGAGTGCTACGCGCTGTTTTTGTCCGCCACTCAACAATTTTACGTGTACATCAGCAAAAGCAGTCATATCAACCACTTCAAGAAGTTCGTTGATGCGTTCTTCCCGCTGCTGCATAAAACGACGCGACAGGTGTTTCCCTATATTGTCTGCCACCGAAATATAGGGCATCAAGTCAAAATCCTGAGCGAGATATTTGATAAATGGCTCTCCCGGAACCAAGTTAAAGTTGGGGCCTAAAAGTTCGTTGTCGTTCCAAGAAATAGTTCCGTTTTCAACGTGAAGCAAGCCATAGATGATTTTGAGTAAAGTGCTTTTTCCGCAGCCGCTTTCCCCTAAAATAGAAATGTGCTTTCCTTTTTCTACCGTGAAGTCAAGGTTTTTTAAAACGGTTTCTTCGGTATAGCCGAAGTCAGTTATGTCTACTTTTAGCATAATAGAATATAAAAAGACCTCAAAAGTTATCAAAGCCTTTGAGGTCTTAATTTAAGTGGTTACAAAAGGCTCCGCAGTTAGCCTTTGATTTCTGATTTAGTTTTTTCAGGAAGCACGTCAAAGCCCATATTGTAAAGCGTAAAGGCAAAAATATCTGCTGTTTGCTCAATTTGCTTACTTACCGGAGTTCCGGCACCGTGGCCGGCATCGGTCTCAATACGTATCAAAACAGGTGCGTCACCGGCTTGTTTCTCTTGCAATTCTGCTGCAAATTTAAAACTGTGCGCAGGAACCACGCGATCATCGTGATCTCCTGTCGTTACTAAAGTCGCAGGATATTTTGTTCCGGCTTTTACATTATGAACAGGAGAATAACCTTTAATGTACTCAAACATTTCTTTGCTGTCTTCTGAAGTTCCATAGTCGTATGCCCAGCCAGCTCCGGCGGTGAATGTATGATAACGCAGCATATCCATCACGCCCACTGCAGGAAGCGCTACCTTCATCAAATCGGGTCTTTGCGTCATCGTTGCACCCACGAGCAAACCACCGTTAGAACCCCCGCGAACTGCCAAATAATCGCTTGAGGTATAGTTTTCTGAAATGAGGTATTCTGCGGCAGCGATAAAGTCATCAAAGACATTTTGCTTTTGCATTTTGGTACCGGCGTCGTGCCATTCTTTACCATATTCTCCACCACCACGCAGGTTAGGCACGGCATACACACCGCCCATTTCCATCCATATCGCATTTGTGATGCTGAACGAAGGCGTAAGCGAAATATTAAAACCACCATAACCATAAAGAATGGTTGGGTTCTTACCGTTAAGTTCTAAACCTTTTTTAAAGGTGATGATCATAGGAACTTTTGTACCGTCTTTTGAGGTATAAATTACTTGCTTGCTCTCGTAATTTTCAGGATCAAAATTGATCGCCGGTTTACGGAACAATTCAGAAGTTCCAGACTCGATGTCGTATTTGTAAATACTTCCTGGAGAGGTATAGTTGGTAAAACTGTAATAAAGTTCTTTATCTTCTTTTTTAGCACCAAAACCGCCGGCGCTTCCGATACCGGGAAGTTCAACTTCACGTACGAGCTTACCCTCGTAATCGTATTGTTTTACTTGCGAAACCGCATCAACCATATACTCTGCAAAAAAGTAACCACCACCGGTAGAGGGCGAAAGCACATTTTCGGTCTCCGGGATAAAATCTTCCCAGTTTTCTGGAGTTGGATTAGCAGCATCCACGGTAACAATCTTACGGTTGGGCGCATCTTTGTCGGTCACAATGTAAAGTTTAGAACCTACATTTTCGATCACAGAAGTATTGGTTTCTTCCGTATCAACAATCGCAACAAAATCGGCATTTGGCTTGCTCAGATCTTTGATATAAAGCTTGTTTCCCGACGTTGCATTACTAGCGCTCAAGATCAAGTATTTATTGTCTTCTGTAGTCCCGGCACCAATGTAGCGATGCTTTTGCTCAGGCGTACCGCCAAAGATCAGTTCGTCTTCTTTTTGAGCCGTATTCAGCTTGTGGTAATACACTTTATGCTGATCTGTTTTTGCTGAAAGTTCGCTGCCGTCTGGCTTGTCATAACTCGAGTAGTAAAACCCGTCGTTCTCGCGCCAAGAGATTCCGCTAAATTTGATATCGACCAAAGTATCTTCGGTGATCTCTTTGGTTTCAGCATCCATAACCAAAACCTTCCTCCAGTCGCTTCCACCTTCAGAAATACTATACGCAGCCAGTTTTCCATTATCTGAAAAACTAAGTCCGCCTAATGAAACCGTACCGTCTTCGGCAAAGGTGTTAGGGTCTAAAAATACTTCTGCAGTAGAAGGATCTTCACCGGTTTTATAACGGTAGATCACATATTGATTTTGCAGTCCGTCATTTTTGTAAAAATAGGTGTAATCACCTTCTTTAAAAGGAGCGCCAATTTTCTCGTAGTTCCAGATTTTCTCAAGCTTTTGCTTGATTTCATCTTTAAACGGAATCTTATCTAAATAGCCAAAAGTGGCTTTATTTTCTGCTTTTACCCAAGCCTCAGTCTCGGCACTGCGATCGTCTTCAAGCCAGCGATACGGGTCGGGAACTTCGGTGCCAAAATAGGTGTCAACGGTATCTACCTTTTTCGTTTCAGGATAAGTCACTGCCATTTCAGGGGATTTTTTTTCATTGGTTTCACAGGCGCTGAAGAGAATCGTAAGTGCGCCCACATACGCTAATTTTTTCATTTGAAGCAAAATTGAATTCTTTCAAATATAGTCAGTAAACTTCCTCAGGGCAAGCCTAAGAGGCATTGCTTGGGAACGAATTTTCAATTTCGAGGCAAGCATCGGAGTATTAAACCCTTTGGCGGTGCCAATAAAAAAAACCTCCGAAACGGCAGGTCTCAGAGGTTTGTGAAATTATTAGGTTCTTTTAAACTAAACCAATTCTTTAGCTGCTAGATATTCAGCGATTTGAACCGCGTTGGTTGCTGCACCTTTTCTCAGGTTATCTGCAACGACCCACATATTTAGCGTGTTTTCTTGAGAATAATCACGACGAATACGACCTACAAACACATCGTTTTTACCTTCAGCGTAAATAGGCATTGGGTAAGTATTGGTATCCGGATTATCTTGAACGGTAACGCCATCTTGCGCTTGAAGCAGTTGGCGAACTTCCGCCAGGTCAAAATCATTTTCAAACTGTACGTTGATCGCTTCAGAATGGCCACCCACAACCGGGATGCGTACCGCTGTAGCGGTAACTGCAATCGTGTTATCACCTAAGATTTTCTGAGTCTCGTTAACGAGTTTCATTTCTTCTTTGGTATACCCATTTTCGGTAAATACATCACAAGCAGGGATTGCATTGCGGTGAATAGGATATGCGTAAGCCATATCACCTTGCTCTCCTTTGTATTCATTTTCTAACTGTTGAACCGCTTTAACTCCGGTTCCTGTAATCGACTGATAGGTAGAGATCACAAGACGCTTGATCTTGTATTTCTTATGTAAAGGTGCCAAAGCCAAAACCATCTGAATGGTAGAACAGTTAGGGTTAGCGATAATTTTATCTGAATCTTCTAGTTCTGAAGCATTGATCTCAGGAACAATAAGTTTTTTTTCAGGATCCATTCTCCACGCAGAAGAGTTGTCTACCACGGTAGTACCAACTTCGGCAAACTTAGGAGCAAACTCTAACGAAGTGCCACCACCTGCAGAAAAAATCGCGATATCAGGACGTGCTGCGATCGCATCTTCCATAGAACTAATGGTGTATTCTTTGTCTTTATAGGTAACCGTTTTACCTACCGAGCGTGCGCTTGCAACAGGTATTAATTCGGTTATGGGGAAGTTGCGTTCTGCCAATACTTGCAACATTACGTGGCCTACCATCCCGGTAGCACCTACAACAGCTACTTTCATAATTTTAATCTTTAGCGTATGTCAATCTCTATATGAGAGATAATTTAAATGGTTTATTAGTGCTGAAAAACAGCCAGTCCCGCAGCTTATCTCTTTGCGGACGCCAAAAGTAGCAACACTTTGTAAAAAAGCAGACTATCTTATTAAAAATATACACATTTGTTTAAAAAGTGACATTTTGTATGTTTTAAAAACATTATGTTATTTATATAACAAAAAAGAACCCCCGAATTTCTTCGAGGGTTTAATTAAAATTAATCTGCAGTGCAGCGGTTTGTGCCGTGAGGCACACAAGCTTTTATTTCTTTCTCAATTCGTCGCGAATTTCGATAAGTAATTCTTCTTGAGTAGGTCCTTTAGGAGCAGCTGGTTTAGGCTCTTCTTTTTTCTTGGTTTTCTCATAACCTTTCAACAACCAGTAAATCACAAAGCCAATGATGATAAAATCAATAACCGCTTGTAGAAAGTTACCGTAGGTCATAATTGCTCCACCGGCTTCTACAGCAGCTTCAACTGTATCATACTCGCCGCCATCCAGAGAAAAGAACAAATTATTGACATTCTTGCCTCCCATTAAAACGCCAATAACCGGCATAATCACGTCTTTTACAAGAGAGCCAACGATCTTGTTAAACGCTCCACCAATGATTACAGCTGTTGCCAGAGCAACAATGTCTCCCTTCATTAAGAAGGCTTTAAAATCTTTAAAAAATGCCATTTTTGAGTCGGTTTTTAGTTAATTAAGGTTCTAAGATAGATAAATATTAAAAAGTCGAAAAGTAGAAAACGTTAGTTATTCTATAATTTTTCGTTCTATACGTTGAGAAACTGCTGTAATTAACTCATACGGAATACTTTTAATGCGGGCAGAGAGCGCCACTGCTGATGCCCCTTTTCCAAAAATGACCACCTCGTCTCCTTCTTCACAATCAATTTTGGTCACATCAACCATAATCATATCCATACACACATTACCTATGATCGGGGCCTTTTTACCATTGATCATCACATAGCCGCGCCCTTTACCGTAAGCACGTGAAATTCCATCGGCGTGGCCAATGGGCAACGTGGCGCTTCGGCCTAATTTTGCAGCTGTATGTGCACGATTGTATCCTACGGTTTCACCAATTGCGATATCGTGAATTTGAGAGATCACGGTTTTTAGGGTTGCAACCGGTTTTAATTTTAGATCTTCCTCCTGTGTATTACCATAGCCGTAAAGTCCGATTCCGGAGCGCACCATATCAAACTGCGCCTGTGGGTAATTAATTATTGCCGAAGTATTGCTTTGATGTAGCATGGGAGTATATCCTAAACCTGCGATCATATGCTTGGCATTGTTTTCAAAAGTTTCAATCTGCTGCAAAGTAAAAGTACGTTCGTTTGGATCTTCACTGGCTGCGAGATGAGAGAAAAGCGACTTTACCTTCAACGCTTCGGTGGCGTGAAGTTGTTCAAGAATATCTTTTTCATTCACGTCTTTAAACCCTAGACGGTTTAGGCCGGTGTTGAATTTTATATGAATAGGATAAGCCTTTAATCCTTGTGCTTCAGCAATTTCGGTAAAAGCTTTCAGTACTCTAAAACTATAAATACTCGGCTCAAGCTGATGTTTTATAATTTGGTCAAAGTTTTCGATTTGCGGGTGCAGCACCAAAATAGGTGTTTTTATTCCTGCTTCGCGTAGTGCAACGCCTTCTGCGGTATAAGCAACCGCTAAGTAATCGATACCTTTTTCTTCTAGTTTTTTTGCCACAGCAACAGACGCGCTTCCGTAGGCGTATGCTTTTACAACGCCCAGCATTTTTACGTCTGGTTCTAATTTAGACCGAAGATAGTCATAGTTATGGCTTAAGGCATTTAGGTCTAGTTCTAGAACAGTGTGCGACATTTATTCTTTTGTTTTAGGGTTTTTAAGTTCTTCGGGGTCTTTAACCTCAATGGTTTTAAGACGTTCCCGTAACATTGCTTTATAATAAGCACTACGGCTTAAGGGTTCATATTCTTCAGTTTCTCCCAGCAATACAAGATCATCGCTGGTTGCTTTTCTATAGCTGAATTGCGCCAGATTTCCCGTACGGGTACACACGGCGTGTACTTTGGTAACATACTCTGCGGTAGCCATAAGCGCAGGCATAGGGCCAAAAGGGTTTCCTTTAAAGTCCATATCCAGACCGGCAACAATGACTCTGATTCCGCGGTTGGCAAGATCATTACACACCTTCACGATTTCTTCATCAAAAAACTGGGCTTCGTCAATACCTATCACATCACAACCGTCTGCAAGAATAGGAATATTAGCCGCAGCAGGTACCGGAGTAGATCTTATTTCGTTAGCATCATGAGAGATGACCAGCTCATCATCATAGCGGGTATCTATAGCAGGTTTAAAGATTTCAACCTTTTGTTTGGCAAACTTGGCACGCTTTAATCGGCGAATTAATTCTTCGGTTTTACCCGAGAACATAGAGCCACATATGACTTCTATCCATCCAAATTGCTCTTTATGATTAACGGTATTTTCGAGAAACATTTCGTACTTTTCAACCTCTTAAAGGGCAAAGGTGCTATTCTTTGAGGGCTTAGCAAATTTATTAAAAACCCCAGCAAATAAACAGAGCAAACAAAAAACTTATGAAGAAGAAATTAAAATCTGACTTGGTGAGCCTGGCGCACAAGATTTTAAAACTTGACTCAGAGAGTGACTACGAGACCCTAAAAAATGAAGCTCAGAAGATTTATGAAGCACTATCTGTTCTTGCTTATATAGAGGCTAGTTTTGACGCGGGGCAACCTGCAACAGATAAAGCCGAAATTATAAAAGCTTTAGAAGATGAAAATACTGAAGTGATTGCAGAAAGTATTCAAGAAATTCAACAAGAACAGGTTGAAGAAACTCCCACTGAAGCACCCCAAAAAGAGGAAACCGAATTGGAACGCATCGCTCGTATAGCGGCGGCCAACGAAGAACTTTTTGAGCGTTTAAGAACTCCCGAAGAACCAAAGCCTAAAGCAGAAAATCCCAAACCGAAAGAGCAAAAAGAACCCAAGATCAATCAGGCTTCTTTGCATGAACCGGTGATGGAAAAGATCAAGGATATCGTTGCACAAATGCCGCCGGAAGCTGACGCTATTGAAGCGATGTTTCAGCAAATCACACAGCAACCTGATGCGGTGAAAAATGATAAAGACGAGATAGGCGAATATGGTCGTATAGCCGAGTTTGAAGAGGATGAAAAACCACAGGAGAGCAAGCCAAAACGCTTGAATGACCGTATCTCTCGCGGACTTTCCTTTGGACTTAATGATCGTATTGCGTTTATAAAGCATCTTTTTAACGGCAGCGATACCGATTATAACCGGGTGCTTTCTCAACTCAACACCGCAAATTCTGAAGAAGAAGCATTTAACCTTATCGACCAAATGGTAAAACCAGACTATAACAATTGGGAAGGTAAAGAGATGTATGAGACGCGCTTCAAAGAGCTTATCGCTCGTAAATTTGATTAAAAATGGGTAAACTTTACCTTGTTCCCACGCCTATTGGCAATCTGGAGGATATGACCTTTAGAGCGGTAAAAGTACTGCAAGAAGCAGATCTTATTCTTGCCGAAGATACCCGCACCAGTGGGAAGCTTCTCAAACATTTTGAGATCACAACACAGATGCATTCGCATCATATGCACAACGAGCATAAAACGGTTGAAGGTCTTGTAGACCGCATTAAAAACGGTCAAACGCTTGCATTGATAAGTGACGCAGGAACTCCGGCTATTTCAGATCCCGGATTTTTATTAACGCGTGCTTGTGTAGAAGCAGGCTTGGAGGTTGACTGTCTGCCGGGCGCCACAGCTTTTGTCCCGGCTTTGGTTAACAGCGGGCTACCTAATGATAAATTTGTTTTTGAAGGATTTCTTCCGGTGAAAAAAGGAAGACAAACCCGCTTTTTACTTCTGGCGGAAGAAGAGCGCACAATGATCTTTTATGAAAGTCCGCATAAGCTGGTGAAGACCTTAAAAAACATGGTAGAATTCTTTGGTGAAGACCGAAGCATTTCGGTTTCCAGAGAGATCTCAAAACTACATGAAGAGACGGTACGTGGTACCGCAGCCGAGGTTTTAAAACATTTTGAGGCCAAAGCGCCTAAGGGAGAAATTGTGATTATCGTAGGAGGAAAGCCTAAAAGCTAGGCAGTTTCTGCGACTTGTTTAGTTTCAGGCTGCAACAAGTCTAGAAGTCGGTTGATGTCGGCTTTAGCATAGCCTTCAATGATCACTTGTTCAGACTTCTTTTTTTGATTTGAAAATGATGAGGCGATCCTCATAAGCTTCCACATATTTTATTTGAGAAAACCTATAAGTATAACTTCCACCTTTTTCTAGTTTAAAAGAAATCATATGCTTGGTATATCGCACATAGTTCTTCAGCTTAAAAGGAATAAAATGCGGGACAAACAAAAGCAGCATACCCAGAGGTTGAATCAAGGTCCCAAATACAGTTTCTTTTAAAGAAAGCATTCCTACTAAAAACAGAACAAAGCCTACAGCAGCAACGGCTAGTCGCCAAGGTTCATTTTGATTGATAAAAGTGATGTTTTTAGCGCTCATTAATTGTTGTTTTTTAAAATATTCTCAAAAAGAAGCACATCTTCAGTGGCGTAAGACTCGAGGTCCAGCACTAATCCAGGACTTGCTTTGAATAGAATTTCAATGGACTTTCCGTTTACTTTAATTTTTGAGATCGCTTTTCTTTTAATGATTTGTTGAACCCCGGCGAGTTTTAGATTAATGCGTTTTTGGTCATATTGAACCCAATGTGCTTTTTGTTTGCGGTAACTATAGATAATAAGCAGTACACTAAATAGACTATTAATAATGACGTAGGTGCTTACATTTTCAGTTTCTGAAAAAAGAATTTTATAACTAGAAAAGCCCATCGTCAGAAGAATTACTCCTAAAATAAGCAGATTGCTTGTAGAAAAGGTTTTATAAAATTTAATGCGCTTCATGATTGTGAATAAGGAATGTAAATTACACAAAATCAATTAGAAATAAAATGAGGCTAATTTGTAACTTGTACGCTCCCAAATCTAACAATACTGCTATGTACTATAAATTACTTATTGTTTTTCTGGTTTTTTCAAGTTCTTGTCTGGGACAAGGTTTGCCCTTTAAAAAGGTAAATGAGTTTTATCTTAATGGTGACACGCGTGTCATAGGCAACACCATTTTAAGCGATCATCCCACGCGCGTTTATAGACGTTCTAAAGGTCTTAATGATCGTACAGAGATGGTTTATATAGATGTAGATAACAACAAGGAAACATATAGTTCGAGCAGTGCTACATTAGAATTACCGGAACACGCACGTATTAAATATGCGGGTTTATATTGGGCAGCTACCTATCCCGGGGAGCGCGGTAAACAGAAAACACGCAAAAACAGAATTGACTATGTGATCAAGAAAAAGCGGAGTATTCCTTTTGATCAGGTACAGCTACAGCTGCCGGGAAGTGACGCGTATCATTCGGTTATGGGCGAAGTGCTCTATGACGGTATGCAGGATCAAATCACCGAGCTAAAAAATGCTGCTCCCTACGTTTGCTATAGTGATATCACCACCTTGTTACAAACAGAAAACGCAAGATCGGGTACCTATACGCTGGCGAATGTTACGGCACTAGAAGGTTATATGTACGGTGGGAGTTCTGCCGGGTGGATGCTTTATCTGGTTTTTGAAGATCCTGAAGCACCTTTACAATATTTTGCCGGCTATCACGGCTTCAGTTTTATAAATCCTAACAACTCACAAGAGTTAGATTTCAATAATTTTAGAGTGGTAGAAAATGGTTCGGTAAATACCTCGATTACCTTGGCAGCGCTAGAAGGCGATTTGATTTTGGTTGGTGACCAAGTTGGGGTGTACAGCGAGAAAGAAGATGAGTTTGTTCCGCTTAAGAGTCGCGTACGTTATGCCAATAATTTTTTCAACAGCAGTATAACCATAGGTGATAAAAAGTATATTGATCGCATTCCGGAAAACTCAAACACGCTAGGATTTGACTTGGCTAAAGTTGATATTCCTAACGAAAACAATGCATTGATCGCTAACGATGCGACGCGTATGAAGCTTCAGTTTAAAACAGAATCAGACCGATTGTTTGTATTCTTTAATGCTTTTCAAACTGAAATAAGCACGGATTTCTATCAGCGTGTGATCGTTGAAGGTAAGCCAGACCGTATTCCGAATAAAGCAACACTTACAACTCAAGAAGGGGTGAAAAATCGCGCTACTACTGAAGCAGAAAAAGAAGATGTGGCAGTATTAGGAAAGGATGGAGAGACCCTAAAGACTGTTGAAGGTTCTCAAGAAATTCCGGTAGATCGGCCTCAGGCTTTACAAGATATGCTGGCAACAAAGCCCATGGCGGTACCGGGAATGGAGCGCGGTTATTACATCGTAAATCATGTTTTTGCGCAGCGTAAAAATGCACTACGCTGGCAAGAGAAAATGAAATTAAGAGGTCTTTCACCGGTTCGGTTTGTTAATCCAGAAAACAACTATCATTACATTTATATTGATTACAGCACCAACCCTGATGCGCTGTACGAGCGATTGGTTGAGTTTAGAAAATTGAATGATTTTGAAGATGCTTGGATTATAAAAGTAAATTTGTAATCAAATAGCTGTTGGTTGAGACCAACGTCAATACGAATCCCACTTAAAATTTATTGCAGCAATGCGATGGACACTCAAACCTATTCCTGAAACTGAGAAAATCAACGCTTTTGCTAAGCAGCTGGCCATACCTGAGAAAATCGCGCAGCTTCTAATACAGCGCGGAGTAGATACTTATGATAAAGCCAAAGCTTTTTTTAGACCCTCGTTAGAAGACTTGCACGATCCGTTCTTGATGAAAGATATGGATAAGGCGGTTGCCCGTATAAATTCGGCAATAGCTCAAAACGAAAATATTTTGGTTTACGGAGATTATGACGTTGACGGGACAACTAGTGTTGCGTTGATGAGCAGTTATCTCAAGAGTTTACATCCGCAAGTGGCGACCTATATTCCCGATCGTTATGCCGAAGGTTATGGTGTTTCTTATACAGGTATAGATTATGCGCACGACAATGACATCACGCTCATCGTTGCGCTGGATTGCGGGGTAAAAGCAATTGAAAAAGTTGCCTATGCTAAGAAGCTCGGGATCGATTTTATAATTTGTGATCACCACCGTCCCGGTGCAGAAATTCCGGAGGCAGTTGCGGTTTTAGACCCAAAACGGGAGGATTGCGATTATCCGTATAAAGAGCTATGCGGTTGTGGCGTTGGTTTTAAATTGATTCAAGCAATGGAGCAGGAGAAGGGCTTACCGGTAAAAACCCTGGTGCCCTATCTGGATCTTGTGGCAACTGCGATTGGTGCTGATATTGTGCCCATTACCGGTGAAAACCGAGTGCTGGCATTTTACGGTCTTGATGTGATCAATACCCTGCCTCGAACCGGAATTCAAGCTTTGATCGAAAATGTGAACAAAGACGAACTCACGATCACCGATGTGGTCTTTATCATCGCACCACGCATTAACGCGGCGGGAAGAATCAAACACGGTCTACACGCCGTAGAATTACTTACCGAACAAGATTATGAGCGTGCGCAGGAAATGGCTTCAGGGATCGAAGGTTTTAACGCAGAGCGGAAAGATCTTGATAAGGTAATCACGCAGGAAGCCTTATTGCAAATAGAAACGAATAAAGAAGAAAACCGAAAAACCACCGTGGTTTTTCAGGAAAATTGGCACAAAGGTGTGATTGGTATTGTGGCTTCAAGATTAACCGAAACCTATTATCGACCAACTTTAGTATTTACTAAAAGTGGCGAAAAGTTAGCCGCGAGCGCACGTTCTGTAAAAGGTTTTGATGTGTATGATGCTTTAGAGCAGTGTAGCGAACATATAGAACAGTTTGGTGGGCACAAATATGCTGCGGGTCTCACCCTTGGAGAACATCAATATGAAGGTTTTAAACAAAAATTTGAAGAAGTGGTAAGCAGTTCTATTGACGAGCGCTTGCTTATTCCTGAGATCACCATAGATGCCGAACTTGAACTTGATGATATCACTCCAAAATTTTACCGTATTCTTCGGCAATTTGCGCCGTATGGCCCGGGAAATATGACTCCCGTGTTTATGAGTAAAAATCTCACTGATACCGGTTACGGTAAATGTGTAGGTGCAGATGAAACCCATTTAAAATGCAGCGTCACCCAAAATGGAAGTCAGACTATTGGAGCCATTGGTTTTGGGCTGGGTTCCAAATGTGATTTAATTCAGCATAAAAAACCTTTTAAAGCCGCATATTCCTTAGATATTAATGAATGGAATGGTACTAAAAGCATTCAGTTGAAACTGCGGGACATTCAGGAATAATTAATATTCTATTTAGATTTGTTCTAAATAACTTCTGTATATTTGTTTCAAACCTTAGGTTATGAAGCATATTGATATTATTTACCGCAACGATAGTGGCATTTCGTTTTACTGGAAAACTTCAAAACACAGCAGTATTAAAGCGCAGGTTGTTTTTAGGGATATGGGATTTTATTTTACGCTCGATCAACTCAAAGCGTTTGCGCATTTAACTCAGGATACGCTAGCACAAAGCACTTGCAAAGATTGCCCTGCACCACGGGAATGCCGGTCGTTATTGCTTAAAACGCCTTCTCCAGATGTTGATCTGGCGGTAAGTCGGGATGAGGTTTATGCTATTCAGGATCTTTTAGATCAGACGATTTTAAGAATGGAAACGCAACAGTTTATGCAAACCGCATTAAACTAAAAGCTGTATTCTTTCAATTCAAAAGATGTTCCGTCAAAAACACCATAAGTGTAATGTGTGATCCAATCGCCTAGATTGTAATACGTGGAAGATTTGCCAACTTCGATCGTCATCGGTAAATGCCGGTGACCAAAAATGAAGTAATCGTAGTGTGCGGTTTCTAATTTCCGCTTGGCGTATGTAGCCAACCATTCATTTTCTTCTCCAAGGAAATTTTGATCGTCTTCACCACTTATCAACTTATTTTTTACGGAAAGATGCTGTGCTACTCGCACTCCAATATCAGGATGCACCCAACGGAACAACCACTGAAAAAACGGCGAAGTAAACACTTTTTTCATGCGTTTGTAGCCTTTGTCTCCAGGGCCCAGACCGTCGCCGTGGCCTATAAAAAAGCGTTTGTTGTTCAAGTCAAAAATGCGCGGCTCGTGATAAACAGGAATGTCGAGTTCGGTTTTAAAGTAATCCTTCATCCACAAATCGTGATTTCCTACAAAAAAGTAGATCGGGATGCCCTTATCGCGCAGTTGCGCCAGTTTACCTAAAACGCGTACAAAGCCTTTAGGAACAACGGTTTTATATTCAAACCAAAAGTCAAACAGATCACCCAATAAAAAAATCGCTGCAGCATCTGCTTCGATCGCGCTCAACCAAGCGATAAACTTTTTCTCGCGGGGTTTGCTCGCTTCAGCAGTAGGTGCGCCCAAGTGATTATCACTAGAGAAATACACCTTTTTTCCTTCAGGGATATGTATTGCTGTTATGGCTTGATTCATACTTGAAGATTACGCATTATCAGCGGCATACCATTCAGCAAAACTGGTATCGGTTTCCTGCAATTTCAGCGAAAAAAGATTGATATTTTCCGGAAGGTGTTTCTTTATTTTTTCAGCAAAATCAATCACCATCATCTCGCTGGTAGGTTGATAATCTACCAACAACACATTATGCCCACGGTCTGAAAGTTCTTTGGCCAGCTCAACGTGCGGCGTATTTTTATTAAAAACTGTCGCGTGGTCAAATACATCTACGATCTCGCTTTTCACTATTCTTTTAAGATCACCAAAATCGATAACCATCCCAAACTTCACATTGTTGCTATCTGAAATAGGCGTCCCGATCACCGTTACCGAAAGTTTATAACTGTGGCCGTGCACATTGCGACACTTGCCATCGTAGCCATAAAGTGCGTGACCGGTTTCAAAAGAGAACTGTTTGGTGATGCGAATGTTGCTCATAACTATTTTTTAAATTTTCTAACCAAAACCACCACGATAAGTGCAATCGCAAAAATGAGGTAAATACCGGTCCCGCTTAAAAACTGTAAAATATCCATAAATGATATGATTAATTAGGCAAAAGTAACAAAGTCTAAGCGGCGCACCTAGAAAATAATCAAGGGCTTAAAAATTGCGAATTTCGCAATGTTTTTTGTGCGTTATTTGTGCGCAATTTTTGATCCTATTTTTGAGGATTTTATCGCCTATGAATACACAGCTTTTTGAGCAGGTAGATTTTGTTGAAAACCCTACCTATGAGCAGGTTATTACAGATTTACTTGCTTGCAATTATGCCATTGTAGATGACTTTTTTTCTTCGGAAGAAATTGAAGAATTAAGACAATCGCTGAAGGAAGTTTACGAGGCAGATCGTTTTAAAAAGGCAGCTATTGGCAACAAGTTTAATGAAGAGATCGATAAGACCATTCGAGGAGACTTTATTAAATGGATCAATGAAGCTGAAGGAAGACCGCAAGAGCACTTATTTTTTGCTAAAATAAATGACCTTGTTGCCTATCTAAACCGTACATGTTTTCTGGGAATTCTTCAGAAGGAATTTCACTATGCGATTTACCCAAAAGGCACGTTTTATAAAAGGCATCTGGATACCTTTCAAAATGACGATCGCCGTAAACTCTCGATGGTTTGCTATTTAAACGACGACAGTTGGGTGGCAAGCAATGGTGGCGAACTCACGATTTATCTGCCCGAAGGAGAAGGAGAGCGTGCGCTTGATATCATTCCTAAACCCGGTCGCGTGGTGATTTTTGAAAGTCAAATTCTGGAGCACGAGGTAAAACCGGTATTGGCTTCAGAGCGTTTGAGCATTACGGGCTGGTTAAAGACGAGGTAGCTTTTTTAGTCTACTTTTGGTTTAAAGCGTTTTCTGAACTTGAGAATAAGTGCGCCACTTCGTACCATCATCCAAACGGAAAAAGCGATCCAGACCGCGTAGAGTTTCAGTCCAAAATAATCCCCAATAAAAATCGCGGGAACAAAACCTAGAAATGTGGCGGCCATCAGTACGTTGCGCAGGTATTTCATTTCGCCCATTCCTTTAAAAATTCCGTCAAAAATAAAGGCGAGGGCGTTTAACGGTTGCATGAGAATTACCACGAAAAACAGCGCTGTAAATCGTGCGATCACTTCGGGTTCTTTACTGAAAATTAATCCGATAGGTTCATATAAAATGGCAGAGATAAGCATCAATCCGCCGGCAATGATCAGGCTGTACTTGCTCAGCTTTTTACTCAACTCCCAAAGACTTGTGTAATCTTTAGCACCGAGAAAACGGCCTGCGAGAATGTTTCCGGCAGCGGCATATCCATCAATGAAAAATGCCGAAAATAACCAGATGTTGATCAAAATAGTTTGTGCCGCAATGTAGGAAGCGCCATAATCTGTAGCAAACGAATTGGCAAGATATAAGGCGAGATTTAAAGCGATGGTACGTACAAAAAGGTTGAGCGCCATACCCACGAGCCTCCATAGTTCGGGATGAATTGGGAAGAGGAGTTTTAGGCTTACATCGGTTTTGATAAGCACAAGAATCAGTGATAAAACTGCCATTAACGCTTGCGCACCTAGACTGGCATACGCAGCACCTTCAATCTGCATTGCGGGAATGTAGCCCTCGATTCCATAGACTAAAATAAAATCGAGCAGAATATTCACACCGGCACCAATTATTGCAACAACCATTGGCCAAAAGGTATTTTGTAATCCTCTGAAGATGCCAAAAACAGCAAAGGTGAATAAGGTGAGAGGGAAACCCCAAACCCGAATGGAATAATACTGCACGCAGTAGTCGAGGATGAGCCCCGAGGCATTATAGAGCGAAAAAATAGCTTCAATAAAGGGAAGCGTGGTGACCAAGATCACAATACTCAACAGGATATTGAAATAGATCGCCTGCGCCGGAAGCGTGCTGATCTCGTCAATTTTATCAGCACCATAATACTGCGCGATGATGGCTTGCAATGCGCTACGCGTTTGGCCCAAAATCCAAATAAGCGCAGACAAAAACGAACCCACAATACCCACAGCGGCAAGAACTTCTGTAGCATTATCAGGCACATTGCCCACCACAGCCGCATCTGTTGCAGAAAGTATAGGTTCTGCAATACCCGCCAATAATGCCGGAACAGCAAGACGGTTTATATTTTTAAAAGAAAGCGGGTTGGTTGTGGTCATGAGTTTTAGTGTATGGCGAAAATAAGATTTCTAAAGCCGGTATTTACAACACGAGTTCGTAGCAGTAAAACGGAAATTCACTTTGCTTGGGAAAATAGACCGGTTCAAGCTTTTGATAACCCCGTTTAGTATAAAAAATATTATTCCTCTCATTTTTACTGAAGGTGTCCAGCCTAACGGAAGCAAAACCTTTTTCCCGGGCATAATCTTCTGCAAATTGCATCATTTGCTGTGCGATTCCCTGACCTTGCGCTTCAGGATGAACCGCTAGCCGATGAATGTAAATACAGCGGGCATCAGAAGGCGTCAGCCAGGTGATTTCTTCATAAATCTCATCTTTCAACGTGGAAACCACAACAGTACCCAGAATACGTTCTTCCTGCGTGTAGATGTAAAGTTCGTCGCGTTTAATATCCTCTTCAAAAGCTGCGCGCGATGGGTAGTGTTCATTCCATTGATAAATACCTTTTGCGATCATTGCTTTTGCGCAAGCGACGGTCACTTGCAAGATTTCATCAATATCTGCAGAAGTAGCGGGTCGTATCATTTAGGGAGGTTTTTTGCAAAAATGAGGCATTTACGCTGAATGTAAAAAGCATCAGCAGCAAAAATGATAATTGGGATGTTTATTAAGGAATTTGGTTATATTTACGCCCTCCAAATGGGGATGTAGCTCAGTTGTTTATTCTACGATATACGCTGGCGCAAAAAATGGGGATGTAGCTCAGTTGGCTAGAGTGCTTGACTGGCAGTCAAGAGGTCGTGGGTTCGAATCCCATCTTCTCCACAAAAGAAAACCTGAAGCAGAACTGCTTCGGGTTTTTTGATTTTATACGATGTTGATTCACTTTGCGTTATATATTTTGAGCTGGTATTAGCAGCTCGTAAACTAACCAAAGCGCAAGATGAAAGCCAAACCCATATTAATTTCCATTTTAATCTACTTACCCTCAGTGTTGCTCGCTGTTTTTTATGTTCCAACGGCGCTTGACAAATTGCTCGATCCTAATCAAACAGGGAAAATTGTACAAAGCAGTGCGGTGATGCTTACCGCAGGAATTTTTATTCTTACGGGACTTGCCTTATTCTATTATCATAAAACAATGCTGTGGGGCGTAACGATGCTTTCGCTTTATATGCTTCCGGTTATTGGCATTCACCTGTATAAAGGCAAACCAGCCGAAGTATTAATGCTTATTTTGATGAGTACGCTTTTTGCAGCATACATAAGAAAACCTGAAGTATTTGAGAGGAATTAAAGCTCTTTGTTTGTTCTTTTCTCGCTGATTCCAGAAAGCAAACTGCCTTTTTCGTTGTTGTAATGGGTGTTTTTAGGGCTTCCGATGATTTGCGCAGCGTAAACTCCTGAATGACCAGAAAAGAGGTAAGCGGTGCTACACGCAATGGCAATAAAGACGCCAGATTCAATCCCAAAAAGTTCAATACCCATAATGGTGCACGCAATTGGTGTGTTGGTCGCGCCTGCAAAAACAGCAACAAATCCCATACCTGCGAGAAGATCCATCGGTAAGGGAATAAACCAGATCAATGCATTTCCTAAAGTCGCACCGATGTAGAACAAGGGTGTTACCTCGCCACCTTTAAATCCGGCTCCCAGTGTAAATGATGTGAATAATACTTTGACAAGAAAATCATATTTGTTCATCGCTTCGCTAAACGAATCCACAATGGTGGGAACTCCAAGACCTATATATTTTGTGGTGCCTATCAAGTACACCGCAATGGCGATCACAACACCTCCAATAAAAGGTCGTAGCGGCGGATATTTAATGTATTTTTTGAATTGCGAACTCCAAAAATGTGTGCTTTTTGAGAACAGCATACTCACCAAACCGAAAATAATTCCGGCGAGAAGTGCCCATAACAGATTGGCCGGGTTCATTTCGGCAATTGAATTTATGTGATAATGCGTGTGACCCACATTCCAGGCTTGGCAGAAATAATCGGCAAGTACGGCCGCAAGAAAACTCGGTACGATCGCATCTAGCCGAATTCTTCCGAGAATAAGAACTTCTAAAGCAAAAATCCCTCCGGCGAGCGGTGTTCCAAAAACCGAAGCAAAACCGGCACTTATCCCGGCGATGAGTAGAATTTTTCGGTCTTGATTATTCAGTTTAAAAATTTTGGTGAATTGATCGGCAACTGCGCCACCTATTTGTACTGCCGTACCTTCACGACCGGCTGATCCTCCAAAAAGATGCGTGGCGATGGTACCAAACAATACCAAAGGCGCCAATTTAAATGGAATCACTTTTTTAGGCGTATGAAATTCTTCCAGCAACAGGTTATTTCCTTTTACGACGCTGTTTCCGTAGAGGTGATAAGAAAGACCAACAAGAAAACCGCCAATAGGAAGTAGCGCAATAATCCATAAATGAGCTTCCCTATAATTGGTAGCCCATTCTAAACTGAGCAGAAAAAATGCCGAAATACTGCCTGCAATCGCCCCGATCAAGGTGCAGATGATAATCCATTTAAAAAGATAAACCAGAGAAGGAATTTGCTCGATTGAAGTGAGCGAGCGCTTGAATTTGTCTAAGTTCATACTGCCATATATAAATGATTCTACTTTGACCTCGCGTTTGCGGGCCGGTTAAGTAGAAGTCATCAGCTTGCTAAGAAGCGGTTTGAGGCAGACCTCATTGCCTGTGATTGAAGCAACAAAGATAAAATAAATCTTTAAAGTGCTTTAAGAAAACAGCTTTTACTGAATAATCAAGATTTAATGCTTAGATTCTATTTATTCTGGTCAAACAAGGCTTTTACGTGCGGCTTATTGATCTCAATAATTGAAAAGATTCCCAGAAGAATTCCTAAAATACCGGTAAGGCAATTGAGAATAGCAACGATAAGCACAAAGGTGTAATTGCGTGCTTCACCAATGTATTTGGCGCCTAGCAGCGTTACAATCCCAAAAATTAAACTCATGACGAAGCCTATCCCGCAAATGATCCCGAAAAAGGTAGACATATCAAAAGGCGTCTCGGCATTTTGGTTGACTTCAGTAAAAATAAAATTCATAAAGAAGCCGTAGCCTATAAAGAAAACAGCACCCAGAAGGTTGAAGATTCCTTTTATGATATAAAGGATGCGGTAGGTGTTGAGGTTGTTGGTTTGAGTTTCCATAATTTGATTGATGTTGATGATTTAAACTATAGGTATGTAAAATCGAAAAATGTTACACTGCTATAGATCGCATAAAAAACCCCGAATACTTCAGCATTCGGGGTTTTACTTTTAAAAGCTACACTTAGTTTTGGTATTGTGCTACCGGCCAGCTGTCGTTTGAGAAGTTGACATCTGGTAACATCTTGTTTGGATCAAGCGTTACTTTAGAGACTTGTTTATCAGTTTCTAAAAGATAGTTCCAGTCATTACCTCTTTGCCAGATCTCCACAGGAAGTTCTACCATTTGAGTAGTATCATCTGCAAAAGTAACTTGCATTTTTACCGGCATCGGGATATCACCGTTGTTTGAAAGGCTAATCACATAATTACCTTGATATTGACGCACGCTATTTACAGCTAAATCAATATTACCGGTTCCATAAAACCATCCTTTAAAGAACCAAGCCAGGTTTTCACCGGCAACATTTTCCATATGATTGAAGAAATCACGTGGTTGTGGATGCTTGTATGCCCAAGTTTTAATGTAAGATTTAAAGGCGTTGTCAAAGCGCTCCGGGCCTAAGATATATTCACGCAACATAAATAATCCTTGTGCAGGTTTTGCATAAGCGATCATCCCTAAGTTTCTTAAGTTAGTTACATCAGGATAGGTATCGATCCCTTCACGATTAGGATTTGTATACCAACCTATCGCATTTCGGGTTTGATTAAGGTTTGAAGGATATTCCCCGTTATTAAATTTGTTTGAGCTGTAGTGGTTGATGAACGTATTGAAACCTTCATCCATCCAAGCATAGCGACGCTCGTTTGTACCAACGATCATCGGGAACCAGTTGTGACCAAATTCGTGATCGGTTACCCCCCATAATCCGGCTCCTGTAGACTTCCAACTACAAAAACTAAGACCGGGATATTCCATTCCGCCGATGTCTGCAGCAACATTTACAGCTACAGGATAAGGATATTCAAACCACATCTCCGAGTTGTTTTCAATCGAATGTTTGGTGTATTCTGTAGAACGTGCCCAAGCGCCTTGACCGTCACTTTCAATAGGGTAAACTGATTGTGCTAAGGCTTTCTTTCCGCTAGGTAAGTCAATTTTTGCTGCATCCCAAATAAAGGCTTTAGAAGAAGCAAAAGCAACATCACGGGTGTTTTCCATTTTAAAATGCCAGGTAAGTGTACCGCTTTGTTTTGCTCTTAACGACATATCGTCTAGTTCGTCTGCTTTTACTAGCATCACCGTCTCGTCGCTGTTTTTAGCTTTTTCCATACGATCGCGAAGTGTTGCTGAAAGCACATCTCTTTCATTTTGCAAAGCGCCCGAAGCAACTACGACGTGATTGTAAGGTGCAGTGATTTTGAAATCATAATCTCCATAATCAAGATAGAATTCGCCGGCACCTAAATACGGCTCGATATTCCATCCTTCGATATCGTCAAGAACTGCCGCACGCGGAAACCATTGTGCCAGGGCATAGATGGTTCCGTTTTTGGTTTCCAGACGGCCCATACGGTCCATTCCTTTCACCGGAATTTTATAGGTAAAGTTCATAGAAACGGTCGCTTCACCACCATTTGCAGGAATGGGTTCGTCAAAAAAGACCTGCATACGCGTGTCTGTAATGATATGTTTTGATGAAGAACTACGTTTTACTTTAGCCTCCAAGTTGGTGATGGTATAACCGCCGTCTACATCACCATTGTAGCGATTACCGCTAATGGGCGTTGTTAATGTTCCGCGAGAATCTTCGGTAAAGCGATTTTGTTCTAAATGCATCCAGATAAAATCAAGCTCTTGTGGACTGTTGTTGGTATATTCTAACGTAAGTTTCCCGGTGATGGTGTGTGCCTGATCATCAAGAGTGGCTTCGATTTTATAATCGGTTTCGTTTTGCCAATAATCTTCTCCCGGTTTTCCGGTTGCTGTACGAAACTCATTTCCGTTGTGATCTAAGAATTCGTTAAAAAGCGATTGATTGCTTTGCACTTCTTGTGCATTACTTGCTGCAATTCCGCCGAAAACAAGTGCGGCAAGAGCAAGTTTTTTTCTAAAAATGTTCATTAACTAAAAGGATTTACTAAAATTTTGAAATAGTATTGTTTCTGTTTTAAACCTAGGGTAGGGTGAACCCTGAAGATTATAATGGCTTAAAAGTAGAAGTTCTCTTCCTTTTTGCGAAAAATAAAGCTACAATAATGCCTTAGTCTTGAACAAATTTGAATCCTGCAGTAATGATATTTGAGCTTAAACCGGTGTTGCGTTTGTAGTTGTAGTACTTCAAGTCAATACTTTTGAGACCAAATTGAAAAATGTGGAATTTGGTAAAAATGTCTGTATAGTTCAGACCGAAGCCAAACTGATTGGCATTATACTTAGATAAATCATAGTCTGAAGTATAAAAAGCATCGGTAGAAAGATGCGTTTCATAAGCACCAAATTGATCTGCAGCCGTCTGATTGTAAAAACGATAAGACGGGTAAATCGTGAATTTATCACCCAATTTTATAGGAAGTTCAAGACTTGCAGTATGTGACGTGATGCCCCAATCATCAGTGTAGTAGCGATAGTAGGAGCGCAAGACAAATACAGAATTAATGTAGTAATTCAATCTTCCGCCGAGAGCAATTTTAAAACGTGTATCGGGAAGACGCTCTACATCATCTGCCAGCTGAAAGTCATCAAAGAAATAATCTTGTTTATCACTAAAATAAACACGCTGAAAAGGCGTAGATAATAGTCCGTTTTGTTGAACCAGATCCAGTGCTAAGGAGCCTTGAAGATTTTTTGAAAGAATCTGAGAAAAACCAAAACCTAGCGAATAGGAATTTCGTGATGTGTCATCAAACGGTGTAAACTGCGGATTGTAGCCCGCATCGCCATAAGCGGCGCCCGGTCTCAATTCTACAGGATAGATTGCCGTCCACGTATCTAGGTATACATTTCCCGTGATGCTTAATTCTGTGTTTTTTTCATTGAATAAACGCGTGTAGCTTCCACCGAAACCTATCGAGAAATAATCATATTCAGAAGAGACTGAAGCTTTTGCCGACCAGATCTGATTGCGATCATCAGAATTGTGTGTATACGAGCCGGTCAAATTGGCCCAAGTATCGCTTTGAGAAGCACCAGAAGACGCTTGAAATGCATTTCCCAAGTTTGCGCCGTCAAAAGGATTGATGTTTGAAGAAGAGGCAGAGGTGTATGCAGAAACTCCGGCATCAATCGTCAAAACATCATCATCGTTTAATGGAATCGCCACTACGATCGTTCCTGTGGCGTCTGTGAGCTCTTCGGTACCAATACCACCACTTACGGCGGCGTTGTTTCCATCTTGGCTGTAATAACTGCTAAGCAGGTCGACTTCGGTAGTTTCAAGAACACGTTTTTTATACGTGCTTTCTTGTTGCTCTTCCTGAGCAAAAAGAGCAACTGAAAACAGGGCAAAAAATAGTAAGAAGTAGTTGTTCTTCATCATCGCTTTATAGATTTAGTTACAACCGCAGCCTCCGCCCGTTTTTCCTCCGTTAGCACCAACAGCCGCCTCGCGATACGAGTGAAAGGTAGATACATTGCGATCTGCAGCTTTATCAGCAAGCGCCATATCAGGATCATTGATATTTACCTTTTCATATTCTTTTACAGCAACGCAGCTGGTAAAGGAACACGCTAAAATGAACAGCATACTCAGTTTTTTTATCATGGCTTCTCGATTTCTATATGGTCTGACTTGTGAATGTTTCCTTGATCATCAACGATGATGCATTCTATGCCAGGTAATTGATTAATTCTATTTAGGCCTACCTCTATTCCTATGACAAAAACCGAAGTAGCCAGCGCATCTGCCAGTTCTGCTTTAGGAGCAAAAACCGTTGCGCTAATTATTCCCGTTGCGGGGTAGCCGGTTCTTGGGTCAATTATATGCGCGTATCGTGTGCCGTTAAACGTCACGTATTTTTCATAGTCACCAGAGGTTACTACGGCGCTGTTGACGATAGGTAAAAGAGCAAAGACTTTATTTTTATCCAGCGGATTGGTGATCGCAACTTTCCATGGGTTGCCGTTGGTTTGTTTTCCCCAAGTGTTCATATCGCCTGAAGCGTTTATGATTCCTGCGGAAACACCTTTTTCGATCAAAAGCTGTTTGGCTTTGTCTGCTGCATAGCCTTTGCCAATGGCTCCAAAGCCAATTTTCATCCCTTCTTTTTTGAGAAAAACCGTGCTTGCTTCAGAATCTATGACAATGTTTTGAAAACCTACTTTCTCAACAGAATTGGTTATGGTTTGCGCATCGGGCATTGCGGTCATGCTTCCGTCAAACTTCCAGATTTTATCCATCGAAGCATAGCTGATATCAAAAGCGCCATCGGTTAGTTTTGAAATGGCAATAGCCCGCTGAATAAGCTCAATAAGTTCGCGGTCTACTTTTACTGGTTTTTTTCCTGCATTGGCATTAATTGCCGAAGTCTGTGAATTAGGGTCCCACGAAGAAATCAATTTTTCGATCCGGGTAATTTCGCCGACTGCCCAATCAATATAGGCTTCTCCTTGCGCTTCATTATCTGCTACAACTGTAATGTCAAAGCGACTGCCCATCAATTTGAGCGTTCGCTTGTACGGTTGTTGTGCCGCGTGTAAATTAAACGTGGTCACCAAGGCAAGGATAAAGAGTAGAGCAGGTTTGAGCATTATTTTACAAAGGCATTTAGTTTTTTGATATAAGCTTCTGGAGTTGTTTTTTCATAACCTGTGTTTCCTAAAACGTGGCCATTCTTGTCTAAAACAACCACAAATGGGAAGTAGCCGTTGGGATTATAGTGTTCCGCTAATGTATTATTGGCTTTTTGTTGGGCTTCGGGTAGTGCATTTTTCTTTTTCCGTGGAAAATCTGCTTGAAGCATCACATAATGCTTCTGAGCATAAGATTTAAAGGCGTCAGATTGCCAAATTTCCTTATCTAATTTAATACACGGCGCACACCAGTCTGAGCCTTGAAAGACCAGAATAATGGGTTTGTCTTGAGTGGTTGCGCGTTCTTTTGCAGTGCTCCAACTGGTCAACCAGTTTTGCGCGTGAAGCGTTTGTTGAGCAAATACTAATACAACAAGTGTAAAAACAATTTTTTTAAACATAATAACCTTTCATTTTAACCACTTTAAAAGTAGTGCTCGTTTTTTATAGATCTTGTAACTCGAGTTACATAGATATAAACGAAAAAAAAGGCTATTTAGTTTTTTAGACTTCCTTCTCAGTAAAAGGCGTATTGATGTCTAGAATCTCATTAATAAGTTTCAGAAGGTATTCTTCAAAGGTTTGCAGCAATTCTGAAGTTACTGCCGTGTCTTTGTCTTGGCTAAGCTTTAAAAAACCAGAATTCAAGTTTTTAAATGAAATTATACCCGCTTCACAAGCATTGGGAAGACCTTCACTTTTAGAAAGCATCAAGGCATAGCACAATACTTGAAATGCTTTAGACTGCTTTTTATAATCTGAAATGAGTGTTTCCCAGTCCTTTATTACCAGTTGGCCACGATCAACTTTACCGGTTTTATAATCGAGAATATGAGTGACTTTATTTTCAAGATCGAGGCGGTCAACAGTTCCTTTAAGCTTAATTTCTGAAGTAAGCTGAATTGCATATTTGGCTTCTAGAGCTTTGATGATAATCTCTTTACCTGATTTAACCGATTGAAGTTCAAGGTTGAGAAAATTCAGTACAAACTGCTTGGCAACATTAAATATGATTAGGTTTTTACCTGTTTTAATGTTGAGTGCATTGTAATGCAATTCAAATTGATGTTGTACTTCAGCGTTTACCTGTTTTAAAATTTGCTGAAGTATTTCTTCGGTTAAGATGGTGTTGAGGTAGGGTTTATACAGGTTTTCTAGCGATTCGTGCACCACCGTTCCTAAAGTGTTGTGCGCGATAACATCTTCTACTGCTTCCAGTTCTTCAACACCTAGAACATATTTATAATAAAAATCAATAGGGTTTCTAATGTAGGTGCTTAAAGCCGAAGGTGAAAATCCGGAAGCTGCGTGTTTTTTGATTGCTTCAATGATCTCAGGAGTCTTTTCAACTTGTTTTAAGGTGACCGGCTCAAGACTTACGGGCGCGCTAGCACTTTGTTCCTGATACTGATAACGAGCATTAGGATCTGTGGCGAGCTGTAATAAAAACCGGCTCTTTTCTCCGCTGTTGAGACCACCTGCTTCATTGTTATAAATGAGGTTCACCTTTTGAGCGCGCTGAAGAATTCTGAAAAAATGATAGGCATAAATAGCATCCTTTTCACGATAGGTAGGAAGCTTGGCTTCGATTTTTAGATCAAAAGGAATAAAGCTGTTTTGACTTTTTCCCGAGGGAAACGTGCCTTCATTAAGAGAAGTGATTATGATGTTTTTAAAATCGAGCACACGAGACTCTAAAACTCCCATAATCTGCAGTCCTTGATAGGGATCCCCTTTAAAGTCGAGTGTTTCCTGACTTAATAGTTCCTTATAAAACTGTTTAAGTGTGCGTAAGTCGTTGAGGTATGTATAGGTGTCGTTTAAGTTTTTTAAGCGTGTGAACAGTTCTAGAAATGCGTGTAAAAATTCAAGCTGAAGCCAGTTTTTTTGAGGAAACAGGATTTCCTTAATGGCTTGAATACTTTCTAAAATATACTCGAGTGCACTACTGCTAGAATTTTGCCAGGAAGAGAATAGGAGTTTGGCGTTATCAGAAGCATTGGAGTCAATAATAAATTGAGGTTCGAGGTAGATCAGATTTTTTTCGGTAATCGTTCTTTTTAAAATTTCGCGTTCTTCATCAAGCAATAGGATTGCATACTGTTGGTCTAATAATGATAATACATCTTTGTAATAATAACCCTGCCCTTGCTTGTTGATCTGTAGTTGAAACCAACTTTCAAAAAATGCTGCTTGAGCTACCTGTTCTAGGGGTAGCCCCATAGTGACGTTAAGGTGCTTTATTGAAGCGGGTAGCGAATTGAGCAAAGGCAAAAGCAAATGCTCATCTCCCAAAATTACAGCAGTCTCGTTAAGTTCAGCATTGGATAGATTTTCTAAGAGTTGGCCTACATACTTTACTTGCCCAACGTGTTGAGCGATTCCTGTTGCAGTAATGTTCTTTTCAACGTTAAAATTTGATTGCTCTACAGGAAAGGCAAAGTTTTTGTCGGCGGCAGCATTCCACTTTTTAAGATAGGTTTTGATAAATCTACTGGCGACGTGATTTTGATCTTCGAGAAAATAGGGATCGATGTCCCAGTATATTTTGGTATTCGGTCTTTCTAAAAAACGATCTATTATTTTTTGTTCTGCGGTGTTAAGCGCATTAAAACCACAAAAAAGAACATATTCTTCATTTTGGTCGAGATAGCGTTCAAGGTTTTCTACCGCTTTTCTGTAAAGCATACCTTGATACCCTAAGCCTAGACGTTCGAGGTGTTGTTTATAATGCTCATAATAGCTGCTGATCGATTTCCAAAAGATCAAATAATTAGAAATAAGTTGAGAATCCTGATCTGTAGACCAATGATTCAGTTCTTTTATAGCAGAGAGGTAATCAAAAAACGAATTGGTATCAATAAGATGGCGATCAATTTCATTAAAATCACCTAAAAGCGTTTGTCCCCAACCTAAGAAATTAAGGAAGGATTCTGGATTGTCACCTTCAAAGTGCGTTTGATAGGTGTGGTAAAGTTCAACCTGTAACTGCGTCTGAGATGCCGCTGTTAATCCTGAAATCTCTTCTACAAGTTCTTCAATACTAATAGTTTTGGGAAGAAAACAAGTAGTTTCTTGGAGTTGAAGCTTTAAACGCTGAAGAAAAAAATTACCCGCGCGTTTGGAGGGCAGTACCACTACAGTTTGTGTAAGGGGTAATTGAGATTTTAGAAGGTTATTTATTACTTCATCTATGAATGTAGTCATAGGTTAAAAATAAAAAACGCCCTGAATTATCAGGGCGTTTTCCATTTATATTATTTCAGATAAAATCTGAAAAGAAGTGTCTTACTCTAAAGTAAGTTTTACACGTCTGTTAAGTTGCATACCAGCAGCTGTAGTATTAGGAGCGATTGGCTGCTCTTCACCGTAAGCTTTGATAGATAACTGGCTTGCATTAACACCTTCTTTACTTGTTAAGTAATCTACAACAGATTGTGCTCTTCTTTCAGAAAGATCCATGTTGTATGCGTTGCTTGCGCGGCTATCAGCGTGACCTTCAACCTCAAAAGAAGCAGTAGGATATTCTTTAACGATACTAGCGATTCTAGCTAGAGTCTCGTAAGAACTTGTTCTAATAGTTGCTTTATCAGTATCAAATAAGATACGACCAGCTTCACCATTCAATACTTCTAATACAGAAGCATCAACTTCAGGACATCCATTGTTAGAAGCAGGACCAGCTACATTAGGACAGTCATCATCTTTATCTGCAACACCGTCACCATCAGCATCAGCGAAAGGACATCCGTTGTTAGAAGCAGGACCAGCCTCATTAGGACACTCGTCTTCAGAATCAATTACACCATCACCGTCTGCATCAGGGCAACCGTTAGTTGCAGCAGGACCAGCAACATCTGGACAAGCATCTTCGTTATCAGGGATTCCGTCACCGTCAGTATCAGGGCATCCGTTAAATTCTGGTAAACCAGCTACTTCAGGACAAGCATCTTCAGAATCAGGGATTCCGTCACCGTCAGTATCAGGACATCCGTTGAACTCAGGTAAACCTGGAGTTTCTGGACATTCGTCTTCGTCATCGTAGATTCCGTCACCGTCAGTATCAGTTCCTCCGAAAGCAAAACCAATTCCTACTACGTGTTGCATGTGTCTGGTGTAATAAGTACCAGGCATCATTGCGTGCTTGTAAGTAGATGATACATCAAGGTTGATGTTGTCGCTTAACCAAAATTTAATACCTACAGTACCGTTAAGGGTTCCGTGACTTGGCATATCACCAATGAACACGTAACCACCACCACCACCTAGGTAAGGGTCAAACCAACCGCCTTCTCCAAAAAGAGCGTCACGGAAGCTATAAGAGAACATACCATCAACAGAGTAGTATGCTAGATCATCAACAGGAAGGTCTCCCATTTGATCAATTTTGTTGATAGAACCTCTAACGCCAAATGCAAATCCAGCACCTACGTAGCGACCTACGTAAAGAGTAGAAACAGAAGGAAGGATATTCCAGTGATCTCTAACGTTGAAATATTCGTCAGGGAATCCTCCGGTTAAAGGTCTGTTATCTGGTGGATATACAGGATAGGTATCCACTGCATTAACCCCTATACTAATAGCCCAAGGGTTATTTTTGTCTTGTGCGTTTGCAGTACTCAGACCCACGAAGGTCAAAGCCGCAAACAGAAATAATTTAGTAAGATTTTTCATGTTAAGTAAGTAAAATTTAAGTGTTAATTGAAGCAAATGTAATTTGTTAAAATCTAGCAACAAAGCCAAATTTAATAAAAATCATCAGTGAAATTTAATATTGAGTCATTCTATACTTGATTTTGTTGCTTAATCTTTGTTAAATCACATTGTTTATTTTAATCAATTCACCGAAAACTAAAACTATTTAAATAAGTCTATTGCTCTTTTCGGTTTGGTTGTTTAACATTTACAGGGGTAAAAGTAGTTTGTTAATGCAAAGCCACAAAATGACAAGTGATAAAGTTTTATTAAACCTTTATTGAAAATAATACCTTGTTATAAGGTGTTGACATACAGCGTTTAATTTGTTTTTAAAGCTTTGTGATGTGGGTTAAACCCTAAGAATAAGTTGTTTAAATGTATTTTTAGACTTTGCTGATTATGAATATTTTAGGAATTTACACTATTTATAAAATGTTAAAGCAAAACAATAGGGTTTTGGTCATTTAGATAGATGAGTGCTTTTAAAATCACCTTATAGTTCATAGTTTCCAAAGTTGTTGCATACTGCTCAACTTGGTTTTTATGTGTGGCATTAGGAGTACCTGTTTTATAGTCGAGTAGCCAAACTGAATTGTTTTTGCCTATTTCAACGCGGTCAGGTCTTATTGTTTGTCCTTTACTGTTAATATCGCGCTCATTTAGAATAAGATGCTTGTGATTAAAAAAACCAATTTCTTCCAAAGCACTTATTAATGTTCTAAGTTGTGTGCTGAGTTGGTTTACGTCTTTTTGTTCGATCCAGCCTCGGGTAAGTGCTTTATTTACGGCGCTATCAATATCAGCGATGGTTTTTATGCCGGCCATGAGTTCGTGTATAATATTTCCCATAGAAAGCGCTTCTTGCCTAGAGTCGTCCCATAACGCTTCGGCCTGTGTAACAATGCTAAGGTCGTGATCTTCACGGGCAGTGCTTAGCAATCTCAGCGTTGAGGCTTCTTTGGATGCTGGCTTCGATCCTGATTTTCGCGTTGCGTCACCAAAACTATAAAAACGGGTTTCAGACTCATATAGGTTTTTGGAGCTCAAATACTGCACAAATAAATCTGCAAAGTTTTTGGGTTCCGCATTATCCTTGCCGGTTTTAGATATGATGTGTAATTGTTCAACACTACGCGTTAAAGCAACATACAATACATTAATAGTATCAAGCTGCTGCTGTATGCGTTTGTGATGATAAAGCATAGCAGTTTGTTCGTTATACTCCGTCAACTCAGCTTTTTGTCCTAATAAAAGCGCTTCAAAGCCCTGATAATTATCGCTTTCAGGGAGATACCAATTGTAAGTATCGGTGTGATTGGAGTATAATTCGGTATGAGCAAACGGATAAATTACTACCGGAAACTCGAGCCCTTTGGCTTTATGAATGGTCATAATTTGAACCGCCTCTGAAGTTGGTGGTGTGCTTATACTCAACTTGTCTTGTTTGCGATTCCACCAGATGATAAGTTCTGGAATACCGCCTGAATTTTTTTGAGCAAAGTCAAAAATAGCATCTAAGAAAAACTGTAAATAGGCGCCTCCGTTTTTGTTAAGGTCAAAGCATCTTATGATATATTCTGCGGCTTCATAAATAGGCAATAACGCGCATTGTTCAAAATCAAAATTGTTGATTTGATGTGATAATTGCTGAAACAAGTTGGCACCGGTATACTTAAGATGTTCTTTGTAGAACTCGTGTGCATTTTCAACCTCCAGATAATTCTTAGCAAGATATTCTAAGATATTTAAGGTGATTGCAGAGGATTGAGGCTCAATGGTGTAATGCAGTAGATTTATGATAAACTGAACCTGCGGAGATTGTTTCAGTAATAAACTTTCACTAGAGATGACCGGAATATTTTCTTCTTGAAGGCGTTGCGCGATGGCTACACCTTCTGAATTTCTACGTACCAAGATACAGAGTTCGCCAAGCTCAAAGTTATTTGAAACACAGGTTTCAATGGTTTTTACGACCTCATCTAGATAAAGCGGAGTTAATTCATCTACCGTATTTCCTTCAATAAAATTAAGCGTGACTTGACCACCTATACGATGATTGATTTGTTGTGCGTTGCCTGATTTGTAAATGTTTTCATATTCCGCATAAGAAAAATCGCTTGAAACGTGCGTAAAAAACTCATTGTTGAAGTTTATTATTTGATCATAGCTGCGGTAATTCTGAGGGAGATCAATGGTTTTTTTATCCTCGTTCTGAAAAGGGTTAACCTCCGATTTTGATAAACGTATAAATTGTTCTGCTTCTCCACCTCGCCAACGGTAAATGGCTTGTTTGGGATCGCCTACCAGCATAACACTGTTAGAAACACTTTCGGTTTGACTCGTACTCACAGCATTATCAATAAGCGGCACCAGATTAGACCACTGAAGAACCGAGGTGTCTTGAAACTCGTCGATAAAATAATTCTCGTAGCGTTCCCCGAGACGCTCATAAATAAATGGCGTAGGTTGATTGGCTATATTTTTATGAATAAGCTCATTAAAATCGGAAATCAACACGAGGTTATTTTCAGATTTTATTTTTTCTACTTCTTGTTGAATGAGCTGAAGCAAGGAGAGCGGCGTGATTTTTTTGTACAACTCCTCGTTAAGTTTCAGTTTAAAAATCAAAGGTTTTATTGCATTAAACTGTGATGTAATTTCAGTAGAAAGCTTATCTAAAATTGCCTTGATGGGCTCTTTCTGACTTTTTGTGTACATCGGTTCTTGACCTAAATTCTGTACCCATTTCGTATTAAAATTCACATTAAAATCACCTTCAGCCATTTTATCAAGCGCTTTAGGTAAATATTTACGAGTGAAATGTGTGGCTTCTAATCCGTTTGACGCTATGAAGGTGATCAAGGCGGAAGCAGCTTCTTGAATTTCCTTTTCTAGATGTTTAGTTGATGTTTTTAGATAAGCTTTAAGTTGCTCAAAATCATCAAGTGACTTAGACTTGATGCGTTGCAGGTATTCCCGGTCATTTTCACTAAGTAGCAACTTGCTTATATCATAAAAGTCTCGGGAGATGTCCCAACTTTTATCGTTATCAATTTTCTCAAGAGCATAGTCAAGTAAAACGCGGGTTATGTTTTGATCTTTTCCGGCTTTATCGATAAGGCTGTCTACAGCTTGTTCTAATACATCTTGTGTGTTTAATTCAACTTCAAAGTTTTGCGGAATTTTGAGATCGTAAGCAAATGTGCGTATGATGCGATGTGTAAAATTGTCTATGGTCACCACATCAAATGAAGCATAATCTTGAACAATGTGTTTTAAAATGCGTTTTGCTTTATTCTGAATTTCGCTGCGCTCCAAACCGGTTTCTTCTTCAACTGCTGAGAGCATTGGGTTGTCTTGAGTAAAAATGGCATCACTAGAGAAATCCTGTAAATTCTTGATGATACGTGTTTTCATTTCGGCAACTGCCTTATTGGTAAATGTAATGGCAAGAATGCGTCTATACTTAAAATCATTACTGCTTTTAAAAAGAATGCTCAAGTAATTTTTGACAAGAGCAAATGTTTTTCCGGCACCTGCCGAAGCATTATAAACAGATATGGAGTGGTGATTTTGCATGCAGTCAAGTTACTAAATTACGCGATGTTGACTTCGGCAACTTTAATAAAGATATGTAGCAAATGCACTCAGACTTTTAGGTTTTGATGCTGTTTTGAGATTTTTGACGATACCCTGCTGAAAATGAACCGTCTTTGTGCAAACCTTAAGAGTATTATAACACAAGATACTTTAGATAAGCCGTGTTAAATAGTAACTTTGAGATTCAACTATTCTATTAACGAAAAAAATAAAATATGTCTTTTCAACTTCCAGAATTAAAATATGCTAAAGATGCATTAGAGCCTCATATCGATGCAAAAACTATGGAAATTCACCATGACAAACATCATGCGGGTTACACCAGCAAATTAAATGCTGCTATTGAAGGTACAGATCTTGAAGGTAAGACTATCGAGAATATTCTTATCAACCTTGATATGACTAACAAGGCAGTACGTAATAATGGTGGAGGTTTTTACAATCACAGTCTTTTTTGGGATGTGATGTCACCAGACGGTGGAGGAGAGCCAACCGGCGAACTAGCAGAAGCAATTAATGCTGCTTTTGGTTCTTTTGAAGCGTTTAAAGATAAATTTAGTAGCGCTGCAGGAACTCAGTTTGGTTCAGGTTGGGCTTGGTTATGTGTACACGAAGGTGGTAAAGTAGAAGTTTGCTCTACACCAAATCAAGATAACCCATTGATGCCTGAAGTAGGTTGTGGAGGAACTCCAATTTTAGGAATTGATGTTTGGGAGCACGCGTATTACTTAAAATATCAAAACCAGCGTCCAGCGTATATCGATGCATTCTTTAATGTGATCAACTGGCAAGAAGTTTCTAGCAGATATGCTCAGAATAAGTAAGAAGTTTTAAAACTGAATATAAAAGCTCGGCGTAAGTCGGGCTTTTTTTATGGGTACTAAAGGGTTTTAAATCCGAGTTTGTTTAAGCTTTAAAAGCAATCCGCAAAGCGGAATTTAAAGTTTTTTAGAACTGAAAGCAGTACGAAGTATTCTAAGCTTATAGCACAATTAAATTACATCAGGGCAAGCCTGTTTGCCGACAAAGGCAGGCCCATAAAGCATTGTTTGAAAACGAATTTTCAATTTCGAAGCAGGCCTTGGAGTATTAAACCCTTTGGCGGTGCCCAAAAAAGGTGGGAAACCCGTGGTTGAAGAAACGGCTCGCGGCGTGTTTTAGCTCTGTTTTTCAGTGTATATTTTGAAGAATTATCAGTAGCGACTAGTGTTTGTAAACCTGCTCGCCACCCCGATTTGATGCAAGTAAACAATCTTAGGGAAAAACCATGAAGCATTGCTTGAAAACGAACTTTCTATTTCGAGGGATGCCTTGGAGTATTGAACACTTTGGTTACCAAAAAAGGTGGAAAACCCGTGATTGAAGAAACGGCTCGCGGCCTGTTTTAGCTCTGTTTTTTCAGTGTGTATTTTGAAGAATTATCAGTAGCGATTAGTGTTTCTAAACCTGCTCGCCACCCCGATTTGATGCAAATAAAAAAGGTGGAAAAAATCCACCTTTTTTGCCCCAAATCTACCATGAACTTAACCTACTTATGTTATGGCAGATACTAAAGTATTACTTCTCTCCAACCGAAACCAATCTTTTAGATAAAGTGCGGAATTATTAGTTGAAGCGTCTTTTTAATAAGCTCTCTTTAAATTTCCTTCTACATAATTGATAAAAGCACGGTTTACAACACGATTTCCACCAACGGTAGGGTAATCACCGGTGAAGTACCAGTCTCCCAAATTCTTAGGACAAGCCTTGTGTAAATCACTCACTTTTTGATAAATCACACTTACCTCAGGCTTGATAGTTTCATCTTTTAAAAGCTCGGCAATTTTATTTGAAATTTCTTCGTCTGTAAAAGGTTCGTAAATCTCTTTAACGTAGTTGATCACATCAACATCTTCAAAGTCGATCTGGCTTACACATTTCTCATAAACCTGATTGATGATCTCTTCTTTGCCGTTTTCTTTAAGCAGATCAATGGCAGCTCTAAAGGCAATAAAATCTTGAAGTTTTGCCATATCAATTCCGTAGCAATCCGGATAACGAATTTGCGGTGCAGAAGAAACTACTACGATCTTCTTAGGATTAAGACGAGAAAGCATTTTTATGATACTCTTCTTAAGCGTAGTACCGCGTACGATACTGTCGTCTATAATTACAAGATTATCAGATTCTTTAACCACACCATAAGTCACATCATAAACGTGTGCAACCAGATCATCTCTACTGCTGTCCTCGGTAATGAAAGTACGTAGTTTTACATCTTTTATCGCAATTTTTTCGGTGCGTAATTTTTTAGACAGAATGGCTTCAAGACCTGCTTCATCCAATTCATTTCTGCGCTCTAGGATCTCTGTTGCTTTTTGCTTATCAAGTTCAGCTTGTGCAGCTTCAACCATACCGTAGAATGAAGTTTCAGCGGTATTAGGAATATAACTAAACACACTATTCTGCGTGTCATGATCGATATGCTTAAGTACTTCAGGCATTAACAACCTACCCAATTCTTTACGCTCTTGATAGATTTCGGCATCGCTTCCTCGAGAGAAATAGATGCGTTCAAAAGAACAGGCTTTACGCTCGTGCGGCTCCTGAATTTTTTCGATAGAAGTTTTTCCGCTCTTCTTGATGATCATCGCGTGCCCGGGATCGAGTTCCTGCACATCTTCAAACTTGGCATTAAAAACCGTTTGAATCACAGGGCGCTCGCTCGCAACAACGACAACTTCGTCGTCTTTATAATAATAGGCCGGGCGAATACCTGAAGGATCTCGCAACACAAATGCATCTCCGTGACCTAAAAGACCAGCCATCGCATAACCGCCATCCCAATCTTTAGAAGCTTTCTTTAATATTTTGGCAATATTCAAGCGCTCTGCGATTTGCGGAGAAGCTTCAAATTTTGAAAAACCTTCTTTCTTTAATTTCTTATAAATCTTAGCAACAGCATCGTCAAGAAAATGACCAATCTTTTCCATTACGGTGATGGTATCGGCCTTCTCTTTTGGGTGCTGACCTAGCTCTACAAGCTTATTAAAAAGCTTAAAAACATTGGTCATGTTAAAGTTACCCGCAACGATAAGGTTACGATGCATCCAGTTATTTTGACGCAAGAATGGGTGTACACTTTCTACACTGTTTTTACCAAAAGTACCGTAGCGCACGTGACCTAGTAAGAGTTCGCCAACATAAGGAACGTGACGTTTTTGTAAAGCGACATCATCAGCATACTCAGGGTTTTCTAACAGAACCTGGTTAATTCTTGAATTAATTTGAGCAAAAATATCTTGTATAGGCTGTTGTGCGATAGAACGTTGTCTGCTTATATAGCGCTCACCCGGTTCCATATCTAATTTAATGCTGGCAAAACCCGCACCATCCTGACCACGGTTGTGCTGTTTTTCCATCATTAAATACATCTTGTTTACACCATAAAATGCGGTGCCGTATTTTTCTTTATAATACTCCAGGGGTTTAAGAAGACGTATTACCGAAATTCCACATTCATGCTTAATTGCATCACTCATAGCTTATTCTAATGTTTGCGCCCCCTTCTGGTTAAGAAGAGGGCGCGCGTTGTTTTATAGGTCTAAATTAAATTGCGTTAAGGCTTTAAATTTCAGCAAACGCTTTTCGATTTCTTCGGGTTTTAAATTTTGCATACGCTCTGTACCAAATTTTTCTACACAAAACGATGCGAGGTTTGAGCCGTGAATGATGGCCCTTTTCATATTTTCAAAAGAAAGATCTCCCGTGCTGGTTAAATAACCGGCAAAGCCACCGGCAAAAGTGTCGCCTGCTCCGGTTGGGTCAAAAACTTCTTCAAGAGGTAGGGCGGGTGCAAAAAAGACTTTGTCGTCCTCAAATAATAAAGCACCGTGTTCTCCTTTTTTAATAACCACAAAACGAGGTCCCATCGCTGAGATTTTTTGAGCCGCAGTTACTAATGAATATTCGCCGCTCAGTTGGCGTGCCTCTTCGTCATTAATTGTGATCACGTCAACCTTTGCAATAACCTTTTTAAGATCTTCCAGAGCACTGTCCATCCAGAAATTCATGGTGTCAAGAATTGCCAGTTTGGGCTTTTTATTCATTTGATCCAAAACAGAAAGCTGCACAAGCGGGTGTAAGTTACCCAACATTACGATTTCGGCATCTTTGTAAGCTTCAGGAACGATCGGATTGAAATCGGCTAAGGTGTTGAGCTCGGTAATCAAGGTATCTCTAGAGTTGAGATCGTTGTGGTAACGCCCTTTCCAAAAAAAGGTTTTTCCATCTTTTACGACTTCGAGCCCTTCCATATTAATACCTCTGCTTTTGAGCAAGTCAATATATTCCTCAGGAAAATCTGATCCTACTACTGAAACAATAGCTTGATCAACATCAAAATTAGAGGCGGCCAGACCTATAAAGGTTCCTGCTCCACCAAGAATTTTCCCGGTTTTTCCAAACGGAGATTCAATTTCATCAAAGGCACACGTGCCTACAATTACCAGTTTATGCATCCAAAAATTTTATGCAAATATACAGTTTTGATAATGCAATTTTAAACAATGGTCGTTAGAGTGTTTCTAAACTTACGTAAGGCTTTATAAAAGGAAAGGCGATCAATAATTAATTGATCGTGAGCTGTTTTTGTGAAGGTAAGAATTATTTTCTACCAAAATCTGCCGGAATTTCTCCCCAGGCTTTCGTTTCCCATTTAACGATCACCGTCTTGTAGGTGTTGTTTTGAAGCCAGTTTTCGGCACGACGCACTAAGTCATACACGTCTTTGTTTTTTGAATTTTCGGTAAGCTTAGTATTGCATTTTTTCTTTTTTACCCAGCCAATAGCGATGCGCGAATCTGAATAAATAATGCGATCGCTGTTTTTTTGTTTTAAGAGTGCAAGACCGTGAACGAGGGCGAGAAACTCACCTATATTATTAGTCCCTTGTTTAAAAGGACCTTGATGAAAAAGTTGTTTCCCGGTTTGCGTGTCAACACCTCGATATTCCATAATGCCCGGATTACCAGAACTTGCTGCGTCTACCGAAATTGAATACAGATTGGGTTCGCCGTATTTCTGTTTTTCTTCAGCAGTTAATGTCTTTTTCTTTTTTGAAGTTCCTTTTACATCCTTGTAGTCTTTATTATAAGCAGCTTTAGCTTCAGGAAAGGTTGGGAAAGATTTGTATTGCGCCCCTGCAAAGCCATCAATCATTGCTTTGCAATCTTTCCAAGAGGTGTAAATGCCGGGCTTTTTGCCTTGCCAGACCACATAAAATTTCTCTTTCTTCGCCATAAATAATCAATCTCTTTCATTTCCGCGAAGGCGGGAATCCCTTCAACATTATATGTCTATTGCTTTTCTAGAATCTCTGCGATCACACGCGGAAAATGCTCATATTCCAACTCGTGAATTTTTGCCGCCAAACTATCTGGGGTTTCGTCAGACTCTAATTGTGTTTTAGCCTGAAAAAGGATCGTTCCTTTATCATATTCTGAAGTGACTTCGTGAATGGTGATGCCCGATTCTTTTTCGCCGGCGGCTACCACAGCTTTGTGCACGTTAGCACCATACATTCCTTTTCCGCCATAGGCTGGTAGTAAAGCCGGGTGAATGTTGATGATCTTACCGGGATAGGCTTCAATGATGTTTTGTGGGAATAGCCATAAGAAACCGGCCAACACGATCAAGTCGGGCTGTGTTGCCTTGACAAGATTTAACACTTGATCGGTATCATAAAAAGCGCTTCGGTTAAAACTGAAGGCGCTAATTTTAAGATTATTTGCACGTTCTAAGACTTTTGCCGTGTTTTTGTTGCTTAAAATTTGAACAACTTGCGCATCTTTTCGGTCTTGAAAAAACTCGGTGATTTGTTGTGCATTAGAGCCGCTTCCTGAAGCAAAAATTACAATTCGTTTCATATATACTAAGGTGTTGCGAGACTACAAAGCAACGCATTATTATTGTTTTAAATGTGCAGTTTTGGTTTAAAGTTCAAGAGGAAATGATTAAATTAACGACACATTTTAGATAGGTAATGTGGTAAAACGGTAAAGTTTGCTATTTTTGCCTCCTAATTAAAATTAAAAATTAAATATTATGTCAGACATTGCATCAAGAGTAAAAGCCATCATCGTAGATAAACTTGGCGTTGATGAGAACGAGGTTGTTGCAGAAGCGAGCTTCACAAACGACCTAGGAGCAGACTCGTTAGATACAGTTGAGCTTATTATGGAGTTTGAAAAAGAATTTGATATTCAGATTCCAGACGACCAGGCAGAAAATATCGCGACTGTAGGTCAAGCTATTTCCTACATAGAAGAAGCAAAGTAAGAAGAAAGCAAATTACCATATGGAGTTAAAGCGAGTTGTAGTAACAGGTCTTGGTGCGCTTACGCCAATCGGAAACAATATTGAAGAATATTGGGAAGGATTGAGTACAGGTAAAAGCGGCTGTGCACCTATTACTTATTTTGACGCAGAGAAGTTTAAAACCAAATTCGCTTGTGAGCTCAAAAATTTTAACGCACAAGACTATTTTGACAGAAAGGAAGCCCGTAAACTAGATCGCTTTGCACAATATGCATTAGTGTCATCTGACCAGGCTATCAAAGATGCAGGAATAGATCTTGATGTTGTTGATAAATTTAGAGTTGGTGTAATTTGGGGAGCCGGAATCGGCGGCTTAGAAACTTTTCAGGACGAAGTAATAAACTTTGCCGAAGGTGATGGTACTCCTAGATTTAATCCCTTCTTTATTCCTAAAATGATCGCAGATATTGCCCCGGGTAATATCTCTATCAAACATGGTTTTATGGGGCCAAACTACACTACAGTATCTGCTTGCGCATCTTCTGCTAATGCGTTGATCGATGCTTTAAACTATATACGTTTAGGTCATTGTGATATCATAGTTACAGGAGGAAGTGAAGCTGCGGTTACCAAAGCAGGGATGGGCGGTTTTAATGCAATGCATGCCTTATCTACTCGCAATGATGATCCGGCAACGGCTTCAAGACCATTTGATGCTACACGAGACGGTTTTGTTTTAGGTGAAGGTGCAGGAGCGCTTATTCTTGAAGAGTATGAGCACGCAAAAGCACGTGGCGCTAAAATTTATGCTGAAGTTGTAGGTGGCGGTATGTCTAGTGATGCACATCATATGACAGCTCCACATCCTGATGGGATAGGTGTAGAACGTGTGATGCTTAATTGCTTGCGCGATGCAAATATCAAGCCTGAAGAAGTAGATGCGATCAATACGCACGGTACCTCAACTCCGTTGGGCGATGTGGCTGAGCTTAAAGCTATAACCAAAGTATTTGGTGAGCACGCAAAAGATATTAATATCAATTCAACAAAGTCGATGACCGGGCACTTGCTTGGTGCTGCAGGTGCTATTGAAGCAATTGCTTCGATCCTTGCGATGGAGCACAGTCTTGTACCGCCTACCATCAATCATACTACTGTTGATGAGAATATTGATAGTTCTTTAAATCTTACGCTCAACAAAGCACAAAAGCGTGAGGTTAATGTAGCGATGAGCAACACCTTTGGTTTTGGAGGTCACAATGCTTGTGTCTTATTTAAAAAGTATAGCGAATAATCTCAGTTAGATGAGTGTAATTCGCAACATATTTACTTCCCGTCCTGAAAAGGGCGGGAATTTTTTTGTTACTGTCAAAAAAATAATCGGTTTTAAGCCCATCAATATTACGCATTACGAAGAAGCCTTCACCCACAGGTCTATGGCCTTACAAGATAAAAATGGTAATGCCTTTAATTATGAGCGCTTGGAGTTTTTAGGAGATGCGATGCTGGGAGCTGTGATTGCTGCATATCTCTTTGACGAAGTAGGTAAAGGTGACGAAGGCTATTTGACAAAGATGCGCTCTAAGGTGGTAAGCCGGGAGCATCTTAACGAGCTGGGTAGAGACCTTGGGTTGCTCGGTTTAGTTAAATCGGCCATACCTAAAGAGAATTTTGGGGCAAACATTCACGGTAATCTTTTTGAAGCTCTGGTAGGTGCGATATATCAAGACAGAGGATATAGGTATGCGCGTAAGTTTATCAACAAACGCGTAATTGATCCTTATGTAGATATTGAAAAGTTAGAAGGCCGTGTAATAAGTTATAAAAGTTTGCTTATCGAATGGTGTCAAAAGGAAAAGCGACTCTTTGATTTTGATACTTATGAAGATTCTGGGCAGGATGTGGTGCGCCATTTTTCGGTGCGCTTATCTATAGATGGTAAGCAAGTGGCCAAGGCACGAGCAACCTCAAAAAAGAAAGCAGAAGAGAAGGCAGCGAAGCGCGCCTACTATGTATTTCAGAATAAAATAGATGTACATCGTTTTAACTAAATTGTTTTAGGTAGACTGTCGTTTTTACATTTAGATAAAGCTAAAGCCTAAGGGAATCTCTTATAGTTTGACTATATTTAACGCTTATTTAAGAAGATGGCAGCACTTAAGCTAGTATTGGATGATGCGTTTGATTATGATTTCAGTTTAATCGCGCTACACTGCTCTTTAGAGAGCTATCGTCTGGCTTTTATGATTAATAAATATGCTCATTTGAGATTAAAACGGGCCAAGGATATTGACTTTTATAACGACCAGCATAAGTTTAGCTTTGCTTCGTATAAATTTGAAGATCAAAAAAAATATCAAACCTATACGTTGTTAAGTAATAAATATAAAATGAGATACAAACAAGTACAGCTGGGTAGTGACTTGTTTGCAGAGGCAGATTCAGAACACTTCAAGACGCTCAACTTAGTTCCTGAAGTAAAGAATGCCGATTTTCTTTTAAAGATTGAAAGTGATAACGGAATATCTCCCAAGCTAGCACTGTTACCACACCTAAACCTAATACCACAAATAATTACCGCTTACGAAGTAGATGTAAGCACCATAAAGTCTAAACAAAATTTAATTTTTGAATAATGTCAAACACTAAGAAAACTAAAATTGTTGCTACACTTGGACCTGCGACCAGTAAGAAGGAAGTCCTTCACAATATGATCAAAGCAGGCGTAGATGTATTTCGAATCAATTTTTCGCACGCAGATTATGACGCAGTTAAAGAGCGTATAGATATGATACGCAGCCTCAGCGAAGAGTTTGGATACAACACCGCAATTTTAGCAGATTTACAAGGTCCTAAACTGCGAGTAGGGATTATGAAGGATGAGGTTGTAGTTAATCCGGGAGATAAGATTGTTTTTTCTACAAAAGAGGAATTTGAAGGCACCAAGGAGCGTGTTTATATGAACTACGAGCATTTTCCTCGCGACGTTAATAAAGGAGAGCGCATTCTTCTTGATGATGGTAAATTGATTTTTGAGGTTTTAAAAACCGATAATGAGAACGAAGTTGAAACTGTTGTAATTCAAGGAGGACCGTTAAAGTCTAGAAAAGGTGTAAACCTTCCTAATACCAATATTTCGCTTCCTGCACTTACTGAAAAAGATATCGAAGATGCAATTTTTGCAATCAAGCAAAATGTAGACTGGATCGCACTTTCATTTGTTCGTCACGAAGGTGATTTGATTCAACTTCAGGATTTAATCAAAGAGCATTCAGCGCATAAAATTCCGATCATTTCTAAGATCGAAAAGCCTGAAGCTGTACAAAATATCGATAAGATCGTTGCCTATAGTGATGGGTTAATGGTTGCCCGTGGAGACCTTGGAGTAGAAGTTCCTGCAGAAGAGGTTCCACTTATTCAAAAGCAATTGGTTCTTTCTGCAAAAAAAGCACGCATCCCTGTAATCATTGCAACTCAAATGATGGAAACGATGATCGATAGCTTAACGCCAACACGTGCAGAGGTGAATGACGTGGCAAACTCTGTAATGGACGGTGCAGATGCGGTTATGCTTAGTGGCGAGACTTCAGTAGGTAAATATCCTGTGCAGGTGATTGAGCGTATGGCCTCTATCTTGGCTAAGGTAGAAGATTCTCCATTGATCAAAGTGCCTCAAACACCACCTCACATTCGTACAAAGCGCTATATCACAAAGTCTATTTGTTATCACGCGGCGCTTATGGCAAATGATATCGATGCAAAAGCGATCACCACACTTACAAATAGTGGTTATACAGCATTTCAAATTTCAGCTTGGAGACCTAATGCGCATATCTTAGTCTTTACTTCAAACCGAAATATCTTAAGTCAGCTTAATTTACTTTGGGGTGTTAAAGCATTCTATTACGACAAGTTTGTTTCTACAGATGAAACCGTGCGTGACGTAAATCGTATCGCTCGTGATAGCGGATACCTAAATATTGGTGATATGGTAATTAGCCTTGCGGCGATGCCAATCAGCGAGAAAGGAATGGTAAACACATTAAGAGTACGCGAGATACAAGGAAATTAATACTTCCTGATCTCTAAAAACTTTAAAAGCTCTTTCCCTAACGGAAGGAGCTTTTTTTATTGGCATTCCTAAAAGGAATAATATCCGAAAATAATTTATGCTAAAATTCAAACTTGAGCTGTACTACGATTTCCTTTTTTTCAGAAGGTTTCTCGCGTTTATCTTCAGTGTTTAGATTGGCTAAAGTAATCCCTAGCAGCCGCACACTGTTTTCCATCTTTTCTTGGTACAAAAGCTCTTTTGCAGTCTCATAGATCACTTCTTTAGATCTGATGTAATAGGGTAGTGTTTTGCTTCGTGTTTTGAGCGTAAAGTCGCTGTATTTGATTTTAAGTGTTACTGTTTTTCCGGCAACATTAGATTTTTTGAGGCGGCGTTCTATTTCTTCAGCGATATTTTCCAGACGTTCGAGCATAAAGATTTCCGAAGAAATATTTTCACTAAAGGTGCGCTCGGCGCCTAATGATTTTCTGATGCGATGCGGTTTGACTTCACTGAGGTGAATTCCGCGCACCACGTTGTAATAATGATTACCGCTTTTACCGAATTTCTCCTGCAAAAATTCGAGACTTTTACTTTTAAGATCATTTCCGGTAAAAATACCCAGTTGATACATTTTCTCTGCAGTCACCTTACCTACACCGTAAAACTTTCTAATGTCTAAAGCTTCTAAAAACGGAAGTACTTCCTCTGGATTGACGGTTTTTTGTCCGTTGGGTTTGTTGACATCACTGGCAACTTTAGCAATAAACTTGTTTATAGAAATTCCAGCTGAAGCATTGAGCCCTGTTTTTTCTTTGATTTTAGCACGTATCTCTTTTGCGATCAGCGTGGCGCTGGGATTTCCTTTTTTATTTTCGGTAACATCCAGATAAGCTTCATCAAGGGAGAGCGGTTCTACAAGATCTGTATATTCGTGAAACACCTCACGTATTTGCGCACTGATCTCACGGTAGCGATCAAAACGTGTTTTTACAAAAATAAGGTCAGGACAAAGTTTACGTGCGAGTGCTCCCGCCATCGCACTTCGCACACCAAATTTACGCGCCTCGTAGCTTGCAGCACTTACAACACCACGTTCAGACCCGCCGCCTACGGCAACAGGTTTCCCGCGCAACTCAGGATTGTCGAGTTGCTCTACAGAAGCGTAAAACGCGTCCATATCTACGTGAATGATCTTTCTATTTTTGAGAGGAGCTTCCATCAATTCTGCAAATTTAACTACAAATCTTCAGCCAAACTGCTCGGGCATTTGATACTTATAGAAATAAAGAATCATATCGTAACTTGTATATTCATTTATACTTATAAACTTTGAAAAAGACAGCAATAATTCTTGGGATTACCGGCGTGACGGGAAGCTTGCTTGCAAAACATTTATTTGATGATGAACGTTTTGAAAAAGTAATAAGCTTTCATAGACGTCAATCGGGCTTACAGCATCCTAAACTTGAGGAGCATGTTATAGATATGTTTGAATTAGAAAAACAGCAAGAAGGGTTTAAGGCTGATGTTGTTTTTTGCTGTGTGGGCACGACACAATCCAAAACCAGCGATAGGGAGACCTATAAAAAAATTGACTACGGAATTCCACTTGCCGCGGCAAAGCTTTGTGTGACCAACGATATCAAGCACTTAATTGTTATTTCGGCAATGGGAGCAGACCCTGAGAGTCGGGTCTTTTACAACAAAGTCAAAGGCGAGATGGAACGTGATGTTTTAGCCATAAAACCCAATGACACGTACTTCTTAGAACCTGCATTACTTGCCGCAGACCGAGAAGAAAAACGAACGGCAGAGAAGATCGGGATTGCGGTTTTTAAGGTTTTGAATCCGTTTTTGATTGGTCCTTTAAAAAAGTTTAGAAGTATTAAACCTGAAGCCTTGGTGAAAACGATGTTATATTTGACCTTTAATACTTATGAGGATGCACGTATTCCTTCAGATGAAATTCAAAAACTAGCTGATGCTTGAGATCGAACGTAAATTTTTAGTAAAAAATGATGCTTTCAAGGCGGAAGCATTTCGTGAAAACGAGATAAAACAAGGCTATCTCAATAGTAGTCCTGAGCGTGCCGTACGTGTGCGTCTAAAGGATGACTCGGGCTTTTTAACCATAAAAGGAAAGTCTGATGCAAGTGGAACAACACGTTTTGAGTGGGAAAAGCAAATAAGCCGCGAAGAGGCCGAAGCCTTACTCAAACTCAGTGAACCCGGAATGATTTCAAAAATAAGGTATGAGGTTAAGGCAGGAGCTCATATTTATGAGGTAGACGAATTTTTTGAGGATAATGAAGGTTTGATTCTTGCTGAAATAGAGCTTCAATCGGCCACCGAAGATTTTGAGAAACCAGTCTGGTTGGGCGAAGAAGTAACAGGAGATCATCGTTATTACAACTCACAACTCAGTAAAAAACCATTTAAATTATGGAAGTAAAATCACTACTTAAAATAGGTCTGTTGAGCGTATTCTTATGGGCTTGTAAAGAGGAAAAAACCGAAGAAGAACTTCCGGTTTTACGAGAAGAAAACAGCAAAACAGTTTCAGAAATACAAGCCGAACTTGAAGAAGCAGGGTATTTGACCATGAATTATGTTGATGAAGCGACTAAAGACACTGTGATTATGCAGCAGTACTTTATTGCTTTTTTAAAGCGTGGTTCTAATCGGGATCAACCTAAGGAAGTTGCAGATAGTCTTCAAAAACTACATTTGGAACACCTAGGCCGAATGTACGATCTAGGATACGCCGATATTTCTGGTCCATTTGGTGATGACGGTGATATACGAGGGATTACAATTTACAATACGCCTACACAGCACCTGGCAGATAGCTTGGCAAACCTTGATCCTATGGTTAAAGCAGGAAGGCTAGCGATCGAGATTCATCCATGGTGGGCGGCAAAAGGTTTTCCGCTACGGTAGGAAACTATTTGTGTGATACCAATAAAAAATCCGAAGTACTATAGTGCACTTCGGATTTTTTTCAATTTAGGAATGAAAGGTGCGATGCTTTTACTGCCAGCCTCCGCCTAAGGCTTCATAAAGATCAACTACAGATTGCAATTGAGTTAATCTGGTGTTGATGAGGTCCAGGCTTGAGTTTAGTGCGTTCTCCCGAGCTGTAAGCACCTCTAAATAGTTGGCAAGACCGTTATCTAAAAGCTCTTCAGAATATTCGGTTGCTGTGTTGTACGACTCAAATTCTTTACGTTTAACATCAAGTTTTTCGGTAGCCGCTTCATAGGTGTATAACGCGTCAGAAACCTCTCTAGAAGCTGTTAACAAGGCTTGTTTAAATTGTAAACGCGCTTGCTCTTGCTGGGCTTGTGCAACTTCGTATTGCGTTTTGATAGACCTTCTATTAAAAATAGGTTGTGTAAGTCCACCAATTATGGTTGCAAAAAGGGAATTGGTGTCAAACAATTCGTCTATTTGCAGCGCTTGTAAACCTCCGGAAGCACTTAGCGTAAGCGACGGGTAAAAGTTACTTCTGGCTACATTTGTCAATTCAAAAGCATTGATCAAAGCAAATTCTGAAGCTCTCACATCCGGTCTGTTTACGAGCAGTTGAGCAGGAACACCAGTTTTTAAAGAAGTTTCGATTTCCTGATTGCGTAAACCGTCACGTTCTATTGCACCGGGTTGCTGTCCCAGTAAAATCGAAAAGCTGTTTTCTAACAAGCGTATCTCGTTGATCAAATCGATGCGTAATGCTTGTGCAGTGTATAATTGCGCTTCGGTTTGTTTTACACCAACTTCTGTTACATTTCCTGCTTCTTTTAAAGCTTTGGTAGTTTCTAAACTACTGCTGCGCGTCTCGATGGTTTCTTCGGTTACTCTCAGCTGTTCGTCTAAAGCCAAAAGCTGGTAATACGAAGAAGCGATCATCGCTACAAGCTGGGTTTTAACCGCTTTGTGGGCTTCAACAGTTTGTAAATACTGTGCGCCAAAGGCCCGCTTATTACTTCTTATTTTTCCCCAGATATCAGCTTCCCAAGACAAGCTTGCACTCAGTTCATATTGATCAAGAGAAGAGAATAAACCTCCAAACTGACTGTTTGAAGAAAGCTCTTGATGCGTCATCTGTGCAGTTGCATCAAGCGTAGGGAAATACCCAGCTTTACCCTGTTTAAAATAGGCTTCAGCAGCCAGGATCTGTTGTAAGGCTACGCGAATGTCTATGTTGTTCTCAAGACCGGTTTCAATATGTTCTTGTAAAATGGGATCAGAAAATAATTCTCTCCAAGATACCACAGCCATATTGATACTGTCTTGTTCAATAGCATCGGTGCGATAATAGGTTTCGTCAATAAGTTCTTGAGGTCGCTCATATTCCTTAGCTGCGAAGCACGAGGCCAGCAACAAAGGAACAGCGCCTAGTATGAATATTCTATATATGAGTTGCTTTTTCATCTTAATGCGTTTCTTCGGTTTGAGTTGGAGTTCCTGAAATTTTCTCTTGTAGATACTGGAACATAATGTAAAGTATAGGTATTGCAAACACACCTAGAATTGTTCCGATGAGCAAGCCTCCTACAGCTCCCGTACCAATAGAGCGGTTACCGGCAGCACCTACACCAGTTGCTAGTACAAGTGGCATAAGCCCAAGAATAAAAGCAAAAGAGGTCATCAAAATAGGTCGTAAACGTGCTTTTGCTCCGTCTATGGCAGCATCTACGATAGACTCCCCATTTTTACGGCGTTGGATGGCAAATTCTACGATCAGAATGGCGTTTTTAGCCAGAAGCCCCACCAGCATTATGAGTGCGATCTGGAAGTAAATATTGTTCTCAAGCCCCATAACCTTAGTAGTAAAAAAGGCTCCAAAAATACCTAACGGAAGCGATAAGATCACTGCTAAAGGAAGCAGATAACTCTCATATTGTGCCGAAAGTAAGAAGTAAACAAAAACCACACACAGTAGGAAAATAACCACCGTCTGGCTTCCGGCATTTACTTCTTCACGGGTTAGTCCTGAATACGCAATGTCATAATTGTTAGCCAGTTTTGCTGCTTCGGCCTCCACAATAGAAATACCATCACCCGAGCTATAACCAGGGTTCATAGAAACATTAACTTTTGTAGAATTGAATAAGTTGAAACGCGTTACTGCCTGCGGACCATAAACACGCTCAAAGCTTACATATTCACTCAACGGAGACATATTACCATCGCTGGTGCGTATGAACATCGAGTTGATATCATCGGTATCTGCGCGGTAATCAGGATATGCCTGAATATACACGCGGTATTGCTTACCAAACCTAGAGAAGTCAGCAGCATAAATACCACCTATATATCCCTGAAGCGAAGAGAAAATGTCATCAATAGCAACCCCGGTTTGTTTTGCCAAAGGCACATTAATATCCAGTTGATATTGAGGATACCTGGTATTGAATGAAGATTGAGCATATTGAACTTCTGGGTGTGCCATAATGTTACCCATAAATTCTTGATTGGCTTGATCTAAATCTGTAATTGAACCACTAGCACGGTCGAGTAGGTTTACTTCAACACCAGAAGAAATACTAAATCCGGGTATACTTGGCGGTGCAAAGAAAATGATATTAGCATCAGGAAATCCTGCAGCTATGCCAAACAGCTTTGCGGTAATCGCATCAACCGAAAGAGAATCTGCTTCACGTTCTGAGAAGTCTTTCAATTTGATAAACCCAAGGGCATTGTTGCTACCTTGACCACTAATTAAACCTCTACCTGCTACCGTGTTTGCAGCTTCAACACCCGGAAGATCTTTGATTTGCTCGTAAAGCGCTGTTATGGCCTCATTGGTACGGTCAAGTGAAGAACCCGGCGCAAGAGATAAATCAATAAATAAAACCCCACGATCTTCATTAGGGACAAATCCCGTACGTGTAGTCGTTGCAGACCAATAAATACCTACACCGGCTAAGATGAGCATAGCAAAAGTAATCCACTTTCTCTTGTATAAGAAGGTCAATGATTTACCGTAATGCTCTATGGTTGCATTAAATCCTTTATTGAATTTATCATAAAAGCGTTGTAAGAAGCTTTTCTTTTCTTTAGTTTCTTTCTCGTCGTGGGCTTTTAAGAACAGTGCACATAAAGCCGGACTTAAAGTAAGCGCGTTCACCGCTGAAATTACGATGGAGACAATAAGAGTAATACCAAATTGCTCATAAAATACTCCCGTAGGTCCCGTAATAAAGGTTACCGGAATAAATACTGCGGCCATTACTAAGGTGATCGAGATGATCGCACCAGAGATCTCGTGCATCGCGGTTATTGTAGCGCTTTTTGCACTTTTTGCACCTTCGTCAATTTTCGCGTGTACCGCTTCAACAACTACAATGGCATCATCAACCACAATACCAATTGCCAGTACAAGTGCAAAAAGGGTAAGTAAGTTTATAGAATACCCAAATAAATTGAGGAAGAAGAACGTACCCACAATAGAAACCGGTACTGCGATGGCAGGGATCAATGTAGATCTAAAGTCTTGAAGGAAAATAAATACTACGATAAAAACCAGGATAAAGGCTTCGATAAGGGTGTGCACCACTTTTTCTATTGAAGCTTCAAGAAACTCATTGGTATTGTAAGGGATAAAAATCTCTACACCTTCCGGAAGTCCGGCTTCGATCGTTTCAAGTTCTTCCATTACCGTTTCAATGATCTCCTGCGCGTTTGAACCTTTGGTTTGATAAACGGCAAAAGTCACACTAGGATATCCTTTGGTTTGTGAACTCGCTGCATACGATTGTGCGTCAAGCTGAATATCTGCAATATCTTTCAGTCTTAAAAATTGTCCGTTTTCAAGAGCTTTGATGATGATATCTTCATACTGTCCTTCCTCTTTATATCTACCGGGATATTTGATGGTATATGAAAAAGTTTCACCATTATTCTGTCCTAAAGTACCTGCAGCCGCTTCTAAACTTTGTTCATTGAGAGCAGCAGCAACATCACTTGGTACAAGATTGTATGCCTTGAGACGATCTGGCTTTAACCAGATACGCATCGCATAATCTTGTTGAGAGAATACGTTAACATCTCCCACACCGTTAATACGTTTAAAAGCAGGAACAACATTGATGTTTAGATAGTTGTTTAAGAAGGTAGCATCGTACTCCGGATTTTTAGAGTACATAGACAAGAACATTAATGATCCTGTTTGACGCTTTTGAGTAACAACACCCGCTTGGGTAACCTCCTGCGGAAGTAATGGATTTGCAAGAGCAACTCTGTTTTGTACGTTAACCGCATCAATATCAGGGTCTGTATCCTGATCAAAGTATACTGTGATCTCGGCAGTACCATTATTGGTTGCGGTAGAAGTAATATAACTCATTCCTTCTACCCCGTTAATCTGTTCTTCGATTGGTATGATTACACTCTCCAGAATCGTTTCGGCACTGGCACCGGTATAATTTGCAGTTACCTGTACGGTAGGCGGTGCTATATCAGGATATTGCTCTACCGGTAAGGTGGTAAGTCCTAGCACTCCCAAAATCACTATGATGATAGAGATTACGGTAGAAAGTACTGGTCTTTCTATAAAAGTCTTTAACATGATTTCGGTTTCTGTTTATTGAAATATTTGTTTAGCAGGTTTTGCTATGCTGTCAAAAGGAACCTCATTGGGTTGGATCGTAGTCCCGGGGCGCACTTTATTAGCACCTTTAGCAATGATTTTATCGCCGGGTTCAACACCAGACGCTACAACATAAAGGTTGCCTATAGTAGCACGAGGAATGATCTCAGTAGTCTGCGCTTTATTGTTGCTGTCAACTTTATAGGCTATTATTTTTCCTTGTTGCTCAAAAGTTGAATTAAGAGGGACTACAGGAACTTCGCTATATACATTAGGTATTTTTAAAGTACCACTGTTACCGTTAGTAATAAGTTGATTAGGATTATCAAAAATTGCTCTAAAGCTTACTGTACCTGTTGTACGATCTACTTGAGCAGTTACGGTTTCAATTTTTCCTTTGTGTTCATATTCTTTTCCATTAGCAAGAATAAGAACAACTTCCGGGAAGTTTTCGATTTTTTCCTGAAGCGATGAACCTTCAGTTTTTTGAATAAAATTGAGGTATTCAGATTCATTCATAGAGAAGAATGCATACACTTGTTCGATATCTGCAACGGTAGTCAAAGGTGTGGTGTCTGAAGGACCAACGAGGGCTCCTTCACGATAAGGAATTGCACCTACATAACCGTCTACCGGACTTTTCACAGTCGCATAACTGATGTTTGCCGCGATACTTTCATAACTACTTTTGGCTTGCTCCAATTGTGCTTTTGCGGTTTCTAACTGTACACTACTAATGATGTTTTTTTCTACGAGCGGCTTAAGTTTGTCAACCTCTACCTGAGCAGCATTCACATTAGCACGAGCAGCATTTGCATCTTGTGTTAAGGATTGTGTTTCTAGCTTAAAAAGCGGCTGTCCTTTACGTACTTTAGCTCCTTCATCTACGAGCACATCAGAGATATAGCCTTGTATTTTTGCACGCACACCACTATTTACAATACCTTCTATACTTGCGGGATACGAGCTGTAGCCTGTAAGGGTTTGTTGAGGTATGCTTATCACAGGTAATTGCTGTACTTGTTGTGCTTGCCCTTGAGCCTCACCAGATGACTTGTCGTCTCCACAGGAGGTAAAAACAAGAACTCCCAGTAGGGCGGGAACGAGATAGTTAAATATTCTTTTTTTCATGGTTGAGGGTTTATTTATTGTTTGTGTTTTTCTAAGAGTCTTTCGCGTATGCGCTTTATAGAGTCACTAGCCTGTTCTAAGTAGTTGAGATAATCCAAGTGAAACTCAAGATCAAAATGCTGGTCTGCATTTTCAGGCTCGATGTGATTTATTTTTTCTTTATAGTTCATAATGGCGATGTGCAGATGCTTTTCTTTTTCCCACGTATCAAGCATTTCACCCATACTGAGGATCATGCTTTTAGGGTTCATTATGAAATACTTCTTGCGATCGCCGCAAACTGTATAATATGTGATCTTTTTAAGATGCTGTAAATTGGTCAGGTGTGTCGAAACAGTGCTTTTACTTGCTTGAAGATTATTAACCAGTTCGTCAAATGTGCATCCATTTTTACCGGTTAATATTAAGGTAGATAGAATTCTGGCTGCCAAAGGAGGAATATTATCCTTCTTCTCAATATGCACACCCAGGCGTTCAATTAATATATGTTTCTCTTCATTTAGTGCTTCCAACTCCATATCTAGATCATTTGAAGCGACAAAATTACGGTTGGTTCGGAAAATACCGAACTAAACAGAATTTAAAGTTTTGTTAAATGAAAAGTTAAATCTAGGCAGGCCCTATTTCTAACGTTTGCGCCTGCGTGTTGCCTTGGGCGTCTGTTGCAGAAATCCTGTATTTACCGGGCTTGAGGGCTAGAGATAGTTCGTGGAAAGTAGTTGTAAGCCCGATGTAAGTACCATCTAAATACCAATAAACCGTCGTGTCTGCATCGCGATGTGCAAGTTTGAAAACCACCTCTTGTTCCCCGTCAAAATCTTCAGGAATTAAAATTTGTTCTCCTTTTTTGGGATAGATAAATTCCATCAATTGGGTGTCCTCACTATAACAACCCGATGCAAATGGAGGCATTGATTTGTATTCAGGATGCTGCGGCGCATAATAATATTCCCAAACCGTTGGAAGCGTAAACCAAGAGGTCGAGACCATATCGGCTAAAGGATAACAATTGGCATTTACACGCAAATTGCGCTCTTTATTTAGAAATATGGGTTTGTGATATGTACAAGCAGATGTGCGTATTCCTTTTTTAGGAATCCATGCTGTGTGTGTTTTGGGACAATGTAAACCGGCTAAAGTTCCGCTTTGCGAACAAATACTTGCTTCGGTAAGTTCATCATACGGCATTTCAAACCAAGAGGATTGCGGCAATAGGTTAAGTACATTAAACAGTATGGGTGCTGCAGCTTCAATACCTGTAATTCCGGGCCGGCCCTCACCATCTGCATTACCAACCCAGACGCCAATGGCATACGAACCCGTTACACCTACCGCCCAAGCATCTTTAAAACCATAACTGGTGCCGGTTTTCCAAGCAATGGGTTGTGCATCGGTAAAGAATTCCCAGTTTTCTGAACCTTGAGGTCGGTTAACTTCTTGTAAAGCCAGCATCGTTTCATAGATCGCTCCGGCATCAAAAACTTCGGGATGCTGTACGGGAGTTCCTAAATTGTAAGTGTTTTTTTCTGTATAGATGGGTTGCTTAAAGGCTTGCTGCGGATATTCGCTAGACGTACGATTAAAAAAATTGAGTGTCGCTGCCATACCTGCGTAGGCATTGGTTAACTCCCAAAGGTTGCTTTCTGCTCCACCCAGAATTAAGGATAAGCCATAATAATCTGCCGATTTGTTGATGGCCTTAAACTGAAGCTGATGCAGGTTGTTATAAAATTTTTGAAGTCCGTATTGCTGCAATAAGTGCACAGCGGGTACATTGAGTGAGCGAGCCAGAGCTTCTGAAGCCGGTACTGCGCCTTGAAAACTTCGATCAAAATTTTGTGGTGCATATCCACTAATGCTCGTAGGTACATCAGGAACTAAGCTATGCGGTAATAAGTCTCCATTACCCATAAGCGCGGCATACAAGAAGGGTTTAAGCGTGCTGCCGGTGCTGCGATTACTTTGAATGATGTCAACATAATTGGCATGTTCTGCAGTGGTAGGCGCGTTACCTACATAACCCAAAACCTTTCTGGAATTTACATCAAGAACCAAAATTGCAAGGTTATGAATCTGGTTTTGCTTCAGCTGAAAATGAGCCTCTTCAGCAATTTGATTCATTCGTTTTTGCAGGTTATAATCAATAGTGCTGGTAATTGATTTTCCTGTTTGTTCGCGTGCTAAACGTTCAGTGAAATGCGGTGTCACGTCAGGCAAGTCTAAGGGTTTACCGGGAAGATCTTCAGCGATAGCAAGTTCATAGGTTGTTTGATCAATAGACTTCTCCTCTTTTAGCTTCTTAAGTAGGCGATTTCTTTTCGCTTTAAAAATAGCTTCATTTTTCCCGGGAAAAACTAAAGATGGAGCATTGGGTAATACCGCCAAGGCTGCAGCTTGCCCCCAGCTGAGTTCTTGCGCAGGGATTCCGAAATACCGCCAGCTTGCACTTTCTAAACCAACTACATTTCCGCCAAAGGGCGCGTGCGAGGCATAAAGTTTTAGAATCTCATCTTTACTATAACCGGCTTCTAGTCTGGTGGCAAGAAAGGTTTCAATAAGTTTTTCAAGATAGGTTCGATTGGGATTGTCTCTTGAAAGACGTATCACTTGTTGGGTCAATGTGCTGCCGCCACGACGGCTTTCTTTGGTAAGATTTGACCATAACGCCTTGCTCATCGCCACCGGATTAAAACCCGGATGCTTATAAAAATAGGCGTCCTCAAAAGCTATGATGCAGGTTTTAAACCGTTCTGGTACTTCGTCTACCTCTGGGAAACGCCACTGGCCGTCACTGGCAATACGGGCGCCCAGCAATGCACCAGTGCTACCGCTGACCACAGTGGCTGTGGGTTTGTTGAATAAGGTCCTAGGTAAACTGAAGCACCAGACCAAAACGACAAGAAGCAAAACACCTAGAACAATCTTATGGCGTTTGAGCCTTTTTAATAGTGATAGCCTAAGCGTTTTGTTCAGCATTGATCTATTGTTCTACGGTGATCCACTGGCCTTTTGTACGCGCAAAATAGGTATGATCATACATAGCTTCAACTTGGGTACCCGGCAAATAATAGGTGCCTAAGAAGGAGGTGTTGAGGTCTACTTCAAAAGTGCGGGTTGTTTTCGGTTTCAGATCAAAGTAAAAATTAACACGGTCATCTCTAATATCTTTATAGCGCGCTGTACCCGAAGCACCACCATTTAAACTGGTGTAGCTCGTATTTACGATTTCCCATCCGCTGGGGAAAATTTGAGATAAAGCTACATTGTCAATCTGATTTTGAGAATTGTTAGTAACCGTGATTTTTGCCTTGATCGCCGTAGCCTTACGCAAGTTATTAACCGCTATGTTCTTGCCATTACCGTCTAGAAATTGTGTGTTTAGGATCAGGTTATTTTGACTAGCCAATTCTTCACCTAGCGGAAGTTTACCTTGCTGAATAAGGCTAACATACACCCGATTATCCTGAGTATTTTTCAAGGTTAGCACCTTTTGCTCTTCTGAAACATTAAGCGTTTTACGCAAGAAGCCATTTTCGGTAGTTAGTGCTGTTCCATCGAGCTGTACTGTGATGGCTTTTCCGCCATTGGCGATGAGCATTTTAGACAAGCTTAATAAGGCATAGGCGGTAGTTTGTGTACTGTGCCATTGTGACGAACCAAGATCTTTAGCAATACTGTTTGCTAATTCAAGTTGCCGCTTGTCATCAAGCAAAATCATCGTTTCTAGTGCCATCGCTTTGTTTCTCAAAACCGAACCATAGGTGTATTGCAATTCGCGTTTGGTGCTGAAATTAAGAGAAGCTTCACTTACCAATTGTTGTGCTACCTGCTTTTTACCCGCAAGAGCATAAGCTGCTGCTAAACGCCATCTGGAGTCGTTGTTCAGGTCACCGGATTCTCGTAGGCGGTTCATCGCGGCCAATTCGGGCTGACCGGCTAAGGCCAATGTGTAAAGGCGATAGGCCTGTGTTAAACTGCTGTTGTACGAGGTCGCCCCGTTGCGCCATTGTTTTGCTGCATTTTTTTGAAACGTCAGCCAGTTTGATAAAAATGTAATTGGAGGAGCATAACCTTGTTTTTGAGCTTCCAGAATAAAATGTCCTGCATAGTTGGTTGCCCAAGCATCAGATTCACGTTCACCGGGCCAGTAGCTCACGCTGCCAGAGGGATTTTGTAAAATACCTAAGCGGTCTATAGTAGCTTTAATATTGCTTATAGTTTCCTGTTTTTGCGCACTTTCCAAATTGAAAATAGCGCTTAAATATAGCTGAGGAAAGCCGCTTGATGTAGTTTGCTCAGCGCATCCGTAGGGATAATGAATTAAATACTGAAGACGTTTTGTAAAATCGATTTGCGGTAAGGTAGAAAGTTCTACCGTTGCACTATTTGTTCCCAAAACTCCAAAACCGGTATAATCTATCTGGAGTTCGGCATTGGGTTCTAAAGTGTAGTATGTTGCTTTCTGCGAAATAGGGTTCGGATTTTCAACATCAATTTCTACAGCATACGATGCTTTTTCTCCGGCTCCGCTGGCGGTGATTTCAAATTGCTGAGGTGTTTCTGCCGGAAGCACTTCAAATTCAAAATTCACAATTTGTTCACCGGGCTCGTTGAATGTGATCGTTTTTGATTTTGAACCAACAGCCTTAAGCGAATTGCTGCTTTCTATGGTAACCGTGGTTTGTTTTACCTTGTCTTCCATAGCAAAAACGGTCACCGGTAGCGTGAGCTTTTCTCCCGGAGCCAAGCGTCTCGGGATAGAGGCCAATACCATTAAAGGTTTACGCACGGGCGTTGTTTCTTGTGTGCTTCCGTAAGCGCCGGTGGCATTGTCACCCGCGATGAGCATAGTGCGCACCGATCCCACATAGTTAGGCATATGCAGTTTGTGCGTTGCTGTTGCTCCAGCGTTCAAATGAAACGGACCCAGATAGGTTACAACTGGTTTAAATCTATTTGCTTTTCGGTTTTTCGCTCCGGCGGCCATATCGCCACCTCCTATCGCATAAATATTGTCTACGCTACCCGAATAGGCGCCGATAACATAATCATAGATGTCAAAAGTTTTTACACCCAAAGCCTGGCGTTTGTAGAATGCCTTGTGAATATCAGGCGTGTTGAATCTTGTTAGATCAAGCAAACCTTCATCTACCACAGCGAGGGTGTAGGTCATTTCTTTTTGAGAAGCTTCACTTACGCGCACTGTGTAATCTGTTTCCGGTTTGAGTACTTCCGGCATTTTTAACTGCGGTTCAAGTAGGGTTTGAGGATCCTCAACCATAAGAGGTATTACACCATACAGGCGTATAGGGCGATTGTTTACTGTTTGCGCATGAGGCTGTAGCAGACTAATGTGCACATACACATTGGGAGCCATTGCCTGAGTAACAGGAATGCGCACGGTAGTTTCTTCATTAGTGGTTTTTACCCATTGTTTAGAAATCACTTCGGTTCCGCTTTCTATGCTGATTAATGCATTTCCGGCTGCTGCAGAAGGAAACTTGATTACTGCTTCTTCGCCTACCGTATAGTCTTCTTTATCTGAATTGAAAACAAGCATTTTTGCACTTTCAGCATTTGCTGTAGGTGCGTTGCTCCAATTGCGATAAAAATAGGTAATGAGGCCAGAGGCATGACCCGATTCTTTATCGATCACACGCAGCAAATAGCGGCCGCCCTCTTTTTCTGGAACATTGATTTTTGCAGTTGCTTTTCCGTTGTTGTTTGTAGTTACCTTAAAAGATTGCAAAGGTTTGTAAACCGAAGCATTCTCATAGCGCGAGAGGTTGTCGTAACCTCTGCTATACCACCAGCGCCATTCCATTTTAAACAGTTGTACCTCCAGTTTGCGATTAGGTGCGGGTTTTCCGTTTTCGGTGAGACTTACCAAATCAAAATTCACATCTTCATCGGTAAAATACGCATCGTATTTATGAGGTTCAGGAGCCTTAATTCCTGTAAAGTGCGCGTATGGAGCGATGGTTTTTGAAAACACATCTACCGAGAAATCTCCGCCGCCTTCAAAGACTTTGGTTAAAAAAGTAGCCTTTAGCATTCCCGGAGCTTTGTTGCTCAAATCAAGTTTCTGGTTGAAACTCAGTTTTCCTGAATTGTCTAAACTTTTATCTTTTAAAATCGGGAGTTCAACTTCAGAGAATTTGCGCACGGGATCTGTGAAGTCGTAGTTTTCATAATCTTTAAAGGCAGCAGCCGTACTGTTGAGTGTTGCGGTTACTTCTGCTTTAAGATTGCGGGCCGGTGTACCGTGTAACCACTGTGCGGTAAGGCTTCCGGATATGGGTTTTTGAGTAGATAGGGTTTCTGCATCAAAATCTAGATTTAATTTGAGGCGATTGGGTTTTACGGTAGCGACGCGCAAGGTTTTTGAAAACTGAACACCACCTACGGTGATGGTTGCATTCCAGTTTCCTGTAGGGTCTGTACTTGCAGTTGGAATCGGAAAATAGTAAAAACCGTGACTGCTTCCGCCAGAAACGTTCTTATTTGTAAGTGTTGAACTCAATAGCGTACGTTGCACGAGTTTTCCGCGGGCATCGGTTACCTCTAGTTTTACAGGATGTTCCTTAGGTAAAGGGTTTGCCTGGTCATTAAGAACAAAACTCAAATGAATGCTGTCGCCGGGACGATGCACGCCACGTTCGGTATAAATAAATCCGCGTAATCCTTTTTGTAACTGGGCTCCGCGAATATCAAAGTTACTTAGGGATAAGGCGTTCCCATCATCGAGTTTTGCATACGCAAAATTATTGCGCTGCTGCGCTACAACAAAGGCAGCTGTTTGATCACTTTTATAGGATGCGAGACCGTCGATGTCTGTTTTTAGGTCTTTGATGAGTTGCTGCTGATAGTTGTAAATTTTAATATCCACGCCAATCTCAGGCTCAGCTGTGAGCAAGTTGGTGGTGATAAAATCATAGGCGCCATTAGCCCCTTCTTTTACGATAAGCCCCAAGTCTGAACCTATAATATTAGTTTGTGCAAAACGCTCTTCGTTATAGTAGGCGGGATGGCACGGATTGTCTTCTTCCTCCCAGTTGTACACGCGCGTTCTCCACGAGTACAATTCGTTATCCCAATAGCGCTCTTCGCGTTCATCTTCTTCGACCCCGGTTCCGGTGTTATAATAATCTTCATAAGACTCTTCAAGGTAAATATCTTCTTTGCTTTGAGTAATTCCTTCTTCAGCATCAGGGCAAGGGAACAGACTATAGTCTTGATTAAAGCTCAGCTCAACGCGGTACATTGCTCCGGGATCGGCCTTAAATAATTCTGAAAGATCTACGGCATAAGCTTTCCATAAACCGGTTTGACCAATGCTGTTATTGATCAACGGAATGGTTTTTTTTGCGATGCGTCTGCCCACGCGTTTCAAATCATAGGTAGAAGTACTGTTGAGGTCAGAATCCTGAAGGTATTGCAGCATGTTGTCTTCAAAAATCTTGATGACACGCACATCAACAGCTGAAAGATTAACCGCTTCAAAGTAAATCGGCGTTTTCATCGAAGCAGGAAGAATGTTGCCTTTAGAGATCAAACGCACTTGAGGTTTTAACTGCTGAAAGGATATTTTTTGAGAATAGGTTGTGGGTAAAGCTTCGCCAAAGGCATTCTTTATTCCTTTATTGAGTGTGAGTGTCAGCTCGCCGGTTAAGGGCTGTCTGGGATAGATATTTAAAACATTGCCCTGAACCTCATAACGCAAATTAGATAGACTATCAAGCTGAACAAGTCCGTCAAAATTTTGTTCCATTTGAAGCGGGTCAGAAAAGTTGACGCTTACGGCCGTTTCCGGACTCAAAGTAGACACTACATCTACGAGTGTAAAATTGGCTTGACCCGGGATGTTGAGTGTGCTTTGACCTTGGGTAGCACTGGTAATACTCTCGCCATTCCAGGCGATACGTATTTGCGAATTCTCCTTTTTACGATGAATGCTGTCTATGGTAAAATTGAAAAAAGTGCCCTTGGTTTCTTCTGTGGGCCAATCAATATGAAGCGCCTTTCCTTCCTGAGAAGCGCTTACGAGTTGTTTTGCTTTTTCTGCAGCCACCCAATCTGAAGTTTCAATAGAGCCTGTTAAGTACTGCCACTCTTTACTATAAGATTGAAGGTTGCCTAAGTTTATCTTGAAGTTGGGTGTGATGGTTTTAAATCCGAAGGTGTAATTTTTAAACTCCGGGTCAATGTCTTCAAAAAAGCGGCTCAATTTTAAGGTTACAGTGTATTCGGTATCGGGGCGCAGGGCTTCTTCCGGCTTAAAAAGAAGCTGAGTTCCGTTTTCAATAAAAAAAGAACCTTCTGTTTTTGGATTAATGATCAGGTATTCTGAAGGTATTTCCTGAGTGGCTTCAAACTGAGAAGTGGGCTTGGCGAGGACTACGCGTATAGGATCTTCAATCGAAGCATTACCAAAGGTGTTGAAAGAAATATATTCTTTGAACTTAAAAATATTATCGGTTTTTGGATGCTTTTTGGTACAAGAGGAAAAAGCTAAAAAAGCAACAAGGTAGAGGAGGTAATATTCTTTTTTCATGAAACCTATTTTATTGAGAAACGCCACAATTACAAGCTAAATTGTAAAATACTTCTTTTCTTAATTTTTGACTAATGCTTTTCTTCTTTTTTGCTCATTTTTTGAGCTAAAATGCTTGTTATGAAACTCGTATAAAATACTTGTATAAAAATTATATCAATCAACACGATTTGATGTTAAAGTATAATTTATTGCATTTCATCGACGAACAAGTGCGTTTTTTAATCGATGAAATACACAAATGGCGAGTTTTGTATTTGTTTACGTACATTCAAAAAGTCGATAAAGTGCATTTTGAAACGCTATAAAGTGTTAAATTTTATGATAAAAATGTTAAATACAGCCATAATATCGACGAAATACACAAATTGACAGTTTAAGTGTTGTAGGAATAAAATATCCTGCTTATGTTTGTCTCAACATAACTCATAACCCCCAAATCATGAGAACTTTTACAACCAACTTGTTGGCAATAACTTTTGCCATATTCTTAACCAGCTGTTCACAAGATGAAGAGCTTTTAACCTCTAATGAAGAGACAACTCTTGAAGTTTCTGCAGACCTCGTTATCGAAGATGCTTTTGCTCAAGAAATTCTTGTCGAAGTAAATAAGCATCGCGAGAGCATTGGGCTTTCTCAATTAGCTTATAACAACGATTCTAAAGTGAAGGCCATAGAACATTCAAAATATATGGCTACCAAAAATCAAATTAGCCACGATAACTTTTTCCAGCGATCAGATTATTTGAAAGCTAAAGGTGCTGCACGCGTAAGTGAAAATGTCGCTTACGGGTACCGCAGCCCAGAAGAAGTTGTATCTGCTTGGTTAAAAAGCGAAAGCCACAAAGAAGCTATTGAAGGTGATTTTACTCATAGCGGACTTTCAGTAGTGAAGAATGAAAAGGGAATCGCTTTTTTTACGCAGATCTTTATCAAAAAATAAAAATGTTTTAGGCTTGTAAGACAGCCTGAAGATTAAAACCCCCAAATCTAAAATCCCCCAACCGACCCAACAGGTCACAAGATCAATTACAACATTCAAGACATTTACAAAATTTACAACTTTAAGTTGGTTTTGTTATGTTAGATGCAGCAGGCGGGGGCCTGCTGTTTCGCCTTTCTCCTCGCGAGAATTACTTACTGAAAAACCCTTAAGTTTTTTGCTTAAGGGTTTTTTCATGAGATATGTTTTAAGTCAACCGACCGGCTAAGTTAATTTTCCTTATCAAAATGATATTCGCGTTCTACTTTACACACACGTACTGAATATGCTGAATACCACTTGTCTTTTCCGGTTTGTTGTGCGACGAGATGATCTACTTGATTTTTCCAGCTGGCGATGGCAGCTTCGGTTTTCCAATACGAGATAGTGATTCCTAATGCGCTTCGTGCGTGTTCCATTCCTAAATAACCCGGTTGCTTTTGTGCAAGCGCTTCCATCTTGGTAGCCATTTCGGCGTAGCCTGAAGTATCTTCGGTTTGTTTAGAAGTAAAAATTACGGCGTAATAGCTTTGTTCAGCAGAAAGTTCCACAAGATTTAGTTTTCATTTTCTTTATAAATACCCAGAGTCAGCTCGCCTTGATCATTCATATAGGCACGATACATGCCTTCGGTGTTGAATTCCATAGAAGGATTTCCGTAGTGATCCAGCGCTACAATTCCACCGGTTCCACCAAGTTTGGTCAGCTTCTCCTGAATCACATTTTGCGTAGCATCGGTTAGCGTTTTTTCAGCATATTCCATCTGAGCGCTGATGTCGTAAGCTACCTGCCCGCGAATGAAATACTCTCCCCAGCCGGTTGAAGAAACACCACACGTCGCATTGTTTGCATACGTCCCAGAGCCAATGATTGGCGAGTCTCCTATGCGGTTGTAGCGCTTGTTGGTCATCCCGCCGGTAGAAGTTCCTGCGGCAATATTTCCATTTTTGTCAAGTGCCACGCAGCCAACGGTACCAAACTTCTCGTCTTTGATAAACGGATCGTAAAATGCAGTGGCTTTGCTGATGCTGTCTTGTTTCTCGCGCTCTAATATGCGCTGCAGCCCGTCGTATCTTCTTTGGGTAAAGAAATAAGAAGGATCTACTTGCTCAATGCCTTTTTCTTTGGCAAAAGTTTCAGCTCCTTTACCGCTTAAAAGCACGTGTTCAGAATTGGTCATAACTTCGTATGCCAGGTTTATCGGGTTTTTTACATTGGTAACCCCGGCAACGGCTCCTGCATTTAAAGTGGCGCCATCCATAATAGAAGCGTCTAATTCATTTTTACCCTCGTGAGTAAAAACCGCACCTTTAGCTGAATTGAACAGCGGCGAATCCTCCATCACATTTATAGTGCGTTGTACAGCCTCAAGACTGCTTCCGCCATTTTTCAATATTTCGTGACCGGTTTTGATAGCTTCAGTTAGTTTGGCTTTATAAGCTTGCTCCATCGAGTCGGTCATATTCTTTTTAAGAATCGTTCCGGCTCCGCCGTGTATGATAATGGCAAATTCTTGTTGATTTGGAGTTTCAGCAGTAGCTGCTTCTTCAGTTTTTAAATCTTGATTACAAGCGACAAAGAAGAGACTTGCAATACATAGGGAAAGAACAGATTTCATAGGTGTTAAATTTAAGCTCCTAAAATACAGAAAAACTAGCGGCAAACGGAGAGGTCAATTGTTTTATGCCACTTTATTATGTTGTAATTTTAGCCTAAATACAAGACTATGGCTATTGCAAAACCTTTTAACCTGACCCAATGGGTTGAAGAAAATCGGGATTTATTAAAACCACCGGTAGGAAATAAAAATTTATATAAAGACGCAGACGACTACATTGTAATGGTGGTCGCCGGCCCTAATGCGCGCAAAGACTATCATTATAATGAAACCGAAGAATTGTTTTATCAATTAGAGGGTGAAATCGAAGTACACGTGCAGGATGAAGGTGAAAAACGCACGATGCAATTAGGTCCTGGCGATATGTATTTGCATCCGGCAAAAGTGCCGCATTCTCCGGTGCGTAAAGCAGGTTCTATAGGTCTTGTTGTTGAGCGAAAACGCGCAGATCTTGACGGAAAAGACGGCTTATTGTGGTTTTGTGATAATTGCAATCATAAACTCTATGAGGTTTATTTTCCGCTGAATGATATTGAGAAAGACTTTTTAAAGCATTTTAAAGTATTCTATGCAAGTGAAGAATTACGCACCTGTGATAAGTGCGGTACAGTGATGGAAGCTGATGCCCGCTTTGTAGAATAACAGGAAAGCTACAGAAATAAAAAATGCGCTCTTTTGAAGCGCGTTTTTTATGAGTATTGTTAAAGGGCGTATTTCTCGAAATTAAAAATTGGTTGCTACAGAATGTCTCCAAGATAGGTTTTGAGGGGATTTATTAATCTGCTAATAAATGCTTTAAATAGATATAGTTATTTACTAACTTCGAAGGATTAAAACATAAATAATAAGAAAACTACAATATAATGGCTCAAACCACTGATAACGCAGCAATAGCTGAAACGCTGAAAGCATTAGAGATCATTTCTGAAAATGCAGGAACTTCAACCGGTTTACAAACGAGTAATTCGGGTACATTGATTACTTCCGTTTCTCCCGTTGACGGAAAGGATATTGCATCAGTGACGCAAACCACTCCGGAAGAATATGAGCAAGTGGTTCAAACTGCAGCTGAAGCATTCAAAGTATGGCGCGTGATGCCGGCACCACAGCGAGGCGAAGTGGTGCGCCAGTTTAATGAAGAGTTGCGTAGACTTAAAGAACCGTTGGGAAAACTCGTTTCTTATGAGATGGGTAAAAGCTATCAAGAAGGTCTAGGCGAAGTTCAAGAAATGATAGATATCTGTGACTTTGCAGTGGGGCTTTCGCGCCAGTTGCATGGTTTGACGATGCATTCTGAGCGTCCCGGGCATCGTATGTATGAGCAATATCATCCGTTAGGCATTGTTGGGATTATCTCGGCATTTAATTTTCCGGTGGCGGTATGGAGCTGGAATACGGCTCTGGCTTGGGTTTGTGGTGATGTGTGTATCTGGAAACCTTCAGAAAAAACACCGCTTACGGGTATTGCCTGTCAAAAAATTGCAGCACGGGTTTTTGCTAAGAATAATTTGCCTGAGGGGATTTCGTGCTTGATCAATGGTGATTATACCGTAGGCGAATTGATGACTAAAGACGAGCGTGTACCGTTGGTTTCGGCGACCGGTTCTACCCGAATGGGAAAACAAGTAGCACAAACCGTTGGTGCTCGATTAGGAAAATCCCTCTTGGAACTCGGCGGAAACAATGCGATTATCGTTACTCCGGATTCTGATCTCAAAATGACCGTGATCGGTGCGGTATTTGGCGCGGTGGGAACTGCCGGGCAGCGCTGTACTTCTACGCGTAGATTAATTATTCACGAAAGTATTTATGATAAAGTGAAAAATGCAATTGTAGATGCTTATGGCCAATTGCGTATAGGGAATCCGCTGGATGAAAACAATCACGTGGGGCCGGTAATCGACAAAGACGCAGTGAAAAATTATCAAAATGCTTTGACTAAAGTGGTTGAAGAAGGTGGTAAAATTTTAGTGGAAGGCGGAGTGCTAGAAGGTGAAGGTTATGAGAGCGGATGCTATGTAAAACCAGCCATTGCAGAAGCTGAAAATCATTATGAGATCGTACAGCACGAGACTTTTGCTCCGGTACTTTACTTAATGAAATATAGCGGAGAAGTGGAGAATGCGATCGAATTACAAAACGGTGTACGCCAAGGTTTATCTTCTGCGATTATGACCAATAACTTGCGTGAAGCAGAACGTTTCTTAAGTGTGGCCGGTAGTGACTGCGGGATCGCCAATGTAAATATAGGTACTAGCGGTGCAGAAATTGGTGGTGCTTTTGGTGGCGAAAAAGAAACCGGAGGTGGTCGTGAGAGCGGTAGCGATGCCTGGAAGGTGTATATGCGCCGCCAGACCAACACGATAAATTATACGACTGAGTTGCCGCTGGCACAGGGAATTAAATTTGATTTGTAATAGGAAATTAAAAGAAATACGAAAGCCGCTGTTTAAGCGGCTTTTTTTATTTACTTGCTGAACAAGTACACCAATCCAAAAAGGAGAATCCCTGCCAACACGGCAAAGAAAATTTTCCAGAAGGAATAGGGGCGTTTTCCTGAAATGCTTCCGTTTTCTCCATTTACAAAGAAGCTGTATTCTTTTCCTTTATAGCGATACGCCGAGATATAAACCGGTAACAAAATATGTTTGAAAGTTTCTTCTTCCAGGTTGATGTTTAACGTATTTACCCGTTGCTCGTCTCCACCAATATCGCGACGCGCCCACGTGTCTGCAATGCGACGCATTTCTTCCTGAGCTTCGAGATGCCCATCCTTAAGTGGAATGGTATATTTTTCGGTTACAAAACCCGCGAGAAAGCTGCTTTCAAACGGCTGTAGCTTTTTTAAATTCCACAGTGCGACACCACGAGGTACTTTACCGGTATGTTGCTTTGAGGCTTTGATGAGCGTATCATCTACAAAACCGCTAATGTTTCCGCTTATGGGAATCCAACGGGTTTTGCGCACGCGGCGTGTGCGTCTTCGCCCTTTGCTGTCTTTGTAGGATTGTGTTTCGTAATAGTAATCACCCCGAGCACCGCTATATTGACCATAAAGTTGCGCGTCAAACGTCCAATACGGTAAGTATAAACCTTTAGTAAATTGAGGATCTAGCGTTGCTTTTTTTAAATCGTTGGGCGCCCACCAAAGTCCGTTTACCCATTTTTTAAACCGAAGAATAGCCTCTTCTTGTGTAAGCTGAAAAGGCAACACCGCGCCCGGAAGGATCCATTGCTCAGTTTTTGCATCTTCTCGAATTAGTGGTGTGCCGCAATACACGCAATGCAAGGACTTGTAATTCTCTTCAACGTGCTGATTGGCGCCGCAATTTTTACAATGCAGTATGCTTATTTCTTCACTGTTTGCCTGAGCTCCTTTTTCCTGAAGAAATTGCCGAAGCGGTAATTCTTTGATAGGATCGGTTTCCAGTGCGATTTGCTCTTGGTTTCCGCAGTATTCGCACGTAATCGTTGTGGTGCCAGGCCTGTATTTAAGCTCGGCACCACAATTTTTACAGGCTTTTTTGAGTTCAGATTTTTGAATGGATGGTTCGGTCAAAGCAGCTTTGAAAATTAATTATTGACCCGGAAGTGGAGGTGGTGTATTTCCGCCTAAAAAGGGTTTCAGTTCTTCGATCTCCTGAAGCGCTTTCCATTCACTCATGCCTTGTTTCCAGATCAAAGAATTTCTATTGATCGTACGCGAAGCAAAAAGTGCCTGTAACTGATCAAAACTTACAGGTCCTTGCTGCGTATTATTCTGAGCATAATAATATTGTGTTGCGACCGGCATTGGAGGAGGTGTTGCAGCGGCTTGCGGTTGTTGTGCCTGTGGCTTGCTCATGGCATTTCCCATTTGTTGGGCAAGCGCAAAGCCCATTCCCATTCCCATCCCGGCACCGGCGGTACCGCCTTCATTATTTGCAGCAGCTTCAATAGCTTTTGCAGTTTTGAATTTGGTTAACTTATCAAGGTCGAGTTTATCGATTCGGCTGTATTCGAAGATTTCTTTTTTGAGCTCTTCGGGCATCGATACATTTTCGATATAGAATTTTTCAAGCGAAATTCCCACCGACGTAAACTCGGGTTGCATCACTTCTTTACACGTCTCAGAAAGTTCTGTAGTGTTTGCAGCATACAATTCTATCGGAAGATTGGCTTCTCCAACGGTGTCTGTAAATCGCGTTGCGATCAGGCTTTTGAGATGCTCATTGATCTCAAAATTGGTAAAATTGGCATCGGTGCCTACAATGTCTTTAATGAATGTTCCGGCGTCGCTTATTTTAAATGCATAAGTTCCAAAAGCTCTGATTTCGACCAAGCCAAAACGATCGTCACTTAAGGTAATTGGGTTTTTTGTTCCCCATTTTTCGTCGGTGAATAAATGGGTGTTTACAAAATATACTTCTGCCTTAAACGGACTGTCAAAACCATATTTCCAGCCTTTAAGTGTAGAAAGAATAGGAAGGTTTTGTGTGTTTAAAGTGTATGTTCCCGGCCCAAAAACATCTGCAAGCTGACCTTCATTGATAAAAACAGCAGTTTGTCCCTCGCGTACGATGAGTTTTGCGTTGTTCTTAATTTCGTTTTGATAGCGCTCAAAACGATGTGCAATGGTATCTGGCGTATAATCGAGCCACTCGATGATGTCGATAAATTCGTGGCTGAGTTTTTCTTTAATCTTATCAAATATTCCCATAGGTTGTTTCGGTTTTAATGAAGCTGTATACTTATGAGTATCAAAAGTCTATATTTTGTTTCAAACTATTTACTCGATGGGCAAGATTTAAATGCTCTATGGCTTACTTCAAGATCATTTATGCGTTTCTTCCTTCTTCATCAGGATACAAAGTGTAAACAGGATCACTTTGCCAGAATTCCTTTGTATCAGCATCTATGATCGAAAGCTTTCCTTTAAAGGCAGCTCCCGTGTCTACATTCCAAACATTAGCCATTTGCGTTGGTTCGTCTCTGGCGATGCGGGTTACAGGAGTGTGACCGATGTAGATCTCTTTGTGGTATTGCAGCCGCATAGGATATTCCGGGTCCTCTTTTTTAATGCGTTTGTCAAGGCTAACTGCCATTTCCCAAAAGGTGCGATCCCAATAAAAAGCCGTGCTGTAATGTTCAAACTCGGGACCATTGCGGTTTTGAAAACCGGCATGAACAAACATGCGGTTTTGTTCATCTATATGATAATCTTTGAGGTTTTTATAGAATTCAAGATGCTCTTGTTTGGTTTCTTGGGTGATGTTTTCATAAGACTTCATCGTGCTTCTTCCGCCGTGATTGAGCCAAGTGTCATTTTTGGTATTGTCTCGCAACCATTGATACGCCAGATCATCGTGATTACCTCGCATAAAAATGCAATTATGCGTTTTTGACAATTCAATTAAAAAGGAAACCGTTTGTGCGCTCTCACTCCAGCCGTCAACATAGTCTCCTAAAAAAATAAGTAAATCGTCTTGGGTTACTTTGGCGCGCTCAAGAATTTGTTCAAGTGCTCTCAGGCCGCCGTGAATGTCGCCTATGGCGAGGGTACGTGTCATGAATTGTATTTTACTTTTCGCAAAATGCGAATGTTTTCTTTGTATGCATTGTAAAGTTTGGTGCCGTATTTTCTAAGATACGGCCGAATACGTTCTAGTTTATCAAGCGCCGGTTCAAACCCGTTGAGGTAGCAAATTAAATACGTTGCCGGCAGGTTGTACAGGTCTTCAAGTTCGCCTTTGTTGAGTTCTTTATTAGCCAATACTTTCTTAAGAATAGTATTGTTATTGTTATAAATATGATAGAGCAATTTTCGGTCAAATTGAGGTGGCTCAAAGACTAAAGTGCTGTCAATAGTGTATGACCCGTTTTCATTAAAATTGATCGTCAATTCTTCCAGCGGATAATATTTATATTCATTCTGAAGTCCTAGCAGTACGTATTCTAAAATAGTAAAATGATCATCGGTCATAGCAATGGAAACTTCGTCTAAAGCCGAATAAAAAAGCCGCACTTGCTCGTTGATCAGTTCGATATCTACGCGACTAAAATAGGTGTTGCCTTTAACCTCTTTTTTATTGCCTGCCCAGCAAACCACAAATTGCTCTTTAAACACTTTGTACTGCGTAAACAGATCTGCGTGCCGCACATTGATAAAATCGATAACGCCGTCCAGAGTCAATTCAATACTGTTGTGAGCGTGTTTTTCGATCGTGGCGACGATCTCGCTGTTCACATCTTTGATTTCACTCTTAAAAACCTTGGGCATAGAGATGCTTCCGTCTCTAAAAAAAGCAGTGCCACCCCAATATTTCCAGATGTTTTTCTTTAGCGCTGTGAGTTTATTGATTGGTCTTATGGTGACTAAACCAATTACCTGATCTGAAGGCAAATGCGGAAACGGAATGTTTTCATAAGAAATCAGTGGCGGATTGGTCAAATAGGCATTCACCAAATTTTGAATTTTGCTATCATCAAAAAACGGAACGCCTAAGATTTCGTTAGTTTCATCTTCAACTCCAATTACGATATAACTGTTGTTTTTGGGGTTCGAATTAGAAAGCGCACATACGTGTTTTAAAAACTTAGCCTTGCCTTCTTTGGTACTGATGTCAACTTTTCGCTTTTTGTCATAAAAACTGTTCTCGTCATTATGTGCGAGTAAGTTTTTAATGAGCAGGCGTTTGTTGATCATTCTTTATTGCTATTAGTATTGTTATTTTTATTGGCACGGCCAAAGGGTTCAAAACTCCAAGACTTGTCTCGAAATTGAAAATTCGATTCCAAGTAAAGCCTCGCTCGCTTACCCTGAGGTAGTTCACAAGTCAATCAAATTTACTTCCGCGTTTTTCTGAGTTTTTAAGATAGTTAGAAAATTTACCCAACTGATCAATCAATTCTTGGGTTTCTTGATTGAGTTCATCAAATGTTTCCTCGCCTAAATACCCTCTGTCTAAACATCTTAACAATTGCGATTTTGTTTCGCAACAAGATCCTTTAGCAAAGCCCAAAAAATTAATAAACTCTTTATTTCCACCTCTGCCGAAGCCTTCAGCAATGTTATCCATTACAGAACCTGATGAAGCATTTATTTGATTTATAAGTTCAAAGTCTTGTTTCAAATTAGAAGTCTGAATTAGTTTCCAAACATTATTAGCAAGAACTCTAGCTTTCTTAAAAATTTCTAGTTCTTCAAATGAGTTGTAATGTGCCATCTTGCGGGTGAATAATAGTAATAACAATAAAAATAATAATTATTGCTTGTTCACCACCGTAGAAGAAGCTTGATCCACACTCATAACTACAAGGTCTGCAATGTTCACATGGTAAGGGCGAGTGACTACAAAATGAATAATATCTGCGATATCTTCAGCTTGTAAAGGTTTAAACCCTTGATACACTTTATCTGCTTTTTCTGAGTCGCCTTTAAAACGAACTTCGCTGAATTCGGTCTCAACCATTCCCGGATTAACCGCTCCCACACGTATGTTATAGCCATTCAAATCTATACGCATGCCTTGATTAATTGCATCCACGGCGTGTTTACTTGCGCAATACACATTACCTTTGGGGTACACCTCCTTACCGGCGGTTGAACCTATGTTGATAATGTGCCCACTATTTTGTGCGATCATTTTTGGGATGATCCTATCACTTACATAGAGCAAGCCTTTGACGTTGATGTCCAACATCGCATCCCAATCGTCTGTGCTTCCATCCTGAATAGGATCAAGACCGTGTGCGTTGCCCGCATTGTTGATAAGAATATCTATGTGCTGAAAAGCTTCAGGCAAGTCATTAATCGCATTTTCTACGTCTTTTTTATTTCGAACATCAAAAGTCAAAGTGTGCACTTCAACGAGTTGTTGTAATTCGTTTTTAAGCGCATCTAGGCGTTCTTGACGTCTTCCGCAGAGGATAAGATTAATGCCGTTTTTAGCAAAGTGTTTAGCAGTGGCTGCACCTATACCGCTTGTGGCACCGGTAATTAAAGCTGTTGGTCTAGACATAATTAAGTGTATTTGTTAAGTATTCTTAAGTCCTCCTAATAAAATTATAGCGGTTTATTAAAAGAAGATAAAAACACGTTAATTGTCGTTAATGATTTTTTGCAACGTAAGAATTTACTTCATTTTTGAGCAAATTAATGACTGAATTTAATTAGAATATTATGAAAAATATGTTGAAATATGGGCTGTTAGTAGCCGGAATACTAGGATTATCTTCTTGTAGTGATGATGATAGCAATGCAAGTGCCGAAGCCGGGACTTCTAATATGACCGTGCGCATGGTGGATGCACCAGGAGATTACGATAATGTTTTTATAGATGTAGAAGGAGTTGTTGTAAAGTATAACGACGATTTTAATGAAGAAGCTTATGACGATGATTACGTTTTTGTAGATGGTGAATTTGAGCTTGACACCGATGATGAGGTTTATGACCTGTTAGAACTTACAGGTGGTGCTTATGCAATTCTTGCAGATGAAGATATTCCTGCTGGTGCGATTAGTCAAGTGCGTTTAGTGCTTGGTGATGACAACACCGTAGTTGTAGATGGAGAAACCTACCCATTGCAAACGCCAAGTGCACAACAGTCTGGTTTAAAGGTTCAGTTTAATCAAACTTTAGAAGCCGGAGTGTTTTATACGGTAGTGCTTGACTTTAATGTTGAAGAATCTATTGTAGAGCAAGGTAATGGCGGTTATTTATTAAAACCTGTGATTAGAGCGAGTGCAATTGAAGCAACCGGTGTGATCGCTGGTTCATTATTGCCACTTAATGTGCCGGCAACCATTACTGCCGAAGGTGAAGGCGTTGTTGTGTCTACCAATGTGAGCAGCGATGGAGACTTTGCTCTTAACGGTTTGCCAGAAGGTGTTTATGATGTAACGATCGAGGCCGAACTTGTTGCAGATGTGATTACAACAGTAGTTGTAGAAGATGTAGCAGTTGTAAATGGTGAGACTACAGCGCTAGGTGCTATTACCGTTGAATAAAACATAAAGAACACGTATCTTTGAAAAGCAATCTGAAAAGATTGCTTTTTTTTTGCAACATTTCTCACGAGATGTCGTCTTTAGAATTACCCCTAAAAGCTTTCCGCAAGCCGTGCTTACAGGGGATTTTAACCATTGCTTAACAAAATGGTTAGCAATAAAGTATAACCTTGTAGACCTCAGAGTCATATAAAACGTACATAAAACTAGAGTATGGAAGATAACGCATCTGTTGATATAGGAGCGATTAACGAAAAGATCGAAAAAGAGAGTGCTTTTGTAAAAGTACTTACGATGGAAATGAATAAAGTCATCGTAGGACAAAAGCATATGGTAGAACGTTTGCTCATAGGCCTTTTGGGGCGTGGGCATATTTTGCTGGAGGGAGTTCCCGGTCTGGCAAAAACATTAGCGATCAACACGCTTTCTCAAGCGGTTCACGGTAGCTTTAGCCGTATTCAGTTTACGCCAGATTTACTTCCGGCAGATGTTGTGGGTACCTTGATTTACAATATGAAACTGAATGATTTCAGCATAAAGAAAGGACCTATTTTTGCCAATTTCGTCCTCGCGGATGAGATTAACCGTGCCCCGGCTAAAGTACAGAGTGCATTGCTGGAAGCGATGCAGGAGAAGCAGGTGACCATTGGTGATGAGACCTTTAAGCTTGACAGACCGTTCTTGGTTATGGCAACTCAAAACCCGGTAGAGCAAGAAGGGACCTATCCACTTCCTGAAGCGCAAGTTGACCGTTTTATGCTTAAAACCGTTATCGATTATCCTAAGCAAGCCGAAGAACAGCTCATCATACGCGCCAATCTAAAAGGCTCTTTTGAAAAAGTAAATCCGGTTGTTTCTATCGAACAGATCTTGCGTGCGCAGGAAGCCGTAAAAGAGGTGTATATGGATGAGAAGATCGAGAAGTACATTCTTGATATCATCTTTGCGACGCGTTATCCGGAAAATTATAAGTTGGCAGATTTAAAACCTTTGATCAGTTTTGGGTCTTCGCCACGGGGTAGTATCAACCTGGCAACGGCTTCAAAATGTTATGCGTTTATCAAAGGTCGCGGTTATGTGATTCCAGAAGATGTGCGTGCAGTAGTACACGACGTATTGCGTCACCGTATAGGAATTACTTATGAAGCAGAAGCAGAAAACGTAACTACCGAAGAAATTATAAACAAGATCGTAAACGAGATCGAAGTACCATAAACTTAAAAGACAGAAATCAGTTCGCAGTTCTTGCTTGAAAAATAGCAACTACTGCCTGCTGATTTTCTTTTTGATTACATATTCATGGACACTAAAGAACTTCTAAAAAAAGTACGCAAAATTGAGATCAAGACCAGAAGACTGTCTGATCATATTTTTGGCGGGGAATATCACTCTACGTTCAAAGGGCGTGGTATGACCTTTAGTGAAGTACGTCAATACCAGTTTGGTGATGATGTGCGCAATATAGATTGGAATGTCACCGCACGCTACAATGAGCCTTTTGTAAAGGTTTTTGAAGAAGAGCGCGAGCTTACGATGATGCTGGTGGCCGATGTGAGTGGTTCAGAATTCTTTGGAACAGACCAGCAGTTGAAGTCTGAAGTGGTTACAGAAATTGCCGCAACCCTGGCATTTTCGGCATTGCAGAATAATGATAAAATCGGACTCATTTTATTTTCAGATGGTATCGAATTATACATTCCGCCTAAAAAAGGAAAATCACACGTACTGCGTATCATTCGCGAACTTTTAGAATTCAAACCGAAAAGTAAAAAGACCGATGTGGCACAGGCTTTGAAATTCCTTTCTGGAGTGATGAAGAAAAAAGCCATTGTCTTTGTCCTTTCAGATTTTATTGCAGACGACTATCAGGACACGATGAAGATCGCGGCCAAGCGTCACGATATTACAGGTATACGTATTTACGATCAGCGTGAGGAAGAAATCCCGAGTTTGGGAATTGTGCAAATGGAAGATGAAGAAACCGGCGAATTATTGCTGGTCAATACCACATCAAAAAAGGTGCGTAACAATTATGCAAAATATTACCGCGATCGCGTGGCGTATTATAAAGATAGTTTTACAAGAAGCGGTGCCGGCGTGATCGATGTACGTACCGATGAAAGCTATGTCAAAAAATTATTAGGTTATTTTAAACGAAGAGGATAACACAACAATGAACAGTAACCCTAATATACTTCAAAATAAAACGTGCATTTGTAGCATAAAGATGCTGGCTTCGGCTTTGATTTTAATGTTTTTTGGTGCTTTAAATATGCAGGCACAGCAAGTTGCCGGAGCCGTTGATACCACGTCAATTCGTATTGGTGAGCAGATCACGTATGAGTTTCAAGTTTCGGCAGATTCTACAGATCTTGTGATGTTTCCTGAAGGGCAAACCTTTCAGCCTTTGGAAATGATCGAAGCCTATCAGGTCGACACTTCGTACGCCGGGGCAAAGATGAACTTGATCAAACGCTATGGGCTCACCCAGTTTGATAGCGGGTCATACACGATTCCACGTCAGATTGTGTCGATAAATCAACAACCCTTTTATACAGATTCGGTTGCGATCGAAGTGAACAATGTAGTGGTCGACACGACCAAACAAGGCCTTTACGATATTAAAGATATTGTCGCTGTAGAGCGCGCAACTAGTAAATTCTGGGAGTATTTATTGTACTTTTTATTGCTTGCCGCGATAATAGGTGGATTCTTAGTTTTTATTATTCGACGCAGTCGTAAAAAAGCAGCAGCAGAGCAAAAGCTTCCGCCGTTTGAGCAGGCATTATTTTCATTAAAACAACTTGACGAAGAGTATAAAGAACCTGCGCGAGGTATTGATGAGCGCGATGTGACCAAGGCGTACTATTCAAAACTTACAGACATCGTAAGAAGGTATCTTGATGAAGAGGTTTATGACCGCTCTATGGAAAGTACTTCTTCAGAATTGATCGAGCGCTTAATGCTCGAAAAGCAGGAAGGCAAAATTGATTTGAGCAAAGAAACCATTCTTAAGTTAGACCAAATCCTAAAGCGTGCCGATCTTACCAAGTTTGCTCGTACGTCTCCGGGAACCGGCCAGGCTGAAGCAGATCGTCTGGTTGCTGAAGAGATCGTAAAAGAAACCAAAGAAGCGATCCCGCCGCCTACAGAAGAAGAATTGATGCGAGATGCGGCTTATCGTGAAGCCTTGGCAAAGCGTCGCAAGCGCAAGCTTATTTTAACTTCGGTACTTGGAGTTTTTGGAATTTTAGTGATCGCTACAGGAATTTTAATCGCTACCAAAGGTTTTGATTTTGTAAAAGATAATTTCATCGGGCATCCTTCAAAAGATTTGCTTGAAAGTGATTGGGTACGCAGTGAGTATGGTTATCCTCCGGTGATCATCAGTACGCCGCGTATTTTAGAGCGTGACGAGATCGCTTTGCCAGATTCGCTCAAGCAACAGATGGATATGAGCACCTTTACCTACGGAAGCTTGATTGACGACTTTTATGTGGTGGTAAATAATACCCGCTTTGGCGGAAAAAATGAAGCTAATTTAGAAGCTTCGGCGCAAGGATTCATCAGTACGATTGAAGCCAACGGTGCAAAAAACCTGATCGTTAAAACCGAAAAATACACCACGCCCGAAGGAACTGAAGGTTTACGCGTTTACGGAACAGGTGATTTCCCAGAAACCTTGAATAAAGACGAATTCAGTAAAGGAGCATATGAGATGCTTTTATTTACGGCTCCGGGTGTCTTGCAGCAAATTTTAGTAGCCCATCGTGAAGATGATACCTATGCAAAAGAGATGAGCGCGCGCATTATAAATTCAGTAGAACTTCAAAAATCTGTACCTACCGATGTTAAGTAATTTTGAATTTCAAAGTCCTGAATTTTTCTGGTTGTTCCTCCTGCTTCCGGTAGTTGCAGTGTGGTATTTCTTTAAACGAAATAAGCTCACGGCTCAGGTTAAACTTTCGAGTTTAAAGGGATTTAAAGCAGGCAGCGGTTTGCTGGCAAAATTCCGTCCCGTTTTATTCGTTTTACGTCTGTTGGCATTAGCCTGTTTGATCACAGCTTTGGCGCGGCCGCGCAACGTTGATGTTTCTACTCGAACAAACACCACACGCGGAATTGACATTGTGATCGCCATTGATGTTTCGGCGAGTATGTTGGCGCGTGACCTAAAACCTAATCGTCTTGAGGCGCTTAAAGAGGTGGCTTCACAGTTTATTGCAGATCGCCCTAGCGACCGAATTGGTCTCGTAGAATATGCGGGAGAGAGTTACACGAGAACGCCTATTACCAGCGATAAAAGTATTGTGTTGAGTTCGCTTAATGATATTCAATATAATAGCATTATCGAGGGTGGTACTGCGATAGGAATGGGATTGGCGACTTCGGTAAACCGCTTAAAAGACAGTAGGGCAAAAAGCAAGGTGATCATTTTGATGACTGATGGTGTGAATAACGCCGGATTTATAGAGCCGAGTACCGCGAGTGAATTGGCTCAGGAATTTGGGATCAAAGTCTACACCATAGGTCTGGGAACTAACGGTACAGCGCTTTCTCCTGTTGCTTTACGCCCTGACGGAAGTTTTCAATATGGAAGCATTCCTGTTGAAATTGATGAAGCCTTGCTGCAAGAGATCGCAGATAAAACCGGCGGACTTTATTTTAGAGCGACCGATAATGAATCTTTAGAGGAGATTTATGCCGAAATCAACAAGCTTGAAAAAACAGATGTTGAAGAGTTTAAGTATACCAATTATGAGGAGAAATTCAGACCGCTGGTTATTCTGGCAGGTTTGCTTTTGTTGTTTGAATTGCTGTTGAGGTATACGGTGTTTAGAAGTTTTGTTTAAAATATAGATTGAATACTAAATAGTTAATTTGTGTATTTACTAGAAGAAAAAATATGGTTTTGGGCGTTGCTGGCAATTCCGGTAGTGGTACTGCTTTACTTTGCAGTCACCCTTTGGAAACGCAGTGCGCAAAAACGCTTTGTGACCAACCGTGAATTGTTGGGAAAATTAACGCCGCAGCGTTCGGTTTTTAAACCGGTGTTGAAGCTTATCGTTTTATGTCTCTCTTTGGCCTGTATGGCCGTGGCTTTGGTAAATCCAAAGATCGGTACCAAATTAGAGACGGTAAAGCGGGAAGGTGTTGACGTAGTCTTTGCGGTTGATGTTTCCAAAAGTATGGATGCTGAAGATATCGCTCCCAGCCGAATTGATAAAGCAAAACAACTCGTTACACAGATCATCAACAATTTAGGCAGTGACCGTGTGGGGATTATTGCTTATGCAGGAAGTGCTTATCCACAATTGCCCATCACTACAGATTACAGCAGTGCCAAGATGTTCCTCAACGCGATGAATACCGATATGCTATCGAGCCAGGGAACAGCCATAAGAGATGCGATTGAGCTGGCAAAAACCTACTATAATGATGAGGAGCAGACCAATAGAGTTTTAGTGATTATTTCTGATGGAGAAGATCACGCAGGTGAAGTAGCTTCTATTGCAGAATCGGCTACAGAGCAAGGCATTCGCATTTTTACCATTGGTGTAGGTTCAGAAGCGGGAGATCGTATTCCTATTAAAAGAAATGGTGTTGTTCAGTCGTATAAAAAAGATCAGAATGGAGAGACGGTGATCACTAAGCTAGATCCGGCAACGCTTCAGGAGATCGCAGCTGAGGCTGATGGTGAATACATCAATGGGAACAGTACGCAAGAAGTCGTTGACAAAATGGCTTCCGCTTTAAATCAAATGGATAAAAAAGAATTTGAAGCCAAGCAATTTGCCGATTTTAAAGACCAGTTTCAGTGGTTTGTTGCTGCGGCACTATTCTTGCTAATTATAGATGTGTTCTTGCTGGAGCGTAAAACGGCCTGGGTGAGAAAACTGAATCTATTCAATGAAAATAAGTCTAAATCTTAATCTTTTTGAAGATGAAGAATTTTATAAATAACCTTTTAAGCTTGACCTTTATTTTGGTTACCGGTGTGGTGTTTGCGCAAAGCGAAAAACCCGATCCGGCTATTTTGGAGGCACAGGATTTTGTAGCAGAAGCTAACGATGAGTTTGCCTCAAATGAGTTTGCAGCGGCAGAATCTGCCTATCGAAAAGCGGTAGCCAAAGATCCTGCAAATGCGGCAGCCAAATACAATATGGGTAATAATTACTACCGAAACAAAAAATATGGTGAGGGAATGAATCGCTATATTCAGGCAGCTGAGGTAGCCCAAACAAAGGCTGAAAAACATAAGGCGTTTCACAATCTTGGGAATGCATTTTATCAACAAAAGGATTACAAAAAAGCAGTTGAAGCGTATAAAAATGCATTGCGCAACGATCCTACCGATGAAGAAACACGTTATAATCTAGCGCTTGCTAAAAAGGAAGAAGAGAAAAACGGCGGTGGCGGCGGTGATGATGAGAATGAAGATGAAAATCAAGACCAAAACGAAGATCAAAAAGATCAGGATGGTGAAGGTGATGATAAAGAAAGCGATGACGGCAAGCCTAAAGATCAAGACGATCAGGGAGATGAAAAGAAAGATCAGGGCGATGAAAATAAGGACGATAAAGGCAAGCCCGAAGACAAAGATGGTGATCAAAAAGATCAAGGTAAAGATGGCGATAAGGAGAAAGAACAACAACAGCCAAAACCCGGTCAAGGTCAGTTGTCTCCTCAGCAAGTAAAGAGTTTGCTGGAAGCGATGAAAAACGAAGAGAATAAAGTTCAGGATAAGATCAATGCTCAAAAAGTTAAAGGAGCAAAGGTGAAAACCGATAAGGACTGGTAATTTTAGAGACCAGTATCACGTAAAAAAAGCAGAAGTTACAATGAAGATGAAGCTAAAATTTTTGCTGATTGTTTTGTTTGCCGGGTTTAGCGCTTGGTCTCAGGTAGAATTTGATGCCGTTGTAAGCAAAGAAAAACTTGGCGTTAATGAGCGTTTACGTGTTGATTTTGAAATGAATCAAGACGGCGATAACTTTAGACCGCCCAGTTTTCAAGGGTTTACGGTAGTAGGTGGTCCTAACCAATCCATCAGTAAACAGTGGATTAACGGTAAAGCGAGTTTCTCTAAAACCTTCTCCTACTTTCTGCAGCCTAATGCTACAGGTACCTTAAAAATAGGCCAGGCCGAAATTGAGATCGACGGGACGGTGTATAAAACGATTCCTATAGAGATCACCGTGACCGGCGCGGTCGAAAAACCCAAAGATCCTAATGATCCTGTCGCCGCAGCAGAAGATAATGTGCATCTGGTTGCTGAGGTTTCTAAAAATGATCCTTATTTAAACGAGGCGTTTACGGTTGTTTATAAGCTGTATGTAAGTCGGGAAACTGCAGTAAATGGCTGGAACGAACTCGACGCACCTAAGTTTGCAGATTTCTGGAGTCAGAGTATAGATGAGAAACAATTTAAAGTGTATGATGGTTCGTATGACGGTAAACCCTATCGCTATGTGATCTTGAGAAGAACGCTGCTTTATCCTCAAAAAACAGGAGAGCTTACCATCGAGCCATTGGCGTTGAATATCAATGTGGAAGCGCCAACCAATCGCAGAGATATTTTTGGAATGCGCATCACAAGACCGGCAAAAATTACGGTTACCGCGCCCACCCGAAAAGTCAATGTAAAAGCCTTACCGGAAGACGGGAAGCCCGAGAATTTTAGCGGAGCGGTAGGAAACTTTGATTTTGATGTTGTAGCCAGTAAAACGAAACTCGACGCACAAGAGGCACTAGATCTTACATTAACTGCAAAAGGAAATGGGAATCTAAAACTCTTCACGCTACCAAAGCCTAAATTGCCAAGTGCACTTGAAGTATATGAGCCCGAAAACGAGCAGGACGTTCGTGTTTCACTTAATGGGATGGCAGGTTCTAACAGCGCACGTTATACGATAGTTCCGCAGCAAAAGGGAAGCTATCCTATTCCGCCTATTCGCTTTTCTTATTTTGATCCTGCGACAGAGCAGTATAAAACGCTTAGCAGCGACGAGATCGTGATTGATGTAGAAAATGGTCCTGCAACTCTAGCGACTTCAGATAAGGCTGATAAAATCCCTGTGGAAGAAACCAAGCAATTTGCCTACATCAAATCTGATGCGAAACTGAAGCCGATGAATCAAGATCGATTTTTTGGTTCTACCGCATTCTGGAGTTTGTTGGTTACACCGGTGGTGTTGATTCCGTTAGCGATTTTATTCGGTCGTAAACGCAGAGCTTATCAAAATGATGTGAAAGGAAATCGCTTACGCAAGGCCGATAAGTTGGCTCGAAAATACTTAGGCGATGCCAAAAAGAGTTTGGGCGATCAAACCGCTTTCTATTTAGCCTTAGAAAAGTGTTTGCATAATTATTTAAAAGCACGGTTGAATATTCAAACAAGTGAAATGAGTAAAGAGCGCATCAGCCAGTTGCTTCAGGATCGTGGTGTAACCGTAGAAACTACTGCGGCATTCCTGAAGCTCTTAGAAAGCTGCGAATTTGCGCGCTACACACCATCCAGCAGTGATGCTATGCAACACGATTATGAGCAGGCTTCTCGTGTAATTTCAGAAATAGATAAACAGTTATGAAAACAATGATAAGATCAAGCTATCGTTTTGTAATTCTTGTGCTGTTTATGGCTTCGCTGAGCTTAAATGCACAAACGCCACAGCAGCTTTTTGAAACCGGAAACTCGCAGTATGCGCAGAATAATTTTGAGGAAGCTATCAAGAATTACGAGAAAGTTCTCGATTCTGGTTACGAGTCGGCGGCTGTTTATTATAATTTGGCTAATGCCAATTATAAACTCAATCGTATTGCACCAAGCGTTTATAATTATGAAAAAGCGCTAGCACTCAAGCCTAATGATAAAGAGATCAAGAATAATCTGGAGTTTGCACAAAACATGACCATTGACGCCATAACGCCGTTGCCAGAAAATACTTTTAAAAGATGGTGGAATCAATTGCTTCATATTTTCTCTCTAGACGGTTGGGCGATCGTTACTGTGGTGTGCATGCTGCTTTTTGCCTTGAGTTTTATCATTTATTACTTCGGGAAAACTACGGCTTTAAAACGTGGCTTTTTTACTACGTCTTTTGTGGCTTTGGGGTTAGGATTGTTGAGTCTTGCTCTGGCGTTTCAGGCGCAGTCTAATGAAAAAAACAAACAGTTTGCTATTGTTTTTTCAGCAGAAGCTGAAATTAAAAGCGAGCCTAATTTAGCCAGCGAGGAGGCTTTCGTTTTACATGAAGGAACCAAAGTTCGCGTGCTGGAAACCGAAGGCGATTGGCAAATGATTCGGCTGGCAGATGGTAAAGAAGGTTGGATTCCTGCAACCGATATCAAAATCTTATAAAAGAGCGTAAAACGCTTGTTTTATTTGGGTTATGTTGATTCTGAAACACATCTGCCCAAGATATTCCTGTATCCAAATTGGATTTTTTAGTTTAAGAGAGCTACATAATTTCTATTTTTAGAATCTCTTTAAGAGATAAAGACCGATGTAAGGCTTAGTTTATATAATTTTAAGCGGGCTATGGTCTGACTTTTAACTGAAAACAATTACTATGGATATTAAAAAGATTTTTCAAAACAACAAAGAATGGGTTCAGGAGCGCTTAGGTACCGAACCTGATTATTTCAAAAAGCTTTCTGAGGGGCAATCTCCAGAGATCCTGTACATAGGCTGTAGTGACAGCCGTGTATCTTCTGAAGAGCTTATGGGAGTAGGACCCGGTGACGTTTTTGTACACCGTAATATTGCCAATATGGTACCGAATACTGACCTTAATTCTATGTCTGTAATCAACTATGCGGTAGAACACCTAAAGGTTAAACACGTAGTGGTTTGTGGTCATTATTACTGTGGAGGCGTGAAGGCGGCTATGCAGTCTTCAGATCTTGGTTTATTGAATCCCTGGTTAAGAAACATTAGAGATGTTTATAGAATTCATAAAGAGGAATTAAGCCTTATTCAAGACGAGGAAGAGCGTTACAAAAAGTTTGTTGAGCTCAATGTTCAAGAGCAGTGTGTGAACGTGATCAAGACGGCAGATGTGCAAAAGGCGATACGTAACCGCAATCTTACAGTGCACGGCTGGGTATTTGACATCCATTCTGGAAAGCTAATAGATCTAAAAATAGATTTTGATGCGATCCTAGAACATATAATGGAGATCTATAGATTAGACGATTAAAATTTATAAAGCGTAAACACTTAGTGTTTACGCTTTCTTTTTATTGAAAGGGTTAACCTAAAAACTAGAGCTATGTTTAAACATTTAAAAAGTGATTTACCCGCAAGTATAGTTGTGTTTTTTGTCGCATTACCTTTATGCTTAGGTATTGCTTTAGCTAGTGGCGCACCCTTATTTTCAGGACTTATCGCCGGTATCGTAGGTGGTATTGTCGTGGGTTCTTTAAGTGGATCGCACATTGGAGTTAGCGGTCCTGCTGCAGGATTATCTGCAATCGTTCTCGTTGCCATAACAACTTTGGGCGGGTATCAAAATTTATTGTTAGCAACAGTATTGGGCGGAGCTATTCAGCTTGTATTTGGATTGCTAAAAGCAGGAATTATAGGTTATTATTTTCCTTCTTCTGTAATAAAAGGAATGCTTACCGGGATAGGTATTATTATCATACTGAAACAGATTCCGCATTTTTTTGGTTACGATGCTGATCCGGAAGGCGATTGGGCTTTTTTTCAAGTTGATGGGGAGACCACCTTTTCTGAAATAGGTCGTGTCTTTAACGGGATAAGCCCCGGGGCCACGCTTATAGCCTGTACCGGTATGGCGGTTCTCATACTTTGGGATGCGGTTTTAAGCAAGAAAGGTCGTTTTTTTAAATTGGTACAAGGACCATTGGTTGCTGTGGTTTTGGGAATTGTATATTACCTCGCAACTCAGGATTCTGAAACGTGGGGCATATCAAAAGCGCATTTGGTTAAAGTTCCGGTTCCTGATGATTTTAGTTCGTTTATCGGTCAGTTTACCTTTCCTAATTTTAAGGTTATTGGAGAACCTCAGGTTTGGATCACTGCGTTTACAATTGCACTGGTAGCAAGCTTAGAAACCCTGCTTTGTGTTGAGGCAACAGATAAATTAGATCCTAAAAAACGTACTACGCCTACTAATCGCGAACTTTTTGCTCAGGGCGCGGGAAATATCGTTTCGGGAATGATAGGAGGTCTTCCGGTTACTCAGGTTATTGTGCGCAGTTCTGCAAATATGCAATCAGGTGGGCAAACCAAAATGGCTGCGATTATACACGGTTTTTTATTGTTAATCTCGATCATTCTTATTCCAAATATTTTAAACTTGATTCCCTTATCGGTATTGGCTGCAGTGCTTTTGCTTGTGGGGTATAAACTCGCAAAACCTGCTACCTTTAAGCGTATGTGGGTTTTAGGCTGGAAACAATTCATTCCCTTTATCATTACCGTTTTGGGTATAGTGTTTACCGATTTGTTGATTGGTATAAGCCTCGGGCTGGGCGTAGGCATTGTGGTGATCTTGATAAAAAGCTATCAGAATTCTCATTTTTTGCATTTGAGAAAAGAAGAGGAGACCGGAGTAGATGTGGTTAAAATGACCCTGGCTGAAGAAGTGACTTTTATAAATAAAGGAGCGATTATGAAAGAACTGAATAGGCTAGAGCCCAACACTTTTCTAGAAATAGATGTGCGAAAAACACAGTATCTAGATCAAGATATTATAGAGATCTTAGATGATTTTAGCTTTAGGGCCAAAGACAAAAATATCAATGTGGTTATCATTTCAGAGCGAGGTACTGTTGAGAACCCCGAGAGTTATGAAGAGTTTTTTAAGAGAGAAAAGCATTACAAGCCCGTGTCTTAGGCTAGGCCGACTCATAGTTAAGCTCCTCTTCATCCAGAGCATCCTCAAATTCTTCAACCTCTCTTAAAATGCTAGGTAAAAACGCCGGTCCCAGCGGTTGAATAGTGTTGTAGAGTACCGAGTTTTCTCTGGTTTCCTCATCAATAAGGCTGTTGGTCATTGCCGAGAAAAACATCATCAGCACGCTTAAGATAAAAGCAGATTTTAATAAACCGAATACCCCTCCCAGAATTCTATTTACGATACCCAACATGGCAAGAGAAGCAACCTTGGTAAGCAGTCTTCCCGCAAGCGTAATGACCACAACGATAATAATAAATGTCACAGCAAAAGCCGTCAGGTTTATCGCGTGCTCACTCCAGTCTACTTTTTCATTAAGAAAATCTACCGCATAGTACGAAAAGTGAATAGCGCCATAAACACCTAAAATCAAAGCGATTAATGATGCGATTTCAATAAGAAGTCCGTTTTTTAAACCTTTAAAAAGGCCTAATACGAGCACGATTCCTAAGATGATATCCAAGTAGTTCATAGGCTAAAGATACTGTATCGTGCTAAATAATCTTTTTGAGCTTGGCTATATGTTAGTATTTTGATTGTTTCTTCTTGATTATCTTTGCCGCATGGCAAGAGACGAACAACTTAAAGAACGCTGGGAGCAAGTAGTAAATAAACTATCTGCACGCTTTGCAGACGGAGAACCTTTAGACCTAGACGCGATCATCTATTTGATAGGTGTGCAAGAGCTGGGCAAACCGGGAAAGCGTTTTAAAAAAGATGATAAAATAAACCTGATGCATATTGCGATTTGCAGGTTGCTAGAGCCTTTTGGGTATTACCGTTTTGATTATCAAGATGAGGATGGCTGGCCGCATTATGAGATGATAGAGCAATTACCATCACTCAAAGCCGGAGAGCAATCATTGCTGATGAAAGAAGCTATTGTGCAGTATTTTCTTGAGAAAGAGCTTGTGCACTAAGTATTTGCTACATTCTTGTTATTTCCATATATGCTTATAAGCTTACTTCAAGAATACTTCCCTAATGATACGGGTCCAATTTACAAGGAAACCATTGCAGGTAGGTTTCCGGTAGAGCCATTCAATACGTATAGCAATCTCATTTTTTTATTTATAGTGATCTACTTTGGGATCAAGATTTATAGAAAGCCTAAAAACCAGTGGTTTTTGATGATTGCTTTACCTTTTATTTTTATCGGTTATGTAGGAGGCACGTTATACCACGGGTTGCGTAGTGACGAACTTTGGCTTTTATTAGATTGGGTGCCCATACGCGGTTTAAGCTTTGCGGCCATCTTGTATTTTATTTTTAAATGGAAAAAAACCTGGGGAAGGCGCATCATTTTTGTAGCCTGTATAGGGCTTGCTTTTGTGGGGTTGCGTTATCTGCCCATCCCGAGGCAGCTAGAGCATAGTATAGGTTATGTTATCAGCGCGCTTACCATTTTGATCCCAATTCTAGGCTACTTGATCAAAACCAAATGGCGTCACGCCAGACCGGCAATCATCGCATTTGTTGTTTTTGGATTTGCGGTGCTTTTTAGAGTTTTAGACAAGCGTTTGGACTTTGATTTTTTCTGGATGGGAACCCACTGGTTATGGCATCTTTTTGGCGGTACAGCGGTATTTTTTATCCTGCAATATATTTATAGAGACAATAAAGCCCAAGCCAGCGATATTTCATAAATTTGTGCCTCTAATTTTTCTGTTGTTTGAGTCATAACAGTAGAAATTTAGAAGGAATTTTGATCAGGCCGGTAGGCTGCATACAAAACCCAAAAGGGGAATCAAAGAGCATTATGTTAGATAAAATTAAAGAGCTTATTGGCGAAGCTGAAGCGTTTACTGGTAACTCGCTAGAAGAGGTAGAGGCTTTTAGAATTAAGTTTTTAGGAAAAAAAGGACTTTTTAATCAGTATTTCTCTGAGTTTAAGAATATTCCTAATGAGCAAAAGAAAGCTTTTGGTCAAACGATGAATCAGTTAAAAACGACGGTTCAAGATAAAGTAGATACGCTTAAAGCAAGTCTGGAGACTACAGAAGAAGAAGGTGTTTATGGAGACCTTACACGACCTGGAGATGCGATTCAGTTAGGATCGCGTCATCCTATTTCTGTAGTCAAAAATCAAATTATAGAGATCTTCTCGAGAATAGGTTTTGATGTTTCTGAAGGGCCTGAAATTGAAGATGACTGGCATAATTTTACGGCATTAAATTTACCTGAATATCATCCGGCACGAGACATGCAGGATACTTTTTTTATTCAAACCAATCCAGACGTTTTACTGCGTACGCATACTTCTTCGGTGCAGGTGCGCTATATGGAAGCAAATAAACCGCCAATTAGAACCATTTCTCCTGGACGTGTTTTTCGTAACGAGGCAATTTCAGCACGTTCTCATTGCTTTTTTCATCAGGTTGAAGGTTTGTATATAGATAAAGATGTTTCGTTTGCAGATCTTAAGCAAACGCTTCAGCACTTTACTACAGAAATGTTTGGGAAAAGTAAAATACGTCTTCGCCCTTCTTACTTTCCGTTTACAGAACCAAGTGCAGAGGTTGATGTATACTGGGGTCTTGAGACTGAAACCGATTATAGAATGACTAAAGGTACCGGGTGGTTAGAAATCATGGGCTGCGGAATGGTAGATCCTAATGTGCTTGAAAACTGCGGTATCGACTCTAAAGAATATAGCGGTTTTGCCTTTGGTATGGGGATCGATCGTATTGCACTATTGCTGCATCAAATCTCAGACATTCGCTTATTGAGCGAGAATGATTTGCGCTTCCTTAATCAGTTTAAGAGCGCTTTATAAAATATATAGCTATGAAAAAATATACCGTAATCAGTATTCTGGTTTTTATCGCAATAGTGGTTGCGGTATTAACATTTGCCATAGGCTTGATCAAAATAATGATCGGCACCGTTTTTCTGGTAATTATGGCAATCGCATTGCTTGCATTGTGGATTATGTGGAAGGTTAACGACGACGATTAGTCATGAAAAAAGACATTAACATACCAGAAGTCAAAGGTGTTTATGTGGCTGCGGTCAAAGAGTTTAACGAGACGCATCGCACTAACGATTGGAACGCGTATCTGGTCAACGATACCAACGAGCCCTTAGAAATGGTATTGATCGTTTCTAAAGGATATAACAGCAAGCAATCAACCAGCCAAATGCGGCATAAGCTGCAAAATCTTCCCGCAAAAGCGTATGCTAAGATCGAGTTTGTAGAAGATAGCGTGCTGAAGCTTACCAACGAATTTGCAGTCACGTATTTCTTAGACGGAAAAATGTATGATAAGAAATTCATTTTCCCGGCAAATAGCATCAAAGACGCCAATGCAGGTCCTGTACCGTCAATGCTAAAAGAAGGTGTTTTAGCTGAATAATTAATCGAGCTTTTCTGTAAGTTTTTTAAAGGTCATCTTAGGGTCTTTGCCTTTGTAGAGCACCTGATAAACCGCATTGATAATCGGAGTTTTGGCGCCTAATTCTTGATTGATTTTAAAAGCGCTTTCTGCAGCATAATATCCTTCAGCCACCATACTCATTTCCATTTGAGCACTTTTTACGGTGTACCCCTTACCTATCATATTGCCAAACATTCTATTTCGGCTAAAAACTGAATAGCCTGTCACCAATAAATCTCCCAAATATGCCGAGTCGTTGATGTTGCGCTTCATCTTGTGTACTTTCTTGATGAACTTTTTCATCTCTCTAATCGCATTGCTCATCAACACACTTTGAAAGTTATCTCCATAACCCAAACCGTGTGCGATTCCCGCAGCAATCGCATAAATGTTTTTGAGCATCGCAGCATATTCGGTACCAATGGTGTCATCGCTAATGGTGGTTTTGATGTACCAACTTTTAAGATGATCTGCAACGATCTGTGCGTGTTGCTCATCTGCGCAAGCGATGGTAAGGTATGAAAGGCGTTCTAGCGCAACTTCTTCGGCGTGGCAAGGTCCTGTAATCACACCAATATTTTCAAAAGGGATATCATACGCATCGTGAAAGTGCGCACCTACGATTTGGCCGGTTTCGGGCACAATACCTTTTATTGCCGAAAAAATAATTTTGTCCTTAAGGCTTGTGGTGACTTTTTCTAGCTCTTTACCTACAAATGCAGAGGGAACAGCAAAAATGAGATAATCGGCATAATCAATAATCTCATTGATGTCATTGCTTAATTTTAAATGGGTGGTGTCAAACTCTACCGCACTTAAATAATTGGGGTTGTGCTTTTCTTTTTTAAGATGTTCTAAAGCATAGACACTGCGCATATACCAGCCTACTTCCTCTAAGTTTTCAGTAAGCATTTTTACGATTGCCGTTGCCCAGCTTCCGCCGCCGATAACACCAAATTTTAAAGACATATTCTTTTATTTTTTCTGCAGAAGCAGAATTAATTGGCTACTACGCCAAAGGATTTAATACTCCGTCCCGATCGTTATTGGGATACCTCACAATTGAAAATTCACTTTCAACCAATGCCTCATGGGTTTACGCTGAGGTAGTTTGCTTTCAATTTAGGGTTGCTCTGCAAAGCCTTGTATAATCTATGTTTTTAGACTTTTTGAGAGGATTCAAAGATACTCATTTTAGAGGGTATGTAAAATCCTGACTTTTACTTTAATACTTTTTTGGCACACCGTTTGAATATGTTAAAAACACAATTCATAAGCAACGACGTCAACGCTAAGAATTTTGATGGCACTGCCAAAGGGATAACATCCCTGAGGTTTGCCCAAAGACAGGTTATTCTGAATTTTTCAGAAGTTATTCATCTTTAAAACCGAACGATTATGAGAACGATAAAATTACTTAGCAGTTTTTTACTAATGCTTACCGTATTTACCTCGTGCTATACCGATGTGTATATCGAAGATGAGGTGACCACCCCTATAGTGCCGCTATCGGCCGTACTTGAAGATTACGAACTTTGGTACGTAGATATCGATCAAACCCACGGAAATGGTTCGATCCCGTTTATGGAAAAAGCCTTTACGCTTTCCTTTCTAAATGGAACGATTATGGCAAATAATAACCTTGCAGGAATAGGTAATCAAGGTAATGGTTTTGGGATAGAAGTGGGGTATTATGATATTTTTGATTACGACCTTGACATTGGTCATGATATCGATGGGTTTTACTCTTTTGAAGTATCGGTGTTGTCTAATAACAGTATCGAACTTTACCACAGGTATTCTAACACCTCGTTTGTATTAAAAGGATATCAGCGAAGCACATTTGATTACGACCGTTTGTTCTATGATAATATTCATTATTTTCTACAAGAGTATGTTGCTTGGGAGAAAATTTATACCAGTTCAACCGGATGGTCCAATGAGTTTGACGCAGAGAATTATTTACAATTCTTACCGGCTACATCAGGAGGAAATTTTCAAAGTTCGCAGGACGGTATAGGAAGTTCTACAAGCAATCTTTATTGGGATTACACCGGGATTTATGAAGTTCAGAACGTGAGCAATAACGCATATTTAAAAACGCTTACGCTAGACTATGACTACTTTGCCGATGAGTTTTTTGAGCTTTCAATCATAGATGATGCGACCATAGCCTTATATCACCCTGCTTCAGGAAGTGAATACCGTTTTAGAGGTCGTGGGTATATTCAATACAAGACCCCTTCAGAAGGTAAAAGTCGATTAAAACAAAGTGAGATCGAGCAAAATATAAAAACGATTAAAGCGTTAGCTAAATAAGCAATAGAAGATTTTTTGGTTGGTTAGTTGAGATCGCCCCGTTGATTTATTCGCGGGGCGATCTTTTTTGAGTAAATGCCTCAAGGTGTCAAATCCTTTAACGGAGCTAAAACATTCACATAGTTTTAAAGATAGGAAGCCAAAGGGTTAAACGGGTATTTTGTAACTTGAATGCTCAAAAACTAAGACTAACTTAAGAACAAAAACATGGGATTATTTTCATTCATTAAAAATGCCGGAGCAAAAATAGGCATAGGTAAAAGTACCGCAGAAGAGGCTGCCGAGAAAAAAGCTGAAGCCGTTGCTGCCGTTGCTGCAGCAAATAAGAAAGCCGAAGCTTCACTTAAAGAGACGGTAGTAGGTTTAGGACTTGAGGTTGAAGGACTCGATATAAAAATTGAAGGAGAAACTGCTACCGTGACCGGGAAAGCAAAAGATCAAACCACTAGAGAGAAAGTTAGGCTTGTCGTGGGTAATGTTGAAGGAATTGCGCAAGTAGATGATCAGATGGAAGTAGAGCACAAAGAGCCTGAGGCGCAGTTTCATACTGTTGTTTCCGGAGATACGCTGAGTAAGATCGCTAAAAAATTCTACGGAAACGCTATGAAATACCCTGTGATTTTTGAAGCAAACAAACCAATGCTGAAAGATCCTGATAAGATTTATCCGGGTCAAGTGCTTAGAATTCCCAATGTAGACTAAGCAAAACTTCTAATACAATAAAAAAGCTTCAGTAACTACTGAAGCTTTTTTTGTTGGTGTTGCCAAAGGATGTTATGATTATAGGCTTTCCGCGAGGGATTTACCTGTAAAAATTCATTTGATCAATATAAACCCAAACCGAATGCGGTAATAAAGGGCGGCAATTTTTTCCTTCCTTAATCGCTTTGCGAATGGCTGTAGATGAAATTTCTACAACCGGAGCGTCAATTACGTGAACGTGCTTGTGATTGAGCAGTTCTGGCTTGGCTTGTTTTTCACCAATACGTGGATATACATAGATCTCGTGACGCTCTAAAATAACCTCGTAGTTTTTCCACTTGTGTAACGTGCGCAGATTATCTTCACCCATAATAAGACAAAACTCGTGCTGCGGATATTTTTCCTGTAGATGCGCAAGCGTATTTGAGGTATAGTTGGGTTGAGGCAAATTGAATTCAATAGTACTTGCTTCTACCTTAGGGTAAGTTTCTACCGCTTCTAATACCAGTTGATACCTGTGATTATTATCTAAAAGCGTTTTTTTCTTCTTAAACGGGTTGTGCGGCGTAATGACCATCCAGATTTTGTCAAGATCACTGTATTCTGCAAAGTGATTTGCTATGATGAGGTGACCGATGTGCACCGGATTAAACGTGCCAAAATAAAGCCCGATTTTCATACTACGCGTTGATGTGCTTCGTTACAAGTTCGTAGGCTTCAGCCAAAGCGGTATCAAGATCATTGTTTTCTATGATGTAATCAAATTGCGGTGCCGTAGCGAGTTCAATACTAGCTTTTGCAACGCGCATATTGATGCGATCTTCACTTTCGGTCTTGCGCTTTTTTAGTCTGATCTTTAACTCTTCGATACTTGGAGGTTTTACAAAAACCGCTAAGGTGCGCTCGGGATACAGCTTTTTGATGTCTAAACCGCCCACAACATCAATATCAAAAATAACGTGCTTTCCTTCTTTCCAGATGCGTTCTACTTCACTTTTCAAGGTTCCGTAGAAGTTATCGCGATATACTTCTTCCCATTCTAAAAACTCATCTTCTTTAATGCGGCGTTTAAATTCTTTGAGCGACAGAAAGTAGTAGTCTACTCCATCTTTTTCAGTAGGTCTGGGTTCTCGCGAAGCCGCCGAAATACTAAACTCAAGATTGAGTTCTTTTTTCTCCAAAAGCCATCTCACAATAGTGGTTTTACCACTTCCGCTAGGTGCAGAAAAAACAATGAGTTTGCCGGTATCAGCCATTTTAAAGTACGTTTAAAAGTTGTTCTTTGATCTTCTCTAATTCGTCTTTCATACGTACCACAACTTGCTGCATAGGCGCGTAATTTGATTTTGAACCTATGGTGTTGATCTCCCGTCCCATTTCTTGGCTAATGAAAGCCAATTTCTTACCGTTAGAGTCAGCCGAATCCAAGGATTTTTGAAAGTACTTTAAGTGATTACTTAAGCGCACTTTTTCTTCGGTGATATCATACTTCTCCAGGTAATAAGTAAGCTCTTGCTCAAAACGATTTTCATCAACTTCAGTCTTTAGATCACTTACTGCTTTGGTTAAACGCTGGCGTACACCGGTCATGCGCTCAGGATCTAGTTTGATGACTTCTTCAAGGTTTTCGGCAATATTTTTTATACGTAACTCAAAATCTTTTTTGAGCGCCTTTCCTTCATCTTCTCTGTACGTGTCTATTGCATTGAGCGCTTCTTCTACCCCTGCGAGAATAGATTGATACTCTTCTTCATCAATCTCATCGCGTTCGGTTTTAAGTGCGTCAGGAAGGCGTGTGGCAATTTTTAATAATTCGATATCAGCTGCATCTGGAGTGACTTCGCGCAACTGCTTCATATATTGTTTCACCACGTCTGCATTGATCGAGCTGCTGGTTTCTTCACCATTGAGCTCCACATAAAGGCTAAAATCTATTTTACCACGCTCGAGTTTTTGCGCTACAAGATTACGCAGTTCAAGTTCCTTTTCTCTGTAGAAAGACGGAATTCTCGCATTAAGGTCCTGATTCTTACTGTTGAGAGACTTTATCTCGATCGTTATTTTTCTTGTAGGCAACTGGGTAACCGATTTCCCAAAGCCCGTCATAGATTTAATCATGCAATAAATTTAAAGGGGCAAAGATAGCAAATCATAGCGTGTATAAAGGCATTGTCGTTTTAAAGCTGAAAAGCAGATATCCTCGGCAAATGAAAAATATCTTAAAAAAATATTAAATTCTGTTAATTAATAATATATTACAAGCATAATAATCTAAAACACACATTATTTATGAAAAAAGTATCCCTAATTTTAGGTTTTGCACTATTGGCGGTCGTCTCCTGTGCTGAAAATTCTGAAGAATTAAACGATTCGCAAGTTTCGGAGAATCAGGAAGTTGCTGTAGATATGAGTGATTTTTATCTCTATACTGAAGATTTGACCAATGGTAAGGCCAGTGCCGGTAAAAATGCTAAAGTTTGTTACTCGATGGCCAACTTAAACAGGCAATTGTCTGAAGATGACAAGTTGTATGATAAGATGTACTCGATTGAAAAGAATGTAAGAAAATTCATAAACTCAAAGAAGCCTGATGGTGCCGGTAACGGAAATGGCAACGGCGGCGGAGGTGGAGATACCGGCGGAGGTACAGACCCTGTTGATGATGGTTTAGGAAGCATCAATATCCCGGTAGTAGTTCACGTAATTTATAGTAATTCACAAGAGAATATTAGTGATGCACAAATCGCTTCTCAAATTGCAGTGCTTAATGATGATTTTAATGCTACCAATAGCGATCTGAGCCAGGTGCCTTCAGAATTTGCAGGAGTAGTTGCAGACTCAGACATCAATTTTACCTTGAGCCAAACCATTCGTGTTGCTTCTACACGTACCTCTTGGGGAACACGTGACGAAATGAAGTTCTCTTCTAATGGGGGTTCTGATGTTGTAAGCCCAAGCACACACTTGAATATTTGGGTGTGTAATATTGGCGGTGGAATTTTAGGATATGCACAATTTCCTGGAGGTTCTTCAGCTACAGATGGCGTAGTTGTTGGCCCGCAATATTTTGGTAGCACAGGGTATTTGGCAGCTCCTTTTGACGAAGGAAGAACTACAACACACGAAGTTGGTCACTACTTAAATTTACGCCACATCTGGGGTGATGGTCGTTGTAAGCAAGATGATTTTGTTGCAGATACTCCATCTTCAGACGAGCCAAACTACGGTTGCCCATCATATCCAACAGTAAATTGCAGAAGCACAGACATGACCATGAACTATATGGATTATGTGAACGATGCTTGTATGTATATGTTTTCTGAAGGACAGAAGAGCCGTATGCGTGCACTTTTTGCATCTGGCGGACCAAGATCAAGTTTCTTGAACTAAATCGCTCAAAAGCTAAAGGAATGATAAAGGCGCTCTCTCAAGGGCGCCCTTTTTGTATTTTAAGTATCTAAAAAAACACGTATGAATTATCTGTTAGGAATGCTTATGCTGGTTTTTGCAGCAAAAGGTTGCGAGGAGCAACTGTCATATACAAGTATAGACTATGAAGCTTCTTCTCGCGGAATTTATTATCACATTCATGTTGAAGGAGATCAACTGATGGTTGAAAATACACGCGATGGAAGTGATAAAATCACTAAAACCTTGACATCAGCTCAGGTTAATGAACTCAACAGGCTGGCTCAAGCTTACGTTGCTACCACCAGCGGCGATACAGAAAATCCTTCTGATGCTGCAGCTTACGATGCTGCAGTACCGGTTACTTTTGTAATAATGAGTGACAGCTATAGCAGAAGCGCCAAGTTTGATCGAGGTAGTCCTCCGGCACAATTGGCACCACTGGTCGGTAGGCTTTTATTGCTTGCAGAAACTGAATAAAACAAAACCCTCGTAAATGCTTACGAGGGTTTTTTAGTTTAAAGGTATTTAGGATTACAGCTTGCGCACCCAAATATTTCTAAAGCTCACAGGGTTACCGTGATCTTGAAGCTTGATCGGGCCTTCACCGTGTGCAGGATTTTTCGGTTTACCTATATATTCGGTGGTACCTTTAATTTCTGTGTGATCTTGTACGAGAACACCGTTGTGTAAAACGGTTACCGTAGCGGCTTTAGTTTTAGTTCCGTCGGCGTCAAATTCCGGCTGATGGTAAATGATATCATAAGTTTGCCACTCTTCAGTTGGCTTAGTTGCATTAGCAAGCGGAATGCTTTGCTTATAAATTGCAGTTGCCTGACCGTTTGAGTAGGTGCGATTCTCATAACTGTTAAGTACTTGAATTTCATATAAACCTTGCAAGAAGATTCCGCTATTTCCACGGCCTTGTCCTTCACCTTCTACAACTTGAGGCGCTTGCCATTCTACGTGCAATTGCATATCGCCAAAACTTTCTTTAGTCTGAATATCTCCTGTGCCGCCCACAACGGTCATAGAACCGTCTTTGTTGATCTGCCAAGGCGCATTTACTACATCTTCTTTGGTGCTTTCCCAAGCATCTAGATTTTCTCCGTTAAAAAGTACGATGGCGTCAGACGGGACATTGTTTTCATCAAAAGAAACCACTTCAGGTTCTGGTTCCCATACCTCTGTAGCTTCTGGGTCTGTGATAGGAGCTTCTTCTTCTACGGCAGTTGTATCTTGAGCAGGAGCACTGGTTTCTTCACTTTTTTTCTCTGAAGTATCACAAGAAAAGAGCAAGCCGGCTGCGATAAACGGAACTATTATTTTTTTATTCATGGTTAGAGTTTTTTAATTTTTATGTTTTTGAAAGAAACTTGATGTCCGTGATCTTGCAATGCGATAAGACCAGTGTCTGTTTTCGCAAAAGCTTCCCAGCTGGCAAACTTTGAGTTAGATACTAAATCTTCCCACGCTTCTCCTTTAACAGCAAAGGTCACCACTTCTTCACCATTCAATACGATGATGCCTTGATTGGTATTGTAATCGATAGTGATCTCATAGCTGTTCCATTCTCCTGCGGGATTAACAACCCCTTCTGGTGCACCAATCATATCATACAGAGCACCCGATCTGTGACTAGGTCCGGCATTTGTATCTGGATGACGCTCATCATCCAGAATCTGAATTTCGGGACCTGTTGCATAAGGCTCATGGTATTTAGGATCTTCTTCTACCGCCCACATAATCCCGCTGTTGCCGCCTTCAGAAATCATCCAATCCATTTTTAAAACAAAGCTGGTGTATGCTTCGTTTGTAACCAGATTTTCAGATCCATTTCTGTTTTCAGCAGGGGTAAAGACGAGTACGTCGTCTACGATTTCCCATTGGGTTGGATCACCGCCGTTGTAAGCGTGCCATTTGTCAATATTGGTTCCGTCAAAAAGCACTTCCCACTCACTATCTTCTGGCTGGGTTGCTTCGGTAGTAGCTACAGCTACTTCTTCGGTATTTGCTTCTTCAGCTTTCTCTTTACAAGAAGTGAAAAGGGCCATTGCAAAGGCTACCGATACTATTAATTGTTTCATTGTTTGTGGTTTACAGTCCTAAAATTCGTTTCAATTTGGCTTCGTCGGTTTGCGCTCCTGCAAAATCATCAAATGCTTTTTCTGTGGCTTCAATAATATGGCTGGCGATAAAAGGCGCGCCTTCACGAGCTCCTTGCTCCGGAGACTTGATGCAGCATTCCCATTCCATTACCGCCCAGACATCACAATTGTATTCGGTGAGTTTAGTGAAAATGGTTTTAAAATCGATCTGCCCATCACCCAGCGAGCGATAGCGGCCTGCACGATCTCTCCAATCACCATAACCGCCAAAAGCACCTTTTTTACCGGTTGCATTAAATTCTGAATCTTTAACGTGGAACATTTTGATGTGCTCGTGATAAAAATCGATATACTGAAGATAGTCCAATTGCTGAAGCACAAAATGACTTGGATCGTAAAGAATATTTACGCGTTTATGATTACCTGTAGCTTCAAGAAAACGTTCAAAAGTCACTCCATCGTGAATATCTTCTCCCGGGTGCACTTCATAACACACATCTACTCCTTGCTCATCAAAAGCGTTTAGAATAGGAAGCCAGCGGTTTGCCAATTCTTTAAAACCCATTTCTACCAATCCCGGTGGGCGTTGTGGCCACGGGTGAAAAGTGTGCCAAAGCAAGGCACCGCTAAACGTACCGTGCACGTCTATTCCTAAATTTCTACTTGCTTTTGCTGCGCTCATCAATTGATCAACTGCCCACGCCTGACGCTTTTTAGGATTGTTCTTATACCCATCTGGTGCAAAATTGTCAAACATCTCATCATAAGCAGGATGCACGGCAACCAGTTGTCCTTGAAGATGTGTACACAGTTCGGTGATCTCGAGGCCGTAACTCTGTACTTTACCCTTTAATTCATCACAATATGTTTTACTTTCTGCGGCTTTTTTCAAATCGATTAAGCGGCCTTCCCAAGTGGGTATTTGAATGCCCTTGTAGCCTAGATCACTTGCCCATTTACATAACCCATCAAGCGAATTGAAAGGTTCGTTATCATCCATAAATTGCGCAAGAAAGACAGCGGGGCCTTTAATGGTTTTCATAGTAGTAGATTTATATTGTAAAAATCAAGCGCCTCCTAAGAGACGCTTTTTTTAAGATTATTCTTTTAGACTTACCCAAGCCGAATTGTTGTCGTTTGACGCCACTGCGGCATAGATAAATTGCATTCCTCTTAAACCGTCATCAATAGTTGGGAAATCGGGTCGCTCGCTAAATGCTGCCCCGTCTTTAACCGACTGTACTTCTTTTGCGAAGCTTCGGTAAATGGTCGCAAAACCTTCTAGATAACCCTCAGGATGCCCCGAAGGAACACGGGTGTATTTTGTAGAATCTTCATACGTGCCGTTTCCGCCAGGTGTATAGATCTGTTTTGGTTTATCAAGCCAGTATGCCGTAAGTTCGTTAGGGTTTTCCTGTCCCCATGCGATGCTTCCTTTGGTTCCATAAACGCGAATAGCCAGGTTGTTTTCTTCTCCTGTTGCGATTTGCGAAATGCTCAAGGTTCCTTTTGCATTGTCTTCAAGACGCAAAAGAATATTACCATCATCATCCAGCACGCGACCGGCACCAAAACTGGTAAGATCTGCCGCGAGTTCTACGATTTTCTTTCCGGTGATGTATTCGGTTAAATTTTCTGCGTGGGTACCAATGTCGCCAAGCGCACCGCCTATACCTGATTTACTAGGGTCTACACGCCAAGAAGCCCCTTTATGTTCGGTTTCTTCCACCGCGGTCGACATCCAGCCTTGTAGGTACTGCACCACCACCTTTCTAATATCGCCAAGCTCTCCGTTTTGAATCATCAAACGCGCTTGCTTTACCATAGGATAACCGGTGTAGTTGTGCGTAAGTGCAAATACTTTACCGCTTTCTTTTACTACTTTCTGAAGATCAAAAGCTTCTTCAAGGCTTAGGGTAACCGGTTTATCGCAAATCACGTGAAAGCCATATTCTAAGGCCATTTTTGCCGGTGGAAAGTGCATATGATTTGGCGTTACGATCGAAACAAAATCCATACGCTCATCCTCAGGAAGTTCGGCTTCCTTTTTAATCATATCTTCAAAGCTTTTATAAGCGCGCTCAGGAGCAACGCCTAAAGCTTCGGCAGACTTTAAACTGCGTTCAGGGTTGCTGCTAAAAGCACCACAAACCAAGTCAATCATTCCGTCTATGCGTGACGCACGTCTGTGTACATCACCTATAAAAGAGCCTTGGCCGCCACCGACCATTCCCATTTTTAATTTTTTCATTTTATAAATGTTTTTCTTCAACTTTTTCGTTCTTAAAGAATATAGCAAAAAGAACCATAACTGCTACCGCAAATAGGACCGGAAACGTCCAGATTCCGTTCCAGTCGTGAACACCTTCACTAATGAGGTTACTGTCAGTCACTTTACCTGCTACAAAAAACCCTATAAGCATTCCCACGCCGTAGGTGGCTAATGTAATTAAGCCTTGCGCTGAACTTTTAAATTTTTCGCCTGCTTTACTATCGGTATATATTTGTCCCGAAACGAAGAAGAAATCATAACAAACACCGTGAAGGGCAATCCCTATAAAGAGCATAAAAACGAGTTCGTCTGCATTACCGTATGCAAATAATAAATAGCGTACAGCCCAGGCAGCCATACCTAATAGTAGCGTGTATTTTACGCCGAATTTTTTAAAGAAAAGCGGAAGCAAAAGCATAAATAATACTTCTGAAACCTGACCGATAGCTGCTTTTGCAGTGGAGCCTTCCATACCGATTTCAGTCAAAAACGGACTCAAATTCTGGTAGTAAAATGCTAGAGGAATACAGATCATGATCGAAGACGCGAAGAAAACGAGAAAGTTTCGGTCTTTTAAAAGTGATAAGGCATCTAAGCCTAATATATCGCGTAAACCTACTTTCTCACCTTTGGCAACCACAGGAGGTGTTTTAGGTAAGGTAAAACTAAAAATACCCAATACTGCTGAAGCTATTGCGGTCATTAAAAAAGTGTTTTTTAGAGCACCTGCAGCTAAGGCTTCGGTAGTGTCCCAGAAGAAAACATAGCTAATAACCAATCCGGCGATAATCCACCCTATCGTACCAAATACGCGAATGAATGAAAACTCTTTTGCAGGGTCTTTAAGTTGTCTAAATGATACCGAATTAACTAGAGCCAGTGTTGGCATAAAGGCGATCATATAACCCAATACATAAGGATAAAATTCTGTAAAATCTTCAGAATAAGCCATTTGATACATCAAGAAAGCTCCTATAAGATGTAAGACAGCGAGAATACGCTCTGCATTAAAATAGCGGTCTGCAATTAAACCGATTATGAATGGAGCGATGATCGCTCCCCAAGATTGAGTTGAGAATGCAGCTCCTATTTCACCGGCAGTAGCATTAAGGTTTTGTCCCATAAAGGTCCCTAATGTAACAAACCAGCCTCCCCAGATAAAAAATTCTAGGAACATCATTACAGATAGTTGTACGCGAATAAGTGATTTCATAAAAAAGATTAATTAAGTTTTTGAGCTGTGCTTAGCAATAATTCTTTGGTTAATAGGATTCCTTCTTCTGGAGTGTGATTTTCGCCTTCATATTCTACGCCTATAAAACCGGTGTAGCCTGCATCTTTCACGGTTTGAAGAATTCTTTGAAAATCCATTGAGGTTTCTTGACCGGCATCATTAAAATCATAGGTTTTTGCACTTACAGCAAGCGCTTTAGGCATCATTTCTTCTATACCTTTATACTTGTCATATTCTTTAACACAAGGAGCGCCCCACATTTGACCGTTTTCACGTTCAAGGCAGAAGTTTCCAAAATCAGGGAGTGTACCGCAATTTTCCATATCGATAGCATTGATGACTTCCATCACCAGTGCTGCGTCAGAAGAATAACCTCCGTGATTTTCAACTACGACTTCAATGTCTTGAGTAGCGCCATATTCGGCTAACTTTTTTAAACCATCGATCGCGCTGGTTTTCCATACGTCACGATCAGCAGCGCCAATAAGATTTACACGAATGGCATGACAGCCTAGATATTTTGCAGCATCAACCCATTTTTTATGGTCTTCTACGGCTTGATTGCGTTCCGATTCGCTTTCGGCAGCTAAGTTTCCTTCTCCGTCTACCATTATAAGTACATTTTGCACATCAAACTGGGTGCTTTTGGCTTTCATTTTTGGAAGGATAGAATCGAGAGCGATGGTATCATTATCGTAAGTTTCCATCATTGGAGTGTATAGTTGACTTACATATTCTACACCTTCAAAACCCATTTCATGAGCTTTTTCAGCAAAATCAAGAGGGTTCATTTCGCCGCTTCGTATCGCCTCGTTGAGTGACCATTGTGCAAGTGAAATTTTAAAAAACGGCTGTTTTTGGGCTACTACAACGCTTTCATTAGAATTTTTTTCAGTTTTTTTTTCGCTTTTACACGATAAGACAGCTACTGAAAAAATAGCTGCCAATGCGAGTTTAACGTTCATTGAATAAGCAATTTAGGTTGTTTTGGAAGGCTTGTAAATTTAGCTTGCCCCCCAATAAATATATAAGTTCTCTAAATTATACTTTTTTTGGTTTATCTAAAAAATAACTTAAAATTTATATATTTGATAGCATAGGCTAGATTATTTTATTAAAAACTGAATTAAAAGTGAGTAGTATTAAACCTGAAGACATGTACGACGCCATTGTGGTGGGTACAGGAATTAGTGGTGGCTGGGCTGCCAAAGAATTATGTGAGAACGGGCTTAAAACCCTTGTTCTTGAACGTGGTCGTATGGTAAAACATATCGAAGATTACCCTACCATGAATATGGACCCGTGGGACTTTAAATTTAAGGGACAACCTACCAAAGAGGAGGAAGCCAAACAATTTAAACAGGCGCGTACCGGATATACTACAAATAAGGCACATAGCCATTTCTTTGTAAATGACTTAGAACATCCTTATAATGAAACCAAACGTTTTGACTGGATGCGTGGGTATCACGTAGGAGGTCGCTCAATTATGTGGGGCCGTCAGAGTTATCGTTTGAGTGATATTGATTTTGAAGCAAACAAGAAAGAAGGTATCGCTGTTGACTGGCCAGTACGTTATAAAGACATCTCGCCTTGGTATGACAAGGTTGAAGAATATATTGGAGTGAGTGGAGAAAACTTAGGTTTACCACAACTTCCTGATGGTCACTTTGGCCCGCCAATGGAGCTTAACTGTGTTGAAGAGCACCTTAAGAAAAACATGGCGCAAAATTATAAAGATCGTTTGCTTACGATAGGACGTACAGCGCATATTACCAGTACAGAAAAGACTTTTGAAGGTCGTTCTGCATGTCAATACAGAAACCGTTGTATGCGTGGGTGTCCGTTTGGGGCATATTTTAGCTCAAACTCATCAACTTTGCCTGCCGCTGAACGTACCGGGAATATGACCCTGAGACCTTTTAGTATCGTAAGTGAAGTGATCTATGATGACAATACAAAATTGGCTACCGGAGTAAAAGTGATCGATACAGAGACTAAAGAAGAAATGACGTTTAACGCAAAAGTGATTTTCTTATGTGCTTCTGCGATTGCTTCAGCTTCTATCTTGATGCAATCTAAGTCAGATCGTTTCCCTAATGGTTTAGGAAATGACAGTGGCGAACTAGGTCACAATATTATGGATCACCACTTTAATGTAGGTGCTTCAGGAAAATTTGACGGTTTTGAAGATCAATATTACAAAGGGCGTCGTGCAAATGGATTGTATATTCCACGTTTTAGAAACGTAGGAGGTGATTCTGACCAGAAAAACTTTAAGCGTGGTTATGGTTACCAAGGTGGAGCAAGCCGTGGTGATTGGACCGAAGCGATTTCAGAAATGAAATACGGAGAAGATCTTAAGAAAGCAATTTCTGAACCAGGAGGCTGGACGATAGGAATCAATGCCTTTGGAGAGTGTCTTCCGTATCACGAGAATAAGATGACGCTTGACTATGATAAATTAGACCAGTGGGGATTACCTACCATTACGTTTGATGCTGAGTGGAAAGAGAACGAATGGGAGATGCGTAAGGATATGAAGCAGCAGGCAGCAGAAATGCTTACCAATGCTGGCTTTAAAGATGTACAAACCTATGATAGCCCGGGAGCTCCCGGTCTAGGAATCCACGAGATGGGAACTGCACGTATGGGACGCGATCCTAAAACCTCTGTGCTTAACGGAAATAACCAAGTACACACCGTACCTAACGTATATGTGACAGATGGTTCATTTATGACTTCTGCAAGTTGTGTAAATCCATCGTTAACGTATATGGCTTTTACTGCACGCGCTGCAAACCACGCAGCAGAACAATTTAAAAACGGAAAATTCGCTTAATTATGAAAAGGAGACAGGTATTAAAAAATTTAGGTCTGGGTGCTGGTTATGTGATAGCGGCTCCGGCAGTATTTAATATTTTACAGAGTTGTAAAAGCGATCCCAAAAGCGACTGGCAACCGGTATTTATGAATGCATCTAATGGATATGCCTTAACGCAAGTTCTCGATGTTATTTTACCAAAAACCGATACGCCCGGTGCTTCAGAATTGAATATTGCGCAGTTTATTGACAGCTATATGGACGAAGTTGCCGGTGACAAACAGCGCGAAGAATTTAAAGCCGGTGCAAATGCCTTTGCATTGAGCTTTAAGGAGAATTTTGATAAAGAGCTTGAAGATGGTGAAGCCAAAGATTTTGAGAAAGCTGTAGCCAAGTATCTTGGTGCAGATGAAGAAACACGCAATGCATATTTAAAGCGTATTTCAGAAACACAGGATCCCGAAGCGCCTGAAGCTGATTTTGATGCACACGCAGGTTCTTATGCGTATCTCAATGCGGTACGAGACCTAGGTATTTGGGCTTGGAAGAACTCTGAGGCCGTTGGTGAAAACGTACTTTGGTACGATCCGATCCCAGGGGCGTATTTGGGATGTATCTCTACGGAAGAAGCCGGTGGCGGAAAAACGATGTCACTCTAATGAAAAGAAGAAGTTTTATACAAAAAGGAGCCCTAAGTGGTTCCTTTTTGGCTTTAGGCGGGGCCGAACTATTTGCGATGCAAAATAGGCTCGCAACTTTGCCTAAGCACCAATTCAATTTAAACTATGCGCCGCATCTGGGGATGTTCAAACATCTTGCAGGTGAAGATCCTATCGCCCAGCTTGATTTTATGGCTGAGCAAGGCTTTACTGCATTTGAAGATAATGATATGCGCAATAGGCCTGTTGAATTGCAAAATAAAATAGGTGCTGCGTTGCAAAAGCATAACATGCACATGGGCGTGTTTGTGGCGCACAAGATTTACTGGACCGCTCCAAACCTCACCAGCGGAAAGCAGGATCTAAGAGAGGAGTTTTTAGCCGATATCAAAGCCTCTATTGAAGTGGCTAAGCGCGTAAATGCCAAATGGATGACCGTAGTGCCGGGTTATGTTGATATGACCCAGGATATCAATTATCAAACCGCACACGTGGTTGAAAGTTTAAAGCAAGCTTCAGCTTTGTTAGAACCACACGGACTAACCATGGTTCTAGAACCGCTTAACTTTTTTAATCATCCCGGTTTATTTCTAAAGGAAAGTCCGCAGGCGTATCAAATATGTAAAGCAGTAGATAGCCCGGCTTGTAAAATATTGTTTGATGTGTATCATCAACAAATTCAAGAAGGAAACCTGATTCCTAATATTGATGCCAGCTGGGAAGAAATAGGTTATTTTCAAATGGGTGACAATCCCGGAAGAAAAGAGCCTACAACAGGAGAGATCAATTATAAGAACATCTTCAAACACATTTATCAAAAAGGCTATAAAGGCGTTTTAGGAATGGAACATGGTAACTCGATGCCCGGAGCAAAAGGAGAACAGGCTGTGATTGATGCTTATGTGACTTGTGATAATTTCCTTTAGATCTCAAGGATAAAGCGTTTCGAACCGTTCGCATACAATGAGCATTTCCTCGTTAAATGAGTCTGAAGAATTTTTCATCTCGCGCGTGTAGAAGGCTTTGTGTACTTTTCTCCAATACGCTAGCGAACCATCGCCTTCACCTTCTGTTTGAGCAAATACTTCGGTTACTTTATGAAAAGGAACCAAGTCGATTTGAGTGGTTTTTATTACGGCAACTGCATTTCCGTCCCAGTCAGTAACGATGTTTAGATCGTCTTTTTTAGGTAAAGCTTGGTTGTAGGTTTTAAACCACCAGAGGGAAGTTGCTGTCGCTTGTTTTATTCTTTTCAAGACCAAATTGGCGCAAATATTAGCATCAGTTTTATTATCGCAGAAGTAAAATGATTCTGGTATATTCTTATCGCGATACTCAGGATGTTTATTTGTAAATGCGTTCCAAAGCTGTTTTACCGAAGGTTGCGTTTTGCTCATAAATAGTAAAAACAAAAGGCTTCCAACATCGGAAGCCTTTTAGCATTATCAATTTTTCAAGTCGAGATACACACCGTTAGTCCACCCAAAACCGTCTTGAGTTGGATACTCACCGCCTCCGGCGACTAATGTAGTGTCTATCACATTATATTTTTCTAGCATTTTGCCGGTGCGTTTGTAAACGCTTTCATTAAGGTGTAGCCAGCGTTCACTTATGTCACTAGCAAGATCATTAATGCCGTAGGTTTGTAAACCGCGTACCGCAAGCCACTGGTGAGGAGGCCAGCCGTTGGGGCTGTCCCATTGCTGTTTGTTGTTTACCAAAGAAGTCACAAGGCCTCCCGGTTTTAAAAACTGAGATGCTAAAGTTTTAGAAACATCCTCGGCTTGTTGCGGAGAGGCGACTTTAAAATAAAGCGGGTACACCATCGCAAGAGAAAGCGTTGGCGATGCAGCTTCTGTTTTTAGATTGTAATCTACATACGTAGCTTTTGAATCATCCCACAACCAAGCGTCGATTGCGTCTTTACGAGTAGTAGCCGCAGCTTCAAGCGCTCTTGCCCCTTCCATATCTTCAGCAAATCTACGGGCGTTTGCAAGCGTTTGCTCTAAGTTATACATCAATGCATTTAGATCTATGGGAATGATCTCGGTGGTTTGAATCGTGGTCATCTTATTAGGATCGGCAAACCATCTGCTACTAAAATCCCATCCACTCTCACAAGCTGCCGAGATGTTCAAATACAGTTCTTCGGGATTTCTGCCAGATTCTTCTGCGGTGGTTATGTCTTCCAGATAGCTCTCTGCCCGTGGTGTTTGCGTATTGCTATAATAGCGGTTTAAGAGATGACCGTCAGGCATTTTTACAACGCGTGCGTGAGCATTGGATTCCTTCAAACCTTCAGCGCCTTGCATCCAAAAAGCATATTCTTTTTCAAGTGCATCGTGGTATTTCAGATAAACGCTTTTATCATCTTTAATACCGGCAAGAAGGTTTACCATTTCAGCAAAAAATGGTGGTTGAGATCGGCCTAAATAATAGGTGCGATTTCCGTTAGGAATAAAGCCAATAGTGTCAATTTGGTAGGCAAAATTATCTAAGATATTTTCAATCAATTCTATTTCTCCGGCTTCTTTCAGTCCTAAAAGAATAAAATAGCTGTCCCAGTAATACACTTCCTGAAAGCGTCCTCCGGGAACGATATATGCGTTGGGCAAAGCGATTCGCGACCCATTTTCAACAGCATCTGCATCACGTTTAAGATAGGGCCAAAGCGCATTAATATGGGCTGCGGTGGTGCGTGAAGTGTCTGCTTCAAAATTTGAGGTGGGCGTTTCGGGTAATGCGAAATGTTCTAAAACAAAGGCTTTGAGATCAAAATCGGGCTGATCTTTTTGCATTTTGTAGGCTTCGAGAATTTCTTCTGAAGGCATTTTTGGTTCACAGTCTACAAAGGTTTTTCCGTCGGGGAAAACATGATTGGTTTGCACCGCTACAAGCAACTCGCCATAGCGGTCTATGGGGTTGAGGTTTTTATTGGGAAATGTCGCAGTGTCTGCGGTTTGCTCGTTTTTACAGGAGGAGACAAAAAGTATCAATAGAAGTGCAAAAAAATTGAAGTAAGACTTTATCATAATGTGTGCTTTTAAAAACAAAACGCCCAAAAAGTAATCACAGAGAATAACTTTTGGGCGTTAGGTTGTACTGAAGTAACTGCGTTTATTGGCACCGCCAAAGGGTTTAATACTCTGAGGCTTGCCTCGAAATTGAAAATTCGTTTCCAAGCAATGCCCCATGAGCTTGACCAAAGGTAGCTTACTCTACAATAAACTTCCCTTTCATTACACTGTAATGACCAGGAAAACTACAGATGAAATCGTAAGTCCCAGGCTCTGGAGCTTCAAACTCGATCGTGTCTGACTGGCCGCCACCTAGCATTTTTGTGTGCACGATAACCGCATCTGTACCTTCTGGGATATAGCCGTTATCTCTTGCTGCAGAAGCTTTTGCTCCAAATGCAGGAATCTCGGTTCCTTGCGTTAAAAGCACAAAGTTGTGTCCCATAACTTCAACTGGTTGTTTACCCGTGTGACGTAGGGTAAGTTTAACTTTTTTACCGGCAGCAACACGAATTTCCTTTTTATCAAATTGCATCATGTCTGTTGCAAGAAGTACCACCTCGGTAACATTCTCGTCAGCTTTTTTTGTGGTAGAAGAAGTGTTGTTGGCACCAATCTTTACCGACTCTTTTTCTTCTTTCTTTTTATCGTCTCCGCAGTTTACTAAAATTAACGAAAGCGCAAAAAGAAGTGTGAATTTTAAAGTTTTCATTAGAAATTGTTTAGATAAATGCTAATATACACAAGTTCTACCCGCACTGCAACAGTAATAGGGCGCTTTTTAGTCTAAATAATCTTGAAAGAATTGCAGGGTGCGTTGCTCGCAATAAGTATGCGCTTGATTTTCAATAAATCCTACGTGTCCGCCAAATGCCGGCATTTCTAAAAAGAGGTTTTTGCTTTGTGCTGCTTCTTCTTTAGGGTAGCATTTTTCGTTAAGAAAAGAATCGTCTAAAGCATTGATAATAAGTGTAGGAATCTTGATGTTGGGTAGAAATTGCCTGCTGCTGCTTTTTGTATAATAGTCAAGTGCATTTTTAAAACCGTTTGCCGGTGCGGTGTAGAGCTCATCAAAAAGCATTAAGGATTTGATCTTGCGATAATTTTCTTTGCTGAGTTCTTTTGGAAAAACCTTCAGTTTGGCGTGATATTTTTTGCGGAGGTCTTTTAAAAAGGACCAGCGATAGACCCAATTTTTGCGTTGCTCCAACGCACCAAGAGAGTCGTATAAATCTACCGGAGTAGAAACTGCCACAGCAGCTACGATGTTGTTGGGACGACTACGCGTTTCGCCCAAATATTTCAAAATAAGATTTCCGCCAAGGCTAAAACCGCATAAAAACAGGTTTTTGTATTTGTTTTTTGAAAGAATATAGTTGACCACATCACTCAAATCTTCTGAAGCTCCCGAGTGATATGAACGAATTTTTGCATTGTCTTCCCCGCTGCAACCACGCAAATTGATCGAGGCGCAGTCAAACCCTTGTTTATTAAGCAAGCTTGCTGTCCCTTGCATATACGGTCGCTTTGCGTGACCTTCTAAACCGTGAACAATAATGGCGATAGTAGAATTAGATTTACTTTGAGCAAAGCTAAAGTCGATATCTAAGAAGTCGCCATCGCTTAAATCAATACGTTCGCGGTGATAGGAGAGCCCTTTTACTTTCCTGATTTTTGCTGCATATATGGTGTTGAGGTGTCCGTTAGTAAACGGCCTTTTTGGTTTATATGTAGATGGGATAAGCGGCACTAGTATAAAATTTCTCCTTTAGGTTTTATGGGGTTAGGTAAATCTTCTTCATCAAGCATGTCGCGAAGATCAATTTCGATGGTTCTACATAACGCTGTCATAGGCACATCGTTTGCTTTTCCTTCAAAAGGATCTTCACTATTGTCTCCTACATATTCCATCGTGGTGAAAATCCACATGATGAGTATGGTAAATGGAATCATTTGCAAAAACATAGTTGAAATTTGTTGCGAAGGATGCACGGTATCGGTCACGTGATTTTCAAAAATATTGAGCAGCCCCAGCGGAAGCAGTAGCACAAAAATCCAGGTGAATACTTTAGAGAAATAACCATATTGTCTGGGAAACGGGGTGTTTTTTATGCGCTCACACATACCTTGAAAATCATAGAATTTACCTAAAGCCTCTTGCAGTTGCATCTCCTGAAAACCATCAATTACCCCTTCTTTTCTAAGTCTTTGTACGATCATGCCTTGATTCTTGATCAAATGCGTTGCAGGATTTGCTCTTAGTTTGATCGCTTCATATTCATCGTGCCCTACAAATTGGTAGGCTTGGTTACTTTCAATATTGCGCTCGTTATGGCGATCAAATAAACGTTCAACCAGTTTGCCTTCTTGCAGCGTCCACGATCTAGGCTGACGCAGTTGCACGCGTAATGCGTTAAGCCATGCAATATGACGATACAGAAGTTCGCGTTTAAGTTCTTTATCTGCTATAGGATCATCAAGTTGAATGAGGCTTAAGGTTCTAATGCCCCACGTACGACTCCAGTTTACGATCATTCCCCAAATTTTTCTGCCCTCCCAGAAGCGGTCGTAACTCTGGCTGTTTTTAAAACCGAGATAAAAAGATACTGCAATACCAATTACGGTGAGCGGCTCAAAAGGAATGTCTATATCTTCAAAACCTAAATCATGGTACGCATAGAAAATAATAAGTGAATACACGAGAAAGAACACCAGATTACGCCACGTGTAACGCAGGATGAGTTTCCAACTTATATTCCTTTTAATGAGCATAGCATAGATGTTTAGAATTTAAAGATAAATGTAAACTGTAGAACAGCTTGAAGTATTAAGGGAAATTTAAAATATTATGCACGCATAAGGCTTTTAGGTATCTTTGCTCAAAATTTATTGGCGCGGTTAAAGGGTTTTATACTCTAAGGCTTGCCTCAAAATTGAAAAATTGTTTCCAACTAGTGCCTCACGGGCCTGTCTTTGTCGGTAGACAAGCTTGCCTTGAGGTAGATTATTTTTAAAATTATGTACACCAAAGAATTTGAGATACGCTGGAGTGATATTGATGCCAACAGGCATTTGGCAAATAGCGCATACATCAATTTTATGAGTCATACGCGTATGGCTTTTTTGATGGAAAACGGTTTTGGGCAGCAAGAGATGGCCAAGCATAATATTGGCCCGGTGGTGTTTTATGAGCATATGTATTATTTTAAAGAAGTGTTTGCCGGGAAGCCGGTAAAGGTGACGCTTCAATTAAAAGGGCTTTCTGAAGACGGGATGTATTTTGAATTCATTCATAATTTTTATGATCATAAAGGCCGAAATTTTGCAAGTTGTGAGATGATGGGCGCGTGGATCGATCTTAAAGAACGCAAACTTATAGGCTTGCCAGAAGTGCTTTTTGAAAACCTTTCTTCGCTAAGTAAAACCGATGATTTTAAAGTGCTTACTAAGGAGGATACACGTAAATTCGGTAAAAAACCAAAAGATTTAGTCTAGGCGGTTTTCTTTGTTCGAGTAGATAAATAGACTCCCAGAAAAATAAGTGCTGCGGCACCTGCGCGAACCCAACTCAAATGATCTGCTCCTACCAGAACTGCAAATAGAATGGCAATAACCGGTTGCAAATAAATAAACGCGCCAATGGTTGAAGCCTTCAGCGTTTTGAGCGCATACAAGTTGAGCAAGTAGGTTGAGAAGGTGGTGCCCACCACGACAAAAACCATAACCCAAACGGCGTGTGGCGGTAAATGGAGCCAGTCTACCGAAGTGAATTCAGTAAACGTAAAGGGTAAATTCAAGAACACACCTAAGAGAAAAAGCCACTTCATCAGCGTGATGGTGCTGTATTTATTACTGATGGGTTTTACTAAAATTAAATACACTGCATAGGTTGCACCATTTACAAAAAACAACACATTTCCTAACGGAATATTGGGTGCATTAGGTTGTTCTGCTGCGCCAAAAAGTACCAAAACCAGCGCTCCCAGCATACCGATTAGAATCCCAAGAATCTTAATAAACCCGATGCGCTCTTTCAAAAATAATGCGGAGAGAATAAGCAAGATCACCGGACTCAACGTAATAATCACCGAACTGTTGATAGGTGTAGACAGGCTTAACCCTTTAAAGAAGGAAAGCATGTTTACAAACATTCCAAAAACGGCACAGCCTAAAAACCGCCAATAATCGGCACGATCAATTTTTTCTGACTTTGTAAAAATACTAAGCAGCCAGAAAAGTAGTGAAGCTCCCAAAACGCGCAGCAAAATAAATCCGTAAGCGCCGATGTATGTTGGCATCACACCTTTTGCCAATGTGTGATTTATGCCATAAATGGTACTGGCGCCAGTGGCAGCTGCAAGTGCGAGCACGCGTTTATTGGCACCGCCTAAGGGTTTAATATTTTGAGGCTTGCCCTGAGGTAGTTTACTCATCAAAGTCTAGTGAGCGTGAATCGCCTCCTTGGCGGCAGCAACGGTTTTTTTGCTGTTGCCAATAAAGATCTTGTCGTTGTTTACGATCACCGGACGCTTTAAAAACGTGTAATGTTCTAAAATCAGTTCTGCAAAATCGTCTTCACTCAAATCCTCATTGTTCAAGCCACGCTCACGATAGAGTCTGGCACGCTTGTTAAAAAGTGCTTCGTAGCTTTCGCTTAGATTGTACAATTCTTCAAGTTGTTCTTCGGTCACAGGATCAGATTTTACATCCTGTTTTAAAAATGAAGAAGGTAATTCGATTTCATCCATAATACGCTTACACGTATCGCAGGTAGAGAGGTAATATATTTTTCTCAAAACAAAAAGATTTAAAAATTAATAGGTAATACCTGAGCTAGTTTGCTTGTGCAAAGTAATCGCTTTTCGGTTTAAAAAGGTATTTTTGACTCGATAATCGAGGTTAAAAACATTGAGGCTTGCCTCGAACGATAACAATAAATTTCTAATAAATGCTTCGAGACTTAACTCGAAGTGATTGACTAAAAGTATACCATGGACGCTTCAGTAGCTTACACCTTAAAAATCACCTATAAAACACGTGTGATCCTCAAGAATTATCTTGAAACCATTTCGTTAGAAGATCTAAACAAAATCCCTGAAGGATACAACAACAATATTTTTTGGAATATCGCACATTTGGTGGCGACCCAACAGATTTTAGTTTACAAATTTTCAGAAGTGCCTGCTCTGGTTTCTGATGAGCTCATCAATAAATATCGAAAAGGAACCAAGCCCGAAGCAGATGCTACTCAAGCCGAAGTTGATGAGATCAAAGCATTGCTTTTTAGCACGCTCGATCAGACTGAAGAAGACTACAAAGCCGGAAAATTCAAAACCTACAACAGCATTACAACTTCAATGGATAGTACCTTAACTAACGTTGATGAAGCAATTGCCTACAATAATTTTCACGAGGGAATTCATTTAGGTTCTGTACTTGCGTTGCGTCACGCTATAGGCTTAGTTTAAGATATTCTTGCACTTCACTGAATTTAAATTTTAAAATGGTTTGCCCATCTACGTAAGAGGCGATCTCATACGGGTTGTAGACCAATACCATTTCATTTGCGGTGAACCCGATTACATTAGGCAAAGCAAATACATCATTCTCAAATAAAAAGCCAGTGCTGTTGATGTTTCCATCAGCACTTAGCTTTTTTTGGTTTCTGAATTTTGTTTCAGCAAGCTTTAAAAAACCTTCATAATCCTTAAACAATTCTTTGTTGCTAAGCTGGGTCTGAGCATCTTTATCAAAATTAAGATAGGTAGTGCTTCCGTAGCCGTGCGCACCACCCCAATAGGTGTAGTTCTCAAATTTGATGCTTAAAAGCTGTGCGCCGTCGTAGCTCACTTGAGATGCGCTGTTAATTTCATATTCGGCTCCGGCATCTGGAAAGTCACTTTTATAAATGCGATAGCTTGAAACAAAATGTGCTAGTGCCTGATCAAAAGTTTCAACCTCAGATTCTTCGTCGGGATCGATCACCAAGTTGTTTATCAGCACTTGGTTTATGGCTGCGTTTATCGTGTCGGCAAAGTTTTTATTACCTGAAGCCGTGACTTTTTCAATATCAATAATTGGACAAATACCTTCCTTACAAAGTTCTAATCCATCGGTCTGAATGCTTTTTGATTCAAAAACCAAAGGAGCTGCTCTTTTTTGACAACTGGTAATAAAAAGAAGTGTGACCAGTATTAAAGCGATATTTTTCAAAACAATTTGGGTTTCGTGTTAAACAAAGAATAAAGGTACACGCAATTTTGGGAAAAGGTCTTTGGCTTGCTACATTTACTTATAGATTTAATGAAAGATTAAGAAAATGAAATTCAATACCAAAACCATTCACGGCGGTCAACACAATACAGATCCTGCATACGGAAGCGTGATGCCGCCTATCTATCAGACGTCTACCTACGCGCAATCAACGCCGGGAGGGCACAAAGGCTTTGAATATTCACGCAGTGGAAATCCAACGCGTAAAGCACTTGAAGATGCTTTGGCCAGTTTAGAGAATGGTCAGTTTGGTTTGGCTTTTGGCTCTGGTTTGGCAGCTATTGATGCGGTTTTAAAATTGTTTAAACCGGGAGATGAGATCATTTCAACTAATGATCTTTACGGCGGGTCGTACCGATTATTTACCAAGATTTTTGAAGATTTTGGATTGAAGTTTCATTTTGTGAGTATGCAGGACACTTCGGCAATTGAAGCTGCAATTAACGAGAAAACCAAAATGATCTGGGTTGAAACGCCTACCAACCCAATGATGAATATTATTGATATTGAAGCGGTAGCTCAAGTAGCCACAAAGCATAAGATTTTATTGGCTGTAGATAATACGTTTGCAACGCCCTATTTGCAACAGCCTTTAGATTTGGGCGCTGATCTTGTGATGCACAGCGTCACCAAATACTTGGGTGGACATAGCGATTTGGTTATGGGTGGCTTGATCGTGAAAGATAAAGAACTGGCCGATAAATTATATTTTATTCAAAATGCAAGCGGTGCTGTTTGTGGACCTCAGGATAGCTTTCTTGCGTTACGCGGAATCAAAACCTTGCACGTGCGTATGCAGCGACACTGTGAAAACGGTAAAGCTGTTGCGCAGTTCTTAAAAGAGCACCCAAAAGTTGATGAGGTGTATTGGCCCGGTTTTGAAGAACATCCCAATCACGAGATTGCCAAGAAGCAAATGAAAGACTTCGGCGGAATGGTTTCGTTTACGACAAAAAAAGACAGCCTTGAAGGTGCTGTTGAGGTGGTAGAAAAATTAAAGGTATTTACTCTTGCCGAAAGTCTGGGAGGTGTAGAAAGCTTAGCGGGGCATCCTGCGAGTATGACACATGCAAGCATACCCAAAGAAGAGCGTCAAAAAACAGGAATCAAAGATTCTTTAATACGTTTAAGTGTTGGTATCGAAGATGCAGACGATCTTTTAGCAGATTTAGAGCAGGCTTTGGCTTAAGCGAGCGCGTTTAAAAATTCAGGTAATAGATATAACCTATTGTTAGCCATACGATAGAATCGTCGTATTTGTTAGGTGGGTAAAATTCAGGATCAGGATTTAGACCATCTACCCAGTTGGAGTGGTATTTATGATATTTCAATTCTAGGTTGATATCGCTAAGTATCGTTAGTTTATATCTAATGCCTACACTTCCGGTTAATGCCCACGTTGTTCCTGCAGCATCGCTTATTCCGCCTAGTTCACCACCATCTCCTATCAAAAACCGGTCAAAGTAGATGTCTTCGGGTGATGCGCCCGGTACATCCTGCACCGAAGAATACTCAGGTTTAAAAGAGACAAAATGTGCTCCCAAACTTATATATGGTGCAATTTTAAAGGCTCCTGCTTGAAAATCTCTAATACTCAACGGGAAATATTCAAGTTGCATTCCCAATTCAAAAACAAGAGAGCTTCCTTTATGGTCTCTTAAATCTTGACCTTCTGGAGAATCTTTTTGAGACTCATATCCTTCGTGAGTTAAATTTGTGTAGTGGAGATCTGCTTCAGAACGCAGTTTGAAATGATCGTTAAAATAGCGGTCTCTCGTATAACAGTTACAGTCTGCACGATACGCGAAGTTGAAATAATGAACAAGGCCTATCCCGAGACCTTGGTTATTTATATTGGTGTCATAATTATTTCTAAGTCCAAAATCGGATTGAAAAAGTAGGGGACCAGCAATCACACCAATTTCATTAGAAAAAGCGAACTGTGATCTGGCTGCTGAAGGTATTGCCAGAAAGAGTATTAATACCGCAACTAAAATTTTGGTATTCATTAGGTTTGGGGACTTAAGATGCAACAAAGATAGTAAAAATGCAGTTTTAACCTAAGATTGTATTTCTGTTGTAAATTATATAATAGATATAATAAAAATGAGGTATGTATATTAAGAATTTCTAAAATTTAGATACTAATTTTTATCAATATCATATATTTGCACCGCCTTAGAGCATTTAAAATTATAAATTCAAAAAAACATTATAATGACAGATAGCATTAAAAATTTTGTTGATTCTGTTGAGAAAGCTAATCCTAACGAGCCAGAGTTTATTCAGGCAGTGCAGGAGGTGGCAGAAACTGTTATTCCTTTTATAGAAAATAACCCAAAATACCAAGGCAAAAAATTACTAGAGCGTATGGTTGAGCCAGAACGCGCTATTTTGTTCAGAGTACCGTGGGTAGATGATAAAGGAGAAACGCAAATAAATAAAGGGTATCGCATAGAATTTAATTCTGCGATAGGACCTTATAAAGGTGGACTTCGCTTTCACCCTTCGGTAAACCTGAGTATCCTAAAATTCTTAGGTTTTGAGCAGGTGTTTAAAAACAGCCTTACTTCATTACCTATGGGTGGTGGTAAAGGAGGTTCTGATTTTAACCCTCGCGGAAAAAGCGATGCCGAAGTTATGCGTTTTTGCCAAAGCTTTATGACCGAATTGTACCGTCATATTGGCCCTAATACTGATGTGCCTGCAGGTGACATTGGAGTTGGTGGTCGTGAGATTGGTTATATGTTTGGGCAGTATAAGCGCATCAAAAATGAATTTACGGGTATTCTTACCGGAAAAGGGTTGTCTTATGGCGGTTCTAAAATTCGTCCCGAAGCGACGGGTTATGGTAACGTGTATTTCACAAAATATATGTTGAATAACGTAGGTGAGAAATTAGCCGGGAAAACAGTAGTGATCTCCGGTTCTGGTAATGTGGCGCAATACGCAGCAGAAAAAGCAACACAGCTTGATGCAAAAGTGGTGACGCTTTCTGATTCTGACGGATTTATCTACGATGAAGCCGGAATTACTAAAGAGAAGCTCGCTTTTGTGATGGAACTTAAAAACGAGCGTCGCGGTCGTATTAAGGAATATGTAGAGAAGTATCCTGAAGCAGAATTTCATGAAGGTAAAGCACCATGGGGAATCAAATGTGATATCGCATTGCCTTGTGCTACTCAAAATGAATTAGATCAGGAGGATGCTCAATTGCTGGTGAAGAACGGTGTAATGGCAGTAGGTGAAGGGGCAAATATGCCGTGTACGCCAGATGCTGTTTCAGTATTCTTAGAAAATAAGATTTTATTCTCTCCCGGTAAAGCTTCTAATGCAGGAGGAGTAGCGACTTCTGGTCTTGAGATGTCTCAAAACAGTATGCGTTACAACTGGTCTGCAGAGCAAGTAGATAAAAAGCTTCATGAGATTATGTACGATATACACAATGCGTGTGTGGAGTATGGTAAGCAGGAAGACGGGTTTGTAGACTACGTAAAAGGAGCGAATATCGCTGGTTTTGTTAAGGTTGCAGATGCCATGCTTGCTCAGGGAATCGTATAAAACATTAGATTTCATAAAAGATTTAGCCAAAGGCTTCGGGAGTTAACCGAAGCCTTTTTTTATAAGCTTACTCTGGGTTATATTGTATTTTTAACCTGTGGCTAATGCATCGTTGATGATTAAAAAAAACTTATATCTGTTTATTTTGCTGCTGAATAGTTGCTGTGCTTTTGCTCAGGAATATTCAGAAGCGTGGACGGCATATTTTTCTTACAATCGCATTACTGCCCTTGCTGAAGCCGATACCCAAATCTATGCGGCAGCACAAAATTCAGTGTTTAGTTATGATTTGCAAACCAATGAAACGCGTCTTTTTTCTACAGTGCAAGGCCTCGCGGGCGAAGCGATAAGCGCCATTCATTATAGTGACGCTACAGGTATTTTATTTGTAGGCTACGCCTCCGGACTCATAGATGTAGTGCAACCTGATGCTACAGTGACAACTTTGGTAGCTATTCGCGATAAGCCGGCGATTCTTCCTTCAGAAAAAAGCATCAACAGTTTTGATGAGCAGGACAACACGCTGTATATCGCTACAGGTTTTGGCATTTCTCTATTTGATCTCTCGCGTCTGGAGTTTGACGATTCTTATTTTATAGGAAATAACGGAGCGCGTCTCAATATCAAACAAACGGCAATCTTTGGCGATTATATCTATGCGGCTTCACCTGATGGCGGGCTGCGTCGCGCATTGGTGGCCGATGATAACCTGATCGATTTTCAAAATTGGGAAACTTTAGATCCTACGGGTTGGGAAGGTATTCAAACTTTTGCTGATGCGCTTTGGGGTGTAAAAAGCGATCAAAGCTTACAGCGTTTTGACGGAAACAGCTTTACCCTGGCAGCTAATTTAGCGCAACTTCCGGTTTCTTTTTCAGCTTCAGAAGACGCGCTCACGATAAGTTTAGGTAGCCAAGTTTTGATCTATGATCTTACCGGAAGTTTGACAACAACGATAAATACTATTGCAGAATATCCAGACACCTACAATGTTGCATTAACTTCTCAAGGTCAAATCTATTTAGGTACTGAAGCTAATGGGCTTTTGATTTCTTCAACATCAAATGCAACGGCAGCGCTTCAGGTGTTGCCAGATGGTCCACTGCGCAATGATCCGTTTAGTATTGAAGCCGCGCCGGGCCAACTTTGGGTGGCCTATGGTGATTATTCAGATACTTATAATCCATTTCCATTAAAACAGCGCGGACTGAGTCATTTTGTGGTGGATTCCGGTTGGTATAATCTTCCGTTTGATGACTTGTTAGAAACCAACAGCATCACCAACATCACTTACAATTCTGAAGACCAGACTCAGGTTTTTATGAGTTCGTTTAACGCCGGTCTCCTTGAAATTGTAGAAGAAGTGCCTTTGCAGCTGTATGACGAAACCAACAGTGGCTTAAGTGATATCCCTTTTGCGCCGTCTGATGTGCGTATAAACGGAGCTGCTTTTGACCGAAATGGTGTTTTATGGTTAACCAACAGCTTGGTCGAAAATGCACTCGCACGCAAAACAGGAAATCAGATTGAAGGTATCTCGATCGCTTCCATTTTGCCTGACTTTGATGCTGTAAATGGCTATTCTGAATTGGTGGTTGGCAGATTAGGAAATATCTATTTTGGTTCTTCAAACCGAGGCCTCATCGGTTACGATCCGGATGCCAATAGCTTTAGGCTGCTCAATGCTGAACGGTCTAATTTACCGTCTGATAATGTGCAGTCGCTTGCTGTAGATAATAATGGCGCGTTATGGATTGGTACCAGTTTAGGGCTCCGGCGGCTTTTTAACCCGGCGCAGATGTTTGAAAATGCCGAAATTCAAACGCAGCCTATAATTATTGAAGAATCAGGAAGCGCTGTAGAATTGCTTAATGACCAAGTTATTCGAGCCATCGCTGTAGACGGAAACAATAATAAATGGGTAGGAACCGTGTCTAGCGGTGTGTTTTACTTCAGTGCCAATGGTCAGGAAACCTTACAACAATTTAATACTACAAATTCGCCGCTTCCTTCAAATAATATTCAAGATATAAGCATTGATGAAGATTCTGGAGAAGTTTATTTTGCAACTCCTCTGGGCTTGGTTTCTTTTTTGGGTACTGCAGTTGCACCGCAAGAAACTTTGGAAAATGCGCGGGTTTTTCCTAATCCTGTGCGCCCCTCATTTACCGGCAGTGTTACCATCGATGGACTAACTGAAAACGCCAATGTGAAAATCACCGATCTAAACGGAAATTTGGTTTATGAAGAAGTTTCAGAAGGTGGAAGCATTCAATGGGATACAACTGCTTTTGGAAGATACCGTGTCGCTTCCGGGGTTTATTTTATAATGATCACTGCCGAGGATGCCGTGGAGACCAAAATCGTCAAACTTATGATCATTCGCTAATGCTGGTAACTACAAAAGCTATAGTCATTTCGGCAATTAAATACGGGGAAGCAGATCTTATTGTACGCTGTTTTACAGAAGAAGCCGGACTCAAATCTTACATTCTACGACGTATTTTAAAGTCTAAAAAAGGCAAACTGCGCACGGCGATGTTTCAGCCTGCAAGTCAGTTGGAGTTGGTTGCAGTGCATAAGGACAAAGGAACACTCGAGAGTATACGCGAGGCTAAAGTGATTCAACCCTACGTGAGTTTACACACCGATGTTTTGAAGTCAAGTGTGGTGCTTTTTCTTTCAGAAATGCTGCGTAATGCGATTCAAGAGGAAGAAGAGAACCGAGCGTTATATGCCTTTTTAGAACACGCATTTTTATGGTTTGATCTACACGAACAAACAGCAAATTTTCATCTGTTGTTTCTGTTAGAATTGACCAAATATTTAGGTTTTTATCCGGATACTTCAGAGTTGCATCACGCACACTTCAACTTAGAAACCGGAATATTTGAACCTGTTGAAAGTTTTTACAGTATTTCCGAAGAAAATTTACATACGCTCAAACAGCTCTTGGGTATAAATTTTGATGCACTTGCTACGGTAAAACTGAACCAAAAACGACGCGCAGACTTTGTGAATATGCTGCTCGCGTATTATGAATTACATTTACACGGCTTTAAAAAACCAAAGTCACTTGCGGTGCTAACCGCATTATTTAACTAACCACATTTATGAGATTACCCCTTACTTTGTTGCTTTTTTGTGTCTTTTCATTCACCCTTCACGCACAAACGATCAAACTGCTGGATAAAGACACCCAAGCGCCGGTAGCCAATGCCGCGCTCTACAATACCTCAAAGGCAACCTATGTAGTAAGTGATGAAGAAGGAAACGCTGATGTATCGGCATTCACAAAATCTGAGACTATTTTTATCACGCACGTATCCCACATCACCTTAAAAACTACAAAGGCGGCAATCGTTGCTGAAGGTAATGTGGTCTATCTGGATGATAACGAGAACCAACTTAACGAGGTGGTGCTTTCAGTGTCAAAATTTGAGCAGGAATCTAAGGATATCGCTCAAAAAATAGTAAGTCTGGATGCTGAAGATATCGAACTTAAAAATCCGCAAACAGCGGCAGACTTTCTTAGTCAGAGCGGGCAGGTTTTTGTTCAAAAAAGTCAGTTGGGTGGCGGTAGCCCTATGATACGTGGTTTTTCAACAAACCGATTGTTGTTGACGGTAGATGGTGTGCGTATGAATACGGCGATTTTTCGATCAGGAAACCTTCAGAATGTGATTAATATCGATCCTTTTACCATTGATCAAACCGAAGTTATTTTAGGTCCGGGATCTGTGGTGTATGGTAGTGACGCGGTAGGGGGTGTGATGAATTTTTATACTAAAAAACCGGCCTTTTCTTTTGAAGAAGGTACCGCATTCTCAGGAATGGCGCTTACGCGATATGCAACTGCAAACAATGAAAAAACAGGTCACGTTGATTTTAATATCGGGGCTAAGAAATGGGCATTTTTAACCAGCGTAAGCTATTCTGATTTTGACGATCTGCGTATGGGAAGTCACGGGGCCGAAGATTACCTGCGTCCCGAATTTGTGGTGACACAAAACGGTGTGGATACGGTGGTAGAAAATGACGATCCTAATGTGCAAACGCCTACCGGTTTTGATATGATCAACCTTACCCAAAAAATACGCTATATGCCTAACAGTATTTGGGATTTTAATCTTGGGTTGCATTACAGCAATACTTCAGACTATGCGCGCTACGACAGGCTTACACGAACTAGAAATGGGCAGCTGCGTTCTGCAGAATGGTATTACGGACCGCAATTGTGGTTTATGGGAAATCTTCAAATCGATAAAAAAGGAAACGGCGATTTTTATGACGATGCCAAGCTTACTGCGGCAATTCAATATTTTGAAGAGAGTAGAAACGATCGTGATTTTGGAGCAACTACTTTATTCACCACGCAAGAGCAGGTGAATGCCTATTCTTTGGATCTTGATTTTACTAAGAAAATGGACTCAAATCAGTTGTTTTATGGGTTGGAATATGTGTATAACAAAATTGGCTCCTACGGAAAGCAAACCGATATCAACACCGGCGACCAGGCAGCAACTGCAACCCGCTACCCTGATGATTCCAGCTGGCAATCACTGGCAGCCTATCTAAGCGGACAGTTCAATTTGGCTGAAAGTTTAACCTTGCAAACAGGCGTGCGGTACAATCATATATTGATCGATGCGACTTTTGATGATAACTTTTATGATTTTCCGTTTGAAAAGGCAGATGTAAGCTTCGGAAATTTCACCGGAAACGCCGGCTTGAATTGGCAAACGGCAGAAAATTTCAATCTTAAACTGAATCTGGGCACAGCCTTTAGAGCGCCTAATATTGATGATATCGGGAAAATCTTTGACAGCGAACCCGGGTCTGTGGTGGTGCCTAATCCCGATCTTAAAGCAGAATATGCATATAATGCCGAGTTGGGTGCCGCGTGGCGTATTGATGAAAAGTTACGTCTGGATGTGGCAACCTATTACACGCATTTGAACAATGCACTTGTGCGTCGTGATTTTAGTCTAAACGGGGAGACAACCGTAGATTATCAAGGCGAGCCGAGTAATGTACAGGCAATTCAAAATGCTGCAAGTGCTGAGGTGTATGGCGTTGAAGCCGGTTTAGAATATTTATTTACCAAAAACATTAAACTCACCTCTCAGGTCACAGTTACTGAAGGAAGTCAGGAAGAAGATGATGGCAGCGATGCGCCGTTGAGACACGCTGCACCACTCTTTGGAAATACGCACCTGATTTACCGTATGAAGCGCTGGAAGTTTGACGCTTCTGCAGAATATAACGGGCAATTTGATTATGACGAACTCGCCCCATCGCAACAGGGCAACGCTTATTTGTACGCGCTGGATACTGATGGTAATCCGTATTCACCGCGCTGGTACACTTTGAATGTATACAGTGAATACCAGATCGCCCAAAACTGGAAAGCGACTGCAGCTTTAGAAAACATCACAGATCAACGCTATCGTCCCTATTCGTCAGGCATTTCAGCACCGGGACGTAATTTAATTATGGCTTTGAAGTATACGTTTTAGGATTTTATCAATCAATTATAAATGAAATTTGAAACATTACTTAGGAACTCTATTGCTTATGCAGCATCTAGTATCGGGGAAGAGTTTATAAATGAACCTTTTCAAAATGGCACATATTTTTTAGAAAAGGATTCAAGTTACAGGTCGTTTTATGATTCAAAATATAACTGTCTGAGCATTTATAAAGATGATAGAGAGGTTGTTCATTCAATAACGGTTCATTTACTTGAAGTTTTAAATTTTAAAACCTTCAATTCATTGGTAGCACAGTATGGCGCACCAGATCATATCTGGGTGGCAACTAAAACTACTTTAATTAGCGAAACGAGTGATGATTCTAATCCTGAATTTAAGCAACGTCTAACAAAATCAGAACACGATCTTCGTGAGGGTACTTTTGAAGAAAAGCCGCTCGTTATCATTTGGAATAAGAAAGATTTTGAGATCAAAGTAATTTTCAGGTACGAACAAAATCAGAGTAAAATCACTTATAGATCTTTGGAGTAAACCTTCATTTTAAACCGGCTTTTGCAATGCCTGCTTAATCACCTCACTCCAGATTGCATAACCTTTTTTGTTGAGGTGCAAGCCGTCTGACATATAGAGTTCGGGATTGGGTTTGTCGTCTAGCGAGATCATTTGTGAGAATACGTTAATGAACTGCGCATCCAAGCCGGTGATCACATATTCTGAAAGCAGTTCGTTAAGCTCCATAAATTGCGGGATGAGATGCGCGCGTTCTACACTGGGTTTTAAGCTGATCACCGCCAGCGGAACTTTAGGATATTTTGCCTTTACCGCTTTGGTAAGCTCTTTAAAGTCGGCTAAGACTTCAAGTGGTGTGCGGCCTTGAGTAATGTCGTTTTCACCGGCATATAGAATTAGCTTCGACGGATTCACATCTTGAAAGATTTCCTCAAAATAGTGCAAACACCAGGCATACGTAGAGCCACCAAATCCCAGATTTAATGTGTGCATGGGCGCAAGATCTTCTTGCATATGCACCCATAACCGCACCGAAGAACTTCCGTAGAAAACGTACAAGTCCTCTTGATTTTTCAGTTTTTCAACACGACGACGCAGGCGTTTGATCTCGTTGGCCCACATTACCGGTGGTTCTTCTTCCGGCACCGCCGAAAAATTACTGGTCATCAACCTTTTTACTTTTTCGCGAGCTTCGGCCACATAGTCGGCATACTTTTTTTGATAGTCTTCTACAAAAGCTTTGACCAAAATAGGATCGTTTTTAGCCACGTGATCACTCATTTTAAAAGGCTTCAGGATGTTGCAGTAAAACAAGGTGTCGTTGATGCGTTTATCAAAATTCACCAAAACGATCGGGACGATGAGCGGTTCGGTTTTGAGATTTAGAGCGAGGTTAAAGGCGCCCGTTTTAAAAGCTCCGGGAGATTCTTCAGAAGTGTACGAAGTACCTTCCGGACTGATGATGAGATTCTTTTTGTTTTTTAAGAATTCGCTTGCAGCCGTATAAAAAATACTGCGATTGCTGGTTTTAGCAGCGGCTTCCGGCAGTTCAGATTCTTTGGTGTACACGTTAATGTAGCCTAGATTTTCATAATAATTTTGATGTCCGTATTCCTGACCTTGCGCGATGCGCACCGTGCGTATGCCGGGTTCACCGTATTTATCATCAAGTAAAACGCTGATAAAATGCGAGTCTAAAGTGATCTGAAATTGATTATTCAGTGTGTAAAATGGATGATTTAATAGGTGGTTGTAAATAAATATATGCCCGGAATCCTCAGGTAGATTCTCTAAACCTTCCACGTGTACCATAACCTGTTTTAATGCTTCGCGTGTGGCTTGCGCACAAGCTTTGCGTTTGTGTTGCGGGCTGGTTTCTGGATTGTTTTCGGCGACAGCCTCATAAATACTGCGCAACGCATTTTTAAACTGATGTTCACGCCGATCGTGTTTTAAAAACTCGAGACTCAGCGATGCGATGTGTCGCTCTAGGCTTGAGCCCTGCGTAACTAAATTCTGTAAGGTTTCATACGCAAGCGCTTTGGTGGTTTGATCTTTCAACAAATGAAATACCGAATGCAATCCCGAATTCACGGTAAGCCGCGAGCGGTTATTTTCGATCAATTGATAAACGGCATCAATGCTGTGTTTGCCTAAAAGCGAAGTATACCGAATAAACGCTGCGTTGATTTGATTGCCAATAAGCCAAATGAGGCGGTGATAAAAGCGTTTTTTGAGTCGGTCATCTTCTTCCAGAAGTTGGTGCAAATCCAGATGATTGATAAAGTATACCGCTGTTTTTTCAGTGGTGATGGCGTTGCAAATATCAGGAAGGTTGAGCAGCGAGGACCAACCAAAAATAAATCCGGAATTAGAAATACTGCGCTGGCTGATGTCAATTTTGCCTTCCATACGCTTGATGGCCACCTCGCCGTGTATTAAAATGTATAAACCCTCTGAAGCGCTGTCTTGCGCATAAATGATTTCGCTAGGCTCATAATCACGGCGTTGAACAAGCTTTGCGAGTTTGTTTAATTGAGGTTCAGAAAACTGATCAAGAAATGGTGATCGCCGCATCAAGTGAATGATCTCTGACTTTTCAATGGAAGGATTGAGGTAAAAGTGTTCGTCTTTAGGAATTTGAAAACTTTGAGGCCTCAGCAAAGAAGCCTGCTTACTCAATGCATTTTTAAGCAGTTGGTAATTGGTTTGACAAACCGCAAGGAGCAACGTGTTCACTTCTGCAAGATCTGCTTTAAAATCGGTAATCGGCACTTTGTAAAAAGTGGCTTGCCCACTGGCAATTTTTGCGCTAAAGGTATAGCGCTCCGGTGCAAAAAAACCATTCCAACCTATTGTGGTAAAAACGGTGTCGCTATGTGCAACCTGCACTTCTTGTTCTGCATTTTGATGTTGCGTGTAAAAGTCAAGACTGCCTTCAATAAGCCAATAGAGGTGTTTTACTTTTTTATGAATGGTGCAAAGTGTGGCGCCTTTGTGTTGAGAAACCAACTGGCCGGTAGGCAACAGCTCTTGTAATAATTCAAGCGAAATTTTAGTAGCAGCAAGTGTTTTCAATAGATAGCATGTTTTAAGTCCTTTACAAATTATCGCTTTGTACTCAAAAAACGGCTTCAGGTACTGCTTCACGCAGCATTTTTATGAATATTGAAATTTGTCATATTTGTTTTTTGTGATTTGGCAATAAAACACGGCAATGTGTCACTTTGGTTAACGCGCGTGCTGCTTTTTCGGAAATCTAAATGGGCATTTTGAGTACGCATCTTCACAACAGCTTGCTACTATGTTAAGGCATTCTTTTTATAGGTTTTTTTCTAATCTAAATTCCGTAATTTTGCACACTTATTAGAAAACGCATATCATGAGCACAAAGTTCCCTGAATATAAAGGACTTGACCTGCCCAAAGTGGCTGAGGAAATTTTAGCCTATTGGAAGGAAAACGACATATTTGAAAAAAGTATTTCTACGCGTGAAGGCAACGAACCTTACATCTTTTTTGAAGGTCCGCCATCTGCAAATGGAATGCCTGGTATTCACCATGTTATGGCGCGTGCGATCAAAGATATTTTTTGCCGTTTTCAAACTCAGAAAGGAAAGCAGGTAAAACGTAAGGCCGGTTGGGATACCCACGGACTTCCGGTAGAACTTGGTGTGGAGAAAGAATTGGGTATCACCAAAGAAGATATCGGTACCAAGATCAGCGTTTCAGAATACAACGAAGCCTGTAAAAATGCGGTGATGCGCTACACTGATGTGTGGAACAACCTTACCGAGCAGATGGGATATTGGGTAGATATGGAAGATCCCTACATCACCTACAAGCCAAAATACATGGAAACCGTATGGTGGCTGCTTAAGAATATTTACAATCAAGGTCTTATTTACAAAGGCTACACAATACAGCCGTATTCACCGAAAGCGGGTACCGGTTTAAGTTCGCACGAACTTAACCAACCCGGGACGTATCAGGATGTGACCGATACTACGGTAACCGCACAGTTTAAAGTGGTTGAGGACGAGACCTATAAAGCTTCTCCGCTTGCTGCTTTTGACGGATCAAAATACTTGATGGCCTGGACGACCACTCCGTGGACCTTGTCTTCAAACACAGCATTGACGGTTGGTAAGAAGATTGATTATGTTTTAGTAAAAACCTTCAATCAATATACGTTTGAGCCTATTCAGGTGGTTTGCGCAAAAGCTTTGGTGGGAAAGCAATTCACTAAGAAATTCTTTGCTGCAGAAAGTGAGGAGGATTTCGCAAAATTCAGTGAAGAAGATAAAAAGATTCCTTATCAAATCCTTTCTGAATTTAAAGGAAGCGAATTGCTAGAATTGCGATATGAGCCGGTGATCGATTATGTGCAGCCGCACGACAATCCACAGGATGCGTATCGCGTGATCGCGGGAGACTTCGTAACTACCGAAGACGGTACCGGTATCGTACACACCTCACCAACTTTTGGTGCAGATGATGCGATGGTGGCTAAACAAGCCGAGCCTCAAATTCCGCCGATGTTGGTGAAAGATGAGAATGGTAATTTGGTGCCGCTTGTAGACTTGCAAGGGCGTTTCCGTCCTGAACTGAAAGAGTTTGGCGGCAAGTATGTGAAAAACGAATATTACGACGACGGCGAAGCACCAGAGAAGAGTGTAGATGTTGAGATCGCAATTAAACTCAAAGAAGAAAATAAAGCCTTTAAAGTTGAAAAGTATGTGCACAGTTATCCAAACTGCTGGCGTACCGATAAGCCTATTTTATATTATCCGTTAGATTCCTGGTTCATCAAAGTAACTGATGTGCGTGATCGTATGCACGAGTTGAATCTGGGCATAAACTGGAAACCAAAAGCAACCGGTGAAGGCCGTTTTGGAAACTGGCTGGCCAATGCTAACGATTGGAATTTATCGCGCTCGCGTTATTGGGGAATTCCATTGCCAATCTGGAGAACTGAGGATGGAAAAGAGGAAATCATTATTGGTTCGGTTTCCGAACTAAAAGAAAAAATTGCTAAAGCTGTAAAAGCCGGTGTGATGGACAGCGATCCATTTGCAGATTTTGTTCCGGGTGATATGAGCGAAGCAAATTATGATTTGATAGACCTGCATAAAAATGTGGTTGATGAGATCAAACTGGTTTCGCCAAGCGGAAAAGCTATGCGTCGTGAAGCAGATTTGATTGACGTATGGTTTGATAGCGGAAGTATGCCGTACGCGCAATGGCACTATCCTTTTGAGAATAAAGAAATGGTTGAAGAAACCTGGCGAAAAGCCGACTTTATCGCAGAAGGTGTTGACCAGACCCGCGGTTGGTTCTATACACTTCACGCCATCGCAACGATGACTTTTGATGATGTTGCGTATAAAAATGTAGTTTCAAACGGACTTGTTTTAGACAAGAACGGTCAGAAGATGTCTAAGCGTTTGGGTAATGCGGTAGATCCGTTTACGACGCTTAATACCTTTGGTCCTGATGCGACGCGCTGGTATATGATCAGTAATGCGAATCCTTGGGATAACCTTAAGTTTGATCTAGACGGAATTACAGAGATTCAGCGTAAGTTCTTCGGAACTTTGTATAACACGTATTCATTCTTTTCGCTGTATGCTAATCTGGATAATTTTACCTATGCGGAAGCTGATATTGAATGGAAAGACAGACCTGAAATCGACCGTTGGATTCTTTCAGAATTACACACATTGATCGCGCAGGTAGAGAAATTCTATTCAGAATACGAGCCTACTAAAGCTACACGTGCAATTTCAGATTTTGTTCAAGAAAACTTAAGCAACTGGTTTGTGCGTTTAAGCCGCCGCCGTTACTGGAAAGGCGAGTATGCACACGATAAAATTTCAGCCTATCAAACGCTTTATCAATGTCTGGTAACCGTGGCAAAATTAGGAGCTCCGGTAGCGCCATTCTTTATGGATCGTTTGTATAAAGATCTGAATGGATTAACCAACAAGGAAGCTGCAGAAAGTGTACACCTCTCAGATTTCCCTGAAAGCAATACCGCGTTTATAGACACGAGCTTAGAGCATAAAATGCAAAAGGCACAAACGATCTCATCGTTAACCCTTTCGCTTCGCGCTAAAGAAAAAATCAAAGTGCGTCAGCCTTTGCAGCGCATTATGATTCCGGTGCTTGATGAAGCACAACGCGAAGAAATTATGGCTGTGCAAGACCTGATCAAGTCAGAAGTAAATGTGAAAGCGATCGAGCTGATCGATGATGCTTCGGGTATTTTGGTAAAAAATATCAAGCCTAACTTTAAGGTTTTAGGTCCGCGTTTTGGTCGAGATATGAAAGTGGTAGCTAATGCAATTAATGCGATGACCGCCAAGGATATCTCAACAATTGAAAATGAGGGGGAAATCACTGTGGACATTAATGGAAAAAGTGTTACTTTGGCGCCCGAAGACGTAGAAATCACTTCACAAGATATTGAGGGGTGGTTAGTTGCAAGCAGTGGATCACTTACAGTGGCACTCGATGTTACTTTGACAGACGAATTGAAGAACGAAGGTATCGCAAGAGAATTGGTGAACAGAATTCAGAATTTGAGAAAAGATTCAGGATTTGAGGTGACCGATAAAATTGAAGTACAATTACAACGTGACGGTAAGGTCGAGCAAGCCGTTAACGACAACTTAGAATACATTAAAATGGAAACGCTCACCGCAAAACTCGACGTTGCAGAGCAAGTTACTAACGGTATAGCTATAGCATTTGACGATGTAGAAACAAAGCTGGCTATAAAAAAACAGTAAACAACACATGGCGACAGACACTAAAGAACGTTACAGTGATGCGGAATTAGAAGAATTTCGCGTGATCATTCAGCAGAAAATTGATAAGGCTCAGAACGACCTTGACCTTATTAAAAGTGCGTATATGAATGACGGTAACAATGGTACTGACGATACTTCTCCTACGTTTAAAGCCTTTGAAGAAGGAAGTGAGACTATGAGTAAAGAGGCAAATTCTGCACTCGCCATTCGTCAAGAAAAGTTTATACGTGACTTAAGAAATGCATTAAACCGTATTCAAAACAAAACTTATGGTATTTGCCGTGTAACCGGTAAACTTATCAATAAGGAGCGTTTAAAGTTAGTTCCTCATGCTACGTTGAGTATTGAAGCAAAGAACATGCAGAAATAAGACACGTCATTATTGTTTACAAAAACGCTTCAGGAATATTCTGGAGCGTTTTTTGTTTCTAGCAGCTTATGAAGTATCTAAAAATTTTGAATTTGTTTGTGGTTTTGTTTTGCGCAATGAGCGTAGCATTTGCCCAAAAGCAAATGGTCTTGACAGAATCTGCAGGGCAACTCAAAGGCATTTTTATTGAGTCTGACCAGGTTTTTCAGATCTATGTGAAAACCACAAATTCTGACCAACTTGTCATCAGTACTGAAGTTGAAGGAGAAACCTTTGAGACACTTGAGATCGATACCCGGCTTCAGAATGAATTGTTATACGTCACCACTGGAAGATCGGTAGGTTTTAAGGCGTTTGACGATAAATTGGCAGCACATAAAGTGCTTTCTGTGGTATTGCATATTGAATTGCCCAAAAACAAGGAATTGTGGGTAAATTCCTCACTGGCTTCTGTTGAAGCGCAGGGAGCGTTCAGTTATGTAAACTTAAATCTTTCCGGCGGAAGGGTCGACCTCTTAAATTTTAGCGGAAATGGTGTGGTTAATACCCTTCGAGGCGCAATAGCGATAGAGACTCAAAACACAGCAGTGAAAGCTTCTAGCCGCAACGGAACGGTGGACGTAGCCTCAAGCCCGCTTCAGCTTTATGAACTTGTTTTAAAAACCGTGGATGGCGATATAAGCGTAAGCCAGTCTGAATAAATTAAGTATTTTTACCGCTCTTAAATACAGCACATGTCATTAAAAAAGGCCGTAGGCATTATCGTTCTTGTTTTGCTTGTAGATCAAATAAGCAAGATTTATATAAAAACCCATTTTCAGTTACAGGAGCAGGTTGTTGTTTTTGAATGGTTTAAAATTCTTTTTGTTGAGAATGAAGGAATGGCTTGGGGTGCTAAAATTCCCGGGAACTATGGTAAAATTATTCTTACGCTTTTTAGAATTGGGATTCTTCCGCTTATAGGGTATTGGTTATACGACAGTGTAAAAAAACACAGTTCGCGTATTCTTATCGTTGGGATCGCACTCATTTTTGCCGGTGCCTTTGGGAACATTATCGATTCTATTTTCTACGGAATTATATTCGACAGCAGTGCAGGCCAGCTCGCGACCTTTATGCCTGAGGATGGCGGTTACAGCAGCATCTTTTACGGGCGTGTGGTAGATATGCTTTATTTCCCGATCTGGGAAGGTTATTTGCCCGATTGGTTACCTATCTGGGGCGGAGATTACTTTACGTTTTTTAATGCGGTTTTTAATATCGCAGATATGGCGATCAGTACCGGAGTAGGTTTATTGCTGGTATTTAACAAGCGTGCCTTTTCAAAAGATCTAGAATAAGCTCGCTTAAAGGGTGATGGTAAATTTAGTTCCGTAGCCTGGCTTACTGGTTACTTCGATCTTTCCGCCTAGGGCTTCCACTTCATTTTTTACAATAAACAAGCCAACAGATTCACTATTGTTTGTGTTGTCTGAACTGCGTGTCATATGAAAAAGTTGATCCTTATTAGGGCCTAAATCATAACCCTTGCCGTTATCTTCTACAATTAGCGAAAGTTTCTTTTTATTTTCAAGACAGTAGGCTTTGATCTCGGGTTTGCGAGACCCATTTTTATTAAGGATTCCGTTTTTGATGAGCGTGTATAATATATTGTTCAAAAACTCCGGATTATACTCAATTACCGGGATTTCAGAAAAATCTGAATATAGATAGGCTTCTTCTTTCTCTATCAGCGGGCGCAGTTTGCTCTTTATGCGTTCAAAAGCTTCTTCTAAATTCACCTTTTTAAGCGGTTCTGAAGCTCTGCTTTGTATAGAGACCACTTCATTTAAACGTGCAACGGTACCGTTAAGACTTTCTGCAATTTCTTTATAATTATTAAAAAGCTCTTTTTGATCCTGTGGTAGCTTGGTAACATCAACCAACTGACTGGTGAGCTCCAGGTTGTTAACGTGCGATTTGATGTTGTGCGACACATAATCTGCAAAGGTAAACAGGCGTGAGTTGTTGGCTTCTACCGTTTCGATAGCTTTTTCCAGCATAAGTTCGCGTTCTTTCTCTTTGTCAACATTCACAACAACACCTTTAAGACCAATAACTTTTCCTTTTGCGTCAAGCGCGGGTCTTGATATGGCGTGTGCCCAAAAGGATTTGTTAGTATAGGTCATCATTTTAATCACCTTGTCAAACACCGGAGTTCCGTTAGAAAGATCGTTAAAACTTTTGATCACGTCGTCATGATAGTCCATATCAAAAAAATGCAGCGCGTGCTTCAAAGAAGGTTTATAGGTGTCTGGAGCTTCAAGAATGCTACGCATTTGCTTATCTATAAAACTCTTTTTGTTTACAAAGTCGATGCGCCAACTTCCGGCACCAACCATCGCAGCGATTTGCTCGTAAAAAAAGTTTTCCTCCTGGTCCTTAGGTTCTGGATTGGGCGTTTTATCAAAAAAGGAAAAAAATCTATTTTGAGCTTTTTTAGACATGGGTTAAATCGTGTTTGAAAAGGGGGTTGAATATAATGAAAAAAATCCTGTTGGTTTAAAACGTGTAGATTTTATCTGGTGTAATACAGTGGGTTAGGGCAATGTCATCAATGTTAGTTGGGAGTTCTTCTTCGGCTTCAAAAAACGAAAGACCGATCTTCAGACAAGATGGCTTACAGTTTTTTAAAAACCGATCATAAAAGCCTTTTCCGTAGCCTAATCGATTTCCTCTTTTGTCAAATGCTAAAAGCGGAATAAAAACAACATCTAATTGTTCAGGCTGCATTTGAATGCCGTTTTGCGGCTCAGGAATTCCCCAGGCATTGGTTTTGAGCAGCGTGCTGTCTGTAAGTAGATAATGCGTCATGGATGCAGACTTAAAATCGCTTTTTGAAAGCACAATGTTTTTGTCCTTTCCGCTTAAGATATTCAATATGTATTCGGTGTTGATTTCTTTCAGCTTTTCAATACTTAAGAAAAGATGATAAAATTCAAAATCCCAAATGTCGAGTTGAAGCAAGTTATTGGCGATGGCAAGGCTTTTGTCGTCACAGTTTTCCGCAGAAAGCGTCGCCCGCAAGTCTTTATATTTTGCTCGATAATCAGATTTATTCATCAGTCGACTAAAGCTGTTGAAATATGAAAAATTGCATCACCTTGATAGACAAGCGAAGCTTCATTGGTGTTGATGATATAGCCATCATTTGAGGCTTTTACCTTGTGTCTAAAGGTTCCGTAGGGATCTGTAATTGTCGCGATCACTTCGTTTTTTTCTACAAAATCTCCACAGGTGCTCTTTAAATGTAAGAGTCCGCTGTACTTCGCGCGCAGCCAGGTGCTGCTTTGAATTATGATGGAATCTTTGGTCTGCTCAGGTACTACAAAATCTTTATCAAGCATTTTAAGATGATCTAAAATGCGCATAACGCCATGAACGCCGGCACGAGCGATGTCTTTATCGCTTATTTGAGATTTTCCGCCTTCAAACAGCAAAACAGGAGTACCCATTTTTGCGCACGTAGAGCGGTAGGATTTTGTGATGTTCTTAGAATACACGATAAATGGAGCTCCAAAAATTTGAGCGTACGGCATCAGCTCTTTTTTGTCAGGATCTACGCGTATTTGAGCCACATTAAAGCGGCTTCCGCCACCGGTGTGAAAGTCTAAGCAGAAATCGGCCAAAGGCAAAATCTTGTTAGTAAACTGATAGGCAAATCTACTGGCTAGCGAGCCATTTTGCGTTCCCGGAAAAACCCGATTTAAATCCCTTCCGTCAGGAAAAGCGCGTTCCATATTGAGGAAACCAAACACATTGATCACAGGAATACAGATAATAGTACCCCGAGCAGGCTTATTGATCTTTTTTGAAATCACCTGTCTTACGATCTCAACACCGTTGATCTCATCACCGTGAATCCCGGCAGTGATCAACACACAAGGACCGGGCTTTTTTGAACGTTGTATGATGATAGGCACTTCTACCGAAGTGGTGGTGTACAGTTTTGCTAAGTTGAAGTTTAAGGTGCGTTTTTGCCCGGGCGCGATTTTCTCACCCAAAATGTGCAGCACATTCTTGTCATCAAAACCAGTCATAACTATATTCCGCGTTCAATATATCGAATGATGCTTTTGGCGATATCTTTTCCTGTAGCCTTCTCGATACCTTCCAGTCCTGGGGAAGAATTTACTTCAAGAATAAGCGGCCCACGTGCACTTTGTAGCATATCTACACCGGCAACACCAAGCCCCATGGCTTTGGCAGCTTTAATCGCTGCATTTTCTTCTTCGTCAGACAAGGTGATCACTTCTGCCGTACCGCCACGGTGTAAGTTAGAACGGAATTCTCCTTCCTTACCTTGACGCTTCATCGCGCCTACAACCTGACCGTCAATCACAAAAGCTCTGATGTCTGCACCTTTAGCTTCTTTAATAAACTCTTGAACGATAACACGAGCTTGCAAGCCATTAAAAGCTTCAATAACCGACTCTGCTGCATTTTTAGTTTCTGCTAAAACCACACCCAGACCCTGAGTTCCCTCAAGCAATTTGATGATTAATGGAGCGCCGCCTACGTGATCGATGATCTCTTCAACATCACGGCTGTAGTTTGTAAATACGGTTTTAGGGAGACCCAATCGCGCACGTGAAAGTATTTGTAAACTGCGCAATTTATCGCGACTGCGCACCAGTGCTTGAGATTCGGTTGTGGTAAAACAGCCCATCATCTCAAACTGACGTACCACAGCAGTACCATAATAGGTGATCGAAGCGCCAATGCGTGGGATTATCGCTTCGGTATCAGAAAGGTATCTGCCTTTATAGTAAACCGAAGGTTTTTTCTTTTCTATAATTAAGTCGCATTTAAGCGGATCTATAACTTCTACGTTATGCTTGCGCTTTTTTGCAGCTTCAATAAGGCGTGCTGTAGAGTAAAGATTAGAGTTTCTAGATAATATCTTTAGATTCATAAGGCTTTTTGAGCGTGAGACACATCGGTCAATTCGGTGTCAACAATAAATTTTTTGGTGAGAAATTTACGACCGATCAACACCGGGAACCGCATATCTTCACGAGAACTTAGGGTAAGCGAAATTTTATATACTTTTTGAAATAAGCGAATATTACTTTGTACCACATAACGGTATTGAATCTCTCCATTACTGCTTTTAACAGCGGTAATATCATACGACTCAAATCTCATTTCTTTTCCATTATATTCCGGATGCTTGGGATCTAGAAAAGTACAAAGCAACACATTTTCTTCTTCACGTATATGGTTGCAATGAATAGACGAGGTGTAGGCGCCGGTGTCGATCTTAATATCGATATCTGCTATGCCCAGTGCAGGAAAGTCTGCGCGGTCTGTACGGCCTATTACTACTTTTTCCATATTCTGCAATTTACTAAAAGCATATTTCTTTTTTTGCAGTACCTTATTTAAAACTAGGTTAAACAATTTATCATTCAGTAATAAAGAGCTACAATTGGTCTGTAAATATACTATGTTCTTGGCAGCGCCAAAGGGTTTAATATGCTGAGGCCTAACCTGAAATAAAAATTTGTTCTTTACTGAAGCCTTAATCGCTTGATTTGAGATGATTGCCTAAGGCTTTACTTAGGTTCTGTAAAGGCAGGTTAATAAATTTTTTTAGCGCGGGATAAGCCGTAAATTTGGTTGGTATGGAAACCCCTGATTTAGAAATACAGCTTAAAACCTTGCCCAGCAGCCCCGGCGTTTATCAATATTATGATAAAAAGGGAAAACTGCTCTATGTAGGTAAAGCAAAGAATTTGAAGAAGCGTGTTTCTTCTTATTTCAATAAAAAGCACGACAACGCCCGCACACATATGCTGGTCAAGAAGATCGTTACCATAAAGCATATTGTGGTCAACAGTGAGACTGATGCACTCTTGCTGGAAAATAATATGATAAAAAATTATCAGCCTAAGTATAATGTGATGCTTAAGGATGATAAAAGTTATCCTTGGATTTGTATCAAAAATGAGCGTTTTCCCAGGGTTTTTCCCACACGCCGACTTATAAAAGACGGTAGTGAGTACTACGGACCTTACACGAGTATGAAAACGGTGCACACCTTACTCGATTTGATCAAAGGCCTCTACCCGTTGCGCACCTGCAATTACGATTTATCTAAAGAAAAGATAGAATCTGGCAAGTACAAGGTGTGTTTAGAGTATCATTTGGGCAATTGTCTGGGACCTTGCGAGGATAAAATCTCGGCAAAAACCTATCACGATAACATAGATGCGATTCGGGATATTGTAAAGGGAAATTTTAAAGATTCGTTGTATCGCTTCAGATCACAAATGAAAGCACACGCCGAAGCGATGGAATTTGAAGATGCGCAGCGTATCAAAGAAAAGATCGAGGTGCTTGAAGGCTACCAAGCCAAAAGTACGGTGGTGAATCCGTCGATCAATAATGTAGATGTATTTAGTATCGTTTCTGATGAGGGCTATGGCTACGTCAACTTTTTACAGCTATCGCACGGGGCGATCATTAGATCACATACGCTAGAACTGAAAAAGAAATTAGACGAGTCTAATGCAGAACTTTTGGCTATAGGAATCATCGAGATCAGGCAGCGCTTTAACTCGCAATCCTCAGAAATTTATGTGCCTTTTGATCTTGATTTGGGAGATGGCATTCGGGTAACAGTGCCTAAGCTTGGAGACAAAAAACGCATTGTAGAACTCTCTGAGCGTAACGCGAAGTACTTCAGAATGGAGCGTTTTAAACAGACGAAAATCGTAGATCCTGACCGCCACGTCAACCGCCTTATGGCACAGATGAAGTCAGATTTGCGCCTTTCGGTTGAGCCACGTCATATTGAATGTTTTGATAACTCTAATATTCAGGGAACAAATCCTGTTGCGGCCTGTGTGGTCTTCAAAGATGGAAAACCCAGCAAAAAAGATTATCGTAAATTTAATATTAAGACTGTAACAGGTCCTGATGATTTTGCGTCTATGGAAGAGGTGGTTTTTAGAAGATACCGAAGATTATTGAATGAAGATGAACCTCTACCACAATTGATCATCGTTGATGGTGGTAAAGGGCAACTATCGTCTGGAGTAAAGGCTTTAGAAGCCTTAGGTTTACGCGGAAAGATCGCGATCATTGGGATTGCAAAGCGTCTCGAAGAATTGTTTTACCCGGGAGATTCAATACCGCTGTATCTTGATAAGAAAAGTGAAACCTTAAAAGTAATACAGCAATTGCGTAATGAAGCGCACCGCTTTGGGATCACATTTCATAGAAATCAACGCAGTAAAGCGGCAATAAATACCGAACTTGAGACTATTCCCGGAATAGGAGAAAAAACGGTTATTGAATTGTTGCGACATTTTAGATCGGTGAGTAAGGTAAAAAAAGCTTCAGCAGCGGCTTTAAGCGAAGTCATCGGGCCGGCAAAGGCAAAAATTATAATCAATCATTATCAGCAATCTGCAAATGAAAATTAACTACAGTCTACTACTCATTTTTCTGTTGCATTGGGCGGTTCAAGCTCAAGACAGCACGACTGTAGATTTTTCAAAGATTCCGCAAGGCGAAAATTTAAAAGTAGGTCTTGTGCTTAGTGGAGGCGGAGCAAAGGGTCTGGCGCATATAGGCGTGCTTAAAGAAATTGAAGCCGCCGGAATCAAAATAGGTTACATAGGCGGCACCAGTATGGGAGCGATTATCGGAGGCTTGTATGCCGCCGGTTACAACGCACACCAATTAGATTCGATCTTTGAATCTGTAGATTTTGAAAAGCTTATTCAAGACGATTTGCCGCGTAGTGCACAATCTTTTCACGAGCGTGCAGATCGTGAGCGTTATGCGATCGCGCTTCCTTTTGAAAAATTCAAGATCTCTTTTCCTTCAGCATTATCAAAGGGTCAAAACATCTATAATCTGTTTACACAACTTACGCATCACGTTCAAGAAACCGATGATTTCACAAAATTGTCTATTCCGTTTTTTTGTGTCGCAACAGATGCAGAGAAAGGACAGGCGATTGTATTAGATAAAGGCTGCTTGCCCGAAGCAATAACCGCCAGTGGTGCGCTGCCGTCGCTATTCAGCCCTGTGGTTTTAGATGATAAAATTCTCATTGATGGGGGTGTGGTTAATAATTATCCGGTTGAAGAATTGAGAAAGCGAGGCGCTAATTTTATAATTGGTGTAGACGTTCAAGATGGGTTGCGCGATAAAGACGAGTTGAAGAGCGCTCCAGAAATGCTGCTTCAAATCAATAATTACCGCACGATCGAAGCGATGCGTGATAAGGTTGAACAAACAGATATTTACATCAAGCCTAACATCGATGGGTATACCGTGGTTGATTTTGACCGTGGGGCAGAAATCATTCAGGGCGGTCAGGATAAAGCCGAAGAATATGATTCAGCGTTTAAAAAATTAGCGCGTTTACAAGGTTCGGCGTATAAAAAACCAAATCTTAAACTGAAAACTCAAGATACGCTCCGCATTAAAAGTGTGGCGATCAATGGGAATAGATACTACACCCGCTCTTATATTTTAGGGAAATTGAAGATCAAGACTCCGGCAAAAATCACGTACACACAGCTTTTTGACGGAATCAACAATCTGGCGGCGACTAACAACTTTCAGCGTATTAATCATCGTCTAGAAAAATATGATGATGGTCAAAGTCATCTAGTACTTGATTTGGCTGAGCGTGAAGCTACTACGTTTGTGAAAGCTGGGATTCATTATGATGATATTTATAAAAGTGCAGCGCTTATCAATGTGACCAAGAAGCGCCTGCTCTTTAAAAATGATATCGCCTCTTTTGATCTGGCGCTTGGGGATAACATTCGCTATAATTTTGATTACTATAGTGATAACGGTTTTTATATCGGGTTTGGGTTGCGTTCTCGCTACAATAGTTTTGACAGTCGCGTTGATGCACGATTTGTTGAAGCGTTAAATAACCTGCCTTTAGAAAACTTCAATACACTCGCAGTAGATTATACCGACTTTACCAATCAGGTTTATTTACAAACGTTATTTCAAAAACAGTTTTCGCTTAGCTTAGGACTTGAGCATAAGTTTTTAAAAATCGATACTGAAAGTATTCGGCTAGAGAATGATAATACCGGTAAGATCTATTTTGATAACAGCCATTATTACAGCACCTACGGTAGTTTGTTGTTAGATTCGTTTGACAACAAATACTTCCCCACTTCAGGTTGGTATTTTAACGGAGATTTTCATTTATACCTTTTTTCTTCAGACTACAATGACAATTTTGAAGAGTTCTCTATTGGTAAAGCAGAGCTGAAATATGCCAAAACATTAGCGCCTAAATTCACAATGCTTTTAAGTGCCGAAGGAGGTTTTAGAATTGGTGCGACCGAAAGCACGACTTTAAACTTTGTTCTGGGCGGTTGGGGTAATGATTTTGTAAACAATCTTATTCCGTTTTACGGTTACGATTTAATAAGTAGAACCGGAGACGGACTATTAAAGTCTGAGATTACCTTTGATTATAATTTTTACCGTAAGAACCATTTAAACTTTGGAGCCAACTTTGCTAATCTTGAAAATGACTTATTCACTTCAGGAAATTGGTTAAGCTCACCTGATTTTACAGGCTATTATGTGGGCTATGGTCTGGAAACTTTGGTAGGCCCATTACAGACTAAAATTTCGTATTCTCCAGAAATTGAAAAAGTATTCTGGAACTTCAGTTTAGGATTTTGGTTTTAAGAAAATATTAGTCACATTGGCTGTTGTTTTTACGATATTTGTGAAAAACTATATCGTTTTCGAAGAATGATTTAAAATGATCAATTCTTGAAACTAAAAATTAAATGCTATGCCTTTCTATCATAAGCTGGGTAAAATTCCACATAAACGACATACGCAATTTAGAAAGCCAGACGGAAGCTTGTATTATGAGCAGCTTTTTGGGACCATCGGTTTTGATGGGATGTACAGCAATATGTACCACGAGCAGCGACCTACTCAAGTTAAAGAAATCAAAGGGAGCAAAAATATTAAGCCAAAGGTTGCCAAAGCCAATCACATTCAATCGTATCGCTTCAGAGGTTTTGAGATCAAGCCCGAAGGTGATTATCTAGAAAGTCGAAAACCGGTTTTAACCAATAGCGATTGCACGATTATTTTGGCCGCGCCAAAGAACAAAACACAAGACTATTTTTATAAAAACAGTGATGCAGACGAACTTATTTTTGTGCATCGCGGTAGTGGGAAATTCCGCAGTCATTTAGGGAATCTCGATTTTAAATACGGTGATTATTTATTGATTCCGCGGGGAACGATTTACAAATTAGATTTTGATACTGAGGATAATAGGCTCTTTATCGTTGAGTCTAGAAGACCCATTTACACGCCTAAACGCTACCGAAACTGGTTTGGCCAATTACTCGAGCATTCTCCTTTTTGCGAGCGAGACTTGCGCAGACCGTACGAATTGGAAACCAATAACGAATCGGGTGAATTTTTAATGAAAATCAAAAAGCAAGACGACCTTTTTGATATGGTCTATGCTTCGCATCCTTTTGATGTGGTTGGATATGACGGGTACAATTATCCCTATGCATTTTCAATACACGATTTTGAACCTATTACGGGCCGTGTGCATCAACCACCACCGGTGCATCAAACCTTCGAGACCGATGCTTTTGTGGTGTGCAGTTTTTGTCCGCGTAAATACGATTATCACCCAGAGAGTATTCCGGCACCGTACAATCACAGCAACATCGACAGCGATGAGGTGTTGTATTATGTTGATGGTGATTTTATGAGCCGAAACGATATCGAAGCGGGGCATATTTCGTTGCATCCGGCGGGCATTCCGCACGGGCCGCATCCGGGAGCCACAGAGCGCAGCATCGGCAAAACAGAAACCGAAGAGCTTGCGGTTATGGTTGACACTTTTAAACCCTTACAGATCTGTGAAGATGCGATGCCAATTGCAGATGAAACCTATTACAAATCGTGGCTCGAGCATTAATTTTTAAATGAGTATTAGGAGCTATTTCCTGCTTTCCGCTGTATCTTTTTAATGCTTTCGCCTTTAGGCTCAACCATTAAAAAGGATGCCGCTGCAATCAGGGCTAAAACATAAAACAATGAGTAAAGAATTGAAATCAGTCGACTACGGACTGGAAAAAATATTTGACGGAGCGCAAGACTTTTTGCCGCTTTTAGGAACCGATTATGTAGAATTCTATGTGGGTAATGCCAAGCAGGCTGCTCATTTTTATAAAACCGCTTTTGGTTTTCAATCTGAAGCTTACAGCGGTCTCGAAACCGGAAAAAAAGATCGGGTAAGCTATGTGCTGCGCCAAGACAAAATACGCTTGGTGCTTACTTCTCCTTTAGGAAGTGCGTCACCTATAAATGAGCATATTGTAAAGCACGGCGATGGGGTAAAAGTAGTTGCGCTTTGGGTAGAAGATGCACGCAGCGCCTTTGAAGAAACCACAAAACGTGGCGCAAAACCGTTTATGGAACCCGAAGTAGAAAAAGATGAGCACGGCGAAGTCGTACGTTCCGGGATTTATACCTATGGTGAGACCGTGCATATGTTTGTTGAGCGTAAAAACTATAACGGACAGTTTCTGCCGGGCTTTCGCAAGTGGGAATCAGATTATAATCCGGAGCCTACCGGTTTAAAATACATTGACCATATGGTGGGCAATGTTGGTTGGGGCGAGATGAACACCTGGGTAAAATGGTATGAGGATGTGATGGGATTTGTAAACTTCCTGACCTTTGACGACAAGCAAATCACTACCGAATATTCAGCATTGATGAGTAAGGTGATGAGCAACGGTAACGGAAGAATAAAATTCCCGATCAATGAGCCGGCAGAAGGGATTAAAAAATCACAGATCGAGGAGTATCTCGATTTTTACGAAGGTCCGGGAGTGCAGCATTTGGCTGTTGCTACCGATGATATTGTAAAAACTGTGGCTGCTTTAAAAGCCCGTGGTGTAGAGTTTCTTCCACCACCTCCGCAAGCCTATTATGATGATATTCCGCGTCGTTTGGGGGCACATATGGACACAATGAAAGAAGATCTTAATAAACTTCAAGAACTTTCAATTCTGGTAGACGCAGATGAAGAAGGTTATTTGCTTCAGATTTTCACTAAGCCGCTTCAAGATCGTCCCACACTGTTTTTTGAGATCATTCAACGTATGGGCGCAAAAGGTTTTGGTGCCGGTAACTTTAAAGCACTTTTTGAATCTATTGAACGGGAGCAAGCACAGCGCGGTACGCTTTAACTTTTGGAGAATAAATAGTGTGAGGAGCATCAGGGCAATCCTGTCAGGCATCCCCAAAGCGATCGAGATAAATCCTTAGATGCTGCCAATAAAATTTCAAAATCCCTGTTTGTATTCAAGCAGGGATTTTTAGCTTTTGCTACTTTTGGAACAACTCTTGTAAAAGCATGATATACAACGTCTTTGTTGTGCTTTAAACTAATGTCGCTATGAAAAATAAATACTTGATATTGTTAATGCTTTTAATCGCAGGATCAACTTTTGCGCAGGAGGCTGCGTTTAAAGATGGAGAGTGGTTTCGCTTTCGAATTAGTTATAGCGGCTGGTGGAAAGCCGGTGAAGCTACGCTTTCTGTTGACAATGAAACGCTGAAGGGTAAGCCGGTTTACCATGTAAAAGGCAAGGGAGTGACCACGGGAATGACCAAGCTCTTTTTTGGGGTTGAAGATTATTACGAGACCTATATCGACAAGCAAACCACCTTGCCGTATCGTTTTATCAGGAAGATTGATGAAGGTGGACATACAAAAGATAAGATCATTGATTTTGACCAGCAGGCTCGTGTCGCTACGGTTAATGATAAAAAGCATAATGAAATAAAAACCTTTCAGACAGAACCCAACATTCACGATATGGTTTCTAGCTTCTATCATTTAAGAAATGCGATAGATGCAAGCACCTTAAAAGAAGGAGATGAGACCGTGATCAACATGTTCTTTGATCAGGAAAATTTCAAGTTCAAACTCAAGTTTTTAGGCCGTGAGGTGGTGAAGACCAAATTTGGTAAAGTAAAAGCACTTGTTTTTAGGCCGTATGTGCAAGCAGGACGTGTTTTTAAAGAGAAAGAAAGTCTCACTGTTTGGATTAGCGACGACCAAAATAAAATACCTTTGCAAATCAAAGCAGATTTAGCGGTAGGCTCTTTAAAAGCAGATATTGACGCTTATAAAGGTTTAAAGCATCCATTCTATATTATACAAGATTAATGTCGTTTAAAAGCAATCCTGAAATCAATCTACAATTAGAAGCGCTTAAAGATAAATTTGATGCCATGGGGCAAAACCTGGAGCATCAACTAGAAGGCTTTGCTCACAGTAAACCTATCAATTATTGGGATTATATTCAGGTTGATTCGCTATTGAGTTTGCAAAATCAGCGCACATTACTTCCTGATGAGATGGTGTTTATTATGTATCATCAGATCAATGAGTTGCTGTTTAAGATGATCTTATGGGAGCTAGAACAAGTAGCTTATGAGCAAGACCTCACCACCGCTTTTTTTTCAGAAAAACTAAACCGCATCAGCAGGTATTTTGATATGCTCACCTCTTCGTTCAACATCATGCGCGAAGGGATGAATATGGAGCAGTATCTCAAATTTAGAAGAACCTTGAGTCCGGCAAGTGGTTTTCAAAGCGCGCAATATCGCTATATCGAGTTTGCCTCTACAGAGCTCACCAATCTTATTGATGCTCGCTTTCGCGAAAGCTTTACAGCTACCAAAGCATCAACGATCGATTATGACGAGGTTTTTGAACATCTATACTGGCAAGCTGCCGGCAAAGACTTCAAAACAGGAGAAAAAACCTATACGTTAAAAGCGTTCGAATTAAAATATAAGGAGGACTTCATTCGTTTTCTAAAACAATACAAAACCCTAAATTTGTGGACCAGATTTAAATCCTTACCACTTTCTGATCAAAAGGATGCAACATTGCTTGAAGCGATGCGTCACTACGATTATACGGTAAATATTAAATGGGTTCTGTCGCATTACCGCACGGCTTTGCATTATTTAAATCAAGGTGAAGAACCCTTAGAAGCCACAGGAGGAAGTGATTGGGTGAAGTATATGCACCCCAAATATCAGAAACGCATTTTCTTTCCAGAGCTATGGTCTGAAAAAGAGCGTGCCGAATGGGGGCAAAATGAATAAACAGAAATCATAAATTTTCAACATACCCTAAATTGAAAAAACTAAGTATCGTACTCGTTGCCTTGCTCACATTGATGAGTTGTGCAGATGATGAAACTAAAGAAAAGGAACCGGTTAAAGAGAAGGTAGTAAAGCCAGTGAATAAACGCTTTGGCTATGTGCTTGATGATTATGAGGTGGTTTCAGACACGGTTCAATCTGGAGATAGTTTTGGTCAGATCCTTTTTGAAAATGGTATTGATTACGGGACGATTCAACAAATAACAGATTCAGTTAAAAATACGTTTGATACCCGTAAAATTGTTGTGGGTAAACCTTATACGCTTTTAAAAAGTAAAGATTCTACAAACCAAGCTCAGGTCTTTATTTATGAGCAAAACAAGATCGATTATGTGGTGCTCGATTTTGCTGATGAGGTGGTAAAAGCAGCAGCAAAAAAACGTCCTGTAACGATTAAAGAACGTGTAGCACACGGTGTGATCAACGATAACTTATCTACCACTTTTGATGATTTGGGTGTTAATATTCTGGTAGCCTACGGGATGGCAGATATTTATGCCTGGACCATTGATTTCTTTAGGCTGCAACCCGGAGATAAATTTAAAGTGGTCTATACTGAAAAGTATATTAATGATACGATTCCGGCAGGTTTTGGAGAGATCAAGGCGAGTTGGTTTGAACACAAAGGAAAGCCTATTTATGCCTTTGCTTTTCAAAACGATTCGATAAGCGGTGGGCAGCGCGATTATTACGATCAGGATGCAGATAACCTGCGTCGTGCTTTTTTAAAGAGTCCGTTGAAGTTTGGTCGTATTTCTTCTCGCTATAATTTAAGACGTCGAATTGCCTATTACGGGAACCGAATCCGTCCGCATAAAGGAACCGATTTTGCCGCGCCTGTAGGAACGCCAATTATGGCTACTTCAGACGGTACCATAATCGCATCAGAATATAGAGGTGGTAATGGTAATTATGTCAAGATCAGGCATAACGGAACCTACGATACGCAATACCTGCATATGAGTAAACGAGCGGTAAGTAGAGGTGACTTTGTAAGACAAGGGGATGTGATAGGTTATATCGGGATGACGGGTAATACCAGTGGTCCGCACGTATGCTATCGCTTTTGGAAAAACGGGAAACAAGTAGATCCATTTGCTATAGACCTGCCTACATCGGCACCTTTAGAAGAACAATATCAGCCACAATATTTTGAATACATCGCGCCTATTAAAGCGCAATTAGATGCAATAACCTTCCAAAAATCAACATAAAATGCAAAAAGTAAATCCTACTCAGACTAAAGCCTGGAAAGCACTTCAGGCACATTTTGAAGACATCAAAGATGTCGAGATGAAAAACCTCTTTGAAGATCAATCAAGGGCAGAAGCTTTCACGTTAAAGTGGGAGGATTTTTATGTTGACTATAGTAAAAACAGAATCACAGAAGAGACCAAGTCGTTGTTGCTAGACTTGGCTAAAGAGATGAATCTTGAAGAAGCGAAAGCTGCTTATTTTGGTGGAGCCGAAATAAATGAGACCGAAGGTCGTGCGGTAATGCATACTGCTTTGCGTCAACCGACAGATGCAAGTGTTGAGATAGACGGAGAAGATGTGATTCCTGAGGTCAACGAAGTAAAAGAAAAAATTAAGGGCTTTTGTGATACTGTTATCAGTGGTGCGCATAAAGGCTACACAGGCAAAGCAATTACCGATGTAGTCAACATTGGTATTGGTGGTTCAGATCTTGGGCCTGTTATGGTTGCTGAAGCTTTAGCCTATTACCACAATCACCTTAAGGTGCATTTTATCTCTAATGTAGATGGTGATCACGTTCACGAATCTTTAAAAAACCTAAATCCTGAAACCACACTTTTTGTAATCGTTTCAAAAACGTTCACTACTCAAGAAACGCTTTCTAATGCGACTACTGCAAGAAAATGGTTTTTAAGTAAAGTTGCTGGAGCTGTCGAAGATGGTGAGGCTGTAGCAAAACACTTTGTGGCTGTTTCAACAAATGAAACTGCTGTTAAGGATTTTGGTATCGATCCTAACAACGTGTTCACAATGTGGGACTGGGTTGGTGGTCGTTTCTCATTATGGAGTTCGGTTGGGCTTTCTATTGCATTGGCTGTTGGCTATAACAACTTTGAAAGTATGCTTGCCGGAGCCCACAAGGCAGATGAGCATTTTAAAAACACGCCATTAGATGAGAATATTTCTGTGATGATGGCGCTTGTTACGGTGTGGTACAATAATTTCTTTGGTGCCGAAAGTGAAGCGATTATTCCGTACACGCAATACTTACACCGTTTCCCAGCATATTTGCAACAAGCGATAATGGAGAGTAATGGTAAAAGTGTTGACCGTGACGGAAATCACGTAGATTATCAAACCGGTCAGATCGTTTGGGGTGAACCAGGAACCAATTCGCAGCACGCATTCTTTCAATTGATTCATCAAGGGACTAAAATTATCCCAACGCATTTTATTGGGTATAAAGAATCATTGCACGGAGATGTAGATCACCATAACAAGTTGATGGCCAACTTTTTTGCACAAACTGAAGCATTGATGAATGGGAAAACCGAATCAGAAGCCAAGGCCGAGTTGGAAGCTTCAGGTATGGATGCAGCTGCTATTGAAAAGCTTGTCCCGTTCAAGGTTTTTGACGGAAATAAGCCTACAACAACCATTCTTATTGATAAGCTAACACCAAAAAGTTTAGGTACTTTGATTGCGTTATATGAGCATAAGATCTTCACTGAAGGAATCCTTTGGAATATTTTTAGCTACGATCAATGGGGTGTTGAGTTGGGTAAACAATTAGCAAAAAATGTGCTAAGTGATTTAAATTCAGATAGTATCGCTTCTCATGATGCATCAACAACCGCTTTGATTCAAGCCTTCAAAAAATAAATTCGGCTGCTTATTTAGATTTAGTTTTTTAACTGTTAAAAGTTAAAATAGAATAGTTAAGGGTTAAATTTTGACATTTCATGTCGAGATCTAATCCTTAACATTGCGTTAATATTTAATTAGGTCTTTATTAAGACTTTTGCGCAAAATCTAAATTTAAACAAGCACAATGAAAAAAATTACAAGTTCACTAACACTTGTGTTTCTTTTGCTTACAGCTTTCATGCAAGCTCAAGGAACTATTCGTGGTACTGTAGTAGACGGTGAAAACGGAACGCCGCTACCTGGAGTAAACGTTGTTGTTGAAGGAACAACTAACGGAGTATCAACAGACTTTGATGGAGTTTTTGAGATCCAGGTTGTTGAGAACACAGGTTCACTGCGTGTTTCTTACGTAGGTTTTAAGCCGTCAACACTGGCTTTTGATTTATCTGGTAAAAAAGTTATTGATTTAGGGACCATCAATCTAGAGATGGATTCTGATGCTCTTGACGAGGTAATCGTTAAGGCATACTCTTTAGCTATCGACCGTAAAACTCCTGTTGCGGTTTCTACTATTAAAGCTGAGACTATTCAGAATGAATTAGGAAGTCAGGAATTTCCTGAGATCCTTAAAACTACTCCTGGTGTTTATGTAACCAGAGGTGGTGGTGGTTTTGGAGATGCAGAACTTCGTATACGTGGTTTCAACTCAGAAAACGTTGCGGTAATGATCAACGGTATTCCGGTAAACGATATGGAAAACGGTCGTGTATACTGGAGTAACTGGGCTGGTCTTTCTGATGTAGCGAGCTCTATGCAGGTGCAAAGAGGTCTTGGTGCAGCGATGATTGGTCTTCCTTCTATTGGGGGTACTGTTAACATCGTAACAAAATCTACCGATATCGAAAAAGGTGGAAACGTAATGATGGCTACTGGTAACGATGGTTATACTAAGTACGGTTTTAAACTTTCTACCGGTTTATTAGAAAATGATTGGGCTGCTACTGTAAGTCTTTCAAGAACTACTGGAGAGCAATTTGTAGATGCAACTACCATTGACGCATACTCTTACTTCTTAAACGTTGCTAAGAAAATTGGTGAGAATCACGAATTGTCTTTTACAGCTTTTGGTGCTCCACAGCGTCACGGACAGCGTCAAAATAGATTGTTAATTGATGATTTTAGAAGAAGTGATCGTGGTATTCGTACTAACACAGACTATGGTTATAAAAATGGTCAGTTAGTAAATATTGAAGATAACTTCTATCACAAGCCTCAAATGTCATTAAATCACTATTGGACCATTAATGATATTTCCTCACTTACAACAGCGGTTTACTATTCATTTGGTACCGGTGGTGGTGGTGGTACTGCAGGAACTAACAAATTTGGTAAGTATGATACAGACTATCGTACTCAAGAGTTTGGTCCTGTAAACCTTGATAAGATCATTGCAGAGAATAAAGCTTTAGGTCAGGCAACAAGTGCTGAGACTTTCTTGAGAGCTTCTAGAAACAATCACCAATGGTATGGTGCGCTTTCTACTTACAATACCGAATTAACAGAATATATTGATTTAACTGCTGGTATTGATTTACGTTTTTACCAGGGAGATCACTACACAGAGTTAACAGATCTATTAGGTGGTGCATTCTATGTAGATGATAATGATGTTAATAATCCTAACAAAGTAGTACGTGTTGGAGATAAGTACAACTACAATGACACAGGTTATACTAACTGGCAAGGTTTATTTGCTCAGGCAGAGTATAACAAGGATGCGATTTCTGCAGTAATTTCTATTGCAGGAAACAATACTTCATACAAAAGAGAGGATTACTTCAAGTATACTCCAGACGATCCGTTAAGAGAAACAGATTGGGTAAACTTTACTGCTTTCAGTACTAAAGGTGGTTTAAACTATCGTCTTGATGAAAAGCATAATGTTTTTGCTAACGTAGGTTACTTTGAGCGTGCACCATTTAGTAATGCTGTATTCTTGAATAACACTAACGTAACTAATGAAGATGCAGTTAATCAAAAGATTTTCAGTGCTGAATTAGGATATGGATTCAGAGGAGATAACTTTAGAGCAGACTTGAATGTGTATCGTACACAATGGATGGATAGAACCTATACGATCTCAAGAACTGCAAACAACATTCAGTACACTGCAAACATTTTAGGTATAGACGCATTGCACCAAGGTGTTGAATTAGAATTACAGTACCGTCCTACCGAAACTTTGACGTTAACTGGTATGGCTTCTTTAGGAGACTGGCAATGGGCTAATGATGTGAATAATGTGCAGGTTTTTGATGATCAGCAAAACCCAATTGGAGATCCAATCGATATTTATCTCGATGGTGTAAAAGTGGGTAACTCTGCACAAACTACCTTTGCTGTTGGTGCTGATTATGCGGTGCTTGCTTCTACAACAGTTAGAGCTTCTTTTAACTATGCTGCTGATTATTACGCAGATTATGATGTTACAGGTCGTAGCGTACAAGGACTTCCTCAAACTTGGGAAATGCCAGATTACGGAGTGTTTGATTTAGGTTTAACACACAGATTCAATTTTGGTGGTTTCAATACACAAATCAATGCTAACGTATTTAACGTATTAGGAACTGAGTATATTTCTGATGCTCAAGACGGTGATGGTTCTGTAGCAGAAACAGCATTAGTATATTATGGTCCTGGTAGAACGTACACTATCGGAGCAACAATTAATTTCTAAAAAAATTAAGATGAAAAAATTAAATTATTTATTTACCGCAATCATCTTGGCTGTCTTAGCCATTGGTTGTGATCCTGTAGAGGATATAAATGAGCGCTTAGCGGCTAATGAGCCGGGAATCAGCACAGTGTTAGATTATACATTAACAGATGATGACTACGAAGATCTGGAGCTTAATTTTGGTAACTTCAGTAGTATGGATGATGCCCGTGCATTAATCCCGCAAGTATTAGATAATAACTTTCCTGTATTAGGAGAAGGTTCTTTAGCTAATGTAACTTTTGCTATTTATGATCCTATTCGTGTAGAGAACTACACTGTGGTTGCAGCAGACTATGAAGCTGTTGGTCTTTCCAATGCTTATTTTTCTGGCTTAGGTGAAATTCAAGATTTTCTTGATTATCAATATCCTCAAGCAGAGAATGGTGACTACGTTAGCTTAACCTATCAAGTACTTGCTGATGAAATTCAATATACTATAAACGCAGATGACTTTGATCTTATTGGAGAAGAACTGGCTGCTGCTTACCCTGATCCTGCATCTAGTGCAGCTCAGTACAGCAACTTTGATCGTAGAGAGACTCGTGATGCGTATTGGGACAATGATATGATCTTAGAGGCTATTAATGTTGTTTTAAGTGACAACTTTGATGATGTTACTGGTCAAAAATACAATGTTTCTTATGCAATATATGACGGTAGTTCTGGTACAGAAAGTATGACTGTACAATTTGACGGTAATGCATATGTAGCTGTAGGTGGCGTTTCTTACGAGTTAGATGCTGCAGATTTTGATCTTATTGGGACTGAATTTGCAACAGCTTATCCTGATCCTGCATCTAGTGCAGCGCAATACAGCAACTTTGAAAGAAGAGACGGTCGTGATGCTTACTGGAGCGATGCTATGATTTTAGAAGCAGTTAGTTTTATCATCGATACACAATATCCTGATGCAGAGGAAGGAGATCAGTTCCAAGTTACTTATGCAACATATACAGGAGCTGCTGGTTCAGAAGTGCTTTCGGTAGTTAAAGAAGGAGATGCTTACGTTGTTGATGACACCGCGTCAGTTTCTACTATTGAAGCTACTACAGTTTATGCATTCACTAACGGAAACTGGAATGAGCCATTTGCATTAGATGCTGAAGACTATACAGAAATGGGACAATCATATCCAAACTTTGATGATGAGGACGAAGCAATTTATAAGTTAGAGATTTTCTTAGGTAGAGAATTCCCTTATGCTGAGGAAGGTGACTTTGTTGCTGTAGCTTATGCATTTTATGATGGTTCTACTTCAACTGAGTATGCAAACTTCGTTTTTGAAGATGGTACTTTTGTAAACATTCCAAGTGTTATTGAGACTTCTTTACAATTTGGTAATGACGGTACAACTTGGGTTCCAGATAATACTATTGCATATAGCTTAACAGCTGCCGATTATGCATTTATCGTAGCAGAGCTTGAAGATGAGTATCCGGCTCAAACTGCTAGTATGGCAAACTACGGAAACTTAGATCGTCGTAGTGGTAATGCTGCATATTGGTCTGATGATATGATTCTTGAGGCAATGAACTTATTGCTTGATGAGCTTAACCCTTCTGCAGAAGAAGGTCAGAAGTATGCTGTTACCTTTGACATTTATAACGGTTCTAACACAACCGAAACCTTCTTGTTAATCAAAACAGACGGAGTTTGGGTTTTACAATAACCTATAATAGATAATAAGTTAAACCTCCTACCCAAAGTAGGAGGTTTTCTTTTCTATACCTATATTGAAATACAATAAAATAGAATTATGAAAAAGAATGTTACCCCTAAATTTCCATGGAGATTTTTAAGTCTTTTATCGCTGATTCTTGTTTTAGGATGTAGCGGAGGAGACGACACTACCGTAACTCCTGAGCCAGAACCTGAACCAGAGGTGAACGCGCCTGTTGCTGCTGACGATGCCTATACTATTGGAGAAAATGAAGTATTGACTATTACAGATCTTTTAGAGAACGATACCATTTTTGACTTTGGTCGTGTTTCAGAAATTGATGCTGAGTCTTCAGAAGGTGGAAGCATTCTAGACAATAGAGATGGCACATTTACCTATACACCGCCATCAAATTTTACAGGAGAAGATACTTTCAGTTATACGCTATGTGATTCTGAAACACCTGTGAATTGTTCTTCTGCAACTGTGACAATCACTGTTACTGGAGCAGATCCCGTTGCTGTTGACGATAGCTATGAGGTGACCGAAAATACTACCTTTAGAATCAATAATTATCTCGAAAATGATGAATTGCTTGACAATGCAGAAGTAACTGAGCTTGACTTAACAAATACCCTTGGGACTGCTGTGATTAATGAGAATGGTTCGATCTCGTATACTGCCCCTAATGCATATGCAGGAGAAGATACGTTTACGTATACTATTTGCGATGATGATGAAACCCCGGTTTGTTCAACCGCTACTATTACCATCACTGTTATAGACGAAGGAACGCCGGTAGCTGTAGACGATGAATTTGTGTTTAGACAAGAAAATCAAACATTAACCTTAGAAGGTTTTACTGAAAATGACGATTTGATTGATGACGCCGTAGTAACCGAAATCAGTTATTCGGGATCTGGCGCTGCAACGCTTAATGAAGATGGTACGATCACCTATACTTCAACTACAGATTTTATAGGGGAGGATACCATTACCTACACGTTGTGCGATGATGATGACACACCGTCTTGTGTAACTGCAACAATAACTATTAAGCTTGTAGATGGTCTTGATGTTAATATTCCTGCGGCGCTAGAATATTATTATGGAGATTTGGCGCTTACTACAGATGAAGACTTGAATTTCACTGTGCTGCGTACGCTTACGCAGGATATGCATACCACAATTCTTACGTATTTTGAGCGTCATGAATATTTGTATGATGCAGATGAAGATTTAGATAATCCTGCAAATGTGATCTTGATGTACTCGGGCGAAAGCAGAGATCGTAGAGAATATACTTCGGGAAGTAATCCTCATACCCCGCAAACCTTCAATACCGAACATATTTTTCCGCAGTCGCGTTTAGATAGTGAAGATGCAGTGACCGATTTACATCATTTACGATCGGCAGACGATGCTATAAATTCGCTTCGTTTGAATTATCCATATACAGATGGTAGTGGTCAATACGAGCTTGTAAACGGAAATTCTTGGTTCCCGGGAGATGAGTGGAAGGGAGATGTAGCGCGTATGGTGTTGTATCTTAATGTACGTTATGGAGAAGATTATACTAAAGTGGGTACGTTAGATCTATTCCTGAAATGGAATCGTGAAGATCCGGTTTCTGACTTTGAGCGTCAGCGAAACGAAGTGATTGAAGGAGCTCAGGGCGTTCGTAATCCATTTATAGATAACCCGTATCTTGCGACCTTGATCTGGGGAGGAAATCCTGCCGAAAACACTTGGGAGTAGGTGAATATTATCTTATAATTTTAAAACCCTTTTCAGCTTTGAAAAGGGTTTTTGCTTTTAACGCTTAAGATTTGAATGGCTTTTAATGCAAAAAGTTATCTTTGAGATTCAAAAATCAGACTATGTATAATACCATTCAATTTGTACACTCGTATTGGGCTTATTTAGTGCTCGCAGTACTTACCATAACTACCATCAACTCTTTAGTTTCTTACTTCGGAAATAAAGAGTTTAGCGCACGTGATTTTCGATTAGCCTTATTTACGTTGATCGTAACACATATTCAACTGCTTATTGGTATCGTGCTTTATTTTGTGTCTCCTTTAGGAGCAAAAGCGATAGCTTCTCAAGGAATGAGCGCAGCGATGAGCGATCCTAATTTACGTTTGTATGTTGTAGAGCATCCGCTGGCAATGATCATCACGATTGTTTTTGTAACGGTAGGTTACAGCAAGCATAAAAAGAAATTGACCTCAAAGCCTAAGTTTAAACTCTTAGCTATATTCTATACGCTAGGACTTCTTGTAATGCTTACCAGAATTCCTTGGTCAAACTGGTTTTAAATTAGATTCAAGACCTAAGTATTTAGATAAAAAAATCCCTTGATTAGTCGGCAAATCAAGGGATTTTTAATTTTGTCTAACGTCTACCTAGCGATTCATCCAGTCTTCGATCTCTTCAACTTCTAAAGGAATGTTATGCATTAAGTTGAAAGGTACACCATTTTCCTGAATAACCACATCGTCTTCCAGGCGAATTCCAAATCCTTCTTCAGGGATATAAATACCCGGTTCTACCGTAAATACGTTATTCGCTTGCATAGGTTCGTGAAGCAGTCCATAATCGTGTGTGTCTAGACCGATATGGTGTGACGTGCCGTGCATAAAATATTTTTTATAAGCCGGCCAGTCTTTGTTCTCATTTTGAACATCAGCTTTATCTAGTAAGCCAAGCCCTAACAATTCTAAAGTCATTAATTTTCCTACCTCTTCGTGATAAGGTCCCCAAAGTGTTCCCGGAGTGAGCATTTTTGTAGCTTCCTTTTTAACGCGTAAAACCGCATTGTAGACTTCCTTTTGACGATCGGTAAATCTTCCTGAAACAGGAATAGTACGGGTCATATCACTGCTGTAATTCGCATATTCAGCACCAATATCGAGCAGGATTAAGTCTCCCGCTTTGCATTTGGCATTATTCACCACATAATGCAACACATTTGCGTTATTTCCTGAAGCTACAATTGGAGTGTATGCAAAACCTTTGGAGCGATTTCGCAAGAATTCGTGCATAAATTCGGCCTCGATCTCATACTCCATAACCCCAGGTTTGGTGAACTGCAACACACGTTTAAAACCTTTTTCGGTAATGTTGCAGGCTTGCTGCATAATGTCGAGCTCGATCGGATCTTTTACCGAGCGTAAACGCTGTAAAATTGGGTTGCTCTTTGCTACACTATGCGCAGGGTATTGTTCTTTTATTTTTTTATTGAAACGAGCTTCTCGTGTTTCGGTCTCAACATTAGCGCGATAGTGCTCGTTGGTGTTGATGTAAATAGTTTCAGCTTGGGTCATAAGTTCGTAAAAAACTTTATCCCATTCCTGAAGCCAGTACACCGTTTCTACGCCGCTTACTTCTAGTGCTTTTTCTTTAGTCAATTTTTCGCCTTCCCAGACTGCAATATGCTCATTCGTTTCTTTTAGGAATAAAATTTCGCGGTGCTTTGCTTTTGGGCAATCCGGAAAAAGAACTAGTATGCTCTCCTCTTGATCAACGCCGCTCAGGTAGAATAAATCTCTATTTTGCTGAAAAGGCATTGTGCTGTCTGCGCCTATCGGATAAATGTCGTTGCTGTTAAAAACGGCAAGGCTGTTTGGCTTCATGGCATCCATAAAACCTTTACGGTTTTTAATAAACAGTTGGCGATCTATAAGGTCGTATTTCATATCTAAATTGAGTTTTTTCAAAGGTAAAAGAAATTAAACCGATGCTGAAATAAACTGAAGCACATCCCCTCCAAACCTCCCCTTCTAAGGGGAGGCAAGACAAAGTTTTGTGTACAGACTACTTTGTTTTTGAAGGTTTTGTTAATTTTAGAAATGGCTAATAAGATCATTCCATATCGAAAAGACCTGAAACCTTTAGCAAGGCTTCTAAGAAAAAATCAAACAGAGGCAGAAAAGCATTTATGGGGTGCGTTGCGTCGAAAGGCATTAGGTGTTGAATTCCATCGGCAAGTTCCTATTCTTGATTACATAGTAGATTTTTATTGTCACGATATAGGGTTAGCTATTGAAGTTGATGGAAGCATACACAACACTCAGTTTCTGGAAGATTCCAAAAGAGCTGAGGAAATAGAGTATTATGGGGTTGTATTCTTGCGATTTACAAATGAGGAAGTTCTCAGTAACGTAAAAAATGTTGCTGATACAATAAGGAATGAAATAGAGCAATTACGTTGATAATGTTAAGCTGTATTTCCCTCCCTTTGAAGGGAGGGTCAGGGAGGGATGTTTTCATTTAATTTACTTAGCAATTCTTTAACTAAATGGTTATTTTTAGAAGCATAAAACCTTTCTCTATGCAAACACGATTATTTTTCTCCATTTTTCTTTTCAGTATTTGTTTGTCTTACGCGCAGCAGCCTGCAACAGGAGCGCAACAGGTAGAAGCCTCTCTTGAGACCAAAGACCAAATGCTGGCAAATTCCATTGTAAAAAATGTTCCGTTTACTAACGTTGGCCCAACAATTATGAGTGGTCGCGTGGTTGATATTGAAGTGAATCCAGAAAACAGCACCGAGTTTTATGTAGCGTACGCTACGGGCGGTGTGTGGCACACCTCTAATAACGGAAATACATTCGACGCTGTTTTTGATACTGCTCCTACACAAAATGTGGGTGACATTGCGGTAAACTGGTCGGCAAATATTATCTGGGTAGGAACAGGAGAAACCATTTCGTCTCGCTCTTCTTATGCCGGTATCGGAATTTTAAAAAGTATCGACGGCGGAAAAACCTGGGAACAAAAAGGGCTTTTAGATTCGCATCATATCAGTGATATCGTTCTTGATGCGAGCAATCCTGATGTTGCAGTAGTAGGTGCTTTAGGGCATTTGTATTCTGATAACGCAGAACGCGGAATTTTCAAAACCACAGATGGTGGTGATACTTGGGAGAAAACCCTTTTCATAAATGAGAAAACAGGAATTATAAGTCTGGCTGAAGCCCCAGATAATCCTTCAGTGATGTATGCGACTGCTTGGGAGCGTGAACGAATGGCCTGGGATTTTGTAGGTTCAGGAGAGAATTCAGGAATTTATAAATCTACCGATGCCGGAACTACTTGGGAGTTGGTGACCACAGGTAATGGTTTTCCGCAAGGAAAAGGCGTTGGTCGTATTGGTGTTGCTGTGGTTGATGCAAATACTGTTTATGCCGTTCACGATAATCAAGATATACGAGAAGAATCTAAAGAGGAAGGGCAAGAGCAGGATGATAAAGCATTAAAGCCTGAACAATTTAAATCTATGTCTAAGTCAGATTTCTTGGCTTTAGAAAATGAAAGCCTCGCTGATTATTTGCGTTCTAATCGCTTTCCAAGACAATATGATGTTGCTAAAGTAAAGGCTATGGTTAAAAGCGACGAACTAAAACCATCTGATTTGCATTTGTATACGTATGATAAGAATGCTGCAGATACTGAAGGTGAAGTCATTGGAGCCGAAATTTATTTAACCGAAGATGGTGGAAAAACCTGGAAGCGTACGCACGATGGTTATATCGATGATTTCTTCTTTTCATACGGATATGTTTTCGCAGAGATGGATGTAAATCCTCAGGATCGAGATGAGATTTATCTCGTGGGTGTTCCTTTGATCAAATCTACAGATGGTGGAAAAACCTTTACCTATATCGATGAGCCTAATGTGCACGTTGATCATCACGTGATCTGGGTAGATCCTGATATGCCTAATCATTTGATTAATGGAAATGATGGTGGACTGAACATGTCTTACGATGCCGGGAAAAGCTGGAATAAACTTAACTCGATAGCTTTAGGACAATTCTATGCGATAAACGTTGATTATGAAAAACCGTACAATGTTTACGGAGGTTTACAAGATAATGGGACTTGGAAAGGTCCGCACACGTATTCTTATTCTAAAGACTATGAGGCCGAAGGACAATACCCGTACAAATCTATTGGAGGTGGTGATGGGATGCAGGTGCAAATAGACCGCCGCAATAGTAATATTGTTTACGCAGGTTCGCAGTTTGGGTATTATAATCGTATGAATTTAGAGACCGGCGAGCGTAAGTATATCAAGCCAAGTCACGGTTTAGGAGAAGCGCCTTATCGTTTCAACTGGGAGACTCCTATTTTACTTTCTCCGCACAATCAGGATATTCTGTATATGGGAGGAAATAAATTGATGCGCTCTATGAATCAGGGTGATGATTGGACGCCTATTTCGCCAGATTTAACAGCAGGCGGTAAAAAAGGAAATGTACCTTTTGGAACGCTGACCAATGTTACTGAGTCGCCTTTTCAGTTTGGACTCCTTTATACCGGAAGTGATGATGGGGTAATTCAAGTTACTCAAGATGCCGGCGGTAGTTGGGCAATTATTTCAGAAGAGTTACCTCAGGATTTATGGGTGAGTAAAGTACTTGCTTCTTCTCATAAAAAGGGCCGTGTTTATGCCACGCTCAACGGGTATCGTTACGATGATTTCAAGCCTTACGTGTATGTAAGTGATGATTTTGGAGCTTCGTGGAAAGATATCAGCAGCAATCTTCCATTATCTCCTGTGAATGTGATTATCGAAGATCCGGTAAAAGAAAATATTCTGTATTTAGGTACAGATGATGCGAGTTATATCAGCTTTGATCAGGGATCAAGTTGGGAGCTTTTAGATGGAAGTATGCCCAATGTTGCGGTTCATGATATGGTGGTTCAAACCGAAGCAAATGATCTTGTAATAGGAACTCACGGAAGATCGATCTATATCACAAACCTTGATGAGATTCAGAAATTTGATGCTGGTAAAGCTTCAGATTTACAGCTTTTTGAGTTGGATGCTGTTGACTATTCAACCAACTGGGGACGTTCTTGGAGTGCTTGGCGCGCAGCAAATGCACCAGAAATTAAAATTGCCTTCTACGCTCCGCAAAGCGGAAAAGCAACACTTGAAATATTGAGCGCTGCAGAAAAAACGGTGAAGTCTTGGGAAGTAGCTGTTGAGAAAGGCTTTAACTACATTCCTTATGATTTAACTATTTCTGAAGCCGGAAAGAAACAGCTTGAGAAAGAAACTAAAGATCTTAAGATCGCTAAAGCGCAAAGCGATGTATACTACATCCCTCCGGGAAGTTATCAAGTTCAGGTTAAGGTTGCAGGAAAAACAGCTTCTACAAAGCTTAAAGTAGATGAAGGAAGCCGTCGTCGTGACTGGGCAGAGGCTGCAGCCAATGCTCCTGAAGAAGATTAAGGTTCATGGAGTTAAATTTGAGTATTCCGGCGTTATTGTTTCCGGCGATTTCCTTGACGATGCTAGCGTATAACGCAAGGTATTTAGCCATTGCAGCTTTGATTAGAGAATTACATAAGCGTTATCAAAACCAATCTTCAAGTCCTGTAAAACGGCAAATAAAGCAACTGCGCAGGCGACTTGGAATTATAAAAGCGATGCAAGCCATGGCTATCATCAGTTTTTTGCTGGCTGTGATCACGATGTTCTTTATTTACATCGAGAAAATGGTCTGGGCAAATATTGCTTTTGGGGTTAGTCTTGTGGCCTTAATGATCTCGCTGTCACTTTCTTTTCTTGAAGTGCAATTGAGCACCCAAGCTTTAGAGATTCAGTTGAATGATATGGATGATTTATAAGGAAGATTTCTCGAGGTGCAAACGATTGGCACGAGATCAAAAATATCGCCTTTTAGGTTGAAATTAACTCAAAATCATTCGTTGGTGTTCAAAAAAGTGTTTAAAGAAAACCCTAGGTTTCAAAGGTTTTCGGTCGAATTGTTGAACATTTTTGTGCGCTATTTAAAACGATTCCAAAAGCTGTAGGAATGTTTGTGAAACAATCTGCTGGACTGTATTTTTGTAGTACTAAATTAAAAACGTAATTAAATGGGAATCATTTCCTCTTCTATCGCCAGAAAAGTTGCTATGGCACTTTCTGGTTTGTTCCTTGTATTGTTTTTAGGTCAGCATTTTACAATTAACCTCACGTCGACCTTCAGTCCTGAAACATTTAATGAGTTTTCTCATTTTATGGGAACCAATTTTTTGGTACAGGCAATTCTTCAACCTGTATTGATTTTTGGGGTTGTTTTTCACTTTGTAATGGGTTTCATTCTAGAAGCGCGCAACCGTTCTGCTAGAAAAGTAAGCTATGTGAGTTATAAAGGAAATGCCAATTCTAGCTGGGTAAGTCGTAATATGATTTATACCGGTATCGTGGTTTTGGCCTTTTTAGGTCTTCACTTTTACGATTTCTGGTTTCCTGAAATCGCTTATAAGTATATCGAAGCAAACCCAAGTGACGCTACCCGTTATTATGGTGAGTTGGTAGAAAAATTCCATAGCCCTGTAAGAACCGGATTGTACGTGCTTTCATTTGTATTCTTGGCGTTGCACTTGTATCACGGTTTTGCGTCTTCTTTTCAATCGGTAGGCTTTAACAATAAATACGCGAGAGGACTTAAGAAATTTGCTAAGGTTTATGCAATTGCAATTCCGGCCGGATTTATTTTCATCGCGTTGTTTCATCATTTTAATCACTAGACGATGTCAGAATTAAAATCAAATATTCCAGAAGGTCCTCTTAAAGATAAGTGGACAAAACATAAAAACGATATAAACCTAGTTAACCCTGCTAACAAACGTAACATTGATGTTATCGTGGTAGGAACAGGTCTTGCCGGTGGTAGTGCTGCCGCAACACTTGCAGAGCTAGGGTATAATGTAAAGACATTTTGTTATCAGGATTCTCCACGTCGTGCGCACTCTATTGCAGCGCAAGGAGGGATCAATGCAGCAAAAAACTATCAAGGTGACGGGGATTCTAACTATCGTCTTTTTTATGATACTGTAAAAGGAGGAGATTATCGTTCGCGTGAAGCTAACGTATACCGCCTTGCTGAAGTATCTGCAAATATTATCGACCAGTGCGTAGCGCAAGGGGTTCCTTTTGCTCGTGAATATGGTGGGTTGTTAGACAACCGTTCTTTTGGTGGAGTTTTAGTTTCCAGAACCTTTTATGCTAAAGGACAAACTGGGCAGCAGTTGCTTTTAGGAGCATACTCTGCGATGAACCGCCAGATCAACCGGGGTAAAATAGAGGCTTTTAACCGCCACGAGATGTTAGATCTAGTTCTTGTAGACGGTAAAGCACGTGGAATTATAGCAAGAGACTTAGTGACCGGTGAGATCGAAAGACACTCGGCACACGCAGTAGTATTGGCGAGTGGAGGTTACGGAAACGTATTCTTTTTGTCTACTAACGCGATGGGAAGTAATGTGATGGCCGCTTGGCGTGCACACCGTCGCGGTGCTTATTTTGCAAATCCTTGCTACACGCAAATTCACCCAACGTGTATTCCTGTTTCTGGAGATCATCAATCTAAACTGACCTTGATGTCAGAGTCTTTGCGTAATGATGGTCGTATTTGGGTGCCAAAGAAAAAAGAGGATGCAGAAGCGATACGTGCAGGTAAATTAAAACCAACCGATCTTAAAGAAGAGGATAGAGATTACTATCTAGAACGTCGTTATCCTGCCTTTGGTAACTTGGTGCCACGTGATGTAGCTTCTAGAGCAGCAAAAGAACGTTGTGATGCCGGTTTTGGAGTAAATAAAACAGGAGAGGCCGTTTATCTTGACTTTAAGAGCGCGATTATGCGTTATGGTAAAGAGGAAGCCTTGATTCACGGAAATCACAATCCTTCAGATAAAGAGATTTACGACTACGGTAAAAAGGTAGTTGAGAATAAATACGGAAACTTATTTCAGATGTACGAGAAGATCGTTGATGAAGATCCGTATACCACACCAATGATGATTTATCCTGCGGTACATTATACTATGGGAGGTCTTTGGGTGGATTACAACTTACAAACCACAATCCCGGGTTGTTATGCGGCCGGTGAGGCAAACTTCTCAGATCACGGGGCAAACCGTTTAGGGGCTTCGGCATTGATGCAAGGTCTTGCGGATGGATATTTTGTACTTCCATATACGATTGGGGATTATCTTTCAAAAGATATCCGTACCGGAAAAATACCTACAGATTCGCCGGAATTTGATCAGGCAGAGAAAGACGTTCGCGACCGTATGACCAAATTGATGAATGGTAGCGGTAAGCATTCTGTAGATTATTACCACAAGAAATTAGGTAAGATTATGTGGAATAAATGTGGAATGGCACGTAACGCAAAAGAACTTCAGGAAGCTATGGATGAGATTGCTGAATTGCGTGCAGATTTCTGGGAAAATGTAAAAGTACCGGGAAGTTTAGACTCTAAAAATGCTGAATTAGAAAAGGCCGGAAGAGTGGCAGATTTCTTAGAATTGGGAGAGCTTTTTGCAAAAGATGCCTTAACAAGAAATGAATCTTGTGGTGGTCACTTTAGAGAAGAGTATCAGACTCCTGAAGGAGAAGCATTGAGAGACGATGAGAATTTTAGTTTTGTTTCTGCTTGGGAATACAATGACAATCCAAGAGAAGCAAAATTGCATAAAGAACAATTAACCTTTGAAAACATCGAGGTTAAAACACGTTCTTATAAATAACATTTAACAACTAAAGTTTATGAAACTTACGTTAAAAATATGGCGTCAGGAAAACGCTAAAGCTAAGGGAGCAATGAAAACCTACCAGATCGATGGTATTGAAGGTGACATGTCTTTTTTAGAAATGCTAGACGTTTTAAATGAAGACTTAATTAATAAAGGAGAGGTGCCTGTAGAATTTGATCACGATTGTCGTGAGGGAATTTGCGGTAGCTGCTCATTACAAATTAACGGGGAACCACACGGGCCAGATCGTTTAGTAACGACCTGCCAGTTGCATATGCGTAAATTTAACGATGGTGATACCATTACCATAGAACCGTTTAGAGCAACAGCTTTTCCTGTGATTACTGATTTAATTGTAGATCGTACTGCTTTTGATCGTATTCAGCAAGCAGGAGGGTATATCTCTGTGAATACCTCAGGAAACACGATTGATGCAAACAGTATTCCTGTAAACAAGCATGATGCAGACGATGCTTTTAGTGCCGCTACGTGTATTGGTTGTGGAGCTTGCGTTGCTGCTTGTAAAAACGCAAGCGCGATGCTTTTCACTTCCGCTAAAGTTTCTCAGTATGCGTTATTGCCGCAAGGTCAGGTTGAAGCTGTAGAGCGTGTAGAGAATATGGTACGTCAAATGGATCTAGAAGGTTTTGGTAACTGTACCAATACCGGAGCTTGCGAGATAGAATGCCCAAAAGGAATTTCTCTGGAAAATATCGCGCGTATGAACCGTGAGTATCTAAGTGCTACTACAAAAGGATAAAAGTGTATTGGCACCGTCAAAGGATTTAATACTGCGAGGGGTGCCTCGAAATTGAAAATTCGTTCGCAAGCAGTCTCGTGGTCTTGCCCAGAGCTAGTTTACTTTTAAACATAAAAAAGAGCTTGTGAATTCACAGGCTCTTTTTTTATGCGCAATATTCGAGCTATCCAAATAACCATTCTACCACATCGTTCATTTTAGCAACGCGTACGATGGTGATGCCGTAATTATTCTTCGGCACTTTACAGTATTTAGAGATCATTATGGTACCGAAGCCTAACTTTTCTGCTTCAAGAATGCGTTGTTCTACACGTGTTACCGGTCGTATTTCTCCCGCGAGACCTACTTCGGCGGCAAAACAAATGTCTTTGGCTACCGAAATATCTTCGTTACTCGATAAAATAGCGGCAACCACGGCGAGATCTATAGCAGTATCATCTACTGAAATTCCACCGGTGATGTTTAAAAAAACATCTTTTGCACCTAGTCTAAAGCCTGCACGCTTCTCTAAAACGGCAAGAATCATATTCAGGCGTTTGGCATTGTAGCCGGTAGCGCTGCGTTGTGGTGTTCCGTATACTGCTGTGCTCACAAGCGCTTGAATTTCTATCATAAGCGGGCGCATACCTTCAAGTGTCGCAGCGATCGCAGTTCCGCTTAAGTCTTCATCATTTTTAGAAATCAATATTTCTGAAGGGTTAGAAACCTCTCGTAATCCACTGCCTTGCATTTCGTAAATCCCGAGTTCGCTGGTAGAACCAAAACGATTCTTATGTGCGCGAAGAATTCGATACACATGGTTTCGGTCTCCTTCAAACTGAAGCACGGTATCTACCATATGTTCCAGAATTTTGGGACCGGCGATATTTCCATCTTTGGTGATGTGGCCGATTAAAATTACCGGTGTTGCGGTCTCTTTAGCAAATTTGATGAGTTCTGTAGTCGTTTCTCGTATTTGTGATATACTTCCCGCACCGCTTTCAATATAATCGCTGTGCAGCGTTTGAATGGAATCGATGATCACGATATCCGGATTCACCTCTTCAACTTGCTTAAAAATGTTTTGCGTTTTGGTTTCGGTTAAAATCAAACAATTTTCTGCCGTGGGATTGATGCGTTCTGCACGCATTTTAATCTGCTGTGCGCTTTCTTCTCCCGAGACGTAAAGCGTGGTGTAGGGCAGGGTTAATGCAATTTGAAGCATCAGCGTACTTTTACCTATTCCTGGTTCTCCACCTAATAAAGTAAGTGAGCCCGGAACAAGGCCACCTCCTAAAACGCGGTTGAGTTCATTATTTTCAGTATTTAAACGTGCATCTTTTGTGGTGTCAATTTCCTTGATGCGTTGTGGTTTTGCAACACGTTTTGTGGTTTGTGTTTCGGTTTTCCAGCCGGTTTTTTCAGCTTTTTGTACCACTTCTTCTGCGATGGTATTCCATTCTTTACACGAGGTGCATTGCCCTTGCCATTTGGCAAATTGAGCGCCACAGTTTTGACAGAAAAAGGTTGTTTTAACTTTTGCCATTAATATCCAAAATCATCTTTAATTTGTTGCGCACGGGCAACAAGTATATCTTTATTAATATCGCCGATTTCTTTTAAAACGAGTGCGCCTTCATACGTGCGCATCGCTTTTTTAGGCTCTCCGTTTCCTTCGTAAGAGCGTCCTAAATAGTAAGGGCCTAAAATTGTTTCGGGATATTCTTTGCTGGCTAATTTGCCTAAATTTTCAAAACCATCCCAATCTGATTTTCGCTCGAGCGCCGCGGCAATTGCAATAAAATCATTAATTCTGATTTTATCGTCTAAGCCGAAAAGATTCTGCATCGTATCATATTTTTCGATTAGATAGTCGTAAGGCGCGTCTACTTTGAGAATTTTTTCGGTGAATTCTTTTTTACTGATGGGCCTGTATACTGCAAAAACTTTCTCTAAAGCGCTGGGAATGGCACGTCCTGCAAGGGAATAATGTGTAGCATCTTGAAAATCATCAAAATAATAATAAAAATTTTCATTTTCAATTCCATTTAAAGCTTGATGCAAAGCGAGTGTTTCTTCTCTTAGTGAAGGAATATCTTCGGTGCTTGTAGCTTGGTAATAAAAGATCTGCTGTTCAGTCTGAGTTAGAATAGTAGTGAGACGATCACTCATTTGCGGAGCTAAATCAGGACTCAGCGATATGTAGGCTTGAAACAGAGGTGGATTTTTCATCAAATAATAATTTGCAAAACCCGCGGTTGCGTCGTGGCCTACAACTACATTAAAAGGAGCGAGACGGTATTGTTTGTTGAGCCACGGAAGAAGTTCCATTCCTAAAAACTCAAAGAAATCGGCTCCTTGGTCTGTGGGGAAATAATTTGAATCATCATAAACCGTGTCATCCATTCGGTTGGGTTGCATCACACCCACAATGATGGCTTGTGGCATATCTTCCCAATAGCTGTAATAGTCGGCATTTCCGGCTACGGGCTCAAAAAGATAATCGCCATCAAGCACAAGAATTACGGGGTAATTCTTGTCTTCGTTAGCTTCGTAATTACGGGGTAGCTGAATTTTGACATTTCGGGGTTCGTCAAATTTTGAAGAAGGAACCGACTCATAGATAACTTGAGCCTGAATGCTGCTGTAAAAAAGCAGCATAAGGAATAGTGTTTTTTTCATAGAAAGGTAGATTAAGGTAGTGTGAATTTAAGGATTATTCACAAGCTAATCACAAGGCTTTTCCTAAAGTGATGTTCCTATTTTTTACGATTGAGAATAGGTAGGAATAAAAAAGAAAGCGCTCCAAGTACCAAAACAAGTAGGGTTTGCGATCCCCAAACGATCCAGCCAAAGGCCTCGCCTCCTTCTTTGCTGTAACCAAAAAAGACAAACAGCGCTCCAATGCTAATTGGGTAAACGCCAATACCTCCATTGGTGACCGAGATGGCAAAGGAACCGATCACAAAAGCAGCGAGAATCACTGCAGTGGAAGCGTAAGAAATTTCTGGAATAGTAAATTTAATAACCCAGAACATCAGGACATACATAACCCAAATAAAAAGCGTGTGACCAATAAAGGCCCATTTATTACGCATATTTAGAATGCTCTGCATTCCTTCGATAAGGCCGTTCATGAAGTTTTTAAGCTTCACTAAAATGCCTGTTTGCGCCCGTTGAATAATTTTGAAGCCGATGACGATTCCGCCTACGGCGAAAATAAGAAAGGCAACAGTGTAAAGCGGATTTATGTTTTGCTCTTTAAGGTAGGTCAGAAGCATATCGGTTTGTAAAGTGATGGCAAAACCTACCACCAGGAGCAGCATTATAAAATCTGCAATACGCTCTGAAATTATAGTGCCAAAAGCTTTCTCAAAAGGTACCTCTTCATAAGTGGTTAGTAGAGCTCCGCGCAGGAATTCGCCGCTTCGCGGAATTCCCAAATTGGCAAGATATGCAGCCATAACCGCCATAAACCTATTGCTTAGTTTTGGGTGATACCCCATAGGTTGTAAAAGATACTGCCAGCGGTAAGCTCTTGACAAATGACTCAATGTGCCAAAAACCAAAGAAGCAGCGATATAGACGGGGTTGGCGCCTTTAATGTTTTTCCAAAGGGTGGCGCGTTCTTTAGGAGTGGCAGCACTTAGCGAATAGTAAATCACCAAAATACCAATACCTAACGGGATCGCAACCTTTAAAAATTTTATGAAGGATTTTTTGCTCAATTTAGTTGAGCAAATTAGTTTCTTCGTTTGGGAAAACCAGAGAAGGCTTAAATGCTTTAGCTTCTTCCAGCTCCATAAAAGCATAGGTGATTAGAATAAGAATGTCGCCTTTAGCTACTTTACGAGCCGCAGCACCATTTAGGGTGACTTCGCCGCTCTTGCGAGGTCCCGGTATCGCATAGGTTTCTAGGCGTTCACCGTTGGTAACATTTACGATTTGTACACGTTCGCCTTCGATCACTCCAGCGGCATCCATAAGATCTTCGTCTATGGTAATGCTACCAATATAATGCAATTCGGCGCCGGTAACTTTTACTCGGTGTATTTTAGATTTTACAACGTTAACTAACATGGTGTAAAAATAGGTTTTTTAATTTAGGGCAATATTGTCGATGAGTCGCACATCACCAGCAAAAACGGCTATAAATGCCCGGTATTTTTCATCCGGTTTTTTTTGGGTTGTGTGCGCAAGAGTTGCTGCGTGAGCGATCTCAAAATATTCGAGTTCGAGTTGCTCTTTACTTGCAAATTCCTGTTCAACAAAATGTACAACATCTTCAACGCTTTGGTCGTTAAAATGTTCTTTAGCTTGCATTAAGGTTTTGTAAATAAAGGGAGAGGCTTCACGCTGTTTTTCAGTAAGTCTGGTGTTTCTTGAGCTTTCGGCAAGACCGTCTTCATGTCGGCTAATGGGGCAGCCAATGATTTTTACAGATAGCTTTTCGATCTCAACCAACTTGTTAATGATTTGAAGCTGTTGATAGTCTTTTTCTCCAAAGAACGCCATGTCTGGGTTTACGATTTCAAAAAGATATTTCAATACGGTTGCGACTCCTTCAAAATGACCCGGTCTAAATGCGCCTTCCATCACTTGATTGAGTCCTTCAAAATCAAAATCTAACGCTTTGACGTTGTTACCATAAATCGTTGTCGTGCTTGGTGCAAAAACGAGCAATTCTGGGTTAATGCTTTCTAAAAACTCCAGATCTTTCTGCAAATCTCTAGGATAGGTCTCCAGATCTTGTGGATTGTTAAATTGGGTTGGGTTTACAAAGATGCTCACCACTACCACATCACAATTTTTGAGCGCGAAGTTAAATAGACTGGCATGGCCTCTGTGCAAAGCGCCCATAGTAGGTACAAAACCTATTTTTAAGCCATTTTCTTTGTGTTTTGCAACAGCGCTAGAAATTTCTGGTCTATTGGTGTATACGTGCATCCCGATTAATTTAACAGGCGGCAAAATTACTATATTACTGGCAATCTGCATAAAATTTAGTAATTTTGCGTGTTTTTTAGCCTTAACAGAAACTTAGAAGCACATTTATGAAAAATAAGAGGATATTGTACGTATCATCTGAAGTTATACCGTATTTGCCAGAGACAGAGATCGCATCTATGTCGTTTGAGGTTCCTCAAATGGTAAATAGTAAAGGAGGTCAAATTCGCATTTTTATGCCTAGATATGGTAATATTAATGAGAGAAGACACCAGCTTCACGAAGTGATACGGCTTTCCGGAATGAATTTGGTCATAAATGACTTTGATATGCCGCTTATTATTAAAGTAGCCTCTATACCTAAAGAGCGTATACAGGTTTATTTTATTGATAACGAGGAGTATTTTAAGAGAAAAGCTACGTTTACTGATGAGGATGGAAACTTATTTGCAGACAATGATGAGCGTGCGATATTTTTTGCAAAGGGTGTGGTTGAGACCGTAAAAAAACTCAATTGGGCTCCAGATATCATACATGTTCACGGTTGGTTAGCTTCATTACTTCCTTTATATCTAAAGCAGTTTTATGCGAGCGAGCCGCTTTTTAAGCAAAGCAAAATTGTGACTTCTGTTTATAATACAGGATTTGAAGACACGTTAAATGAGCAATTAATTGATAAAATAGCTTTTGACGGAATAGAAAAAGATTCAATTGCTGAGCTTGAAAAGCCTTCTTATGAGAATTTGATGAAAGTGGCGATCAAAAATTCTGATGCTGCGATCATTGGTTCTACAGACCTAAATGAAGAGCTTGCTCAATACCTGAATACTACTAAAATCCCTGTGCTTCCTTACAAAAAACGCGAGGAGTTTGCGCAGGCGTATGAAGAGTTCTATACCACCAAAGTGCTGGATTAAAAAAACAAAAAAACGAATGAAATTGAATACGGTGTTGACAAGAACATTAGGATTACTAATGCTTCTTTTTGTTTTCTTTTCTTGTGAGGATGATTTTCTTGAAGTAGGTAGTGGTATTGTAGATGATAGTAATTTTACATCTGGTAACGAGAATTATCCTGTTGTAGCTTATAGTGAGCGTTTTTTTGACTCTGTAGGTGTTCAAACAAATGGCTTGAGTGCAGGTGCGCTTGGTTTTTATCAAGATTCTATTTATGGTACGACTACGGCTTCAACACTTAGTCAGGTAGATTTAGGTACTTATAATTCTACTTATGGTACAGATCCTGTTATCGACTCTGTGGTTTTTGAAATGCCTTATTACAGCACAGCAAGTTTAAACAGCGATAATGAGACGGTTTATGAATTAGATTCGGTTTATGGTACCGCGCCTATTCGCTTGACCGCATTTCGATCTAACTATTTTCTGAATAGCAACAGCGCGCCAGATTTTGAATCTGGGGCGGTATATTATTCAAATGAATTGACCGAATTGAATGGTGTTGAGGGAGATACCTTGTTTCAAGAAACTTTTGCGCCATCAAATGAGCCGGTTGTTACTGTAATCGAAGCGGCATCAGAGGCTGAAGATGATGAAATAACAACTTCATCGCCGCGTTTACGTCTACGCTTAGATCAGACCACTTACGGGGAGACTTATTGGAAAGAAGTCATTGTTGATCGTTCTGGAGATGATGTGTTATTTAACTCAAATTCTTTCAGAAATTATTTTAGAGGAGTTTATTTAAAAGCTGAAGCTGTAGATAATACAGGTTCATTCTTCTTGTTTGACAAGGCAAATACTACAATAGCGATTTATTATACCTCAGGAGCAGAAGATTCTAGAAGACAATCTAGTATTACTTTAACTTTTGGAGGAAATTCTGTCGTAGGTTATGAGAATGACTTCAAAGAAGCCATCAAAACCGAACTTACCGGGATCGACAAAGAGAACGGGGAAGAAAACCTATTTTTAAAAGGAGGCCAGGGTAGTATGGCTGTGATCGAACTTTTTGAAGATGTAGATGATGACAACAATGGTATTCCTGATGATCTTGATGCGATGCGAGCGCAACAGCGTCTTATAAGAGAGGCAAATCTTGAATTTTTTGTTGATCAAGATAAGATCGCGGCATATGCAGGAAATGCTGTTTCAGAGCCACAACGTGTTTATATTTATAATTTAGAAACGAATCAGCCTTTAGTCGATCTTACAGCAGATGCAACAATCAGTTCTTCTGGTGCGATTACTTCAGTAGGTACAACGCATTTAGGTCCTTTAGAATTAGATGATAATGGTCAGGGTGTTAGTTATAAAATAAGAATTACCGAGTTTTTAAAGGATTTACTAGATCCTGAGAATGATGATCCGGCGACAAAGTTAGGATTGGTGATTACTCAAAATGTGCTTTCAACTTCTACGGGAGCTATTGAGGGAAGAACCGATACAGACACGCCCAATCGAGTGCCTTACGCATCGATTATAGCGAATAGAGGAACCATTCTTTACGGAAGTAATGTAAATGTTCCTGAAGCAAAACGACTGAAGCTAAAAGTTTTTTATACCGAAGCTTCTAATTAAATTTGTTTTATGTGCGGAATTGTAGGTTATATTGGTCATAGACAAGCGTATCCTATTGTTATTAAAGGATTGCAACGTCTTGAGTATCGTGGTTATGACAGTGCCGGTGTGGCCATTTATGACGGAGACGAAATTCAACTTTGTAAAACAAAAGGTAAGGTTGATGACCTTAAAGCAAAAGTTGATGCTACAATTAACGCCGAAGGAACTTTAGGAATTGGTCATACCCGTTGGGCAACGCACGGTGTTCCTAACGATGTCAATTCACACCCGCACTATTCTAACTCTGGCGATTTGGTGATCATTCACAATGGAATCATTGAGAATTACGACGCCATAAAACAAGAACTTACCAAACGCGGATACACTTTTAAATCTGATACCGATACTGAAGTATTGGTGAATCTCATAGAAGATGTACAGCGTAATCAAGATGTTAAATTAGGAAAAGCGGTTCAGATCGCTTTAAATGAAACGGTAGGAGCTTATGCTATTGCTGTTTTTGATAAGAAAAAACCTAACGAAATTGTTGTGGCTCGTTTAGGAAGTCCGCTAGCAATTGGGATTGGTGAAGATGAATATTTTATCGCTTCAGATGCGTCGCCGTTTATTGAATACACAAACAATGCTCTTTATTTAGAAGATGGAGAGATGGCTGTGGTGCGCAGAGGAAAGGAAATCAAAGTCTTCAATATTCAGGATGATAAGATAATCAGTCAGCCGTACATTCAAGAATTAAAATTAAACCTTGAGCAGATCGAAAAAGGAGGTTATCCTCATTTCATGCTTAAGGAAATTTACGAGCAGCCTCAGGCGATACGCGATACGTTTAGAGGGCGTATGCGCGAGAACAAAGGCATGATAAAAATGGCCGGGGTTGATGATCATATCGATAAATTTATCAATGCAAAACGTCTGGTGATTTTAGCCTGCGGAACTTCTTGGCATGCCGGTCTAGTTGCCGAATATATTATCGAAGAACTCGTGCGCGTGCCTGTTGAGGTAGAATATGCTTCTGAGTTTAGGTATCGCAATCCGGTGATCGATAAGGATGATGTGGTAATCGCTATTTCTCAGAGTGGTGAAACTGCAGATACGATGGCGGCGATGAAGTTGGCCAAAGAAAAAGGAGCTTTTGTATTTGGTGTTTGCAATGTGGTAGGTTCTTCGATCTCTCGAGAGGCACACGCCGGTGCGTATACACACGCCGGTCCTGAAATTGGCGTTGCTTCAACAAAAGCATTCACTACGCAAATCACTGTACTCACTTTATTAGGATTGAAAGTGGCTAAAGCCAAAGGGCGTATTTCAACTTCAGATTTGCATATGCATCTTGAAGAATTGCGCTTAATTCCTGAAAAGGTAGAAGAGGCTTTAAAAAGCAATGACCACGTAAAGGAGATTGCAGAAGTTTATAAAAATGCTTCCAATTGCCTGTATTTAGGTCGCGGATTTAACTTCCCGGTTGCTCTGGAAGGTGCTTTAAAACTAAAAGAGATTTCATATATCCACGCAGAAGGTTATCCTGCTGCTGAGATGAAGCACGGTCCTATCGCGCTTATCGACGAGCATATGCCGGTGATAGTTATCGCTACACGCCGCGGTCATTATGATAAAGTGGTAAGTAACATTCAGGAGATCAAAAGCCGAAAAGGTAAGATCATCGCTATTGTTACTCAAGGAGATGTTACCGTAAAAGAACTTGCAGACCATGTGATCGAAGTTCCAGAAGTGATGGATTCGATGTCTCCTCTGTTAACTACGATTCCGCTGCAGTTATTATCTTATCACATTGCAGTGATGCTCGGGAAAAATGTAGATCAGCCGCGTAATTTGGCTAAAAGCGTTACCGTAGAATAGCGATTTTCAGCTTTGTTGCGACTTCTTTTTAGTTGGCTGTATTCCTGTGCGTTATCACTTCTCATTATACTTTTGTTAACGCTAAAGAAATTCAATAAAAGTCTTTTAGGTTTTTAAATATTAAAAACTATCTTTGCACGACGAAAAAAATCGGGGATAATTAGGTTTGAATTGATTTTTTCGGCTACATATTTTGCTAAACATTAAATAGTTAAGAATGTCAAAAGTTACAGGTAAAGTTGCCCAAATTATCGGCCCTGTTGTAGATGTTGAATTTGCAAACAATGCAGATCTTCCTAAAATTTATGATTCGCTAGAAATTACTAAAGCAGACGGAAGCCTTTTAGTACTTGAAGTGCAGTCTCACGTTGGTGAAAACACTGTAAGAACAATCGCGATGGATTCTGCTGATGGTTTGAGCAGAGGTGCTGAGGTAGTTGCTACCGGTGCTCCTATTCAAATGCCTATTGGTGATGATGTATACGGGCGTTTATTTAATGTGATTGGTGATGCTATCGATGGTATCGGAGATCTTCCTAAAGCAGGAAAAGATGGTCTTCCAATTCACCGCGAAGCACCAAAATTTGAAGATTTATCAACTTCAACTGAAGTTTTATTCACAGGTATTAAAGTAATCGACTTGATTGAGCCTTACGCAAAAGGAGGTAAAATTGGTCTTTTCGGTGGTGCAGGTGTTGGTAAAACCGTATTGATTCAAGAGTTGATTAACAATATTGCAAAAGGTCACGGTGGTCTTTCTGTATTTGCCGGAGTAGGTGAGCGTACGCGTGAGGGTAACGATTTACTTCGTGAGATGCTTGAGTCTGGTATTATTAAATACGGTGAAGACTTTATGCACTCTATGGAAGAAGGCGGTTGGGATCTTACTAAAGTTGACAAGGCTGCAATGAAGGAGTCTAAAGCAACTTTCGTATTCGGTCAGATGAACGAACCACCAGGAGCACGTGCTCGTGTAGCGCTTTCTGGTCTTACCATCGCTGAATATTTCCGTGATGGAGCAGGAGACGGTCAAGGTAAAGACGTTCTTTTCTTCGTTGATAACATTTTCCGTTTTACGCAAGCAGGTTCAGAGGTATCGGCACTTTTAGGTCGTATGCCATCTGCGGTAGGTTATCAGCCTACATTAGCAACCGAAATGGGTGCGATGCAAGAGCGTATTACTTCAACTAAAAAAGGTTCTATTACATCTGTACAGGCGGTTTACGTTCCTGCGGATGACCTTACTGACCCGGCACCGGCTACAACCTTTGCCCACCTTGATGCAACAACTGTACTTTCTCGTAAGATTGCTGAGCTTGGTATTTATCCTGCGGTTGACCCGCTAGATTCTACTTCTCGAATCTTAACTAAAGAAATTCTAGGTGCAGATCATTATAACTGTGCTCAAAACGTAAAAGAGCTTTTACAGCGCTATAAAGAACTTCAGGATATTATCGCGATTCTTGGTATGGAAGAACTTTCTGAAGAAGATAAGCTTGCAGTAAGCCGTGCTCGTCGTGTACAGCGTTTCTTATCGCAGCCATTCCACGTAGCAGAGCAGTTTACCGGTATTCCTGGTGTATTGGTTGATATTAAAGAAACCATCAAAGGTTTCAACATGATTATGGATGGTGAGTTAGATCATCTTCCAGAAGCAGCATTCAACCTTAAGGGTACTATTGAAGAAGCGATCGAAGCTGGAGAGAAAATGCTTGCGGAAGCGTAAAAATTGATTTCATTTCCACGAAGGTGGAAATCTTATCGTATTGATTTGAATAGTTTTCCGCCTACGCGGAAAAGATAAATGAAAATTTTATGCATTTAGAAATAGTAAGCCCTGAAGCAACCTTATATAGCGGAGAAGCTACTTCGGTTATTTTACCGGGAACTGACGGAGCGTTTCAGTTGTTAGACAATCACGCAGCTATCGTTTCTCTTTTAGAAGAAGGTGTTGTGAAAGTTAAAGGAGCTACGCTTTCAGATAAGGCAAAAAAGCATTTCACTGCCGGTAAAGAAGCTGGTGAGTTTGTACTCGCTATCAAATCGGGAACGGTTGAAATGAATGATAATAAAGTAATTGTTTTGGCAGATTAAGCTGAAATAATTTAAGAATAGAAAAGCGCTTAATTCTACTGAATTAAGCGCTTTTTTTATTGACACTGCTTAACGTACTTTAGTATCTATGAAGTCTGCACATACACTGGTTTTGAATCAAATGAACCGATCCTTGCTCGTTAGGGTTTTTGCAGCCTTATTATTCACCTTTGCCTGCTTTTTGATTTTCCTCATCTATTTTATCACCTTTCAAACCGTATATGATTTAAGCAAGGAAAGCGATTTTGTAAGTTGGGGAAAAGACCTTAAATCAGTGTTGGTTTTTCTAATCCTTTCCATAGGTTTAGGTTTTTATTTAGCAAAGCGAAAGCGAATCCTTTTTAATACAACAACCCATAAATACAAAGAAGAATACTACATAGGTCCATTTTACTGGGGAAATTGGTCAAGCTACGAAGGCTTGAAAATGGTTGGAATTTTTAAAAATTCAAAGAATGTTTACGAGGTGAATATTTGGTTTACCAATTCTAGACACTTAAAATTTGAAAAATTTCACAAGGAAGAAGATGCTCTAGCCGAAGCAAAATACTTGGCTAGAACCCTTTCTTTAAGCGTCTGGAATGCTTCAGATCCCAAAAATGGGCACTACCTTGACTAATCTATTATTTCTTTGCTAACCAGGCTTCGCGAGCTTTTACAGCCTCTTTCTTAGCATTGTTGTCAATAGCTATCGTAAAAGTTGGATCAGCGGTAAGTCTGACTTTGGTTTTATGTTCTTCACCAAAGCGCTCAAAGGTAACCTGAAGCACGTCATCAATATTCTTATTGCTAAGCAATTCTTTAAATGCGTCGTTTGAAGTCATCGCAATCCCATCTATGCTTGTGATAAGGTCGCCTTTATCTAAGTCAGCTTGATAAGCCGGACTGCCTTTAAACGTATTTCTCGAGATTTCTAGTCCGTTGCTGGTTTCACTAAATGAAGCTCCAAAGTAAGGCTTTGCTGTAGCGCGATTCAGTTGTAGACCTACCTGCTCAAAAAGGTTTTTGTAATCAGGCATGTTACTTTTGTAGATGTATTTTCCGAAGAAATCCTGAGCAAATTCAGCACCTGCATAATCTGCTAGTGTTGCTTCGATATTTTCAACGGTGTAGGCTACTTCGGTTTTACCGAAACGTTTCCACATCAATTGCATAAAATCGTCCAGATTCAAATCCTTTTCACGTAAGCTCAGATCTAAAGCCAGGCCTAAAACGCTTCCGTAAGAATAGTAGGAGATAAACATATTCTCACGGTTCACCGGGTCGACCGAAGTCGCTGCATCTACAAAAGGCGCTTGATTGCTCATCTCTATCGGATTGAAATACTGCAAAGCAGGCGAGTTCCAAACATAATTAAAAGTGCCGTTCAATCCTTTTACATAATCTTCTGCGCTAATAACTCCTGCGCGTTCTAGAATCAAATTGGTGTAATAGCTGGTAAAGCCTTCAGCAAACCAAAGCGAGTTACTCATATTGGCCTGATCAAATTGAAAAGGCTCAAGGTCTGCTGGCCGTATGCGCTCTACATTCCAGCTGTGGAAAAATTCATGAGATACAGTTCCGATATTCCACTCCATGCCACCTTCAGCTAAGGTTTCAGTATCGGTAAGAATGGTGCTGTTGCGGTGTTCCATTCCGTCGCCCGAAACGTTGGGCGCGTAACACGCAAGAAAGGTGTACTCACCAAAATCATAGGTTGGTAATTCGCCAAAAACCGCTTTTTCTTGAAGCACAATCGCTTGTATTCTTTCCCAATAAGTATCAAAATCACTATCAGGATTAGGATCGTGAAGTACAAACTTAACGGTCTGCCCGTCTACTTGAAATTCGCGCTCTTGATAATCGCTTATTTCTGTAGGGCTGTCCATAAAATAATACAGGTTGGGAGCAGAAAAGGTATTGTCTTCTTTGTGTTTTAATTGAGTGGCAACTTTCCAATTCAAGTCTTTTCGAGCATCAAATGTGATCTCGATAGGGCGTTCCTGCAAAGTTTCTGCATACATAAATGTTGCTGGTATATTCAGGTGCGCGTGAGTAAGATCTACTTGAGAGTACGTCCCGCCACCGCGATTAGCAAAAAGAATATATTCTACGTTGATCGTGCCGTCTGTATTGGTGATGATCCAGCTATAGGGATCGTCACGTTTAACTTCTAGAGGTTCACCCGCTCCGTTTGTCGCTTTAAAACCGTACACATTCTTGGCAAACTCGTGAATGGCATAGCGACCAGGAGAAGATCTGCTCATTTGTACACGCAGTGTTTTTGATTTCACTTCCGGAAATGTGGCTTTGACGATAGCTTCGTGGTGCACGGCATTGTCAAAAGAAATAGTGTAAGAATTGGTTTGCGCCTGTAGTGAAAGGCTTAGAAAAAGGAATGCAATCCAGAGTTTCATTTAAAGGAAATTAAGAATAAGCTTTAAAAGTACTCAAACTGCGGCAAAACTAATCCTCAGTATAGGCCAAAATATCACCGGGCTGGCAATCCAACGCTTTGCAAATTGCTTCTAGTGTGGTAAAGCGAACCGCCTTAGCTTTCCCTGATTTTAAGATGGAAAGATTGGCTTCGGTTATGCCAACGATTTCTGCCAGCTCTTTGCTCTTCATATTTCTATCAGCCAATACCTGATCTAAGTTAATGATGATGGGCATAGTCTAAATGGTAAGATCGCTTTCCAACTTCAATTTATTACCTTCTTTGAAGATTTCGCTAAGCACGAATGCAATTAGAGCTATTATATAGAAAGTCAAATTCAAGCTAATTCTGGTCAGCTTGTATTGAGTTTCAAAATCATAATAGTCGTAGGACGAGATTATACCTATAATAAAACAATAAATTCCTATTCTTTTGAAAGCGAAAGCATTAATGTTTTCAAAAGTTTTTCGGTTTTTTACGGAAGCTATAACTTTTCCAAACAACCGTATTGACATAAAAATCAATGATGCGCTCACAGTGAATTTTATATAATTGAAATAAAGTGATAATGTTGAAAAATTTATAAAGTTTGGCTTTTGTGGGCTTACAGTTTCTGAATTCTTTGAATAATCTATTTTTGATTCAAGTGAGATGATGGAGCTGCCGCTTTTTTGGTCTATAAAATCCCAATTTTGGTAAGCCGATTTGTCTAATTGAAAATGTATGAATAGTGCTGTTGCTGTAATTATTGTGATAAGAATTATTGCATTTATCAATTTACAGGCTAAGCTGGCTATAGATAGGAGTGTATTTTTCTTCATAATGAGCGTTTTAAACAGTTAAATCATTTTCTTCTTTCAGCTTTAATGCCCTTGCAAAAGCATCACTAAGCAATAAAAATAATACGCCTACGATAAGCAGAAATAAAAGCATGCTGAAGTTGGAGATGCCAAATGTGATGCTGATCTTTCCTTCATTCGTTAATAGCGCATTTATTCCTACAAAAACGAACGAGCCCAGTCCGGCAGCTGTAAAAAATTGACCGACTTTCTTTGTGCTTTTAATAACTTCTGATGAGAATGGCTTCTTTTTTAGAAGTTGACTTGCGAATTTTCTCAGTTGAAAGAAACCGGCAAAAAACAACAGGAAAAGTATGAAGAAGCAAATTGTGAAAAGTAGTGCGCCGCTTCCAAAACCTTGCTCGGTATAGGGTATGTTCACTTTAACAATGCTCTGCTGCGGAAACATAAGAATGTACAAAATGGTACCCGGGAAGAACACCACAACGGGTACCATCAGGTAAAACGCCAGGTCGATGAGCCCTTTAAAAATAGAATTCAGTTTCATTTATTATTGTTTTTCGATAACAAATATAAGATAATTATTGAAAAACAATAATTTTATTGGCGCCGCCAAAGGGTTAATACTTCCGAGGCTTGCCCTTAGATAGTTTTCCTTCATTTTTTGTTTCTCTCAAACTGTATCTTTGCCCAATGCTGCCCAAAAAATTACAGGATAAACTCAATCAACGTCGTGAAGCAAATGCCTTGCGCCAACTGAAAGTACCCGATGCTGAACTGGTTGATTTTTCATCTAATGATTATCTGGGATTTTCTAAAAATTCGGCTATTTTTTATCGCGCAAGCGAAATTTTAAAAGAGCAAGATCTGGAGTTGAACGGTGCTGCAGGATCACGCTTACTTTCGGGAAATCATAAATTGTATGAGCTGACCGAACGTTTTATTGCTAAAACACATCAGGTAGAAGCAGCGCTCATTTTTAACTCGGGTTATGATGCTAATGTGGGTTTTTTTGGATCTGTACCACAGCGCGGTGATGTGATCTTGTATGATGAATTTATTCACGCCAGCATTCGTGATGGCATCCAAATGAGTCACGCAAAAGCCTATAAATTCAAGCACAACGATCTAGAAGATTTAGAATCAAAACTGTCACTTCGAGCGCAGTCGAGAAGCTTAGACAAAGTCGGTGATTGTCAAATCTACGTAGTCACCGAATCGGTTTTTTCAATGGACGGGGACAGTCCTGATCTTTTAAAGTTGGTAGACCTCTGCGAGCAATTTTCAGCTCAAGTTTTTATTGATGAGGCACACGCCATTGGAGTTTTTGGTACAGGGATCATCGATGACCTCGGGTTGGGGAATCGTGTTAGCCGACTCGTAACTTTTGGTAAGGCGATGGGGTGTCACGGCGCAGCGATTTTAGGTTTTGAAATCTTAAAAAGCTATCTCGTTAATTTTGCCCGCAGCTTAATTTACACCACTGCATTGCCACCACATAGTGTGGCGACTATTTTGGCTTCCTATCAACACGCGGCGTCTGATGCAAAAAAGCCAAATTCCGCTTTCAAAAAGATGCGCGAAAACATTCAATATTTCCAGAAAGAGCTCAAAAAGCAACAGCTTGAGGAGTTTTTTATCAAGAGTGATTCGGCGATACACTGTGCAATTCTTCCGGGTAACGCGCGCGTAAAGCAAATTTCAGCAGCATTATTAGATGCAGGTTTTGATGTCAAGGCCATTCTTTCGCCTACAGTTCCGGCAGGTCAGGAGCGCTTACGAATTTGTTTACACAGCTACAATTCGCAAAGCGAAATACAAACTGTGCTTTCGCTTCTGGTAAAATCTTTAGAATGATTTTCTGTAGATAAAGTTCGCCGCAGTACCTTTGCAGCACTATGGAAAAACAAACGTTCTTTATCACAGGAATTTCTACCGAAGTTGGAAAAACAGTAGCCTCTGCAATTGTAACCGAAGCTTTGGAGGCCGATTATTGGAAACCCATTCAGGCAGGCGATTTAGACTATTCGGATACGCATAAAGTCAAAGAATTTGTTGGGAATGACAAAACCGTTTTCCACGATAACGCCTTTAAGATGCGTACGCCTATGAGTCCGCACGCGGCGGCAGAGATCGATGGCGTTTCCATAAAAGCTTCAGAAATCAAAAGACCGGAAACCGAAAATAATTTGGTTATCGAAGGAGCCGGTGGATTGCTTGTGCCGATTAGTGAAACCGAAACGATTCTCGATTTGATTCAGCCGGAAGATAAAGTGATTGTGGTTTCCAGACATTATCTGGGAAGCATCAACCATACGTTGCTTACGATTGATAAACTGAAACAAGCCGGTAAAACTATTCACGGAATCCTGTTTAGCGGTGAAGAACATCCCACAACCGAATCGGTCATTGCAAAAATGAGTGGTGTAGCCATTTTAGGTCGAATAGATGAAGAACCTTATTTTGATAAAATGGTGGTCAAAGAATATGCAGAGCTTTTGAAAGCTAGTTTGCAGTAAGCAGAAGTTTCTAATAAAACCCTAGAATTTTGAATCTAACAGAACGCGATAAACAACATATTTGGCATCCTTTAACGCAGCATAAACTGCATCCTGAAGCAAAACCTATTGTGAAAGCAAAGGGCGCATTGTTGTTTGATGAGGAAGGTAAAACCTATGTAGATGCTGTTTCTTCCTGGTATACGGCAATGTATGGGCATTGTAATGATTATATCGTCGAGCGGGTGCATCGTCAAATGCAGCAGTTGGATCAAATCATTTTCAGCGGATTTACCCACGAGCCGGCGATAGAACTCTCTGAAAAATTGATGGCCATTTTGCCTGATAATCAGCAGAAGTTGATGTTTAACGATAACGGTTCTACCTCTACCGAAATCGGGATCAAAATGGCCTTGCAATATCATCACAATAAAGGTCAAACCCGCAAAACGCTTCTGGCTTTTGAAGAAGGTTTTCACGGAGATACGTTTGGAGCGATGTCTGTGAGTGGTTTGTCGGTGTATAATGGTCCGTTTGAGGAGTTTTTCATTGATGTAAAACGCATTCCGCTGCCTACCGCAGCTAATCAGGAAGAACTCATAAAAGCTATTGAAGCATTTCACGCAGAAACTCCGCTTGCAGGATTTATCTACGAACCATTAGTACAAGGTGCAGCAGGGATGAAAATGTATCAGGCAGCGCATCTGGAGCCAATTTTACAGAAATGTAAAGAACTTGGTATTATTTTGATCGCTGATGAGGTGATGACCGGGTTTGGCAAAACCGGAAGCTTTTTCGCTTCAGATTTTATTGAAGTGAAGCCAGATGTCATTTGTCTTTCAAAAGCGCTGACAGCCGGTTTGGTGCCTATGGGCGTCACCACGTGTACACAGGCTATTTTTGATGCGTTTTATGATGATGATATAGGCAAAGGCTTGTTTCACGCGCATACCTATTCGGCAAATCCTATTGCTTGTGCTACTGCGATCGCTGCGCTCGACTTGCTTCAGTCTGAAGAAATTCAGCAGAATATAAAACAGATTCAAAGCTGGCACGCTGCTTTTGCTTCAGAGATTGTAGAGCATCTCAAAGTGCATTCAACGCGACAACAGGGAACCATTTTTGCCCTAGAGCTTGATGTGCCGATGGAGCGCTACGGAAACTTGCGTTATCAAATTTATGAGCGCTGTATGGCAGAAGGTGTGTATTTGCGACCGCTGGGATCAACTATTTATATTTTGGCGCCTTTTGTGACTACTCAAGAGCAAATGCAGAAAGTTTACGCGGCTATTAAAAAGGTTTTAGACAGCTTCTAATGTAAAAGGTACAGATTGACTTTTTTATGGCATAAATCGTGATTGGCAATTAGTCTAAATCTCATTTATGAAAAAACTTCTACTCTTAAGTATCTTCATCCTAAGCATTTATTCCTGTCAAAACGATCAGAAAGCAATCGAACTCACCAGTCTGCTCAGTGAATTGGGGGATGAGACGCAGAATTTTACTGTTTCTTCAGATTCCGTTTCTGAAATTATAGGCAAGTATGGTACTAGAATAGTGGTAAATTCGGGTGATTTGGTTCATGAAAATGAGCGTTCTGCTATTGGTGAAATTAGATTGGAGCTTACCGAATTAACAACTAAAGAAGCTTTAGTAAGACACAATGCACAGACCCGTTCTGGTGATGAATGGCTCATATCTGGAGGCGCTTATAATATTCAATTTTTTGATGAGTCTGGTGCTCAGCTTAGGCTGCGTGATGGTAAAAGTCTGGAGGTTCAATTTCCAAAATTAGTTGATGAACCGATGCAACTTTTTTCAGGTTTAAGAAATGATGAAAGTGTGATGAACTGGCAGTTGTAGGATATTGATTTTGAAGAAAAACGATACCAAAGCTTTTTAGTAACTGACACCGTGGTTCTAGATTGTGAATTAACAAGGCGTTATCGGGTGGATACTTATAAGGCAGTTAAAATGGTTGAGAATTTAGGATTGCGAACATTCCGTGAATTGAAAACATTAAAGAATGATATTGATTCGCCAAAAGGTGATTCTTTATATTTCTCAAATGATACCTTGGTGCGTTATAGATATATTGATTATTCCGATGACTTTGGCGTAATTGATGAAGAAGTTCTTTCTAAAAAAAATATTGATAAAATTGTAATTGAGAAAGTGAGACTTGATTCAGTAATGTTCTCAATTAGAAATCCAATAGATTTTATAGCTTCTGAATCTCCTTGTGACCTTATTGCTAATTCTGGCAGTTTAGGAATTAGCCAAAAATATAAATTTGAATCAGTTTTGTATAAAAGCATTCAATTAGCTAAACTAGGTTGGATCAATGTAGATAGATTTTATCCCGATATCGAAGAACGTCTTGAACTGCAGATCAGTAATGGCGATCAACTTACATTATTATATATCATTGACGAATCAAACAATACGGTTTTGAATGTGTACGCGGATGAGAGTAAAAAAATTTTACTACCTCAAGGCAAGCAATTTAAAGTATTAGGTTTTTTTCTGGATGGCGAGCAACTATTTACTGCTATGAAGCGTATTCGCCTTGTAGAAGATCGTAAAATAGAATTAAAGATGAAGCCTGTTGATTTTAATGAAGTTGGAGGTTATTTAAAATAACTTCTAATAATCCCCCTGATCCAACTGGTTTTGGTTTAAATTGATAAGTTCTCCGGTTTTATCAACTTGAACCTCGAAGATCTCGTAGATCAACGCATCATCACTTCCTGAGGTTTTTACGTGTAAGGTAGCGGTGCCGTTAGGCCCTTCAATAGGAATGGTCGCTTCGCTGGTTTTGTGTCCGTTTTTGTAGTTTACCGAGTAACTGCCCATTCCGTCTTTGGTTATGGGTTCGCCGAGGACTTCTATTACTTGCGGGTTGCTTTTTGCAATTTCCAGAGCATCATTGCCGCCACTGTCATTTTGAACACTTTTCACAAATCCAAAAATGGCACCTCCAAGAGCCAAAACACCTATAATGATAAAGGTGAAACAACCGCCTACGGGCACGACCCATTTCCAATTTCTTGACCACCAGCTGCGTTCTTCCGTTACGAGTTCGTTCATTTTAAGTTCTTTTTGATTGATGTTACTAAACTAAGCGTTTTTGATCATTCTCGATATTTGATGCCTTATTTTTGCAGCAGATTAAATGGATTTCTGTCTTCCTTTTAGGAAACAGTAATAGAATAATATCTGCGGTGCAGATAAAGATTGAAGATGTGAAGCATGTGATCGCAATTACCGGAATGGCTGCAATTTCTGCAGCAGATACCACTGAAAACCAGCTTGGAAAACACGCCCTGTCCTACGACGGCCAACTTGAGGCTTGGGTAGGCAAACTTCCGTCAGCACTCAAAACTAAGGTTGAAGCCATTCGCACAGAAAACCGAAATTACCAGGCTTTGGATGCTTCAGTATTGTATGCGATGTATGTCTCAAGATTGGCGACGCAACAAGCCGGTTGGCAACAAGGAAGTGATTTTGGGATCAACATGGGTTCGTCTCGCGGTGCAACGCAGCTTTTTGAGCAGTATTTTGAGCATTTCCTTCAGCATCATAAAAGCGAACCATTAGCTTCTCCAACAACAACATTAGGAAATCTTTCTTCTTGGGTTGCGCAGGATTTACAAAATAACGGTCCTGACATTTCGCATTCCATTACCTGCTCAACGGCTTTGCATGCGATGCTCAACGGCGTAGCCTGGTTGCAAGCCGGGATGTGCGATAAATTTTTAGTAGGAGGTAGTGAGGCGGCATTGACGCCGTTCACCATCGCACAGATGAAAGCCATAAAAACGTACTCAAGAGCTTCAGCAGATGCGCAGTTCCCGTGTTTGGCTTCAAATCTTGATAAAACTGAAAATACAATGGTTTTGGGCGAAGGTGCTGCTGCAGTTTGTCTTGAAAAGGGGCGAAATGAAAATGCATTGGCGTATATCACCGGAGTAGGTTATGCGACTGAAAAGCTCAAACACGCGGTATCCATTTCTGCGGAAGGATTATGCTTTCAAAAGTCGATGCGTATGGCGATTGAAGCTGCTTTTGGAACTGATCAAGACGGTCAGATTTTGACCTTTGCAGAAATGACCAAGAAAGTAGATGCAATTGTGATGCATGCGCCGGGAACGATTGCCGGTGATAAAACCGAATATCTGGCTATCAAAAAAATATTTGGAGAACGTCTTCCGTTATTAACAACCAATAAGTGGAAGATTGGTCACACCTTTGGAGCGAGTGGTTTGCTAAGTTTTGAAACGGCGATGCGCATGCTGCAACATAACGAATATGAGGAAGTTCCTTTTATTTCGGCTCAAGAGTCACCTCAAAACATAAAAAATATCCTGGTGAATGCAGTTGGTTTTGGCGGTAACGCTGTGAGTATTTTAATAAGCAAGGCATAGTTTGCCCTAGTTATAAACAACATATTTAGTATTTTTGAAACCGCTTCCAGAACTTAAACTTCATAAATTCTGATTTTGAAGATTTGGGTTTTTAAGTATAAAAATGATTTACATGAGACACAATTGGACCCGCGAAGAAATTCTAGAGATTTATAATAAACCCTTGATGGAATTGCTTTATGAAGCTGCCACTGTACATCGTGAGTTTCACGATCCCAATACGGTACAGGTTTCAACCCTACTTTCAATAAAAACAGGTGGATGTCCCGAAGACTGTGGGTACTGCCCTCAGGCAGCGCGCTATCATACAGATATCGAAGGGAATGATCTTATGGGAGTGCAGCAGGTTAAAGCGCAGGCTTTGCGCGCCAAAGCAGCCGGAAGCTCACGTGTTTGTATGGGAGCTGCCTGGAGAAATGTAAAAGACGGTGAAGAGTTTGATCAGGTTTTAGAAATGGTGCGTACCATTAATAAACTGGATATGGAAGTATGCTGTACGCTAGGGATGATCACCGAAAATCAGGCGCAGCGTCTGGCAGAGGCTGGTTTATATGCATACAATCATAACTTAGATACTTCAGAAGATTATTATAAAGATGTGATCTCTACTCGTGCCTTTCAGGATCGCTTAGATACTATAGGCAATGTACGTAAGACCAATGTTACGGTATGTAGCGGTGGAATCATAGGAATGGGAGAAAAAGTAGAAGACCGTGCAGGAATGCTGGTGGCGCTGGCTACTTTAGATCCGCAGCCCGAGAGTGTGCCTATCAATGCGCTTGTAGCAGTTGAAGGAACTCCGATGGAAGATATAGAACCTATTTCTATTTGGGAAATGGTGCGTATGGTTGCCACTACCCGTATTGTAATGCCGCAAACTCAAGTGCGACTAAGTGCAGGACGTACACAGATGAGTAGAGAAGGGCAGGCCATGTGTTTCTTTGCCGGAGCAAATTCGATTTTTGCCGGTGATAAATTGCTTACCACACCTAACCCTGATGTGAATGAGGATATGGAAATGTTCAAGCTGTTAGGATTAAATCCACAAGCACCTTTTGTGAAAAAAGCACAACCGGAAACTGTTGAAGCAGCAGATTCTCAACATTTGCCTAAAGGCGAAAAACCAAAATGGTCACGACCAGGGCATACCATTCCGCGTAATGAAGAAGCAAAGGCAAAGGCTAAAGCTTAATTAAATTTTAGAGCATACTTGAAACTTACCGAAATACATAGGGTAAAAAGCATTACCAAAGCGGAGTTTGTAAAAAACTACCTCAAGCCACAAAAGCCGGTGGTTATAGAGAATCTCATAGGAGATTGGCCGGCCTATGACAAGTGGAGTTTAGATTATATAAAAGAGATCGCCGGCGATAAAGAAGTGCCGCTCTATGATGACCGCCCGGTAACGCACGAAGATGGTTTTAACCAGGCGCATGCTAAAATGAAAATGGCCGATTATATCGATTTGCTAAAGCGCGAACCTACCAACTATCGTATTTTCTTGTATAATATTATGAAGGAAGTGCCTTCACTTAAGAAGGATTTTAAGTTTCCGAAAATAGGATTGCGGTTGATCAAGCAGATCCCGATGGTGTTTTTTGGGGGTGAGAACTCTAAAGTATTTATGCACCACGATATCGACTGGGCAAATATTTTACACTTTCATTTCCACGGAAAAAAACGCTGTATTTTATTTCCGCCAGATCAAACAGAAAACCTGTATAAAGTGCCACATTCTTTGATAACAAGAGAGGATATTGATTTTGACCATCCGGATTATGAGAAATTCCCTGTGCTTAAAAAAGCTGAAGGTTTAGTGTGTGATCTGAAACACGGGGAAACTTTATATATGCCCGAAGGCTATTGGCATTATATGAAGTATGTAACGCCCGGATTTAGCATGAGCTTGCGTGCATTGCCTAGAAAGCCTAAACACCTCTTACAAGCCGTGTATAACGTTTTTATCATGCGTCATTTTGATAACTTGATGCGTCGCCGTAAAGGACAAGCCTGGATTGATGAGAAAAACGAGCGTGCTATTGCAGAAACCCATAAAAAACACGGGTTGACGGTTTAAAAACGCAATTTGAAATAGAGCATAGCATATCTAGGTATCGCAGTGTAAACCAAATCATTGCGCTGATAGTCTGAAACGGAGCTAAAAGTATAGGTTTCGGTATCCCATAAATTTTGAGCTTGAATGCCAAATAAATAGTTTTTTTGCTTGGGACGGTATTCTAAGTTAAGACTGCTGGTTTCATAAAATTGATCATTTACTACAAAACCTTCTAATTTGATATTCCCAAAAATGCGGTCGTAGAGTTTTATGATGGTTTCGATTTCGGCGTTGTAGATGATATTTGAATTAGATGCAGAGCCTAGATTGCTTCGGCTTTTATTGATACCTCCTGTAAATTTGAAATTAAAGGCTCCACGCCAATACGTTGTTCCTCTGAAGTAATAGTTTTCGCTGTTGTTCTTTACGTTAAAAAAGGAGCCGTTTAAAACCAGTGGATTCTTAAGAGTAGATTGATTGACACCTATTTTGAATGACATATTAAGCAGAGCCATATAGGTAGTAAAGCCTGCTCGTGCTGTCACGAGACTACTTCCTGGAGCATAAATTAATTGAGAACTATTGAGATTTTCACTTAGCGAACTTATGGAACTTAAGTTTCGCTCAAATTCAGAATAAGCCAAGCCGGCTTCTACAAGAATTCGTTTTTTCTTTTTGCTTAAGATATAGGAAAAAGCATATTGATTACGAGGTAAGGGTTCTATATTTTCAAGCCCTTTTTGTAGACTCCGGTAATTATAAACTAGAGCGGTTGGGGTTAGATCATTGAGTTCAGGGAGATCAGTAGTTCTGTCATAGGAAAGTGAGAAACTGCCTAAAGGATTGTTAGAAAGGCGTAAACGTACTTGCGGATTGAAAAAGAGATAATTACTTGCTGTAAGTTGGTTTTTAAAGTTGATATTTTTTAATACCAGCTTTGTAGAAAGGAACAGCGTTTCTGCAATCAATGCATATTGACCCTTTATTTTTGCAAAAGCTTCTGTGCTTTTGATTGTAGTCTCGCCCGACAAGGAATCGATTACCGGGCTTTGAGCAACTCGAGAATTGTAATCAAGATCTTGAGCTGAGTTGATTATGCCTCCTCCCAGACTATAAGAGAATTTATTGATCTTAAAAATTGCGTTACTTTCAAAACCTCGATAATTATTTAGGTTATTGGTTTTGGTAAGTAGATTTTTACTTGGAATGGTATCTAGCGTGTTGGGGGTAATATTGAAATTCTGAGTTCTGTTTTCATGACCGCTAAATGCATAAAGCGCAAGAGCGCCATTTTTTATTTTTTTAGTATAGCGCAAGTGAATTACGCCCGAATTCTGGCGTGTTACCAAGTCTTGAAGAATGAGGTCTTGATTGTTGAAGATCAATCGATTTGCTGTAGCATCGCCTGAAATTGAAAATGTGGTTTGAAGCGTTAAATAATTATTGTCATCAATGGGGTGACGAATTTCTAGATCTTCACTGAGATTTGTATTTCTAAAATCAAACTGATTTTTTTCTGAAAAATCAATGGTTTCGCCTGATAAGAAGTACAGTGTTTTTTGCTCATAACTTTTATCTAAACGATCTTGAGAAATAAATAACGAATTTCTCAATTTTGTATTTTTCCAAATGGTCTTATTGCCTAAGAGGTTAGAGCTAATGCTGTTGTTCTCCGTATAAAAAGGCGCATCAATAAGTATGGAACTACCGGAAAGACTAAGAATTGCCGGGAAATCAGTTTCATAATCCTCATCAAAGTCATTAAAACCCTGTTGACCATATATGTAATTTGAGCGTTGGTCTTGTGCCGGTTTACCAGTGGTATTGGAATTGGCAAGTTCTAGAAGTTTAATTTCAGGTCTTATGAGACCTAGATTGAGGTCTGCTAAATAACGCTTATCATTACCAGCTCCTCCCTTAAAATTCCCAAACCAGATGGATTTAGCTTTTTCTTTAAGTTTGAGATTGAGTACGACAGCTTCACTGTTTAAAAACTGCTTTAGAACAGGGTTCTCGTCATAATTGCTAATCACTTCCACGCGATCAAGCACATGGGCATCCAGATTTTTTGAGATGACTTTGTAGTTGCGGTCTGCCAAGTCATCGCCCTCTATTAGTATTTTTTGAATGTTTTTTCCCTGTGCTTTAATATTGCCGTCATCATCAATCTCAATACCTGGTATGTTCTTGAGAACATCCTCTACAGTTTGCTCCGTTTCGTTAGTAAATGCCGAAACTTTATACGAAATCGTGTCTGTGTTGATCTTGATTTTTTCATCTGATCTTAAAACAACGGTATTGAGTTCTTCAACCTGAGGAGAAAGTTCAAAATTGAATACAATAGAACCGGCGTCAGGAACTCGAAAAACCTTAGACAAATCTTGATAGCCTAGACTGTTTATTTCAATAATCAAAGAGTCATTTGGTTGTACAGCGTCTATTTCCAACTGGTAGCTCCCGGTTTCTGAAGTATAAGCGTAGGCAAGAATTTTAGCATCTTGTTTGATCAGAATGCTTGCGGCATCAACAGGGTTTTGTGATGGTGTTTCAGTAATTTTTCCTGATAAAGTGATTTGGCCTTGAAGCGGTAATTGCCAAAGAATAAGAAATATGATCAGTGATTGCTTATTAATCAATTTTAAAAATTTCAATATACCCCGTCATACCTTTGTCTGCCCCGCCTGAAGCACCTATATTTTCAGCTGCCATCCTGCCAGCCATTCTTGAATCTAAAAATGATTTAATCTGTTCCTTTCGATATTCTTCGAAGGTTATCCAGCCATTATTAGGTGCCTTAATTTTTTTAAGTAAATATTCTTGTTTTGACGGATATTCTATATTCTTAAAGTACCAGTAAATTTCTTTATGGGTATCGTAAGCTTCTAAGATAAGACCGGGCAATCCTGAAAGTTTCCATGGTCCGAAGGGAAGGGGGATCTTGGTTGTAAACCAGGCGGTATAATCCCTGCCCCTAAAAGAAGCAGTAGCCTTTTGTACAGTGTAATCTCCAATAGTTTTAGTCTCTGCTAAAATTTTCCAATTGAACCGGATTGTATTATCCTCAACATAACTAAAGCCTAAATCTCGAGAATAGAGGGTTTTTGATTTTAGGTCATTATAGTACAAAAACCCTTTTGGATTTGTTACTACTGAGCTGATAGCAAGAAGTTTTCCGTTGCTATCTGTGAATTTTTTGTGTTCCCTAAGATGCCCTCCTTCTAAGGAATCTTTACGAGTGATAAATAAAGAATTATTTTTATTAAACACAAGAACCGCATTATAGTCTTGACCATATGACCCACCCATACCCATACTTTGTATTTCTCCAAAGGAAACAATACCCGTTTGCGGATAAGTTTTAGAGGTCATTAGAAAGAAAATAAAAATCAGTTGAATCAAAATTCTCATAAAGAAATATTAAGTCCCTCAAAAAATTGAGGGACTGATTGAACATTAAAAAAAATAAAATCTTATCCGCAAGAATCTAGTAATTGAAGGGCCATATCCTCAGCATATTCAGGACAAACCATAAACTCATAATCCATTCGCCCATCTCCGTCACAATCAGCATTAACTGGTACTTGTTCACTTGCATAACAACTAAACGTATCATCCTCTGCAACGCCTTTTGAAGATACAGCATTAGCATTAAGGCCTGCGGTGAAAACACCAAGCATAATTAGTGAAAATAATTTTTTCATAAATATTATGTTTTTAAGATTAATATTATCTTAAATTATTAAAATGAAGAGAGAGAGAGAGAGAGAATTTCAATACTTTAACTTACCTTTAACGTTTGAAGACTTACTAGGGTATCAGCTCTTTAGCCTTCTCGTAAATCCAATCTCCCGGCCAGCCACGATACATTAAGTAATCAGCTAATTTCTTGCGCTTTTTATATTTGTCTTTTTCGGTGAGTTGGTCAAAACGTTTTTGTGCCAGATCGTCAAAAGTGTTTCTATATTCATTTTCCTGAATTTCTGTAAAGGCTTTTTTGATGAGGTAGGTGCCTATTTCGCGTTGCTTCAGTTCTTGTTTGATACGGTTTTTGCCCCATTTTTTATGACGAAATTTTCCACGGGCAAAACTACGGGCAAAGCGTTCTTCATCTAGAAATTTATGCTGTAATAAGTGATATACAATTGCATCTATCGCATCAGGAATCATACGCATTTGAATCAGTTTTTCGCGCACCTCTTTATGACAGCGGTCCTGATAGGCACAGTAGGCTTCAAGCTTGCGCTTGGCATCTTCTACGGTATAGGTTTTTACGTATTGTTGATTCAAAATAGGCTTGTAGTGGTAGAGTTTTGTTTGAAGTTCGGTAAAAATACGAATTTGTGGTGATTGGAACGGAGTGCTGGCATAGTAATCATTATATGTTTTGAGTCGTTAAGCTAGGTTAGGCTTCTGTGTGGTTTAGAACCTGGTCGTTTGAATTATAGAAGGGGTAAGGATTCTAAATAGATAATCAATAGCATTAGTAATATGATACCACAATGGATCTATGGTTTACCACACTTTTTGTGGAAAAGTGTGGTTGCACTGTGGATTGAGTGTGGACTCACTGTGGACTCATTAAAAAACCTTTAGGCTCGAAATTAAAAATAGAGTGGGTGTTGAGAGGCTAAACTGCACTGCATTTATGAGTTATGAAATATCAAAAAAATAAGCAATGCAATATGGCACAAGAACTACGAAAGAGAATTTCAACCAATAAAAAACCCCCACCGTTTGTACGATGAGGGTTATTTCAGTTATCTAATTTCTTTCCCGTCTTTATCTGTAAAACGGTACTCGAGATACGTGTAAGCATCTCTAGGCATTATTTTTACCCATTTTTTGTGTTCTAAAAACCATTTAGAACGTACTGAAGGGAAGCCTTTTGTCAAGAAGGCTGCTATAAACGGATGCGTGTGTAACGTGATCTTTTTATAGTCTTTTTTGAATAGTTTGATCAAATCTGCTTGTATGCGATTTACAACACTAATAGGCGCTTCGATCTCACCGTCTCCGTTAGGGTCTTTTTCTCGAGTTTTTATATTCATCTCGGGACGCACACGTTGACGTGTGATTTGTATAAGACCAAATTTACTAGGCGGTAAAATTTTATGCTTGGCACGATCGTCGCTCATCTCATCACGTAGGTGATTAAACAGTTTTTTGCGATTTTCGGCTTTACCCATATCGATAAAATCTACAACAATGATCCCACCCATATCACGCAGACGAAGTTGTCTTGCGATTTCGGTGGCAGCGATCAAATTTACTTCTAAAGCAGTGTCTTCCTGACTTTTTGCTTTGCTTGAGCGGTTACCGCTATTTACATCTATTACGTGAAGGGCTTCGGTATGTTCTATTACCAGATAGGCGCCTCTACTCATAGATACGGTCTTGCCAAACGAAGTTTTTATTTGACGCTCTATGCCATGTTTTTCATAAATAGGCACAGTGTTTTGATAGAGTTTTACGATACTTTCTTTGTTAGGTGCAATCTCTTGCAAGTAATCTTTGATTTGGTAGTACAATGTTTCATCATCTACGCAGATGTTTGTAAACGAGTCGTTAAAGAGGTCTCTTAACATAGAAGAGGCTCTGTTCATCTCGCCTAAAACTTTACTGGGTAAATGAGCATTGTGTAATTTTTTACACATGGCGGTCCAGCGGTCCACCAAGTTTTGTAGATCTTTGTCTAACTCTGCAACCATTTTTCCTTCAGCGACTGTGCGCACAATCACGCCAAAACCTTTTGGGCGTATGCTTTGCATCAGACGTTTAAGTCTTGCTTTTTCTTCGCGGGACTCTATTTTTTGAGAAATAGAAATCCGGTCAGAAAAAGGAACGAGAACCACATATCTCCCGGCGATAGAAAGCTCACTGCTTATTCTGGGGCCTTTAGTTGAGATGGGTTCTTTTACTACTTGAACAAGAATTGACTGGTTAGATTTAACAGCATCTGCTATTTTTCCGTTTTTGTCAATGTCTTTTTCTGCAGGAAAGTTTTTTAAGGAAAAATCCTTGAGTTTACCTGTGCTTACACGTTTTACAAATTTCAAAAGAGTGGGAAGCTGAGGTCCTAAATCGTGATAGTGCAAAAATGCATCTTTCTCGTAGCCAACATTGACAAATGCGGCATTAAGACCAGAAACCGTTTTGCGTATTTTGGCGATAAAAATATCACCTACACTAAACTGGTTGTCTTCCTCATCCTTATGTAATTCTATTAGTTTACCATCTTTTAAAAGGGCAAAATCAACTGAAGTGGAACTGGATCGAATTATTAATTCATTATTCACGCTTCATTAAATTATATCCGCAGCATCATCCACAACGGATTGCTGCAAAAGATTAAACATTATTTTTCACAGGATTTTGTGTTTACGATAGGAGATATTTGTTTTCTAAAATAGCTTCAGAAAATTATCTCCAGATGTCAATGAACAGTATTATACGAGATGTATAATAAAAGAAAAAGTAGTGCTAGACTACTTTTTCTTTTTGTGACGGTTAGCACGACGACGTTTTTTACGCTTGTGCGTCGCTACCTTGTGTCTTTTTCTTTTCTTACCACTTGGCATAAGAACTCAATTTAAAATTAATAGTTAGTTTTCGTCTACAGATACGTTAGACTTAACGCCTTCTACAAATACCTTTGCAGGTTTGAATGCAGGGATGTTATGTGCTGGTATCTTGATTGTAGTGTTCTTAGAAATGTTACGGCCGGTTTTCTCAGCACGAGTTTTAATGATAAAACTTCCAAAACCTCTCAGGTAAACATTGTCACCACCTTCTAATGAATTTTTAACTTCAGTCATGAAGGTCTCAACAGTTGCTTGTACATCGTTTTTCTCGATTCCTAGTTTCTCAGAAATTTTGGCAACAATATCTGCTTTTGTCATTACTTGTTATTTTAGGGGTTAAAAATTTTCAAGGGTGCAAATATACATATTAATAAATCAATATTTCAAGCGTAAAAGATTAAAATATAACTAGATAAACGGTTAATTTGACCAAAAGGTATTTTTTGTGTTAAACTTTTCTAAAAAACTCATACACTGGTATTTACAGAATAAGCGCGAATTGCCCTGGAGGCAAACTAAGGACCCTTATAGAATTTGGCTGTCTGAAATCATACTTCAACAAACGCGAGTAGAGCAGGGAATGCCCTACTATTTTAGCTTTGTAGAGACCTATCCTGATGTAAAAGCATTGGCTGATGCTCCCGAAGATGACGTCCTTAAATTATGGCAGGGCTTAGGTTATTATTCACGCGCTAGAAACCTGCACGCTACAGCAAAAAAAGTGGCTTATGAACACAAAGGCATTTTCCCTGATACGTATAAAGAATTAAAGAAGCTTAAAGGAGTGGGTGATTATACGGCTAGTGCTATTGCTTCTATTTGTTTTGACGAGGCGGCTGCTGTTGTTGATGGCAATGTATATCGCGTGCTCTCCCGAATTTTCGGAATAGACACTCCTATTAATAGTACACCTGGCGCTAAAGAATTTAAAGCTTTGGCACAGGAATTAATAGATGAGAAGGATCCCGCCACGTTCAATCAGGCGATTATGGAATTTGGTGCGACACAATGTAAGCCTAAGAATCCGTATTGTTTGCATTGCCCGTTCAATGAAGGGTGTATTGCTTTTCAGCAAGGAAAAATTTCCGATCTGCCCGTCAAGAAAGGAAAGATCAAAGTGAGAGATCGGTTTTTTAACTATTTGATCTTTATAACGCCAGATGGTCAAACCATGCTTCAGCAGCGGGAAGGTAAAGGGATATGGCGTGGACTTTTTGATTTTCCGCTTTTGGAGACGGAAAAGGATTTGCCGGAAGCGCGCTTCCGCGAAAGCGTAAATTCCTTAAAGATCACCACAAAAGAAAAAAGTATACGTTTTAGCGATTTGCCGGTAGAAGAGGTGATACTTCAACAACGAGACCCTATTATTCATAAGTTGTCGCATCAAAAACTACACGTAAAGTTCTGGGTGGTAAAGCTTAGTGAAGCGCCTGGTTTGCAGACGATCGCCTATGAGCGTTTAGGTGATTTTGCAGTGCCCCGGGTAATCGATCGCTTTATGGAAGACTTTGATTTTAAAGACTTTTTATAATAAAATCAAGAATTTTGACCCGTATTTATTGTGAGGTGTTAACGCCATTTTAGTTGAGCAACTCCTTAATTTTAGTTACTTTTGACCTCTAAAACTTAGAGAATATGTCTGGTACGCTAAATAAAGTAATGCTCATAGGGCACACGGGTGATGATGTAAAGATGCACTATTTTGAAGGTGGCGGGGCGATAGGTCGTTTTCCGCTTGCGACAAATGAGACGTATACCAACCGTACCACCGGTGAGCGCGTAAGTAATACCGAATGGCACAATGTAGTTGTGCGTAATAAAGGTGCAGAAATCTGTGAGAAATACCTGAAAAAGGGTGATAAGGTTTATGTAGAAGGAAGAATCAAAACCAGAAAATGGCAAGATGAATCTGGTACTGAACGTTACAGTACAGAAATTCAATGCACAGACTTCACGTTCTTAACGCCTAAAGATGCAAGCGGAATGACCACACAGTCAGGAGGTGCGCAACCTGCACAGAGTACCGCTCCGGCAAGTACACCAAAACCATCACCTTCTCCGGTAGCTCCCGGCTATGACGATGATGATGAAGACGATTTACCATTTTAATTATACCGACTAAACAAATTAATTGCATTGGATCCTGACCCCCCAAGTTTATTAATTATTCAGCAAGGTTTTTCTATGACCACGGTTGTAGAGATCATTGCGGTTCTTATTTTACTTATTTGCTCGGCATTGATCAGTGGTACAGAAGTGGCTTTTTTTGCACTTACTCCAGCTGATCTTGAACTTGATGTAGAGAAGCAAACCAGAAAACAAAACCTGGTGGTGCGTCTTCTTGAGAAGCCCAAAAAATTACTTGCGACTATTCTTGTGGCAAATAATTTTATAAACATTGCGATCGTCCTCATTTTTGCCAGCCTCGGTGAAACCCTCTTTGCCGGTCTTGAGCAGTATCAATTCTGGATCATTAACCTTCGCTTTCTAGTTGAAGTTGTCGCGGTTACTTTTTTGATCTTGATGTTTGGCGAGATTTTGCCTAAGGTTTATGCAAGCAGAAATAAGGTGCAGTTCTCTGGTCAAATGGCTTACCCGATGGTGGTTTTAGATACTTTGATCTCCCCGTTGAGCGTTCCTATGCGCGCAGTTACTTTGTTTTTGCAAGACCGATTTGGTAAGCAAAAAGCTAACATTAGCATAGATCATCTGGGGCAAGCGCTTGAGCTTACCAGTGAAGAAGATACCTCGATCGAAGAGCAAAAAATTCTTAAAGGTATCGTGAGTTTTGGTAATACCGATACCAAGCAAGTGATGAAACCGCGTATGGATATTTTTGCGCTTAATGAAGAATTAACTTACCAGGAAGTGATTCCGTTGATTATAGAAAATGGGTATTCGCGAATTCCTGTTTTTACAGAAAACATCGACAATATTGCCGGGATTCTTTACGTAAAAGATTTGCTTCCGCATATTGACAAAGAAGAATTTGCGTGGACTAGCCTGTTGCGCGATCCGTATTTTGTTCCTGAAAACAAAAAGCTTGACGACTTGCTTAATGAATTTAAAGATAAGCGTAATCACCTTGCGATCGTTGTTGATGAATATGGCGGAACAAGCGGATTGATCTCTATGGAAGATATTATCGAAGAAATCGTGGGAGACATCAGCGATGAGTTTGATGACGAAGATATTATCTTCTCAAAACTTGATGATAATAACTACATATTTGAGGGTAAAACTTCACTGAAGGATTTCTATAAAGTTATCAAGTTAGAAGACAATACTGCTTTTGAAGATAACAAAGGAGAGGCTGAAACACTAGCCGGTTTTTTACTAGAAATTTCTAAAGGTTTTCCGCGGAAGAATGAGATACTAAATTTTGAACATTATGCGTTTACTATTGAAGTAATCGATCAAAAGCGTATCAAACAAATTAAGCTTACGATTAAAGATATCGATTAGCCGTAAATACAGTCTCTTGAAGCAATTCAGTATTTATTTTTTTACCACTTTTTTGTGCGTGAGTTTATTTTCGTGCAAGGAGGATGTGTTGCCTAAACCAGATGGTTTTTTGGCGCTTAATTATAGCGAGCCGAAGTATATAAACTACGGAGGCGCAGATTGTCCCTACGAGTTTATGAAAAACACCAAAGCAGTTGTACGTTACAAAAGCGATTGCTCTGCAGTGCTTGAATATCCTGAGATGAACGGGGCGTTATATCTTACCTACAGGCCGGTAGAAAATAATATTAAAGAATTGCTTATTGACGCACAAAAACTCACCTACGAGCACGTTGTAAAAGCCGATAATATTGCCGAAGAAAAGTATGTAAATGAGTATCACGGCGTCTACGGTATGTTTTACGATGTGGCGGGTAACGCGGCTTCTCAGTCTCAGTTTTATGTGACTGATAGTACTTCGCATTTCATCACAGGCTCTATTTATTTTAATGTAACTCCCAATTACGACAGTATTCTACCTGCGGCGGCTTATCTTAAAAACGACATTAGGCATTTAATGGAGTCCCTCCGCTGGAAGAAATAATAGCTTCACGATGCTATTCTGACTTTTAAATCTCAATTTTGCAGCCTCAAAATAGAGCTATGCAGGCATCTAATAAAAAGTGGCTATATCTTTTCATTCTTTCCTTGATCTGGGGTACCTCGTACATCTTGATCAAAAAAGGTTTGGTGGGTCTTACCCCTTTACAGCTTGGAGCATTTCGCATCATTTTTACAACAATTTTTCTTTTTCTTATTGGTTTTAGATCACTGTTTAGAATTACAAAGACACAATGGGGTTGGGTGGCGTTAAGTGCGCTGCTGGGTACTTTTTTACCGGTGTTTTTATTCGCTTATGCCGAAACGCAAATCGACAGCAGTATTGCATCGATCTTAAATTCTTTAGTGCCGTTATTCACTATTTTTCTTGGCTTTTTGCTGTTTAAGATAGCCTTTACACGCAATCAGGTGGTAGGTGTGATTCTGGGATTACTGGGTGCGGCCATTCTTATCTTTCAAGGAGCAGAAGTGAATCCTGATCAAAACTACGTTTTTGCAGGTTTGGTGGTTATTGCGGCCTTATGTTATGCGGGTAATGCCAATATCTTGAAGTCAAAACTTCAAGAGGTTTCTTCGCTGGCTATTGCAGTAGGAAATTTTAGTGTTATGCTTATTCCTGCGGTAATCGTGCTTTATTTCGCCGGTGGAATGCAGCTCGATGTTGCAGAACCTGCGATTAGAAGTTCATTGCTGTATATTGTGATTTTGGCATTTTTCGGTACTGCATTGGCTAAAATTCTATTCAATAAATTGGTTCAAATCTCTTCTGCTGTGTTCTCAACTTCAGTAACCTATTTAATTCCGATAGTGGGCATTTTTTGGGGATTGCTTGATGGTGAGCGTTTCACGTTGATCCATCTCCTAGGAGCCGGCGTTATTTTAACCGGTGTTTATCTGGTGAATGCCAATAGAAAACAAAAAAAGACCAACAGTTAAGTTGGTCTTTCTTGATTTATTAGTTCCACCGAAGGGTTTAAACCCCTTACCTATTTGGCAAAAACCTACTTTTTACTGAAAGTCAGCGTCACTCACACCTTCATTAACTTTAATCTCGGTAAAAGTAAATTCGATGTTTTGAGGTCCCATCGATTGTGAAAGTTTGTGAGGGAATAACACACCGCCTACAGACTTATAATCGTCAAAAAGCATTGTTTGCACAAAGGTTTGGCCTTGCATTTGTTGTGTCGTTTCTTCCTTCAGTTTTAAACCGCTTTCGGTAGCATAAAATGCTTTCTTAGCATCGGTCAATTGGATTACATAAGCATCTTTACCGTCTACTTTTTCAACGCCTTTTAAAGTGATCGTTTCATCGCCTAGCATTGCCATTTCAGGAATGATAGCAGATTCTTTTTTAAGCGCTTCTATTTGCTCTGGTGATGGATTCATCGTTTGTCCTTGTGCAGCAATGGAAGCAGAATCTCCGTTAAGCACTTGTTTAGACATTACATTGCCCATTACAGAGATTTCCTGTAAAAACTGGTTATTGCTCGTCTTTTTGATGGTGAGTTTAAGCGGTGTTCCTTGCACGCTTCCTTCTCCCAACATCATTATAGAATTGATACCGGCAACAGCCTCTTGACCACCAACGGCTTCAATATAATTGTTGAAAACATCAGTAGCAGTAAGGCCTTCTGGCATTGCAACTTCGTAAGAAGGCTTTGCTACACTGTTGGCATTTTTATCGTAATATTTTACCGGAATGGTTTTTCCGTTAAAGCTTACCTTTTCTAAGTTTTCTAGAACTTCACTGCCTTTTCCTGCGATCACGATGCGGGCATTATCACTTAAAAAATACTTTTTAGCAACACGCTGTACATCTTCAATAGTAACAGCGTTGATCTTGCTTAAATAATTCTGATAGAAATCCTCAGAAAGACCTTCGGTTTCTTTGTTAAGCGCAAAACGCGCAATAGTACTTGGCTGCTCTAATGAACGCACAAAACTACCTACATATTTGGCTTTTGCATTTTTCAAATCGGTTGCCGAAACAGGCTCTTGACGCATGTTGTCGATCTCTTCTAAAAAGGCAACTACAGAACTGTCTGTAACCATATTACGCACACTTGCTGAAGCGCTAAAAGAAGTCTTACCGTATTTGCTGTCGCTGATGCTTGAGTAAGCGCCATAAGTGTATCCTTTATCTTCTCTAAGATTAAGGAAAAGGCGTCCTTCACCACCGCCACCTAAAATTTGGTTCGCCATTAATACCGGGAAGTAATCTGGATCACTCATTTTAAGATCAACCAGATTCTCAACAATTACTTGAGACTGTACCGCATTTGGCATATCTACAAAGTTGATTTCGGTTGTTGCGACATTCTCGGGAGTTGAAAAATCGTTGCTTAATGCAGCTCCTTTTTCCCAATCTTTAAAAAATGTAGTTACCCAGTCTTTAACGTCTTTATAATCAACATCACCTACCACAACGAGATAAGCGTTGTTTGGGATAAATGCCTTGTTGTAAAAAGCCTTAGCGTCTGCAAGAGTAATACCTTCAATACTCTCTTGAGTTTCAAACTCACCTTTAGGATGGTCTTTACCATACAGTAAGGCGCGGCTCACTTTACCTGCAGCTGCAGCGACACTTTTTTCATTGGTTTTTAATCCTTCAATAAGGATCTCTTGCTCTTTTTCAAATTCTTCTTGAGTAAAATTTGGGTGAATTGCAGCGTCTGCAAGAAGTTCAAGAATGCGCTCTGCATATTGTGAAAGTCCGCCTGCAGAAGCATATTGAGAACCAAAATTCATACGTGCTCCTATGTAATCTACTTCCTCATTAAAATCATCTTTGCTGATGTTTGCAGAACCTTTACCAAGCAAAGCGCCTGATAAGGCTGCAGCTCCTGTTTTTTCACCTTCTGCAATTGGAGGATTATCAAGTGTTAATGTGTAGGATACGCGTGGTAATTTGTGGTTTTCTACAACAATAACTTTTAGTCCGTTTTTTAACGTGAAGGTTTCCGGTTCGCTAAGATTGATCTCAGGTGCAGGTCCCGGTTTTGGTTGTGTGCTTCGGTCTATTTGTGCAACAGCACCAAGGCTGCAGATAAATAGTAAGCTAAAGAATATATTTTTCATCTAAATTATATTTTGTTTTCGTTTCTGAAGATTAAGCGGTAAAGCTTTCGATTATTGCTCTTCTTTTTTAGGAAGATATTCTACTTCTACGCGTTGGTTAGGTTTTAGGTATTTGTTTGCTACTTCCTTAATTTCTTCCCGTGTGATAGAACGATAGATTTCGATTTCAGAATTGATCAGATTTGTGTCATCATAAAGCATGTAGTTGCGTGCTAAAGTATTTGCAATACCAGAAACACTTGAATTTGAGTTCACAAAATTGGTTTCGGCCTTATTCTGTAGTTTTTCATAATCAGATTCAGAAATAAGCTCATTGCGCAGTTTTGCAATTTCTTCTTCCATACCTTCAAGAAGGGTGTCTAAACTGGTTTCGCCTAACGGAAGACCAAAAATGATGTACATTCCATAATCTTCTTGCTCGAGATTGATCGCGCCGATCTGAAGGGCTTTCTTCTCGTCGTCAACCATTTTCTTATAAAGCTTAGAGCTTTTCCCGTCGCTTAAGTATGAAGAGATCATATTTAAAACATAAGCGTCGCGATCGCCGTAGCCCGGTGTGCGATATGCAGTAAGAATCGCAGGAACCTGAATATTTGAATCATAAAATTGGGTACGCGTAGCTTCTGTAATAGGGGTTTCGGTAGGATAACTGCGCTCAAGCTCTGGTCCGCTAGGAATAGGTCCAAAATAATCTTCGATCATTTTTTTAGTTTCATCAACTTCAATATCACCTGCAACTACAAGCACTGCATTATTAGGCTTGTAATATTTTTTGAAATAGTCTTGAAATTCCTGTAGTGAAGCCGCATCAAGATCTTCCATGTAGCCTACATTAGGATCTTTGTATGGGTGATTCTTGAAAAGCTGCTCGCTGATGGCAAACAAGAACTGCCCATATGGAGAGTTGTCGTAACGAAGACGACGTTCTTCTTTTACCACCTCATTTTGCGTGTCGACCCCATCTTGTTTAATGATTGGGTGCAGCATGCGTTCAGATTCCATCCATAATCCTAATTCCAGATTATTTGAAGGGAATACCTCATAATAATATGTACGGTCTTGAGAAGTGTTGGCATTATTGGTTCCGCCGTTTGAACTTACGATCTCAAACCATTTTCCGTTCTCGATATTTTCAGTTCCTTCAAAGAGCAAATGCTCAAAGAAGTGTGCAAAGCCGGTACGGCCATCTTCGCGATCTTTACCACCCACGTGATACATAACAGAGGTTGTAACCACAGGTGCAGTATTGTCTTGATGTAGGATAACATGTAGCCCGTTGTCAAGATCATATTCTTCAAATTCTACCTCTTGCGCCTGAATAGTAAGGCTCATTGCAAGAATTGAAGCCAGTGAAAAAAACGTTTTTTTCATGAAAAAGAGTATTTATTTTGTTTTGGTTATACGTAAGTTAAAGAATGCCTTTGTTACACACTACCTCAACTTTAACATTAATGATTATGTTTAATTATTTTGGGGATTAATTAAACAAAATATGAGGTGACTTGACTAAATTTAACAAGATGTTAGCTGATATTGAGGGATTTAATGGTGAAATTTATAAGGAATCAAAAAAATAAAGTTATGCTTAAAATTGCACTTCCTATACGTTTTGGCATCGCCATATCAGCTGGTTTGATCGCCTATTTTCTTGTTTTAGCCTTATTTGGGCTGCATACAAACCCATTGTTTAGTCTATTTAACGGGGTAATTACCGGTTTTGGGATTTATGAAGCCATCAAGTTTTATAAGCTAAGTAAAGGCAAAGATTTTGAATACGGAGATGGTTTTTCTGTGGGCGTAGTGACCGGCTTTGTCGCAACTATTATTTTCACGGCCTTTTTTGGTCTGTATGCAGAAAATATCAATCCGGAATTTCTAAGCAATATGATCACCGCCTGGGAAACTACCTATAATACAAGTCTGGGTAGTGTTATCTTTGTAGTCGCTATTATGGGTTTTGCGACAAGTACCGTACTCACCCTCAGTTTTATGCAATTATTTAAACCAAGCTGGAATTTAAAGAAGAAGCCTAAAACTTCACAGGCTTAAAATTACATTATACATTTGTATTGTAAGTAAATAGCTGTATATTTGCGCCCTCTTAAACCAGAAGGTTTGAGAATTTTAAAAACTATTTTTTAATAATTACGCTATGTACGCAATTGTAGAGATAGCAGGGCAGCAATTTAAAGTTGCAAAAGACCAGAAGGTTTTTGTGAACCGCTTGGCAGGAGAAGAAGGAGACGAAGTTTCTTTTGATAAAGTTCTTTTGGCAGGAGATGGTGACAACATCACTTTAGGCGCCCCGGCTATAGAAGGAGCTCTAGTAGGAGCAAAGATTTCACGTCACTTAAAAGGAGACAAAGTAATTGTTTTCAAAAAGAAAAGACGTAAAGGTTATAAGAAGAAAAATGGTCACCGTCAATCTTTAACTGAGATTGTAATTGGCGATATTTCTTTAAAAGGAGGCAAAAAAGCTGCTCCTAAAGCTGAGAAAAAAGAAGAAGCAAAAGCTGAATCTTCTGATGATTTAAGTAAGCACACTGTAGCTGAACTTAAAGAAATGGCTAAAGAACAAGGTCTTGAAGGATATTCTTCAATGAAAAAAGCCGAATTAATTGAAGCTTTAAGTAAATAATAATCTACTAAAAACTTAAAATAAAATGGCACACAAAAAAGGAGTCGGTAGTTCGAAGAACGGTAGAGAATCAGAATCGAAACGTCTAGGTGTTAAGATTTTTGGTGGTCAAGCTGCAGTAGCAGGTAACATCATCGTTAGACAACGTGGTAACACACATCACCCAGGTGAAAATGTTTACGGTGGAAAAGATCACACTTTACATGCTAAAGTAGACGGTATCGTTAAGTTTACTAAAAAGAAAGACAACAAATCTTATGTATCTGTAGTTCCTACTGCAGAAGCTTAAGAAACGTTTGTTACTAGTATAGAAGCCTCATTGTCGCAAGAGACAATGAGGCTTTTTTTTTTGGCGCCGACAGAGGTTCAAATACTCCTAGGCTTGCCTCGAGGTAGTTTACGGTTCTGATTTAAACTTAATCTAATAATCAGGTAACATTAGACCGGTATATTGCTCGATTAAGCAGAAGCAATGTTGAGGTATTTCTTTTTTATCATCGTTTTTTTAGCGACTAGTGGTCTTCAGGCGCAGCAAAATAAAGAGCGTTTTCTCATTTTTGAAGATTCTGTGTTCTATGCGTACAAGAGCCGATTAGATTCGGCGAAAAAGAGACAAGATGAAAAGGAATTAAGTCTTGCGCACTTAGATTTAGCACGTTTTTATAAACAGAGTCAGATCTACACAGAGGCGGTCACGCATTACAATGCAGCGCTTACCAAAAATGCAAATCACAGCAGTCAGTTTGCCGCGACAGTAAAAAATGAGCTGGCAGAAATTTACATTGCCCTTAGTAACTACACAAAAGCAGCAGAACTTTTAAATAGCAGTTTAGGGTATTCTGAAAAACAACATTTTTTACAGCTTCAGGCAAAGAGTTACCAGCTTTTGGGAACTTGCTGGGAAAAGCAGGAGCAGCCTGAAAAGGCACTGACTTTTCAGCAGCGAAGTTTACAAATCTATAGAGATCTTAAAGATGTTCAAGGAGAGGCTGCTGTTCTTGAAAACATTGGTAGTATTTACGAGGATCTTGAGGATTATGATAAGGCCTATTCCTATTTTGAGAAAGCCTTCAGTTATTTTAAAAATGCGGGAAATGAAGCGCAGGTCAACGCATTAAATAACCTTGCTGATGTCTACCGAAAAAAGGGAAACTACGCGCAAGCCATTGCTAAAACTCAAGAAGCTTTAGCCCTGGCTGAGACCTATAAAAATGCTCATCAGGTTGAAAGCGCGTATAAAGATCTGGCAAAAGCATATGCCTTATCCCAGGATTTTGAGCAGGCACATCATTATGCGTTAGCCTATCAAGATCTGGTAGAAAAGCAATTTTATTCTCAAAACTTTAATCAGCTTAATGCCTTGCAAACGGTATACGATACCAAAGAAAAGCAAGCGAAGATCGATTTGCTTGAGGCAAAAAACAAAACGGCACAGATTAAGTTTGTTGGACTGTTGCTGCTCATTATTGTTCTCATTGCTACAACAGTGCTGTTTTTTTATGTTCAGAAAAGAAAAAGACAAGCAAGATTGGACGTTGAGTTGTACAAACAACGCGCACTAGAAGCAGAACTAGAAACCAAAGCAGCTCACGAACAAAATCTGCAAAATCAAATTCAGCTTAAGACCGCTGCGCTTTCTAAATACAGTTTGAGTTTGGCTCAAAAGAACAAGCTGCTGGAGGAAGTTTCGGGTACGCTACAAAAACTGAGTACACGCAAGCGAATGGATATTCCAAGCAAACTTCATGAGCTTTCTAATGATCTCAATGTGCATTTGCAAGAAGAGGACGAGTGGGATCAGTTTATGAGTTTGTTTGATGAGATTCATCCAGATTTTACAAAAAAGCTTAATCAGATCGCATTACAGAAATTAACAGCAACAGAGCTTCGGTTGTGTTTGCTGCTTCGATTGGGGCTTTCTTCAAAAGAAATCGCTTCCGTACTGCGCATTACACCAGATAGTGTGCGTGTGGCGCGCTACCGTCTTCGTAAAAAATTACCGCTGGAGAGTCAGGACGAACTCGTAACTTTTATGTTAAAGTTATAGAAACGCCTCTTGTTTTGCTTCAAGGTTATGCCTGTGTAAACTTTAGGTAATTGTTGCCTTGTTGTAGCCTGCAATTTCTTGATTCTTTACAATTTGTTAGACTTTAGTTTAGCCCGTATTTAAAGGGCTCAGGTAAATTTGGTGCAAACAAAACATCAAAAACATGAAAATAATTACTAGTCTAAAGTTGCTTGTTGTAACGCTACTTTTTACCTTAAATTATTCCGGATTATCTGCACAAGAGGGCATTATTCAGGGGGTAATTACAGATGAATACGGTATCAATGTTCCGGGTGCCGCGGTGATGATAGATGACCTTAATAAAGGAGCTGTTTCTAACCAAGATGGGAAATTTACCTTTGTTGAAGTTCCTGAAGGAAACCACACGCTTACCATAAAATATTTAGGTTTCGCAGATTTCACTAAAGAGGTGATGGTTAATGCAGGCAAAACCACCTCGGTTTCTATTTTATTGGCTTCAGAAGAAACGCAACTCGACGATGTGCAACTTGTAGGTTTTAGCGCAGGCGGTCAGGCAAGAGCATTGAACACACAAAAAAACAATGTAAATATCACCAATGTGGTCTCTACAGATCAAATCGGGAAATTCCCTGATGCCAATATTGGTGACGCGACAAAGCGTATTCCGGGGATCACGATGCAAGTAGATCAAGGGGAAGCGCGTAATATAATCGTGCGTGGTCTTGCACCACAATTAAACTCGGTAACCTTAAACGGAAGCCGTATTCCTTCGGCAGAAGGAGATAATCGTAACGTGCAGATGGACCTTATTCCTTCTGATATGATCCAGACTATTGAAGTGAATAAAGCGGTAACGCCGGATATGGATGCAGACGCTTTAGGTGGATCTGTAAACTTGGTGACACGTTCTACGCCGCAGCGTTTTAGACTTTCGGCAACGGGTGGTTCAGGAGTTAATTTTATTACTGATAAACGCATCTTAAGCGGATCGTTCTTAGTAGGTGATCGTTCAAAAAACAAGAAGTTTGGTTGGATGGTTTCAGCATCGATCAACGATAATGACTTTGGAAGTGATAATGTTGAAGCAGAATGGACAGACACTTTTGAATATACCAACGCTGCCGGTGAAGAGGTGGAGATGGAAGTGAATCCGTACGCGAATGTTTATGAGAATCGCAAATATTTAGTACAGCGTGTGCGACGCAGTTTTTCAGCAAATTTTGATTATAACTTTGATGAAAACAATGAGATCTATTTAAAAACGATGTATAACTGGCGCGATGACCGCGAGAATAGATTCCGTTTTGAAACCGAAGTTTTAGATGCAGAAGACATTATGGAAGGCGATTTTGAGATCGTAAACGGTACACCTGCTCGTTTTCCGGTAGAAGCAAAACGCGAGACTAAAGGTGGTATTCCCGGTGGAAGAATTCAAAACAGACGTCTTGAGGACCAGCGTATGCAAAACTATAGTTTAGGCGGAAATCACCTTTTTGGAAACCTGAAGTTCACGTGGATGGGTTCTTATGCAAAAGCTTCAGAAGAGCGTCCTAACGAGCGTTACTTAGTGTATGCTACCGAATACGGAATCAATAACGAGATCAACGACACGCGCAAACCTATTCATACGCCAGCTGCTGCAGAAGATTTCAGCGAATTTGAATTAGACGAGCTTACTGAAGAATACCAGTTTACTGAAGAAAAAGACATCAATTTCTTTGCAAATTTTGAACTTCCTGCAGATTTCTTTGCTCAGGGTGATGGTAGCGTGAAATTTGGTGTGCGTGGCCGTTTCAAAAATAAAAACAGAGCCAATAACTTCTTTGAATATTCACCGCTTACCGGCGCTTTAGACAATCTTGCGATGGTAGATCAGCGTATTTATAATGACAATGATTTTCTGGCAGGAACAAAATACAATCCGGGAGTGTTTGCTTCTCCGGAATATTTGGGAAGTCTTAATTTAAATGATGCTGCTGCTTTTGAAGGTGAAGCACTTCCTGATGAATATCTTGGTGACAACTTTGATGTGACCGAAAATGTATACGCCGGTTATGTGATGACCAATCAGAAACTTTCTGACAAATTGAGCGTACTTGTAGGTCTTCGTGTTGAAAATACGCGCATAGAAAGTACGGGTAACAACTTTGACGTGGACGAGCCGGAAGCTTTTACACAAATCAACGACGAGAGTTCGTATACTAACGTATTGCCTGGTGTACATTTTAAATACAACGCTTCAGAAAATACGGTGTTACGCTTTGCGTGGACCAATACATTAGCGCGACCTAACTACATCGACCTTGTACCTTACAGACAGCGTGAAGATGATGAGGTTTCCATTGGTAATCCACAGTTAGATCCTACTACTTCGATGAACTTCGATTTTATGGCTGAGAAGTATTTCAGTTCTGTGGGTATTCTTTCGGGAGGTGTGTTTTATAAAGACTTAAATGACTTTATTTACACGAGCGTTTCAGAAGAAGAAAGTACGGGTTATGAATTGTACCAGCCGCTTAACGGAGATAAAGCGCGTATTTTTGGTGCAGAGATTGCCTTTCAGCGTCAGCTTGATTTCCTTCCGGGATTCCTTAAAAACTTTGGGATTTATGCTAACTATACCTACCTAAATTCTGAAGCAAAAGGTATTGCTAACGAAGACGGTGATATGCGCGGAGACCTTGACTTGCCTGGTTCTTCACCTAATATGTTTAACGCGTCGATCTCGTATGCAGATAAGTGGTTTAGCGCGCGTCTTTCAGGAAATTATTCTGATGCATATATCGACGAATTAGGAGGTAACGCTTTTGAAGATCGTTTTTATGACGAGCAGTTTTTCTTAGACTTTAACGCGACTGTTTTCTTGTCAAGAAACCTTCAGGTGTATGCTAACCTAAACAACATTACTAACCAACCCTTACGTTACTACCAAGGTGCTAGAAACCGTACTATGCAAATGGAATACTACAGCACGCGTTTAACTTTTGGTGTAAAATATGATTTATTCTAGAATGAGAAATTTAAAGTATATCGCCGCCATAGGCGCGGCAGTGGTTTTATTTTCCTGCGGAAGCAAAAAATCGCAACTGCCAGAAATTAAACCGGATATTATTACCGAACACGTAAAGTATGATACCGATGATCCTGCGATCTGGATCAATCCGGAAGATGCGTCGCAAAGCATCGTTTTTGGTACCGATAAGGACACAGATGGTGGTATTTTTGCCTTTGATCTTGAAGGAAAGATTATTCCTGAAAAATCAATCCCAAACATTCAGCGTCCTAACAATGTGGATCTGCGTTACGGTTTTCCAGTAACCGATTCTACACAAACCGATATCATCGCGTTTACCGAAAGAGAGCGTAAAATGCTGCGTATTTATTCGGTGCCTGATATGCAACCTTTAGACGGTGGTGGTTTTCCGGTGTTTGCTGATGACGCTAATGAAGAATTTCAGTATCCTATGGGTGTGAGTTTGTATAAATCGGCTGCTGACGGAGCATTCTATGCGATTGTTGGCCGTAAAACAGGACCTTTAGAAAACTATCTGTATCAATATAAGATCACAACTCAATCAGACAGTCTGGTAGGTTTTGAGTTGGTGCGCAAGTTTGGAAACTTCAGCGGTAAAAAAGAGATCGAAGCTATTGCTGTTGACGATGCGATGGGATTTGTGTATTATTCTGATGAAGGAGATAGCGTAAAGAAATATTATGCAGAGCCTTCTAAAGGAAATGAGCAACTCGCTGCATTTGGTCAAGAAGATTTCTTAGAAGATATTGAAGGGATCGCGATCGCAGCTTACGAGGACGGAAGTGGGATGATCATTGTGTCAGATCAGCAGCAGGGACAATTCAATATTTACGACCGTAAAACCAATGAATTGATCAATGTATTGAATCTCACGACAACAGAAACCGATGGTTGTGAAGCGGTCACCGTGCCTTTAAATGACACCTTTAAAAACGGCTTGTTTGTCGCGATGAATGACGACGGAACCTTTTACTATTACGACTTGGGTAAGCTGAAATAAAGGCTGCCTCAAATCATAGTTCATAAAAAAACCCGCCAATTTTGGCGGGTTTTTGAGTTTTTAAAATAATACGGATTATAATCCTGGGTAGGTTCCGGTAATGATTTCGATACCATCAATAACCCAACCTACGATAAAGAATCCTGCGGTTAAGATAAAGATGATGTTCCATAAAATAGGACTGCCTAAATACCATCTGTGTGCTGCAAAGGCTCCTAAAAATAACCAAAGTAAGATGGCAACGGTTTGACGATCTGCCGCTACAGCAGCAGGAGAAATAAGTTCGCTTGAAGCTTCAGCAGCAGCGTTAACTTCAGTGGTTGCTTTTGCTACACGCTCTACAGGAAAGCCGGCAAAAGTTGTTGTTGAAATCATTAGCAGAAGTGCCAGTGAAAAGATAATTTTGAAATTCATAAGATCTAAGTTTAATTAAACTATCATAAAAAGTACGCTATTTTGAGAAATCCTTCCTTTCGATTATTCCTGTTTTTGATATGTTTAACTTTTACAACTGCGCTTCAGGCACAGGAATATGAGTTCTTTGGCGTCATCAAATTAAATGATACTTCCTTCATTAGTTACAAGGTTTTGTTTGACCGTGTCAACGATTCTATACAAGGATATTCTCTTACCGATTTTGCCGGAAAGCACGAAACTAAATCAAACATTAAAGGCTATTACAATGAAGATGAAAACCTGCTAAGCTTTGAAGAATACGACATTGTGTACACAAAGTCACCTGTTGTACAAAAAGATTTTTGCTTTGTAAACTTTGAAGGAAAGGTGCGCAATTTAGATCGGGTCAAAGCCTTCAGCGGAGATTTTAAAGGGCTGTATGCAGACGGTACTTCTTGCCTCGACGGAATGATCATTGTAAACTCTGGTCAGGAGGTAAAAAAGCGTGTTGAGAAAATAGATAAAGTGGTACAGCGTTCCCGTAAATTTTCAGATTCTATTAAGAAAAATATCAAGGTAGCTAAGGTGCTTGACACCCTCACACGTAACATCATTGCAAAAGATGAAAACCTGAATATTTTCACGCGCGACCAAAAAATAAAACTCGCGATCTATGATGCGGGAAAAGAAGATGGCGATGTGATCAATCTTTATGTAGATGACAAACCGGTTTTAGAAAATTATACGGTGCTGCACGAGATCAAATACTTAGAATTCGATCTTGAAAATGTAGAAACTAAAATTAGAGTAGAAGCGGTAAGCGAAGGAACTTCGTCTCCCAATACTGTGCGATTAGAAGTGGAAGACAGTCGCAATTTTGTGCGTACCATCACCAATTTAAAAGAAGGAGAACACGCGCAAATGACGCTGGTAAAAAAATAACCCCCGCAGTACTGCGAGGGTTTTATAGCTTAATCTCTTAATTGTAGAATTAATTTTAGTATCTGTAATACTCCGGCTTGTAAGGTCCTTCAACGGTTACACCGATGTATTCAGCTTGCTCTTCGTTAAGTTGCGTCAACTCAACACCTATTTTTTCTAAGTGTAAAGCAGCAACTTTCTCATCAAGATGTTTTGGCAGCATATATACTTTATTCTCGTAGTTGTCGCTGTTTTTCCAAAGCTCGATCTGTGCCAAAGTTTGGTTAGTAAACGAGTTACTCATCACAAAACTTGGGTGACCGGTTGCGCAACCTAAGTTTACCAGACGTCCTTCAGCAAGAAGAATAATATCTTTCCCGTCGATGGTATATTTATCAACCTGAGGTTTGATCTCGTCTTTAGTGTCACCATAGTTTTCATTTAACCAAGCAACCTGGATCTCATTATCAAAGTGGCCTATGTTACACACGATGGTTTTGTCTTTCATCGCCTTAAAGTGCTCAGCACGTACGATATCTTTATTTCCGGTAGTGGTGATCACAATGTCAGCTTTGTCAAGAACCGTTTCTAAACGCTTTACTTCAAAACCATCCATTGCCGCTTGTAGCGCACAAATAGGATCAATTTCGGTAACGGTTACTATAGAACCTGCACCTCTAAACGAAGCAGCGGTACCTTTACCTACATCACCATAACCACAAACCACAACGCGTTTTCCTGCAAGCATTACATCGGTAGCACGACGTATCGCGTCTACTGCACTCTCGCGGCAACCAAATTTATTATCAAACTTAGACTTGGTTACACTGTCATTCACGTTGATCGCCGGCATAGGCAACGTGCCTTTGTTCATACGCTCATATAAACGGTGAACTCCGGTAGTGGTTTCTTCAGAAAGACCTTTAATTGCAGCAGCAAGTTCTGGGTATTCATCAAGAACCATATTGGTTAAATCACCACCGTCATCAAGAATCATATTTAACGGCTCGCGCTCTTCCCCAAAAAATAAGGTCTGCTCGATACACCAGTTAAATTCTTCTTCGTTCATTCCTTTCCAGGCATAAACCGGGATTCCTGCAGCAGCAATTGCAGCAGCAGCGTGATCTTGAGTAGAGAAAATATTACAAGAACTCCAGGTAACATCTGCACCTAGCGCTACAAGCGTCTCGATTAAAACAGCGGTTTGTATGGTCATATGCAAACAGCCCGCGATACGAGCACCTTTTAAAGGTTGTTCTGCGCCATATTCTTCACGCAAAGCCATAAGGCCAGGCATTTCAGCTTCGGCAAGTTCTATTTCTTTTCTTCCCCAAGCTGCCAAAGAAATATCTCTGACTTTATAAGGAACGTACTGCACGGTTTTCGTTGACATAATCTTATATTTACAATTCTTATTTTTTGCAAAAATACGTAATATCTACTAGTTAACGTGCCACTTTTCAAAACTATAACGCCCAATCCTAGCACTCAGGTTTACATCTGGAAGGTGGAAGAATCTGTTGAGACCTTGTCTGAAAATGTGAATCTTACACAACATTGTCAGGCGCGTTTTGAAAGTATGAAATCGCAATTGCATCAGCGCGGATTTTTAAGCATACGGCACTTGTTGCACGTGGCCGGTTATACCGATCACGATCTGTATTACACCGAAAATGGTAAGCCGCATCTTAAAGATGGCAAATACATTTCGATAACGCATTCTTACAATTTTACCGCGATTATCGTGAGTGCAACGGTTGAGGTAGGCATTGATATTGAAATGCAACGCGATAAGATCTTGCGCATCGCTTCCCGTTTTACACCACTCAAAGAATACCGAACCTTGGCAAATGATGATGCAGTAATTAGAAAGCTTACGATCGTTTGGGGTGCTAAAGAAGCATTGTATAAGATTTACGGAGTGAAAGGCTTGAGTTTTCTTCAACACATCAACGTTACCAATTTTGATTTTGAGGATTATAAAACCGATGCGGTAATCAATTACCACGGAAAGCACAGCAAATATGCTATTGATTTCCTGGAGTTTGAAGGCTTTACATGTGTTTATGCTCAGGCATTATGATCGAAAAATTAGCGCATAGCGGAACCAGTATTTATTCAGCGCTTTTAAAATCGATTGAAGCTGAAAAACCGCTTTTTGCCATACTTTTTGATCCCGAAGAACTTTCTGAAACGTTTTTGACGCAGCAGCTTTCAAAGCTACCCGAATTCACTACACACATTCTCGTTGGGGGAAGCACCGCTACACAAGCACAAACACAGGTCGCGGTTAATTTGATCAAACAAAAAACTTCTTTACCGGTGCTTTTGTTTCCTGGAGATTACCGGCAAATAACTGCAGCGGCAGATGGAATTTTGTTCTTAAGTCTTTTATCTGGAGAAAATCCGGAGTATTTGATTCGGCAGCAAATACAATCTGTGGGAAAATTGCGTGCTTCAGCCTTAGAGATCATTCCTACCGGATATATTTTAATCGATGGTGGAAAACAAACTACGGTAGAACGCGTGAGTCAAACGCAGGCGATTCCGCAAGAGTTGGTGCAACGCATTGTAGACACAGCGCTGGCGGGAGAATATTCAGGTAAAAAACTCATTTACCTCGAGGCCGGAAGCGGCGCGTTAAATCCTGTTTCCGAAGAAATCATTCAAGCCGTAAAAGACGCGATTTCTATTCCGCTAATCGTAGGTGGTGGCATACGAAGTCAATTAAAACTTGAAGCTATTTATGCAGCGGGAGCAGATCTCGTTGTGGTAGGAACGGCTTTTGAACAAGGAAATTTTTAGTATGAGTGCAGTATTTGATTTTTTCTTTGGGCAATATGCAGATTATGAGACCTCATCAATAATCCTCGAAATTATCGCGGTGATTTTTGGATTGCTTTCTGTGTGGTATTCCAAACAAAATAACATTCTCGTTTATCCAACGGGGATGATAAGCACGTCGATTTTTGTGTATTTATTACTCAAATGGGGACTTCTGGGAGATATGATGATCAACGTATATTATTTCTCGATGAGTGTTTACGGCTGGTATGTCTGGACGCGAAAAGTAGATGAAGAACATGTAACTCCAATCGCAAGAGCTACGGCGAAAGAACACCTGTGGTCTGTAATAATTTTTGTGGCTACCGTGCTTTTTGTATTTGGCGTCTATACCTATTTTGAGAAGTGGACGAGCTGGACGGCTTATGTAGATACTTTTACCACAGCAGTATTTTTTGTTGGAATGTGGCTCATGGCAAAGCGTAAAATTGAAAACTGGATCTACTGGATCGTGGGAGATATAATCTCTGTACCACTGTATTTTTACAAAGGTTTCACATTTACCAGTTTTCAATATCTTATTTTTACGGGACTAGCTATTTATGGTTTTGTCGCTTGGAAAAAATACCTCAACAACAGTCCGGTTCCTGCTTAAAAATCGTGCTTTTCGGTCCCGAAAGTTCCGGGAAAACTACGCTTGCAAAAAAGCTTTCTGAATATTACCAAGGCACTTGGGTGCCAGAATTCGCGCGGGAATACCTTCAGCAGAAGTGGGATGCTGAGCAGAAGATTTGTGAGCCTCAGGATATCTTGCCCATTGCGATTGGCCAGATGAAGCTTGAAAATGCAGCCGTAAAATCCGAAAAAAAAGTAGTATTTTGTGACACAGACCTTTTAGAAACAAAGGTTTATAGTGAAGCATACTACGATGGCTGGTGTGACGATGAAGTTGCTAAAGCAGCTTTAGAAAACACCTACGATCTGTATTTGCTTACGTACATAGATACACCCTGGCAGGCAGATGATTTAAGAGACCGGCCAGATCAACGAGAAGAAATGTTCGCCTATTTTAAACATTCTTTAATTAAACACGGCCGCCCCTACCTGCTTGTTAAAGGAAGTTTAGAAGATCGAATGCAATTAATAACCAACCATTTAAATTCTTTACTCAATTGAATTTTACAGACCAAGAAATCAACGAAATCAAAGATCACGGTTTAACTCCTGAACAAGTTAAATCACAAATTGATCTTTTTACAAACGGGGTACCTAATGTCAAACTTGTTGCGCCGGCAACAGTTGCAGACGGGATTTTTAAATTGTCTGATGCCGAAGAACTTTCGTATTTAGACTATTATGAAGATAGAAAATCAGAACTCGATCTTCTAAAATTTACACCGGCCTCAGGAGCTGCGAGCCGTATGTTTAAAAAGATCTATCAGTTTTTAGAAGACTATGATGCTTCAAAAGAAACGATAGACGAGTACCTCGAGCGCACTGATGATGATCATATGCAAGCATTTTTTGCTGGCTATAAAAAGTTTCCGTTTTACAACCACATTATCGATGGTCTTGATGAGGAAACAAAAAAGGATGAAAACGCAACAAAATATGCTTTTATCAAAACGATGATGGCTGAAGATGGGGAGAACTACGGTAATCTGCCTAAAGGTCTGATTCCTTTTCATTACTACGGGGCATATATGGCAACCGCTTTTGAAGAGCATTTGCATGAGGCAGCAGCCTATGCGGCAAAAAATGGTCAAGCCGATTTACATTTTACAGTTTCACCAGAGCACAAGGAGGCTTTTGAAAAGGAGTTTGACGCCATTCACGCTTCTGTGAGCAATACGACTAATGTGAATTTTGATGTTGATTATTCCTTTCAAAAGCCTGAAACCGATACGGTGGCGGTTACGATGGAGAATAAATTGTATCGTAAAGCAGATGGTTCTTTACTCTTTAGACCCGGCGGACACGGCGCACTTATCGAAAACCTAAACGATGTAGATGCAGACGTGGTTTTTATTAAAAATATTGACAATGTTTTGGTTCAGGATAACATCCAGGTATTGTCTAGAACAAAGCGTTTTCTGGCCGGTTTACTGCTAAAAAAGCAAGAAAGTGTTTTTAAATATGCCGAACTTTTAGATAAAGATTCTATTTCTGAAAGTGAATTGGCAGAGTTGGTGAAGTTCTTAAAAGAAGATTTCAGTACGCGTATTGATGAGGCTTATGCATCTTTTTCTAACGAAGAAAAGAAAAGTTATTTAAAGGAGCTTCTAGATCGTCCTATTCGTGTGTGTGGGATGGTAAAGAATGAAGGCGAGCCGGGCGGTGGCCCGTTTTGGGTTGAAGATGAAAGCGGAAAAGTAGCGCTGCAAATTATTGAAAGCGCTCAGGTAAATGACAAAGACGACCAGCAAGAAGCGATCTTTAAAAATTCTACGCATTTTAATCCGGTAGATATTGTTGCCGGAGTGCGCAATTATAAAGGCGAAAAATACAATCTGCTCGATTATGTAAACCCTGATCTGGCTTTTATCGCATATAAAACCGATGGTGGAAACGAAATTAAAGCCTTAGAACTTCCGGGCTTATGGAATGGTGCCATGGCACGCTGGAACACGCTTTTTGTTGAAGTGCCTCTGGAAACGTTCAATCCGGTTAAGACGGTAAATGATTTACTGAAACCATCGCATCAGGCAGGAGCGTAATGAATAAGGAAGCGCTCTTTCAGGAATGTGATTTTAAGGCAGTTCGTAGTAGCGGCCCGGGCGGGCAACACGTAAATAAAACATCTACAAAAGTTATGTTACATTGGAGTCTTAAGGACTCCAATGTTTTTTCTGAAGATCAAAAGCAGCGTTTATATAAACGCTTACAAAACAAACTTACCACCGATGATCAATTGGTTTTGTCTTATGATCAGAGCCGCAGTCAACATAAAAATAAAGATGAGGTTTTTAAAAATCTCGTTAGACTTTTAGAAAACGGACTCCTAAAACCGAAGCGTCGCAAAAAAACAAAGCCTTCTCTGGCTTCTAAAAAACGCAGGCTAGATTCTAAAAAGCGCAATGCCGAGAAAAAAGCCAATCGCAAACCGCCTTCTTTCTGAAGAATTGAAAGTATTTTAAATAAATTCTTTAAAAGTGTGGATTATGTCCACACTTTTTTTGTGGAATTCTCTTTTTTCTACAGAATCCTTTTTGAAATGTATTTCTGTCAAGATTCACATTTACAAGGTTTTAATGGGTTTGACCGAAGCTTTTTTGATGATGGTATGATTTTGCTACTTATCTAAGCGAACCTTTGATGTTAAAGGTTTTAAAATCAGATTAAACACATTAAAATATAGAATCATGAAAAATTTAGTAATGACCGTAGCAGCAGCTGCAACCATGTTGTTTGCAGCAGAAAATGTAAACGCACAAGAAGGCGAAGAGGTAGCAGTAACTACCACAGAGTTGCAAGCACCGGTAGAAGGATACACCAAAATTGATGTTGCAGATCTTCCAGATACGGTAACCAAAGCGGTAGCAGAAGATAAAGAAGGGGCTAAAGTCACAGAAGCTTGGGTTGATGCCGAAAACAAGACGTTTAAGTTAACCTTAGAAGCTGAAGACGCAGAACCAGAAACTGCATATATTAATGCAGCAGGTGAATGGATCGAGCCAAAAGAGTAGGTTAGGTTTCCCTAATTTGAGTTTTTAATACTAGAGTGGTTAAAAATTCAAATTTAAGCCCCGGCGTGAGTCGGGGCTTTTTTATTGGCGCCACAAAAGGTTTTGATATTTTCAGTATTGCCTAGACGTAGTTTACTTATCACGCCTAAAAATCCTTAACTTTTTTTTACGAATTAAATGTTTACCACAGTGGGTGGTATTTGTACTTTTATCGATACCGCTAAGGGAGTTTGAGATTCCTAGGCTCGCTTCAAAATAGATTACCTAAAACTAATTGATTTGTCAAAAATCTTACTAATAGAAGATGACGTAGCATTTTGTAAAATGCTTGAAACCTTTTTATCAAAAAAGGGATATGAGTTGATTAGTGCTTTTGCAGCCGGCGAAGCCTATAAGATCTTGGCGAATCACGCAGTAGATTTGGTGATTACAGACGTGCGTTTGCCTGATGATGACGGCCTTAGTATTCTTAAACATATCAAGGAAGATTATAATAACATACCGGTTATTCTTATGACCGGTTATGCCGAAGTAAATAAGGCGGTTGAAGCGATGAAAGAAGGGGCCTTTGATTATATTTCAAAGCCGGTGCGTCCAGACGAACTCTTAAAGATCGTTGATAAAGCTTTACAAGCTGAAGCTGAAGAAGAGCCGAAAACTTCAAAAAAAGCTCCCAAGTCAGCAACTGCTGCACCACAAGCTCCAACCGGATTCATAAAAGGAGTAAGTGATGCCTCGGCAAAACTAAATCAATATATAGATCTGGTTGCGCCTACTAACATGTCTATTCTTATAACTGGAGATAGCGGTACAGGTAAGGAATATGTTGCAAAAAGCATTCACGATAAAAGTAAGCGTCAGGCTCAGCCGTTTATTGCGGTAGATTGTGGCGCAATTCCTAAAGAAATCGCGGGGAGCGAATTCTTTGGTCATGTCAAAGGTTCGTTTACAGGAGCCGTTAACGATAAAGTGGGGCATTTTGAAGCAGCCAATGGCGGAACCCTTTTTTTAGATGAAATAGGCAATCTTTCTTACGAACTTCAAGTGCAATTGCTTCGGGCTTTGCAAGAGCGAAAGATCAAACCTGTTGGAAGTAATAATGAAATTGCAGTAGATATTCGAGTGGTCGCAGCAACCAATGAAGACCTTGAAGAAGCGGTGAAGGAAGGAGATTTTAGAGAAGATCTTTACCATCGTCTGAATGAATTTTCAATTGAAGTGCCGCGTTTGCGGGAGCGTCAGGAGGATTTGATGCTTTTTATAAATCTATTTCTAGATCAGGCCAATAAGGAGCTGGAGAAAGAAGTAGAAGGCTTCAGTCCGGATGCGGTGGAAGCCTTGATTCAATATTCGTGGCCGGGCAACTTGAGAGAGTTGAAAAACATCGTAAAGCGTATGGTGCTGTTGGCTCCTGCAGCTGTGATTCCGAAGGAATTGTTACCACGGGAAATTCGTGTGGCCATGATTGAAGATAAAAAAGACGATTACGCATTATTCAACGCAAAAAATGAGCAGGAGCGCATTTTAGATGCTCTTGAAAAAACCGGCGGAAATAAAAGCAAAGCCGCTCGTCTGCTTGATATAGATCGAAAAACGCTCTATAATAAACTGAAGCAATACGACATTAAGCTATAACATTTTGCTTCAAAGCTTCCAAAAGCGCTTCAGTTTTTTGGATGCTTTGTGTTATAATACGTTGTATTTCCTGCTTTTTCCTTTGAGCTAACTCTGGATTTTCTAATTGTTCTAGTAGTGCAATTACCTCATTTGCTTCAAGCTGGCGCATCATGGGTAACATTTTGTGTGCAATTTGATTGATTTGCTCCGGGTGCGCTCGATGCTTGTCCAGCTCAATCAAACTTGCTGAGGTGCTTTCAACAAAAACGCTAAGAATGCTTTTTAACGAATCGTCATCGTCTGCGGTGAAGGCTTTGAGTTGCTTCAGGTCATAAAGATCGCTAGATGCGCTTGCTTTTGTGGCTATAGTGATATTCTCTTTTTCTTCAATTTGAGTACCGCCAAAATCTTTTAAAATGTGCAACAACGCACTGGGTCTGTACGGTTTTTTTAGATTTTCGGAGAAGCCAAAATGCTTATAATCGGCCTGTTTTAAGGTTTCATTTCCGCTTAAAGCAATCACCGGAATATCTTGTAATTCAGTGTTTGACTTTAGTGTTTTTATGAATTCAATACCGTTCATCACCGGCATCTGAATGTCTGAAAGAATAAGGTCGTATGTGTTTTTATTAATCAGTTCTAGTGCTTCTTTTCCATTAGAAGCGGTATCTATTTTTAAGTCGAAGGGAGCCAAAGTAGCTTTAGTAAGTTGTTGCTGAACAGGCTCATCATCTATGATCAAGATACTTTGAAGCCTGCCGAGATGAACTTCGGAAAGATCCTGGTCAAAAGCTGCTGGTTCTTGATGTTCAGTTTGCTCCACAGGAACGATTAAAGTAAACGTACTCCCTTTCCCCGGAATACTTTTCAGCTGAAGTTTTCCCTCTAATAATTCGGTTAATTTCTGGGAAATAGATAAACCAAGACCAAAACCACCATACTTGCGCTGGGTGGTTTCTTCGGCTTGTGAAAACTCTTTAAAAATAAGCTGTTGCTTCTCTTTAGGAATCCCGCAGCCGGTATCAATTATTTTAAATCTTAGGTTTTTTCCGTCTTTGTGCAGTGCGACAGTGATGCTTCCTTCTTCGGTGAATTTATACGCGTTGGTGATGAGATTCGCGAGAATTTGTTTGATCCTAAAAGGGTCGCTTAAAAAGATAGTGTCCAGTTCATCGGGAATTTCAGTATGAACTTCAACTCCGGTTTTTAAAGGTTGTGGTAAGCTTACGACGATTACATCTTCAATCAACTTTTTAGGATTGAAGGGTACTTTTTCAACGCTGATTTTTCCGGCTTCCAGCTTTGCAAAATCCAGCAGGTCATTGACCAGTTTTAAGATGTAATCGCCAGATTTTTGTACGGTGTCTAGATACCGCATTTGCTTGGCATCTACAGCGGTTTTTTTCAGCAAATCGGTAAAACCTAGAACCGTGTTTAAGGGCGAGCGCATATCGTGCGTTATGGTTGCCATCAATTGCTCTCTACTTTTTAAAAGCGATTGGGCTGTCGCATTGCTTTCTTCGAGTTCCCGACTGTATTGCTGGCTGCGTGAAGCATCCTTAAAAATCATAATCACAAATCCGATAGCAAGCGAAACACTAAGGATCCCAATGATCTTCAGCGTTTTTGAAATCTCTTGAATTCTACTGTTTAAGAGGGCTTCACGTTGTCTGGCAGTGAATGTGCCTTCACGTTCTAAAGTGCTTAAAAGATTGCGTATTTTAAGGTTGATGCTGCGGTCGTTCGCCAGCAGAGTATTCTCCCGGTTTATAATGTCAAGTTCCAATTCCTTCTTACGCTCTTCGATTTTGGAGAGCGTTCTACGTACGGTTTCTGCCATCGATTTGAGGCCTTGATCTTCGTCTCGCGTGTCTTTGCGTATGTATTCATTAAAATCTACAATCACACTTTTGATATAAGGATCAACCGAATCTAAGCGCGGATCGTTCTCATAATCTTCAAAGTAAATATCTTCTTTTACGAGTTCGTCAAGGGCTTCGTCGTAATAATTACGCGAGTATTGTTCATCGCGTAAACGCACCATCGCCTTTATATTGCTCGTTTTGTTTGAGAGTAGCATTTTGATACTATCCAGCTGCTCGTTCTGCTCTTTGGTTTCTGTGAGGCGTTGTAGGGAATCGAGCTCTATTTTTATACTGTCAACCAGCACCTGATATTCTTTAAACTGTTGTTGCGAGCCGGTAGCCATTGCAGTCCTACCTATGGTTTCAGCCTCATAAAGATAACTCAGTGCATTGCTGGTAAAGGTGAGTTTTTGATTGGTCGCCTGCTCTTTTTTAGGCGGGTAAATAAAAGTTTTAAGCTGTGGATAAATAAAATAAATAGCGACCGATACCAGCAAACCAATCATGATATAGCCGGTAAGGACCTTGAGGGTGATGGATCGCTTGGTGTTCTTCATAGAATTTTAAAATTAAGATTCGCTTAAACAAAAGCCCTTAATTTTTTGATAAAAGCATAATTATTGTTTTACATTTGCGCCCTAAATCTCAAAGGGGTGCTTAAACTTCTGTTTTAGAGCAGAAAGCGAGCTGAGATCATACCCAATGAACCTGGGCAGATAATGCTGCCAAGGGAATCGCTTAAAAAAGCGGGTGACGACCTGCGTGTTTTTAAGCAACATTGCATATTAACTTATAGTAACACAGAATAATTGCCCCTTTTATTCGTAAAAATTTTTACGAATGAAAACTCTTTTATTCGCCTGTGCTGCCACTTTAACGACTTTTGGCGCACTCGCACAACAAACACCACAAGATTCTACCGATGTAGAAAAACTAGATGAGGTGCTGGTACAATCGGTACGTGTAGATGCCGATTCGCCCATCACGTACAGCAATTTGTCTAAAGACGAAATCAACGAGCGCAATCTGGGACAAGATCTGCCTATTTTACTCAATTATTTACCCAGTGTAGTTACCACTTCTGATGCCGGCGCCGGTGTGGGCTATACCGGTTTTAGAGTGCGTGGTACCGGCAACCGCGGTATTAATGTAACCATAAACGGAATCCCGTATAACGATGCCGAAAGCTTGGGAACGTTCTTTGTGAATTTGCAAGATTTTAGCAGTTCGATACAAAGTGTGCAGTTGCAACGTGGAGTAGGAACATCAACTAATGGAGCCGGAGCTTTTGGTGCCAGTTTAAATATTTTGACCGATGCGGCTACGCTGGAAGCTTACGCTGAAGTCAATGCTTCAGGCGGATCTTTTGATACGCGTAGAGCCAATGTGAAATTTGGTACCGGACTTATAAATGATCATTTTACTTTTTCCGGAAGGCTTTCTGCTATAAAATCTGACGGATATGTAGATCGTGCCAGTTCAGATTTGAAATCCTATTACCTTCAGGGCGAATACCGCAACGAGAAGACGTTGTTAAAAGCTGTTGTTTTTGGCGGTCACGAGGTAACTTACCAGTCGTGGAATGGTATCGACGCGCAGACTTTAGCGACGGACAGAACGTACAATCCTATAGGTTTCCAATACGATGATGATGGAAATTTTGAAGGTTTTTATGACAATCAGGTTGATGATTACAAGCAAGATCACGTGCAACTGCACTGGAATCAAAAATATGGCGGAGGCTGGTCAACACAGCTGAGTTTAAACTACACCATGGGTCGTGGCTTTTTTGAAGAATATGTAGATTCTTGGTATTATGCCAACGTGAATTTCTCTAGCGATGCGACTTTTGATTTCATTGGCTGGGAACCGTATGAAGTTGATGGAGAATTACAAACCGATACCGATCTTATTCGCCGTCGCTGGCTAGACAACCGCTACTATGTGGCAAACCTGACAACCAATTATAAGTCAAACGCAATAGATTTTGATGCCGGAGTTTTTGGTAGTATGTATAGTGGCGATCATTATGGCGAGATCACTTGGGCACGTTATTTTGCTCAGGATGAAGAAGCCGGTTACCGTTATTATTTTGGCACCGCAGATAAAAATGAGTTTACCACATTTGCTAAAGCAACTTGGCGCATAAACGATATGTGGAGTGTTTTTGGAGATTTACAAGGGCGTTTTATTAGCTACGAAACCGACGGGATCAACAGCGATATTGACGAATTTATCATCGATGAAAACTATTCGTTTTTCAATCCGAAAGCGGGATTGACGCTTACGCTGAATGAGGAAAATAAAATTTATGCTTCTTACGCCAGAGCCAATAGAGAGCCTAGTCGTACCGATTTTGAAAACGGAAATCCGGTGCCGGAAACTTTAAATGATTTTGAATTAGGTTATCGTTTTACTAAAGAGCGTGCGCGTGTTTTTGCCAATCTTTATTTTATGGATTATCGCGATCAGCTTGTGCTTACCGGTGCGATTGATGATGTAGGAGCGCCTATTCGTCAAAACAGCGGTTCGAGCTATCGTTTAGGATTGGAGGTAGAAGCAGGATTTCAGTTGGGAAGCAAATTTGCGATCACGCCCAACCTTGCCTTGAGTACCAATAAAAACCGTGACTTTTTCTTTCAGCGAGATGGGGAGTTGCAGAATTTAGGGAATACCAATATTTCTTTTTCACCAGAAATCGTAGCGGGTAATCGCCTTGATTTCTTTCCGGTTCAAAACTTGCGCTTGTCGCTACTTTCTAAATACGTAGGAGAACAATATTTAGGAAATATAGACGCCGAAAGTTCTAAGCTTGATGCGTATTTTATCAATGACTTTAACGTGCAGTATGATCTGAAGAATATAGGCTTTGCAAAGCGGGTTACGCTAACTGCTTTGGTAAATAATATCTTCAGTGAAGAATATGTTTCAAACGGTTATTTCTTTACTTATGATGAGGTCGCCAATTCTGGAGCAGTAACTACAGTTGAAGGAGCGGGATATTATCCGCAGGCAAAAATCAATTTTTTACTTGGTGCGACGGTGCGATTTTAGGGGATCACACCAGAAGCAGAAAAGCCGGCAAATTGCCGGCTTTTTTTAATATGAAACAGTGATAATATTTCTATTTTGAGAGACCCTGTATTCAAGCAGTGTGTACGGTAATTCTTGGGCGGTATCCTGACCGGTAAATAAAGTATAGGTGTTATCCTCACAGGGGCATGTTGCTTCGGTACCATTTAAAGTCATCGTAGAGCAGCTATTAGGAACGTGATTGGGGTCTGTTGCTTCCCACGCACGAATTCCTGCACCGGTATTGATGATAAATATTCCGCGGATGCCAATCCCAGGCTCATATATTGCATTTCCAGGAAATTCTAATATACTATACGTTCCGAAATTGGTGTTAAGGTTTACGCTAAAAGAAAAAGGATTTAAATTAGGATTGTTGATGCGGTTATCATCTGCGCTACAGCCTGTCAGAAATATTGCCGCGATCAAAAAAACGGGTAAAAATTTCACTCCAAAAGAAAATTTAAGGTTTATCAATTTATAAAATTTTAGAAGTAACAATTAATAAATTCGTATATTAGCAATGCTTAATCCCGTTTCTGATGGGATTTTTTGTGTTTATAAGCGAGCATGTTCTTTCGCAGGCTAAACACGATTTTGAATAAACGAAAATCACACACATTACATTGTGCATTAATAGACGAAGTTATGAGTAAAGTATCATACTATACAGCAGAAGGATTAAAAAAATTAAAAGACGAGCTAAATCAGCTTAAAGATATTGAGCGTCCTAAGGCGTCACAAGCAATTGCTGAGGCTAGAGATAAAGGGGATTTGAGTGAAAATGCAGAATATGATGCTGCCAAGGAAGCGCAGGGAATGCTTGAGATGCGTATTTCAAAAATGGAAGCGCTTGTAGCTAATGCCCGTATTATTGATGAGTCGCAGTTAGATACTTCTAAAGCTTTGGTGCATTCTACGGTAAAGATTAAAAATCAAACCAATGGCATGCAGATGACGTATAAATTGGTAGCGCAAAGTGAAGCCGATTTAAAGAGCGGAAAGATCTCTGTAGATTCTCCTATTGGCAAAGGATTATTAGGTAAAAAAGTAGGCGAAGTGGCAGAAGTACAAGTCCCTAACGGAACGATGAAATTTGACATTCTCGAAATTACGAGAGACTAGATATTCAATTTGAAATAAAGAAAAAGCGGAGTTCAAAATAAAAATTGAACTCCGCTTTTTTTTATTGAAACCATCAAAGGCTTAGGCCTCTGAGGTTATAAATTTAGTTTCTCCAAACAAAATCTCCTGCTTCTACAGACCAGTCGTTGCCAAAGAAACCACTGCATTCTATGCCTTCAATGCCTTTTTGCATCGCAGTGTTGTCAAAGATCAATACATCAGGATAAGTAGTCGCATTTACCAGATAATCATTGGCGTAAGCGCCTTTCATTCCGGTTGTTCCTGTTGCTGTTACTACACCAATACTTGCCACATCACTTCCTGAACGCGGATAAATGAATAAACCGCCCCATTGATCTCCTTTTAAGGTTTTGTCGCCCAATTTTAAGCTGTTGTTGGTCACAAGAATCGGGGCGTCTTTAAGCAGTTTATTCCAAGCAGCGTTGTTGCTTTTGTTTCCGTATAAAACAATGTTTTGATCTGGATAATTTTCAGGTTTGAATTGGGTGTCTTTAACTACTTCTACAGCACCGTTTGCTCTGTACCAGAATTTTTCAGCATCAAATTTAGCTTTATTATACCACCAGGTGTTCTCTTCTTTTGAACCTTTTGAAGCATAAACAAAAACGACATTATTTCTAAAAGCATCTTTGAATCCGCCATTGCGTAATGGACTTTTATCCATTTCAGAAGGAGCTTCAACAGCCTTCCAGGTTCCTTGTTCATTTTTGTAATAAACGAGATCTTTAGAAGCCGGAATGAGCTTTTGACCGTCTAGTGTAAGGGTGTCGTTTATGGTGCCGGCTTTAGCTAGATCGATCTGTAAAACTGCGGCATTCTCGGTGGTTATGATAAGGTTGCCCTCATTTTTCTCAAGGTTAAATGAGCTGATCTCAAACGGCTTGTTTTGTTGTAAAATATCTACGTAATGCGACCCTGAAGAAACACCCGGAGAAGCAGTGTAAAACTCAATTTCCTCAATAGCTTCGGTAGGTTTGATCGAGTGTGCTTTAAAATAGTTAAAAAGCAAAGGATCATCTACACTCTCATCCCCGTACCAATGCTTTCCGTTAGGGTACTCATAGTATGAAAAGTCATTATGATAGGTTCCTAAGCGTTCTCTCATATCGCGTGCAATAGCGGTAGGAACTACATTGTCGATCTCGCCGTGCAGTACAAAAACACCATAGTGTAAATAGTTGCGTAAGAGTTTAAGCGTACGGCTAGGATTTCCTGCTCGCATAATAATCGCATCAAGTTCCTTATCTATTTCAGCATTGAAGCTTGCTGTGGTTTGCGCAATAAATTCTTCTTTGGTAATGCCAAGATCTTTGAAATCTTCTTCAGGAAGTTTTGCCATTTGCTCTACTCTAAAATTGCGATAACGCAATAAGTCAGGATATCCTGCACAAGGTGCAATAGCCGCAAAACGATCTGGATATGTCGCTCCCAAGTACCAGCTTCCGTGACCTCCCATTGAGTGACCGGTTAAGTAGGTGTGAGAAGAATCGGTTTTATAAATTCGCTCAGCTTCTTCTAGCACTTCAAGTGCATCTAAGCGGCCCCAATCTTCCCAGGCAAAACCATAAGGTCTGCGGTTAGTTGGCGCAACAAGGTGACCCCAATCTTTTTGTTTATAGGCGTTGGCTTGATTTACCGCTTCAACCGATGCGCCGTGCACAGATAAGAATAAAGCCTGATTGTCTTTGTCTTTAGTCAACGATGGAGCAACGCTAAAGTACTGCACGCTTCCATCTACTTTACTTATAAATGTCTTTTTGTGGTGCTTGTATTTCGATTTTGTGCCAAACGTCAAGGTGTCTTTGGCTAAAACTTTTCCGGATTTTGAGAGTAGGGTCAGCTCCGCTTCAGCTTCCTCATTTGCTTTAAGGTTGCTGGGCGGTGTGATCGTAAAAGGAACCTTGCGTACAAGAAGCGGCGATATATCGGGAACTGCTGAAGTATATGTGGCGTCTCCAATTTTTACTTCAATCTTTCCACCTTTAAACCAAGACTCTTTGGTGTTCATAATTCTGATGGCACCATAAACCGGTTTAGCATCATCTACAAGCAAGTCTGGTAAGGTAAGGTCTCTTTTAGTAAACTGCACCGCTTGATCTGGTTTGAGCAGTCTTGCGCGCATATTGTTGAATCTACCGCCAGAAAGTACAAACTCATTTTTTCCTTTTTTTAATTTAATCGGAATAAGGCTCCAGCCAAAGTCATAATGATCGCCTTCATGAGGTAAACCATTGATTAAAACACTGGTGTGGCCTGAAGCTTCAAAGAGCACAATTTGTTCTGTCTCTGATGTGTATTCTAAATACAGATGACCAGATCTGAGGTTGTCGTTTTTAAATTCGTTTTTTTCTCCGGCTTCGATCGCTTCCCATTTAGAATCTAACATGGCGGCGCCTTCTTTTATGGCAGGAGCATCGCCACTCAGAATTTGAGCAAATACAGCATCGGTTTCAATGGTGTTGTGTGTTTTGTCAAAGCGTTTCCCTTTAAGTAGCAGGCCTTCTTTAAAAAGGTGAAGGATTGATCCTTCATTAATATCTTCGACTTTTTCCTTGCCAAAGTATTGAACAATATTTCCTTTTTTGCTTTGCGCAAATGAAAAAGTAGTAATTAAGAAAATGCAACTTAACAGAATGCGAATTTTCATACGTTTTAGAGGTTTAAACAAATAAGTTCTAAAAAGATGCTTATTTGTAAATGGTTAATGATGTAAATAAAATTTAAGCATACTTCAGTAGTTGAACTGAAGCTGATGGATCAATAAGCATAATCTGAATCTTGCACCAACCCAAGAATATAAACTTGGCTGGTTTTTTTTAAAATCCTAAGCACAGGCTTTAACTTTAGATAGCTGTTTTAAAAAATAACGATACTGTGCTAAAATCTATTAAAATTAGAAATTATCACAGCTTAATGATTATGCTTATTGATTATCAATGACTAATCCTTAGTAATTAAGCTAAAATCAAGCAAAAGTTGAGGTTAAAATAGACAGACAACAGCATAACGTTGCTAGACGACAGAATTTGGCCTTCAAATTTTAAACGTTCGTTTAATAATTGCTGGTAAGCGTGCAATGCATCCCTTTAGTTAGAGATTGTTTAATTATAAATAATACTTTTGTTAAGCATACAAAAGCTTATCCTTAGAATTTAAATTATGGCTTCAATATTCACAAAAATCATCAACCGCGAAATTCCCGGTCATATCGTTGCCGAAGATGCGCAACACATCGCAATTTTAGATATAAATCCCAATGCAAAGGGGCATACCTTGTGCATTCCTAAAAAGGAGGTAAACAAGATTTTTGATCTACCTGAAGAAGATTATATGGCGCTTATGGCTTTTAGCCGAAAGGTAGCACTTGCTTTAGAACAGGTAGTGACTTGCGAGCGCATAGGTGTATCAGTAATTGGTCTTGAAGTACCACACGTGCACGTACATTTGATCCCGCTTACTACGATGGAAGATGCGCGTTTTATCAATAAAACTAAACTAGATCAGGAGGAATTTAAAGCTCTTGCTCAACAGATCAATGAAGCGCTTTAAGCCGCTATTTTAAAATTATAAAGTGCAAAAGCTGCTGCTGCGGCAACGACTACAATGGCAATAAGAATGAGTATTGCAAGAGGTTTAAAGCGGGTATAGGTCTCAGGATCGCCTATTCTCTTTAGGTTATAAAGGTAAACACGGTCGATTTCGTCGGTCCATAGACCGGGATATACCTGCGAAGAACAATGACTGCAATGCAGCTCTCCTTTTACGTTTTTGGTAGCTTTGGTAAGTAATTTATTGTCTTCTATTTTGTTGTAAAACGTAAAACTTAATCCATCTTGCGCGTAACATTTTGGGCAGTTGTTGCGCAGTTTAGACTCGCCAAATTTTACGTAGGAAGAAGCCATATTCAAAGGTTAGTTGGTGGCGCAAAAATAAATCATTTCATAAGATTCGCCAGATTTATTTGTGCATATTGTAAGAGCATAATGGTTTTGGCATCCTTGATTTCTCCCGATTTTATTAGTGCTAAAGCTTCAGTAAAGCTATATTCTAGAACCTCAATATTTTCGGTTTCATCGGCAGCACCACCACCTTCTGATACTTTTTGATCTTCAGTATATGCTGCAATAAAGAAATGGAGAATTTCGGTTACAGATCCCGGTGACATATAGGATTCAAATACCTTTTCAACCGTTTTGATGCGGTAGCCGGTTTCTTCTTCGATCTCTTTAATGATAGCGGTTTTGGGATCGTTTTCATCCAGCAAACCGGCACAGGCTTCGATCATCATGCCGTCTTTATTCTTATTGAGATACGTGGGCATTCTAAACTGTCGTGTGAGAATTACCGTTTGCCGCTCGAGATTATAAAGTAAAACCACCGCGCCATTGCCACGGTCATAGGCTTCGCGCGATTGCTTTTCCCAAGTGTTTTGATTGTTGAGGTATTCAAAATCAACCTTCTTTAGCGTATACCAATTGTCAGACAGTATACTCACGTTCATATTTCTTACCTTATCGTTCATTCATCTATAAGTTTTAGGGCTATTTGAAAGGTTGTTCCTTTGTTGAGTTCGCTTTGCAACACACGCACTTGGCCATCATGATATTCTTCAATAATGCGTTTAGTAAGTGATAAGCCCAGTCCCCAACCTCGTTTTTTGGTTGTATAACCCGGTTCAAAAATGGTATTGAAGTTCATTTTTGGGATTCCTTTACCGGTGTCTGAAATTAAAATTTTTGCGTAGCGGGTGTCGCGTTTTATGGTTAATGTGAGTTTACCTTTTCCTTTCATCGCATCAATGGCATTCTTGACCAAGTTCTCAATGCTCCAGGCATAAAGTTCTTTATTGAGCATCACAAAAAGCTGTCCGCGGGGGACGTCTATCTCAAAATCAATGAGTTTTGAACTGCGATTGGCCAGGTATTCAAACGCGTCTTGCGTTTCGGTAATGATATTTTTAGGATCAAGTTTTGGGATACTTCCTATTTGTGAAAATCTACCGGTAATAATTTCGAGTCGGTTTATGTCTTTGTTGATCTCTTCAATATAATCGGGATTCACATGTTCGGCCTTTAAAATTTCGGTCCATCCAACGAGCGAAGAAAGCGGCGTGCCTATTTGATGCGCTGTTTCTTTGGCCATTCCTGCCCATAAGGAGTTTTGTTCAGAAGCTTTTGAAGTCGCATAGAAGAAATAGATCACCGCGATAAAAAGGATCACGATAATAACCAGCACTACCGGGAAAAACTTTAATTGATTGATCACCGGAGAGTGCCCGTAGTAGGCGTACCAGAGTTCACCACCTAGAATATCGATGCGTATGGGGTCATTTTCGGCAGCCATTTCGAGCAGTAATTCTTGAGACCGTGCCGGATTTTCAAGAATGTTCTCGGGTATGTTAATGCTGTTTACAATACTGTCCTTGTAATCGGTAATGATTATCGGGATGTATTGGTTTTTTGAATTTATCTTTTGACTTAGCGCATAATACTGGTTGATGTCTTCGGTGTTAAAGGCTTCCATAGACGTAGCCCAAATTTCCATACGGTCCCGTTCTGACTGTTTGAGTTGGTCAAAAAATAAGGAGACATTCCAAAGAATAAGCGCAGTAATGACCACCGCTGCAAAAATGATAAACCAGCGAATAAAACGCTGATCTTTATTAAAATTCATAGGATTCGTTTCTTTGAAGCTCGTGTTTAGGTTAAGCCTATTGCTGCGTCTTGAATAAAGCGCAAATGCAAGGTGGCACTCGAACTAAATATAAAATATTTCTAATACAATTATTGTTTTCAAAACGGTTTTAAGAATACTATCGTATGCCTACCTTTGCCAAATGAGCACCGAAACACTTTCTATAGACCCTAAAACTTCAGAGAATGCCAGGATTTATGGCCTTTTATCTGCTGCTGTGGGGCCGCGTCCTATTGCTTTTGCAAGTACTTTAGATGCTGAAGGCAAACCCAATCTGGCGCCGTATAGTTTTTTTAATGTGTTCAGTTCAAATCCGCCTATTGTTGTGTTTTCGCCTGTGCGTAGGGGGAGAGACAATACCACAAAGCATACGTTAGATAATATTCTTGCGACCAGAGAAGTTGTGATCAATATGGTGAATTATGCGATGGTGCAGCAAATGTCTCTGGCAAGTACAGAATATGAAGCCGGCGTAGATGAGTTTATCAAAGCAGGTTTTAGCAAAGCGCATTCAGAAGCGGTGAAACCTTTTCGCGTGAAAGAAGCTCCGGTACAATTAGAATGTAAGGTAAATGAGGTTGTCGCTTTGGGAACCGAAGGAGGCTCCGGGAATCTTGTCGTTTGCGAGGTGCTCAGAATTCATATCAAAAAGGAGGTGTTGACCGAAGCAGAAACAATCGATGAGCATAAAATCGATCTTGTAGCGCGTATGGGAGGTAATTGGTACACGCGTGCTATAGACGGCATGTTTGAAGTGCCCAAGCCGTTGCGCAATCTTGGGGTTGGTGTAGATGCGTTGCCGGAAGCGGTACGATTGAGTACTGTGCTTAGCGGAAACGATCTGGGAAGATTGGGCAATATCGCAGCTTTACCGGATGCCGAAGCTGTAAAGGTATTTTTAGCTGAAAATCAAGACTTGAAAGAAGTGGTAAACTCAGGTGATCAGGAACGCTTGCATCAAGCAATTAAAGAATTAGTAAATCAAGATAGAACGGGCGATGCCTGGAAATTAATTTTAGCCTAATTTTAAAAGGCTTATCATATAAACAAAACAACAGAAATGGAAGTACAGGGAAAAATTAAATTGATTGGAGACGTACAAACCTTTGGGAACAATGGTTTTAGAAAGCGCGAAGTTGTTGTAACTACCGAAGAACAATACCCACAGCCTATAATGGTTGAATTTGTACAGGACAAGACCGACTTGTTGAACAACTTTAACATTGGGCAAAATGTAAAAATAAGCATCAATCTTAGAGGTCGCGAGTGGGTGAATCCTCAAGGAGAGACCAAATATTTTAATAGCATACAAGGTTGGAGAATCGAAAGTCTTGAAAGCGCAGCACCATCTGCAGGAATGCCACCGGTACCACCAGCAGACCAGTTTGAGCCGGCTTCAGATTTTGATGATGACGATCACGACGATTTGCCTTTCTAAAAAGTGCGTTAAACTAGAATAAAACCCCCGATACTTTTAGTAAGTTTCGGGGGTTCTTCATTTTATTTAATAATCGAGGTTTAATGCTCCAAGGCTAGTTTACTGCATAAAAAAAAGCTCTTGGTACAAGAGCTTTTAATTGGTTTTAGGTTAACCTATTCTTAAACTAAAAAAGCAATGATGAACAAAATTTTTAAATAGGTTATTATAAATTTCGGTAAAAAATCGGAATTAATCAAAATTTTGTATTCATTTTTATCAAAATCATAAAGTATCATATTCATTAACTCCAATCAGCCGTTTCCTGATTACCGCTTTGCAGATGAAGACGGGTTGCTTGCTGTGGGGGCAGACCTAAGTTCGGCACGACTCGTTGACGCCTATTCTAAAGGGATATTCCCGTGGTATAATGATGGCCAACCGGTTTTATGGTGGTCGCCCGACCCCAGAATGGTTTTGATTCCTCAGGAAATTCATATTTCAAAATCAATGCGTAAAGTGCTGCGTGAAGCAGCATTTAAGGTGACGTATAACACCCGTTTTCTTGATGTGATCTTAAATTGCAAACGGATTGAGCGCGAGGGACAGCATGGCACCTGGATCACAAACGATATGGTTGAAGCTTATTTAAATCTTCATAAATTAGGTTATGCCCAGTCTGTAGAGGTGTGGCAAGATGAGGAGCTCGTAGGTGGTTTGTACGGTGTAAATTTAAAAGACAAGCAGGTTTTTTGTGGCGAAAGCATGTTTTCAAAAGTGAGTAATGCCAGTAAAGTGGCGTTTATTTCTTTGGCTCAAAAACTTACGCAACAGGATTACAAGCTTATCGACTGCCAAGTGTATACCGCTCATCTTGAAAGTTTGGGGGCTAAAGAAATCTCAAGAGAAGAATTTCTGTCTTACTTAGGCTAGTTTTTATTCGATTCTAAAAGCTGGCGTGCTCAAACTAAGCATAACTTTCTCCTAATCGCTCAAGGTTTTACCCCGAGGCTTTTAACTTCAGCATATCTAAAACAATCTACCTCGTGATCGTTAACCATTCCGGTCGCTTGCATATGCGCATAGACTACCGTCGAACCGGTAAATTTAAAACCACGTTTTTTTAGGTCTTTTGATAGCGCGTCACTTATTGCTGTAGTTGCCGGAGCTTCTTTGTAAATTTTCACCGAATTCTGAACAGGCTTATGGTTGACAAAACTCCAGATGTATTTTGAAAAACTACCAAATTCTTCCTGAATTTCTATAAAAGCCTGTGCATTGCTAACGGTAGCTTTTACCTTTAATTTATTTCTGATGATTCCGGGGTTTTGAAGCAGCGCTTCCAGTTTGGCTTCAGAATAACACGCTATCTTTTTATAGTCAAAGTCATCAAGTGCTTCGCGGAAGTTTTCGCGCTTGCGCAAAATCGTGATCCAACTTAAACCCGCCTGAAAAGTTTCTAAAATCAAAAACTCAAAAATCGTTTGATCGTCATAAACAGGAACGCCCCATTCTTGATCGTGGTACGCCTCATAAAGCGGGTCGCCCACACACCAGCCACATCTTTGTTTTGTCATAATTCAAAGTAAATTACTTCAGGGCGAGCCTTGGAGTATTAATCCCTTTGGCGGCGCCAATTAAAAATTAAAGGTATACATTTTTAAAACGCATCAAAGCACTTTGGATTGTAAGTTGGTTTATAAAAAACCGACTTTTGTTCTATGACTATTACAACCTTAGAACGACAAGAATTGGTGACCGAAGCGCTTAAGAATGCATTAACCTATGCAGATTATCGCTTACTGGTTGCAAAGCACGCCGAAGCTTTTACAAGTACGGGACATACACAAACCGAAGCCTTATCAAATTATACGGTACTCAATGACCGCCGGATGAAGCGCTGGGATAAAACGCTCAAGTTTACGCAGGAGCAGGAGGAAGCTTTAAAAGCCTACACAAAGCCGGTAAACTGGTTAGTACTTACCGAAAGTTGGTGTGGCGACGCTCCCGCAGCCGTTGCGGTGATGCATAAAATGGCACAACTTCAGCCTGCGATCAATTTTAATCTGGTATTGCGTGATGATCACCCGCAATTGATGGACGCGTTTTTGACCAATGGCGGAAAAGCAATTCCTAAGTTGATCGTTCAGGATCCTGAGAATAATGCGGTGGTAACAAGTTGGGGTTCACGCTCCAAAGCCGCGCAACAACTCGTCACAGATTTTAAAGCAGAAAACGAAGCGATAACGCCAGAGTTTATCAATACGCTCCAGAAATGGTATAACGATAACAAAGGGCAGGCGATAGTTGAAGAATTGCTTGAGATCTTAAAAGCCTTTAACCTTGAAACTCAAAACTGATCGAACCTAGTTGCGATTCTCGCTTACTGGAGTTAAAAATCGCTTGTTTAGCATATTCTAAGGCTTGATCTACAAGACAGCCGTTTGAAGTGCTCGACGCATTTTTATTAAAGGTAACTTTAGAAACGCCGCCTGCGCCACTCACTTGAATGTTAATGACCACGCGTCCTGTTGCATCACAGGTATAAACGGGATTAGGGATTTGGATGGCGTTTCGGTCTTTGAGTTGATAGTTTACTGTACTGCGACGATTGCTAGACGTGTTTACTTTTGAGACTTCTTCTGTGTTTTCTGAAGTGCCGGCAGATTGTTGTGCCGCGCGTTTTTGACGCAAGAGTGCAATACGCTCTCTGTAATCGGGAAAGGCTTCCTCATCACCATCAGAATCCTCTGAGGGATCTGCGGTTTCGGTATCGCTTTTTAAGGCGTTGTCGCGTTCATCTTGTTGGCTGAAGAAACGATTGGCTTCGCGTACCAATCTACTGCTGCTTTGTGCTTGATTGGTGATTTGCTGTGTTTGTAACACTTCTTCTTCGGTCTGCTCCAAAAGTTCTTCCTCAATAACTTCTTCTTCAATGATAGGAATCGGAATAAATTCTTCTACTTGTGAAGTGTCATAAGGTTTGATGGTAAAAAACAAAAAGATAACTGCAAGAATACTGGCACCGCTAAAGGTGATCAACATCGCTTTATCTTCAGGTGAAAGTTTCATCAGTATAAAAATACAAAAACGCCGAATGCGTGGTTGTTAAACAAAACGGAAGAGCTGTTAACTAATTGTTTGAAGCTTCAGCTTGTTGTAAAGCAGCTTCAAATGCCTCTAACGAAGTGGCATCTATCACATCAAAATCTCCAATTTTTGTTCTGCGCAAAGCGGAAAGATGCCCGCCGCTATTTAATGCTTTTCCAAAATCGTGAGCTAGAGATCTTATGTAAGTGCCTTTACTGCAACGCACCCTAAAATCAACCTCAGGAAGTTCGATTCTTGTGATCTCAAAGGCTGAAACTTCAACTGTTCTGCTGGGAATTTCAACTTTCTCACCCGCGCGCGCAAACTCGTACAAACGCTTTCCGTCTTTCTTCAATGCGGAAAAAACCGGCGGTTGCTGCTGTATGCTTCCTGTAAATTGAGCAGTAGTTTTTTTTATGAGTTCGTCATTCAAATGAGCTGTAGGGAAAGTTTGATCAATCTCCGTTTCCAGGTCATAAGAAGGTGTAGTAGCACCTAACACGATGGTGCCTGTATATTCTTTCTCTTGCCCCATAAATTCTTCAATACGCTTGGTGAATTTACCGGTGCAGATGATAAGCAGGCCCGTAGCTAAGGGGTCTAAAGTACCCGCGTGACCCACCTTAATTTTTTTGATTTTATAGGTCTTGCGTATCAACCAACGCACTTTGTTTACCAGTTGGAATGAGGTCCAATTGAGCGGCTTGTCAAAAAGTAAAACCTGACCTTCTTTAAAATATTCTTCGGTAAACTGCATAATGTGTTTTTGTAATGCTTCGGTTTACAGGTTGTAATACCCAAAACTTACGGCGATGATACCTACGATAAGGCAATAGATGGCAAACCAAGAAAGTTTACTCTTTTTAACCAATTTGATCATCCAGGTACAAGCGATAAGTCCGCTGATGAATGCAGCAACAAAACCTATAGAAAGTGCTGTGAAATTACCAGATTCGGTTGTGATCTCACCGCTAAGCAGGTCTTTTGCGATCTTTCCGAATATAAGGGGAACCACCATCAAAAACGAAAAACGTGCGGCTTTACTTTTGTCATTTCCTAATAAAACCGAAGTCGAGATGGTTGCACCACTTCTGGAAATCCCGGGTAGCATGGCAATGGCTTGCGCGATACCAATTGTAAAAGCGTTGCTATAACTTACCGGCTTTTGGGTGTCTTTAGCCTTATCTGCCAGCCATAGTAAAAGTGCGGTAATGATAAGCATCATTCCTACCAGCAGAATGTTTCCGCCAAAAAGACTTTCTAATTGTTCTTCAAAAAATAAACCGATGATCACAGCAGGAATCATAGAGATGATGATTTTTACAGAAAACTGCATTTCATCATTCCATTTAAACTGAAACAAGCCTTTGAGAATGTCAAAAATATCCTTTCTAAAAACTACGATCGTACTCAAAGCGGTTGCAAAATGCAAAACCACAGTAAAGAGTAAGCTTTCTTCAGGCAGGGTGCTGTCGCCCAAAATAGCTTTTCCGAGTTCAAGATGACCGCTTGAAGAAACCGGTAAAAATTCGGTAAGGCCTTGAATGATTCCGAGAATTATCGCATCGATTATATCCATTTACTAGATGTAGGTAAGTTAGTTGGTGTTTTTATTCTTATCAGGATTCAGTAAAATCGCATAGACTTCAATACCAAAACCAATCAAAACCAAAGCAGGCGCCAGGCGTATACGTCTCCAGTTGTAAATTTCCGGATTGAAAACATTAGGATCATCACTACCACCGCCAGACATCAGGATAAAACCAAGTGCGATCACACCAAGTCCTATCAACATCACCTTGTAGTTTTTCTTCTTAAAAATAAAACTGCTACGGTGCAGTTCGTTTTGCTTTTTTCGTTTTTGTTCTCCCATGCTAAAAGGGTTAAAAATTATGTTTGGAAAGAGCTGTTGATCTAAAAGCTCTTATCTAATGTCTCAAGTCTAATAATAGAGCTCGTCTGTTCTTAAATTCAAAAAGCGTTGAGTAGCCAAAAACGTGCTAAACCACGTGATGATCATACTCGCTACAAAAACGCCTACAAATAAAATAGCCAGAATCATAGGGTCTGCCAGCAATTCTAACTCAGGGAAGGTTTGGTTTAAATAATACAAAACCGCAGCCATTCCTGCGAGTGCGATTACTGCGCCTACCATTCCTAATTTCATACTCAGCCAGATAAACGGGCGGCGAATGAACCCCTTGGTCGCGCCCACCATTTGCATCGTTTTAATCGTAAAACGCTTAGAATATACCGAAAGACGTATCGCAGAGTTGATGAGCAATACCGCGATGAGCGTAAACACACCGCTGATGATCATCACCCACAAACTTATTTTTTTGATGTTATCGTTAAGCAGCGAGATCAAAGGCTGGTCATAATTTACTTCTTCTACAAAGTCTTTAGCAAGTAAATTATCTGCGATTTCTTTAACCTGAGCCGCATCAACAAAATCGGCTTTGAGATAGACGTCAATGGAATTTTGCAGCGGGTTGTAGCCCAAAAAGTCCATAAAATTCTCGCCTATTTCTTTGCTGTGTTCTTCGGCAGCTTCTTCTTTAGAAACAAACTGCGTCGACTTGGTGTAATCGGCTAGGGCAAGTGTTTTTTCCAATTGTTTGATCTCAACATCTTTTGCATCATCCTTTAAATAAATCGTCAATGCGATCTGTTCTTTAAAATGATCGGCAACTTTTTTAGAGTTGAGCACAAGAAGGCCCAGTAATCCCAATAAGAAAAGTACCAGCGCAATACTTAAAATCACCGAAAAATACGAGGAGATCAGTCTGCGACGTTGAAACTTTTCAAAGGATGATGCCATGCTGCTGCGTAAAATTTAATGCGATTCGTGGACAAAAATACTAAAGTTCGTGCTTCTTAAACGCACGCTTGGCGCATTTTGTATTTTTATACTGAAGCAATTCGCGCGTTTAGCACCAATACTGGCGTTATCGGTTTAAAATGAAGTGCTTAAACTCTTATTACAAACGTTTATGAATATTTTAATCTACGGAATAGGTGGCGTTGGAGGCTATTTTGGCGGAAAACTCACCAAAACTAAGAATCACGTGACGTTTATTGCTCGCGGAAAACACCTGGAAGCGATTCAAAAAAACGGATTAGAAGTCACAAGTTATAAAGGTGATTTTGTAGCTGAACCCGATTTGGCTACTGACGATTTAAACGAAATCCCAACGTCTAATCTTGTGATTTTAGGAGTAAAATCGTGGCAGGTTCCCGAGACGATTGAAGCTTTAAAGCCTTATGTGAACGCCGAAACGCTGTTTCTGCCGTTACAAAACGGAGCTTCTAATGCTGAAAAAATTCTTGAAGTATTGCCTGATGCTCAGGTTTTGGGTGGTTTATGTAGAATAGTTGCATTTAAAGACGGTCCGGGAAAAATAAAGCATCCTACTTTTGAACCCAGCATCACCTTTGGTGAACTCGACGGAAGCCTTTCTGAACGAGCAAAAGAACTTCAAGCATTATTTGAAGAAGCCGGTTTTACAGCGCATTTGGTTAAAGATATTCAAGTAGAGATCTGGAAGAAATTTCTATTCATTTGTACCATAAGCGGTATTGGTGGTTTGACGCGTGTGCCTATGGGTAAAATACGTTCGAGTGCTTATTTATTTAAAATGATGCAAGACACCGCACAGGAGATTTTTAATGTAGCCAAAGCAAAAGGAATTGCACTTACCGAAAAACATATGAAATCGGTATTTGAGGCGATCCAGAATCAAGGCGCAGAGGTGACTGCTTCTACGCAACGCGATATTATGGAGGGTAAACCCAGCGAACTCAACAACTTTAACGGCTACATTGTGCGCGAAGGAAAGCGTCTAGGTGTTTCTGTGCCGGTAAACGAGATGATCTTTGAGTGTTTATTGCCAACGGAAAAAGAGGCAAGATCCTAGAAAACCTCGAGTAAACTCCCTTAGGGCAGACCCACGTGGCATTCGTTCCGAACAAATTTTCAATTTCGTGACATCCCGAAAGCTTTCGGGACGGAGTATTTAACCCTTTGGCGGTGCCAAAAAACCGGTCTGCTTAAATCGCTTTTAAATCGTTAAATTTGCCGCTCATTAAAATGCGCAGTGCGCAAAGCAATACACGGTAATGAACTACGATTTTAACGCGATAGAAGAAAAATGGCAAGAGTACTGGAGTGATCACGGTACTTTTCAGGCAAAAAATAACAGCGACAAGCCAAAATATTATGTGCTCGATATGTTTCCGTATCCATCAGGTGCGGGACTGCACGTTGGGCATCCGCTGGGATATATTGCCAGTGATATTTATGCGCGTTACAAGCGTCATCAAGGGTTTAATGTGTTGCATCCGCAGGGGTATGATTCGTTTGGTCTTCCGGCAGAGCAATATGCGATTCAAACCGGGCAACACCCTGCAATTACTACCGAAACTAACATTGCCCGTTACCGCGAGCAATTAGATAAAATAGGATTTTCATTCGATTGGAGTCGCGAGGTGCGCACTTCAAATCCGGAATATTACAAATGGACACAATGGATTTTCATTCAGCTTTTTGAAAGTTGGTATAACAACGATACCAACCAGGCAGAGCATATTGACACGCTGATCGCCAAGTTTGAAGCCGAAGGAAATGCTTCGGTAAATGCAGTATGCGATGAGGATGTTGAAACCTTTACCGCTGAAGAATGGAATTCCGCTTCCGCGAAAGCAAAACAAGAACTTCTTTTAAAATATAGATTAACCTATCTGGCAGAAACCGAAGTAAACTGGTGTCCTGCGTTGGGTACGGTTTTGGCAAACGATGAGATCGTGAACGGCGTTTCAGAACGTGGCGGGCATCCTGTGGTGCGCAAAAAAATGACGCAGTGGAGTATGCGTATCAGCGCTTATGCACAGCGTTTGCTAGACGGTTTGCAATATATTGACTGGCCACAGCCGCTTAAAGACTCGCAAACCAACTGGATCGGGCGTTCAAAAGGAGCCTCGGTACAGTTTAAGATTAAAGATTCAGAAGAGACTATTTCAGTATTTACCACGCGTCCCGATACCATTTTTGGGGTGACGTTTATGACACTAGCGCCGGAATTAGACCTTGTAAAAGAAATAACAACTCCAGAGCAAAAAGCTGAGGTTGATGCCTATATCGAAGCTACTGCAAAGCGTAGCGAGCGCGAGCGTATGGCCGATGTAAAAACCATTTCTGGTGCATTTACCGGTGCGTATGCCGAGCATCCCTTTACAAAAGAGCCGATTCCGATCTGGATTGGTGACTACGTGTTGGCTGGTTATGGAACCGGTGCTGTGATGGCGGTTCCTTGTGGAGATCAACGCGACTGGGATTTTGCAACGCATTTCAACATTCCGATCAAGAATATTTTTGACGGAGTCGATATCAGCGAACAAGCCTATGCTGAAAAAGATGCAACTCCGCTTAAAGATTCAGATTTCTTAAATGGACTGGCATACAAGCAAGCATTGCCAAAAGCGATTGAAGCATTAGAAAAATTAGGTGCCGGAAAAGGGAAAGTAAATTACCGTTTGCGCGACGCGGTGTTTAGCCGTCAGCGTTATTGGGGAGAGCCGTTCCCGGTGTATTATGTAGATGGAATGCCTCAAATGATTGATGCAGCGCATTTACCGATTCACTTGCCGGAAGTAGAAAAATATTTACCTACCGAAGAAGGCGAGCCGCCACTAGGTCGCGCCGATGTTTGGGCGTGGGATATCCAAGCCAATGCAGTCGTGAGCAATGACAAGATCGATCACGAGACGGTTTTTCCTTTAGAGTTGAATACGATGCCGGGTTGGGCAGGAAGCAGCTGGTATTTTTTCAGATATATGGAGAAAGCTCTGCGCGACGAAGCTTTTGCCTCAGAAGAAGCGATGGAGTATTGGCAAAATGTGGACCTCTATATTGGAGGTAGCGAGCACGCAACAGGGCATTTATTGTACAGCCGTTTTTGGGTGAAATTCCTTAAAGACCGTGGTTTTGCACCTGTGGAAGAGCCTTTCAAAAAGCTGATCAATCAGGGGATGATTTTGGGAACTAGTGCTTTTGTGTATCGCATTGAGGGTGAAAATAAATTTATTTCCGCTCAAAGCAAGAAAGACTTATCTGTACAACCCATCCACGCGCCTGTGGAGTTTGTAAACGCATCTGATGAGTTGGATGTAGAGGCATTTAAAAACTGGAGACCAGAATTTAAGGATGCTGAATTTGTTCTTGAAAACGGAGTTTATAAAGTAGGTCGCGAAGTCGAAAAAATGTCTAAATCCAAATACAACGTGGTGAATCCCGATGATATTTGTGAGGAGTACGGGGCTGATACGTTGCGTATGTATGAGATGTTTTTAGGTCCATTAGAGCAGGCAAAACCTTGGAATACTGCAGGAATTACGGGAGTACATAACTTCCTTAAAAAATTATGGAAGCTATACCATCAGGTAGATAAAGCAGGAAATCTAGGTGACTTTGAAGTTTCTGATGTGCCGGCTTCTAAAGAGGCGATGAAAACCTTGCATAAAACCATCAAGAAGGTACAGGAAGATATTGAGAACTTCAGTTTTAATACTTCGGTTTCTACGTTTATGATCGCAGTTAACGAACTCGCTGCTGCAAAATGTAACAACCGTGAAGTGCTGGAGCCATTGGCGGTGTTGATTTCGCCTTACGCACCACACATCGCTGAAGAATTGTGGAGTTTGCTCGGTCACGACGAGTCGATCGCCACTGCCTCTTTCCCGGATTTTGATGAAAAGCATCTGGTAGAAAGCAGTAAAGAATATCCAATATCGTTTAATGGGAAAATGCGTTTTACGATGGAACTTCCGCTAGATCTTTCTAAAGATGAAATCGAAAAAGCAGTACGCGCGCACGAGAAAACACAAGAGTATTTAGGCGGTCGCGAACCGAAAAAGGTGATCGTGGTTCCCGGTAAGATCGTGAACTTTGTAGGATAGAAATTCAGTCCTACTCATAAAACAGAGGCTTATTTTGAGATGTTAATTCACATATTATCAAAATAAGCCTTTCCTTTTTGACATATTCTTTCTAAGCTTCTTTTTGAGAACTCTTAATTTTCTGCCTAAACCAGAAACTATGATTATTGGAGTTCCCAAAGAAATTAAAAACAATGAAAACCGCGTAGGACTCACGCCCGGTGGCGTTTTTGAACTTACCAAACGTGGGCACACGGTGTATGTTCAAAAAACGGCCGGAGAACACAGCGGCTTTACCGATACTATTTATGAAGAGGCCGGAGCAGCAATTCTTGACACGATCGAGGAGGTGTATGCCATCGCCGAAATGATCGTTAAGGTAAAAGAACCTATCGAGCCGGAATATGATCTGGTTAAGGAAAATCAGATCGTGTTTACCTATTTTCATTTTGCTTCAAGCGAAGCGCTTACGCAGGCGATGCTCAAAAGTAAAAGCGTTTGTATCGCTTATGAAACCGTAGAAGAGTCTGATCGCAGTTTGCCCTTGCTCACCCCAATGAGTGAAGTTGCGGGACGTATGGCAATTCAGCAGGGGGCGCGTTATTTGGAAAAACCGGTAAAAGGGCGCGGCGTATTGTTGGGAGGTGTTCCCGGGGTAACTCCCGGAAAAGTCCTTGTTCTAGGTGCCGGAGTAGTGGGGATTCAAGCCGCTAAAATGGCTGCCGGTCTCGGTGCACACGTTACCATTCTCGATATCAGTATGAAGCGTTTGCGTTATGTAAATGATATTATGCCTCCGCACGTGGTTACCGAGTTTTCGAATGAGTTCAACATCCGCAGACATATAAAAACCCACGATTTGATAATAGGTGGTGTACTAATTCCGGGTGCCAAAGCGCCCAAATTGATCACGCGAGATATGCTTAAAGATATGCGACCGGGAACTGTGATCGTAGATGTGGCGGTAGATCAAGGCGGTTGTGTAGAAACTTCACGACCTACCACACACGAAGATCCTGTATTTATCATTGATGATGTGGTGCATTATTGTGTGGCAAATATGCCGGGTGCTGTGCCGTATACGTCAACCGTGGCGCTAACCAATGTGACCTTGCCGTATGTGCTCAAACTTGCTGAAAAGGGTTGGGAAAAAGCCTGCCAGGATCATCTGGATTTACAGAAAGGATTGAGCATTATCAAAGGAGAAGTGGTATATGAGGAAATATCTCAAGCGTTTGATTTGCCCTTTAAACCTGTAGCTGAATTTTTATAGGTTACGTCAAAACGGCAGAAGCGATTTTCGGCGTATTTATTGCTAATTATTCTTTAGTTTTAAAACACTAAAATTCAAAAAACATGATAACAGGAGGATATATGGGCTACTACATACTTGTTGGTGCTATTGCATTGGTAAGTTGGCTAGTAAGCAATAAATTAAAAAGTAAGTTTAAAGAATACTCGCAGATACATCTGCAAAACGGGATGAGCGGTGCCGAGATCGCGCGCAAAATGCTAAGCGATAACGGGATTACCGATGTAAAGGTAATTTCGGTTCAAGGGCAGTTAACAGACCATTATAACCCTGCAAAAAAGACCGTTAACCTTAGTGAGCCGGTTTATAATCAGCGCAACGCCGCTGCGGCTGCTGTTGCAGCACACGAGTGTGGTCACGCGGTACAACATGCTAAGGCCTACAGTTGGTTAACCATGCGTTCTAAATTGGTTCCTGTAGTGAGTGTGGCGTCGCGTATGTCGATGTTTGTGATTATTGGAGGGGTTGTTTTAATGTCGATCATTGGGTCTGGTCTTGGGATGACCGTAGCTATCATTGGTTTAGGGCTTTTTGCAATGGGAACCTTGTTTTCATTCATCACACTTCCTGTGGAATATGATGCAAGTAACCGTGCATTGGCGTGGTTAGAATCGGCTAATATGTTGACACCAAGAGAACACGACGGAGCTAAAGATGCACTTAAATGGGCCGCCCGCACGTATGTAGTCGCTGCGATTGGTTCGTTAGCCACCTTATTATACTTCGCATTGCAGATTTTAGGAAGTAGAAGATAAGTTTGAAACTTAGAAGAATTAAGAACCCATTTCATTTAATTGGAATGGGTTTTTTTGTGTAACTTCAAGCTATAAAGTTTTGAAAATGTGGACTAAAACTAAAATATTAAAACAGTTAGAACATCTTCCGGAAGAGTTTTCAATAGATCAATTGATTGAACAGCTTTTGAATTCTGAAGATGAAGGTGTGCGCTTTTCAAAAGAGGATTTAATATCTCGTGTTAATGAATCTGAAGATGATTATACTCAAGGCCGAGTACAATCTTTGAAAGATTTAAATAAAACATCAGAAACGTGGTGACGAAATTATGCGTATTCTCTGGTCTCAATTTGCAATTGATCGCTTAAAGGAAAGTTTTGAGTATTATGCAGAGCATGTAAATAAGCGTGTAGCCCATAAAATAAGAACTGAAATTTTAAGTGCTTCCAAGTATTTAGAGAAACATCCGGAGTCAGGTCAAATTGAAGAAAACCTCAAATCTTTAAAATTTACGTATCGTTATATTCTGGTAAGTAACTATAAAATTATTTATAGAATAGTGGATGGAGATACAATACTTATCAATGATGTTTTTGACGTGCGACGTGATCCAGATAAGATGTTGAATTTATAAAAATCAAAAAATCCCCAAACTGCAGTGCTGTTTGGGGATTTTTGTTTCAATTTATATCCTAGCTTAATCTAGAATGCGAATCACAAAGTAATTCTTCTTTCCGCGTTGTAAAAGAACAAAGCGGTCGTTGATCAAATCATCTGTAGTAATGGTGAAATCTTCAGCTACTTTTTCCTGATTTACAGAAATTGAATTCTGTTTTAAAGCGCGTCGTGCTTCCCCGTTAGATTTTAAAAATCCGGTTTTTTCTGCCAGTGCACTTACCATATCGAGTCCGGCTTCGATCTCACCACGGCTTACTTCCGCTTGCGGAACCCCATCAAAAACATCTAAAAAAGTTTTTTCGTTAAGCGCTTTTAGGTTTGCTGCTGTTGACTTTCCGAAGAGAATTTCTGAAGCTTTTACCGCGTTCTCATAATTTTCAACGCCGTGTGTGCTGATGGTCACTTCTTCTGCCAGACGCTTTTGCAAGGCGCGCTGATGTGGCGCTTCTTGATGCTCTGCGATAAGATTCTCTATTTCTTCTTTTCCTAAAAAGGTGAAGATCTTAATGTATTTTGCTGCATCCTCGTCGCTGGTATTCAACCAATATTGGTAAAATCTGTATGGAGAAGTGCGTTCTGCATCTAACCAAATATTGCCGCCGGCAGTTTTTCCAAATTTTGTTCCGTCTGCTTTGGTGATCAGCGGGCAGGTCATCGCATACGCTTTTCCACCACCAATTCTACGCACCAATTCGGTTCCAGTAGTGATGTTTCCCCACTGGTCGCTTCCGCCCATTTGCAGCGTTAGCTCTTTTTCACGATATAAGTGTAAAAAGTCATAACCCTGAACGAGTTGGTAAGTAAACTCAGTAAAACTCATTCCTTCCGCAGATTCTGCAGATAGACGCTTTTTAACCGAATCTTTGGCCATCATATAGTTTACGGTGATGTGTTTCCCCACATCGCGTATAAACTCCAGAAAGCTAAAATCTTTCATCCAGTCGTAATTGTTCACAAGAACGGCTGCGTTTTCTTCATCAGAATCAAAATCAAGAAAGCGCGATAATTGCTCTTTGATAGCTTCCTGATTGTGACGCAAAGTATCTTCATCAAGCAGATTACGCTCGTCAGATTTACCTGAAGGATCGCCAATCATACCCGTGGCACCACCTACAAGCGCAATAGGCCTGTGGCCGCTTGCCTGAAAATGTTTCAACATCATAACGCCTACAAGGTGACCTATGTGAAGCGAGTCTGCAGTTGGGTCGATCCCCACATAGGCAGATCGCATTTGTTCCATAAGGTGTTCTTCAGTCCCGGGCATCACATCGTGAATCATCCCACGCCATTGCAGCTCTTCAACAAAATTGGTAATCATAATTGCTAGTTTACGCGCCAAGCGCGATTTAAAATCTTTTTTTCTTACTACTGCCTGTCGAAAAGGATTTTATAAAATCAATTTTGCAACTGCGGCAGCGGGTCAACCTGTGACCATTTCTAAGCCTGCAAATATAAATATTATGCACAAAGCTTAGCTGCAAGAATAGAAGAATATGACTAACTTCGTAGCTATGATTTTAGTTACGGGAGGTACCGGTTTAGTTGGGTCGCATTTGTTGTGGCAATTAGTTGCGCAAGGCGAAAATAAGATACGTGCGATCTATAGGACCGAAGCTAAAATTAAAACGGTAGAAGCGCTTTTTCAATGGAAAAATAAGCAAGCTGAAGCGACTAACATGTCGGCTGATTTTTCTCAAATTGAATGGATTCAAGCAGATGTGACCGATATTCCTGCTCTGACCGAAGCTTTTGCCGGAGTTGCTAAAGTTTACCATTGCGCCGCACTGGTTTCTTTCAATCCTAAACGTTTTGACGAACTTCAAAAAAACAATGTCGAAGGCACAGCAAATATTATCAATTTGTGTTTAAAGCATCAGGTTGAAAAATGCTGTTATGTGAGCTCGGTAGCGGCATTGGGAGATAGTGTAAAAGCCATAACTGAAGAAACGCATTGGGAAGCCAATAAAGAAAATAGTGTTTATAGCATTTCAAAATTTGCTTCAGAAATGGAAGTCTGGCGTGGTACGCAAGAAGGCCTCGGTGTGGTGATCGTAAACCCGGGAGTAATCTTAGGAGAAGGCTATTATAACAGTGGAAGCGGCACGATGTTTAAGCAAATCGCAAACGGACTAAAATTTACAGTTCCCGGTTCTACAGGTTTTGTTGATGTGATTGATGTTGTGCGCGCGATGATTCTTTTAATGCAAAGCGATGTGCACAATGAACGCTTCATTTTAGTTGGTCATAATCTTGCTTTTGAAACCGTATTGAAAAATACAGCTACAGCTTTAGGAGTGAAGTCTCCTTCTAAAATGCTTAAAAAGTGGCAACTTGATCTCACCTGGAAAATAGATTGGTTTCTAAGTCTTTTGGGTAAACGACGTCGCCTCACTAAAAGTACCGCAAAATCTGCTTTTACGCAGACCGTTTATGACGCATCTAAATTAAAAGCTGAGCTTGCAGATTTTGAATACACGCCAATAAAAGAAACTTTACAGCGCGTTGCAAAGCATTTTAACTACTCACAGGAGCGATAAGCGAATCGGTTTTTAATGGTCTATCAGGCATTGGCGTGTTTGCTTTTTTGATAGAATCACGTCTGCGTTTACTTTCTTCAATGCGAATACTGTCCAAATCATTCTGCTTAAACTGAATTTCGTCACGTTGTGCAGTAAGACGCGTGCTTACCTCTTCCCACATCGCGATATATTCATTAAAATTTACGCTGTAATAATCGATACTTTGTGCTAGTTGCAAACTGTCGATTTCGTACTTATCGTAGATAAACGAGTCGGGTTCTATACCTAAAGCACGCATATCGTTAACACTATAGGTCTTGAGCGCGCGCAACAAGGAGATGTCATATAAGATATCGGTCATTTTTTCCCGCTCGATAAAATTATCGGGCTTTTGAGGGCGCTCGATATCGTGACAGCTCAGTACTGCCAGCATAAATAAAAGCAAGATGTAGCCTTTTTTGATCATCGGTTAAAAGTTAAACGCTTTCCATGCTTCTCATCGTATACTTTAAAGTTTTTATAGGCCAGTTGACCGTTTACAAACGTGTGAGAAATGCGCGATTTAAAGGTGTTTCCTTCAAAAGGTGACCACTTGCATTTATAGAGAATATTATCTGTAGTTACTGTCCAGGGGTTGTTTAGGTCTACTAAAACAAGATCTGCATAATAACCGGGTTTGATATAACCGCGTTTTTCTACATCAAAAAGAATAGCCGGGTTATGACACATCTTTTCAACAATTTTCTCCAGACTTATTTTACCCTCGTGATATTTTTCAAGCATTGCAGGTAACGCGTGTTGTACGAGAGGTCCGCCACTAGGCGCTTTAGTGTACACATTTTGTTTTTCTTCTAAAGTGTGCGGCGCGTGGTCTGTCGCGATGACATCAAGACGGTCGTCAAGCAAAGCTTCCCATAGTGCAGCGCGATCGGTCTTTTTCTTTACCGCGGGATTCCATTTGATAAGGGTTTGCTTGTCTTCATAATCTTCATCAGAAAACCAAAGATGGTGAATACAAACTTCTGCGGTGATCTTTTTATCTTTTAATGGAATTTTATTGTCAAAAAGCTCCATTTCTTTAGCTGTAGAAAGATGGAATACATGCAAACGCGCACCGGTTTCTTTTGCTAAAGCGATCGCTTTTGAAGAAGATAAATAACAGGCTTCTTCACTGCGAATAATGGGGTGCATATTGATAGGAATATCATCACCGTAGCGTTCTTTATAGATCTCCAGATTGTTCTTGATCGTTTCTTCATCTTCGCAATGAACAGAAATGACAAGATCTGTACTCTTAAAGATCTCTCGTAAAACCTCTTCATCATCTACGAGCATATTTCCGGTAGAACTTCCTAAAAAGAGTTTAAGGCCGGCAACTTTTGTTTTGTCGACTTTCTTGATTTCAGAAAGGTTGTCGTTAGTCCCGCCAAACATAAATGAATAGTTTGCGTGCGATGTTTCGGCAGCGCGACTAAATTTATCTTCTAGTTTCTCAATCGTAGTCGCTTGAGGGACGGTATTAGGCATCTCAATGAATGAGGTGATCCCACCGGCGACCGCAGCGCGAGACTCTGAACCTATCGTTGCTTTATGCGTAAGCCCCGGTTCTCTAAAGTGCACTTGATCATCTATAACTCCCGGTAAAAGGTGTTTTCCTTCAGCATCAAAAACATGCACGTCAGGACCTTTAACGCTTAGATTTTGACTTATTTCTAAAATTATTCCGTGTTCAATGTAAACGTCGCCACGCACAATGGTGCCTTCATTTACGATATGCGCATCCTTGATCAGTACCTTTTCCATCTATATATCGTAACTTTTAAACAGACTTTTAAATTTCATTCCTAAAACGCCAAAAACGGCTTCACTAAAAATACCTGTACTCATTTTGCTGGTACCTTTGGTACGATCAACAAATATCACAGGTACTTCAATAATATTAAAACCAAGTAGATGCGCTTTGAATTTCATTTCAATTTGAAAAGCATAGCCTACAAACTTGATTTTATCAAGGGTTATTTGCTCGAGCACTTCACGTCTATAACAAATAAAACCTGCGGTCGTATCTGCAATATCTAAGCCAGTTATAAATCTAACATATTTTGACGCGATATATGACATTAAGACGCGTCCCATAGGCCAGTTTACCACATTTACTCCGGTCTTGTATCTTGAACCTATAGCAAGATCTGCACCGCCTTTTGCACACGCATTATACAGCCTGATGAGGTCATTAGGGGCATGCGAGAAATCTGCATCCATCTCAAAAATATAGGCATAATCACGCTCTAATGCCCATTTAAATCCTGCGATATAGGCTGTGCCCAAACCGTTTTTGCCGGGGCGCTCGAGCAGGTGAATTTGTCCAATAAATTCTTCTTGTAAACTTTTTACAAGCTTGGCGGTGCCGTCTGGTGAATTGTCATCAACCACCAATACTTCAAACGCGCGTTGCTGCGCAAAAATGTTGCGCACCAATTTCTCAATATTCTCGGCTTCGTTATAGGTAGGAATTATGACGAGCGAACCTGCCATCGTTGTATGATTTATGCGCAAATGTAAAGATTTTGAAGGTTATTTGTTCTGGCATTTATTCAAACTCTCGTATTTATGGTAATTTTGGACCTATAAAAAATCAAGAGTTTGCAAGCCTTAGAACGCAGTTTTAGTAGTAATGACTGGATTACCATAGTACTTGTGGCATGCTTGGTTCTTGTGGCAGTAGCCAAAGTGATCTATGAATCCCGTTTTGTAGATTTTGCAGAGCTGCTGGTAAATGAAAAGTACCTCTTAAAATCAAATAAGGATATTCGCTTTGAAAATCCATTTAACCTGATTCTTTTTACGGTTCAGTTCTTTTCGATCTCCCTTTTTATCTATATTATCTTTAGGGAGTTGGGGGTTGAGACCGATGCTTCTTCCTTTCTGCTTTATGTGCGTATTGTTCTGGCTTATGTGGTATTTGTATCCTTAAAGTTTTTTATAGAGCGTATGCTAGGCGTTTTATTTAATGGCGAGCAGGAACTCAATACGTATCAATTTTCAAAATTGAGCTACCGCAGTTATTTTGCATTGGTATTACTTCCTGTAAATGCGGTATTTATATATGCGTTAAAACCCGGGTTTATTACCATTTGTATCATTGTGGGAATCTTTCTGATTTTTAACGTAATCAGCCTATTTAACACGTATAGACGGTATGAAAATATGATTTACAATAATCTGTTTTATTTTATTTTGTACCTTTGCGCACTTGAAATCGCACCCTACTTCATTTTATATAAGGTGTTTAGTTTTATATAGCTTGAATATGAGGAGTGAAATAAACCCAAATTTAGAATGTCTATGAAAGTGAAGACTATTTTGGTTTCGCAACCAGAACCAAAAGTTGAGAATTCCCCCTATTTTGAGTTACAGGAAAAGAAGAAGGTAAAAGTTGACTTCATTCCATTTATTCACGTTGAAGGTGTATCAGGCAAGGAGGTTAGACATCAAAAAATTGACCTTAGTAAATACACAGCGATCATCCTAACCAGCCGTAATGCTGTGGATAATTTTTTCCGCATAGCGGAAGAAATGCGTTTTAAGGTGCCAGACAGCTTGAAGTACTTTTGTCAAAGTGAAGCTGTAGCTTACTATTTGCAAAAGTATGTGGTATATCGCAAGCGTAAGATTTATGTAGGTAAACGTACGTTTACTGAATTGTCACCTATTTTAAAGAAGTATAAGAATGAGAAGTTTTTGCTTCCATCATCAGATTCTTTAAAGCCGGAGGTTCCTAATGTATTGAATGATCTTAAACTGAACTGGGATCGTGGTATTTTTTACCGTACCGTGGTAAGTGATCTGTCACACCTTAAAGATGTTACTTATGACATTTTAGTATTCTTTAGCCCAAGCGGAATCAAATCACTATTTGAAAATTTTCCAGATTTTAAACAAAACGACACACGCATTGCTGTTTTTGGAAACTCTACCATCAGAGCCGTAGAAGAAGCTGGATTAAAGGTGAACATCAAAGCACCTACTCCAGAAACTCCATCAATGACGATGGCTTTGGAGAAATATATTGACGACGTCAATAAAAAATAACGCGCTCTCAAAAAGAACTAAAAAGGCTCCTGATCAGGAGCCTTTTTTTATGGAGTCATCTCTAGCCTAAAGGCGGTTGCCCTGCTAAAAGTTCGTCATTTGCAAAAGCTTCAAATTTTTTGAAATTCTCTTTAAAGGAAGCTGCTAGTTTGTGAGCAGTCTCATAATACGCTTCATCGTCACCCCAAGTTTGGCGCGGACTCAAAACATCATCTGGAACTCCCGGACACGTGCGGGGTTGTGCCACTCCAAAAACCGAATGAATATGGTAATTCTCGTGATCGATAGGGCCAAAAGAGTTGTTTAAAACCGCGTTGATCATTGCACGCGTGTATTTTAATTTCATACGTTTCCCTACGCCATAAGGTCCGCCCGTCCATCCTGTATTGATGAGCCAAACATTTACGCCGGCTTCTTTCATCTTCTTACTTAGCATTTGTGCATACTCGGTAGGATGTAAAGGCATAAACGGGGCTCCAAAACACGCAGAAAATGATGGCACAGGTTCATTTACTCCTGCTTCGGTGCCGGCAACCTTTGCGGTGTAGCCGCTAATGAAATGATACGCTGCCTGTCCTGGTGTTAATTTTGAAATAGGAGGTAAAACCCCAAAGGCATCTGCCGTAAGGAAAAAGATATGCTTTGGGTTTTTACCCACAGAAGGCTTTTGAATGTTTTCAATATGATGTATCGGGTAGCTAACGCGCGTATTGGGCGTTATAGACGTATTGGTGTAATCTACTTGTTTCTGCTTATCAAGGATCACATTTTCGAGCAAAGCGCCTTTTTTTATCGCATTAAAAATATCGGGTTCTTGAGCTTCAGAAAGGTTGATCACTTTGGCATAACAACCACCTTCAAAATTGAAAATGGCATTGTCTGCTGTCCAGCCGTGTTCATCGTCGCCAATTAATTTTCGGTTAGGATCTGCGCTTAAGGTGGTTTTTCCTGTTCCTGATAAACCGAAGAAAATAGCGGTTTCGTCATTTTGACCTACATTGGCAGAGCAATGCATAGGCAAGGTGTTTTGCTGCGTAGGAAGTATAAAGTTAAGTACCGAAAAAATACTCTTCTTGATTTCGCCGGTATATCCCGTACCCCCAATAAGAATGGTTTTTTCTTCAAAGCTGATGACGGCAAAATTCTCTTGCCGAGTGCCGTCGATTTCAGGATTTGCTTTAAATCCGGGAGCGTTGAGCACCAGCCAATCTTCTTTAAAGTTATCAAGCTCCTCTTCAGAAGGTCTTAAGAACATATTGTGAACAAAAAGATTAGACCAAGGGTGTTCATTTACGACGCGCACGCCCATTTTGTAACGGTCATCGGCGCAGGCAAATGCATCACGCACGTAGAGTTTACGTTCTGACAAATACGTATTCATCTTGTTACGTAGCTGTCGAAATTTGTTCTTATCAAACGGGATGTTGATAGCTCCCCACCAGACCTTGTCTCTTGTTAATTCGTCAATCACGATAAATCGGTCTTTTGGAGATCTTCCGGTAAATTTCCCGGTTTCTATTGCCAAAGCCCCCGAGTCAGTGGTTGTTCCCTGACCGAGAAGTACACAGATTTGGTGCAATTCTTCTGGAGGCAATTGGTAATGAATTGTGGCATTTTTAATTCCGTATTGCGATATCGCAATCGTTTTCGTAAATAAGGCAGTTGAAGCCATAAAATTGAATTTTTAGAAATACGCCGTAAAGCTAATGCTTTAAAATTATCAAAAAGTTAAAAAAAGATAATTATTTTAGTAATTTGATAAAATTATAAGTGATTGCGATCCAGGCCGAAATAAGCAAAGCACCGCCTATCGGGGTAATCCAGGCAATTGCCGAAATATCAACTCCGGTTATAGGTTTTGTAGTAAGTAAATAAATCGAACCGCTAAAGAGTAACACGCCACTTATAACCAAATAAAAACTGATTTTTTGTGCTTTTTGAGATAAGGGCAATGCGCCGCCGACAAGTAATAATAAAAATGCGTGATACATTTGATAGCGCACTCCGGTTTCAAACGAATTTATAGCTTCAGGCGTTAAACTTTCTTTGAGTCCGTGCGCGCCAAAAGCGCCTAAAATTACTGCGGTTAATCCTAAAAGTGCACCGGTAATGAGAAGTGTTCTTTGCATGATTTTGATTTAAAATACGCGATCAAATGACTAAATTATACACAGCAAAAATACGCTTTTATTATGCGAAACATCTTAATTATAGGGGCAGGAAAATCTACTGCGCAACTTATAAAATATCTAGCCGATAAGGCTTCTTCTGAAAATTTACAACTCATTATAGCAGATCGTGATCTCGCTCAGGCACAGGCATTGGCAGGGAACTATGATTGCGCCAACGCCATTACACTAGATATCTATAATGTTGAAGACCGAAAGGAGCAAATCACAAAAGCAGATATCGTTATAAGTATGCTTCCTGCGCGTTTGCATATCGATGTGGCGCGCGATTGCCTTGCACTCAGTAAAAATCTGGTGACCGCTTCTTATATAAGTGATGCGATGAAGGAGCTTGATGACGAGGTCAAAAAGAAAGGTTTGGTGTTTATGAACGAAGTAGGTCTTGACCCGGGAATTGATCATATGAGTGCGATGCGGGTGATTGACCGTGTGCGAGATGCTGGTGGCAAAATGCTGTTATTTGAGTCTTTTTGTGGTGGTTTAGTCGCTCCCGAAAGCGATACGAATCTCTGGAATTATAAATTCACGTGGAATCCCAGAAATGTCGTTTTAGCCGGTCAAGGCGGGGCGGCAGAATTTATTCAGGAGGGAACTTATAAGTATATTCCGTATCAACGCTTATTCAGAAGAACTGAATTTCTTGATGTGGAAGGCTACGGAAGGTTTGAAGCGTATGCCAATAGAAACTCTCTAAAATACCGAAGCATTTACGGTTTGGAGGATATTTTGACGCTGTATCGCGGTACGATGCGTCGCGTAGGATTTTCTCGTGCCTGGAATCTTTTTGTGCAATTGGGAATGACTGATGATAGCTATACCTTACAAAATACCGAAGCGATGAGCTATCGCGAATTTACCAACCTCTTTTTGCCGTATTCGCCCACAGATTCTGTACAGCTCAAATTGCGTCATATGCTTAAGATTGATCAGGATGATTTGCTTTGGGATAAATTGTTAGAGCTTGACCTGTTTGATGACACCAAAAAAATAGGATTGAAAAATGCAACACCCGCGCAATGCCTGCAGCGTATACTTGAAGATCAATGGACGCTTGCCGAAACGGACAAAGATATGATCGTGATGTATCATAAGTTTGGTTATGAGATCAATGGCAAAAAGAAACAAATTGATGCGACGATGGTGAGTGTTGGTGCTAATCAAACCTATACTGCAATGGCAAAAACTGTTGGTTTGCCGGTAGGCATTGCAGCGCTCAAAATACTTAACAAGGAGATTACAACTCCCGGTGTTCAGTTGCCGATACGGCGTGAAGTTTATAATCCTATTTTAGAGGAGTTGGAGGAAAACGGGATTATTTTTAAGGAATATGAAGTGCCTTATTTGGGATACAATCCGCACCATCAATAAATCAGAATGATTAAAAATTTAAAGTTTTTTACAGGCTTACGCTTATAGTAATGGGGTTAATTGCTATTTTTAGTTGAAATACTATAGGTAATGAAAATTGTAAATGAACAAATAGCAATAGACGGAATTGATAAAATAATCTTGCGCCAACTGATGGAAGATGCGCGTAAACCCATTTTAGAGATTGCACGTCAAGTCGGTATCTCTGGTGCTGCGATACACCAACGTCTCAGAAAATTAGAAAAGTCGGGTTTGATCACCGGTTCAAAGTTCACCATAGATCCAAAGATTTTAGGATACAATACGATGGCATTTATTGGAATCTATTTAGATCGGGCGATGAGCAACCCTAAAGCTGTTAAGCAGCTTGAAGAAATCCCGGAAGTTTTGGAGTGTCATTACACGACCGGAAACTGGTCAATTTTTATCAAGATCCTGTGTAAGAATAACGAACACTTAATGCATCTTTTGAATAAAAAAGTACAGGCGATTGATGGTGTTTCTAGAACCGAAACGTTTATTTCTTTAAATCAGCAGATAGAACGTCAGATTCAGATCTAAGAAATTTAGATACAAGCTTTGGAGCTATTTGTGCCTTTGGTGAAACCAATAAAAAACCCGGCACTCTTTCTTATCAAGTAACCGGGTTTTCCAACTTAACTAACCAACCAATTATGAACAGTTATTGAGTCGGTTATATAGGAGTTACCTTACATCTTTTTTTAAAAAAATTATAAAACCATTAGGTTGCAGCCGCGAATGTCTGAAGTATCAAAACGGCCTAAAATTTCAAAGCGGTTTTCATCAAGTTTTTTACCCAAATCTTGCGTCGCTATAAAAGGACACGAATAGTGATTGGCGAGATCGATCACGTTGATTCCGCCGGTTTTTCCGGGAGCTACATAGTTTAACGCATCTTCGGTGTCGCGCATAAAAACCTGCATCCAAGGCGGATTTGTAAAAATCCCGTTTCCGTTTGAATAGCCCTGAGACAGCAATTCGGTCATCCCATATTCGCTATGAATTTCAGCCACACCAAAACCTTCTTTTAAGATGGCGTGCAACTCTTCTCGTATTAATTCTTTTCTTCGGCCTTTCATACCGCCGGTTTCCATCACAATGGTATTCTTCAGCTTAAATTCAAACAGCTCAACCAGATCAAGCAACGCAAAAGAAACGCCTATTAAAAGCACTTTTTCGCCTGCGGCATCCAGACGTTTTAATTTTTCGCTCAGCGCATTATAATCATTGAGATAAAAGCCGCTATCGGGTTTTTTACTGTCTTTGATCAAGCAATCAACCATATAAATAAGTGACGAGCCATCGCGCTCTAAGTACGATGGAAGCAAGGCAAGCACCGTATAGTCTTCGATAGCGCCATAATGCAGTTTAAAACTTTCGCGAAAGCTTTTTTCGTATAGATCAAGATCGGTCACGTGATGTTTGCTGGTAATGCTGCCGGTGGTTCCGCTACTGGTAAAAACCGTTTGCACGGCATCTTCTGAAGCCACAACTTTAAATTCTTTAAAAAACTGAATAGGCAAAAACGGAATTTGATCAAGCTCAGTAATCGTTGCAGGATCTACCTTCAAATAATTACAAAATCGACGATAAACCGTGTTATGCTCCCATTGATAGTTAAACGATGCCAGCGCAAGGTTTTTAAACTGATCTTGGGTTTGAATAGTGAATATAGAATCTGGAAGCATACCTAATTTTAGAGAATGTAAAGTTATCTAAAATCAAAAAGCAGCCGAACATTTATTATTTTTAAAGCAAGTTAAGTTTATTTAAATGTTACCAATGCGGTTAACATGACCGTGCCAAATATTAAAATGTATCTTTACGATTCGATTAAATTTTCAGTCTTATGAAGAAAAAGGAAATTAAGATTTTGCTTGTTGACGACGAGCCGGATATTCTTGAGATTGTTGGCTATAACCTTAGTAATGAAGGCTACCAAGTCATCACCGCTTCTAACGGAAAAGAAGGTGTGAAAGCGGCAAAAAAGAATAATCCACATCTTATCATTCTTGATGTGATGATGCCTGAGATGGATGGTATCGAAGCCTGTGAACAGATACGTAAATTACCAGGCCACGAAGAAACGATCATTGCTTTTCTAACGGCTCGCGGTGAAGATTATTCACAAGTTGCCGGTTACGATGCCGGAGCAGACGATTATATTACAAAACCTATAAAGCCTAAAGTTTTGGTAAGTAAAGTTAAGGCGTTGCTACGTCGTCTTAAAGAAGAAGAGGAAGGTGATAGCTCGGTTAAAATAGGCGATCTGGTAATCAATCGTGAAGAGTACAAGATCATTAAAGACAAGAAAGAGATGGTACTCCCGCGTAAGGAGTTTGAACTACTTTCTTTACTTGCTTCAAAACCCGGAAAAGTATTTAAGCGAGAAGATATTCTTGATAAAGTTTGGGGTAATGAAGTAGTTGTAGGTGGTAGAACCATCGATGTACACATTAGAAAACTACGTGAAAAAATAGGCGACAAAAAATTTAAAACCATTAAAGGCGTAGGGTACAAATTTGTGGTTTAAATGGCAGTGAATTTTAAAAAATCATACCGTTTTGCAGTGTTTTCATCACTGATGATTACGGTAGCTTTAACGCTCTTTGTGAGCGTTTTTTTCTATATGACTAATGCGATAGACTGGGTGTTTATTGTCTTATTTGCATTGGTATGTTTTGCTTTATCCTTCTTGCTTATTCAAGTGCGGGTAGAACGGTTTATTTACAATCGAGTGAAACAAATTTATGATGATGTTACGCTACTCGATGTAACCTCGTTACGCCGCGGCCAGATCACCACAGATATGTCTAGCCTTACTAAGGAAGTAGAACGCTTTGCGGCGAGTAAAAAGCTCGAGATCGAATCGCTTAAAATTAGAGAAGAATACCGAAAGGAGTTTATGGGTAATGTGGCTCACGAACTCAAAACGCCTTTATTTACTGCGCAAGGCTATATTCTCACCTTACTTGATGGGGCGATGAAAGATAAATCGGTGCGTAAAAAATACTTAAAGCGTGCAGGAGCTTCTATTGAGCGTCTGGTCTATCTCGTTAACGACCTGGATATGATCGCCAAACTCGAAGTGGGAGATCTTAATATTCGCTATGAATATTTTGATATGGTCGAGTTGGTAAAAGACACCTTCGAACTTCTGGAGATGGAAGCTGCTAAGAAGAATATCACGCTCACCACAGATATGGAGTATGATTATCCCATTATGGTCAATGCAGATCGCGAGCGTATTCAGCAGTTGTTGACTAACCTTATCGTGAACTCAGTAAAATATGGAAAACAAGACGGTACCACAGAGATTTCTATAGAAAACCTAATTCAAAATAAAGTGATCGTGCGCGTTACAGATAATGGTGAAGGAATCGCGTCTGAACATATACCACGCTTGTTTGAGCGTTTTTACCGTGTTGATAAAAGTGGTTCGCGTCGTGAAGGTGGTTCAGGACTTGGGCTCTCTATCGTCAAGCACATTATTGAAGCCCATGACGAAAAGATTTATGTTGAAAGCGACTTTGGAGTGGGATCTGAGTTTTCGTTCACCCTTGAAAAGGCCGAAGAGCTCCCCGAAGCTCCCCTCCCCAAAACGTCTTTGGTTGAGTAAAGGTTCAAAACCGGTAAAAACTTTGACTTTACTCAAATCTTTTAAACTGAATTTTTCCTGATCCTTATAAGGAACAATCCCCATAGAGTGTAAGCGCTTGGCGAGATATTCTTGTTCAGTTTGCCCGGGCGTAGGTATAAAAAAGGCTTTTTTGCCTAGTTTAAAGAGATCCATAATGGTGGTGTAACCCGAGCGGCAAATGACAAGATCGCTTGAGCAAATTGCGTTTTGTAAATCTTCAGTTTCCATAAAGTTCACAATTTTAACTTGCTCTTTACGGGTGACTTTTTGCTCTGCTTCCACGACACCGCGCACGAATAGTACTTGCCCTTTGTAGTGTTTCAACTCGTGCATCAAAATTTCTTCAAGCTCGGTACGTTGCGGTTCAGGACCGCTTAGCAACACCATAATATCGTAGCTAGACGCGGTTTCTTTCTGCTCAAGCCGCGATAACGCACCGATATATTTTACCGGGATCTCAAATTTTTTAGGATGACCCAATTTTCCGCTAAGGTTAGCATCATCTGCAAAATCAGGTACCCAGCATTCATCAAATTTTTTGATGTAACTGCGATGCATCGCAGAAGTTAAACGGGTGGTGCTTCCGCTTAAGACCTGAAGTTGATGTGTGATAAAAACCGTTGGAATTTCAGTATGATACAAGCCTAATCGGTTATCAGAGATCACGCCATCGATCTTCTTGTTTTTCACCAATTCTTTGAGTTGCTCGCGTTCTTGACGAATAGCTTTTAGGACTTTGGGACTGCGCAAAAGCATTTTCCATTTAAAACGCTTGCCTTTTTTAGCATATTCGATCTTGTAAGAAGGCAATTCAATACCTTCTAACTGCGGAAACTCCTTTTGAAGTAAGGTTAACGCCATACCGTCGCTTGCTATGATCACCTCAAAACCGTCGGCGAGAAGCGCATAAATTATGGGTATGCTTCGGGTAGCATGCCCAAGTCCCCAGTTAAGCGGAGCAACAAGTATGGTTTTATGAATTTTCATCAATACAAAAGTGTAACATACCTGATAACTAAATGTTTCAGCTAGATTATCAAACTATTAAAATTACGGTTTAGTATATTAAATCAAAGTTTTTAAATAACTGTTTTGTAGTGCTTTACGGGGATTTAGAAATGTTATGTGTATGTTAGGTTGCATTATGATAATTTATTAGCCGCGCATTTGTAAGAGTACCCGTATATTTGAGCCGATTTTTTAAAAGGTATTTGAATTCAGGTTCGTTTTAGAATACCTTCAGCAATAACCTCCGCAAAAGGAAAAAGAGCACACAGCAGTTGGGAAGTAAAAATAAATTAAAACGCTTTCGCGAAAACGAAACTTTTAGCAATGTCATTCAGCCGAAGCGGGAAGAATTGACCGATCAGGAATTTCCGTTAAAAGGAAATTGGAATAGGGATTTCTTTAAAAATGATAAGCCTATCGTTCTTGAGCTGGGTTGTGGCAAAGGAGAATACACTGTGGGGTTGGCACAGCGGTTTCCTGAAAAGAACTTTCTGGGCATAGACATTAAAGGAGCTCGTTTTTGGCGTGGAGCTAAAACCGCTTTAGAAGAAGGTATTTCCAACGCAGGTTTTCTACGTACCCAGATAGAGCTGGTTGATAAAGCTTTTGCCGAAAATGAAATCTCTGAGATCTGGATCACGTTTCCCGATCCTCAGATCAAATATAAGCGTACCAAGCATCGTATGACCAATCCGGAGTTTTTAGCACGCTATAAAGCTATTTTAAAGCCTGATGGTCTGATGCATTTAAAAACCGACAGTGAGTATATGCACGGGTATACTTTGGGCCTTTTAGAAGGTTTAGGGCACGAGATCTTATATGCGCATCATAATATTTATATCAATCACGAGGCGCCACAGGAAGTGGTTGGTATTCAGACTTTTTATGAAAAACAGTATCTTGAAAAAGGGAAACCCATTACCTATATAAAATTCAAGATCAACTAAGTACTTTTGGAAATAACAAAGCTCTTCTTTATCACCTATTTTGCTGCGTTCCTTGGGGTATTGCCACCGGGTTTGGTAAATATGTCTGTAGCAAAAACCTGTGTACATCGCGGGATGCGTAATGGAGTGCTTGTTGCGATAGGAGCTTCGATCGTTGTTTTGTTACAGGCTTTTGTTGCGGTGTTATTGGCGCGTTATATTTTTAGTCATCCTGTGGTTAGAAATACGTTGTTGCGCACGGGTATTGTGATCTTTGGGATACTGGCGGTCTATTTCTTCATCGCTGCTAAAAAGAACAAGGTCAAAGAGGTTAAAATCCCTAAGCATAGTGGTCGTCGCAGTTTTGCAAAAGGTGTTTTTGTAGCAGTGATTAATGTGTTGCCTATTCCATATTTCTGTGCGTTGAGTGCGGCGTTCAATATTACCAGTGTTAATAATAATGGTTGGTTAGAAATAGGTTTGTTCACGCTTGCAGCAGCTTCAGGAACCTTCACAGCATTGTATCTTTATGTGGTAGGTTTTAACCGAATTCAAAATGAACCGCGCAATTTTGCCAAGTATTCTAATTATTTTATGGCTGCGCTGATGATCGTATTGGTAATTCTCACGCTTATACGTATGCTTTATGCCAAAACCTGAAACGCTTAATTTCTTTCAAAAAGTATATGCCGTTGCTCGGCAGATCCCTTACGGAAAGGTCACTTCGTATGGCGCTATTGCCAAATGTTTAGGAGCTCCTCGAAGTGCGCGTATGGTGGGTTATGCGATGAATGGCGCTTCTGAGATGGAAGATGTGCCGGCGCATAGAGTGCTTAATCGTAACGGACTTTTAACAGGAAAACATCATTTTCCCGGAACGCATTTAATGCAGCAACTGCTCGAGAGTGAAGGGCATACAGTTGTAGAAGACAAGCTTCAGGATTTTGATAAACATTTTTGGGACCCGGTTGAGATGATAGGTTTTGACGCTTCAGCCGACCAATAAATTCAACTGAAAGTATAAGGTTAAAATCCTGAAGAGTACATCAGGATTTTCAATAGGTAGATAACAAATAACTCTTTCGAGTTCTGAAGTTTTCAGCCTATATTTGCACCTTTAGAATCAATCTAAGTAAGACAACGTGAAGTTAGAAAAACAAGCAATACTTAATGCGCTTAAAACCATAAGTGCGCCTGGAGAAGGTGAGGATATGGTAACCAGTGGCGCGGTAACAAATGTAGTGACTTTTGGAGATGAGGTTATCGTTGATATCACGATCAAAAACCCGAGTTTACAAGCCAAAAAGAAGACTGAAGTTGAGATTATGAAGGCGATTCATGCCGAAGTTCATCAAAAGGCGCAGGTTAAAGTAAACGTACGTGTAGATGCACCCGAGAAAAAACAGGTTAACGAGATCAAAGGAAAACCTATTCCGGGAATTCAAAATATTATAGCAGTAGCCTCTGGTAAAGGAGGTGTAGGTAAATCTACGATTACTGCAAACCTTGCTGTGAGCCTTCAGAAAATGGGCTTTAAAGTGGGAATTCTTGATGCAGATATTTACGGGCCTTCTATCCCGATTATGTTTGACGTACAGGATGAGAAACCGCTTTCAGTAAAAGTTGACGGGAAGCAGAAGATGAAACCGGTAGAAAGCTACGGCGTAAAAGTTTTATCAATAGGCTTCTTTACAAAACCAGATCAAGCTGTGGTTTGGCGCGGGCCAATGGCGTCAAAAGCACTTAACCAGATGATCTTTGATGCAGCTTGGGGCGAACTTGATTTTCTTTTAGTAGACCTTCCTCCGGGAACCGGTGATATTCACTTGAGTATCGTACAAGCGATGCCGCTTACCGGAGCTGTGGTGGTTAGTACTCCGCAAAACGTGGCTTTAGCCGATGCTAAAAAAGGAGTAGCGATGTTTCAGCAAGAAAGTATCAACGTTCCTGTGTTAGGAATCGTAGAAAATATGGCTTGGTTTACTCCAGAAGAGCTACCTGAGAATAAATACTATATATTTGGCAAAGAAGGTGCTCGTAATTTAGCCGAAGATTTAAATGTGCGTTTGTTAGCGCAAGTACCTTTGGTACAAAGTATACGAGAGGCCGGTGATGTGGGACGTCCTGCTGCTTTGCAAGATGACACCATATTGTCTGAAGCGTTTGAGACTATGACGCGCAATAGTGTTGAAGAACTTGTAAAACGTAATGACAACTTACCTCCTACAGAGGCTGTTAAGATTACAACTATGGCAGGCTGTGCCGCCGTTAAAAAATAGATTATGACAGATACAGAATTAAAAGGCAAAGTTGAAGCAGCTTTAGAAGAGATTCGTCCTTTTTTGCAAAGTGACGGTGGCGATATCGCCTTGTTGAGTATTGAAGATGGTACTACTGTAAAAGTGCAGTTAGAAGGTGCTTGTGTGGGCTGCAGTGTTAATCAAATGACGCTCAAAAGTGGTGTGGAAATGACTATCAAAAAACACGCACCACAAATCGAACGTGTGATCAATATAGAAGCGTAAAGCTTCCTTTTAAATAATTCTATAAAAAAAGCTGAGCGGAAATCCCGTTCAGCTTTTTTTTTTGAGTATAACCATCGCAGGCAGGTCCATCAGGCATAGTTTGGTATTGAATTTTCAATTTCGACCCAACTCTCGGAGTATTAAACCCATTGGCAGTGCCAATATTTTAAGCGTAAGATTTACATTTAAATAGTATATTTAACTGTTTATTTTAATAATTATTATAATGAGTCATTCAAAAAGCCGTAGAAACGCATTGAAAAATATTGCATTAACGACGGGAGGTGTCAGTTTAGGCCTTTCTGCGTTGAGTTGTAAAGAAACCAGTGAGGAATATGAGCAAGTCGCTGCTGAAGAAGAGCAAGCGCTTAAGGGCAATATCAATCATTCTGCTTGCTATTGGTGTTACAACTCCTTTCCGTTAGATGTGTTTGCTAAAGATGCAGCTGACTTAGGCCTTAAAGGGATTGACTTATTAAAGCCTGAAGAGTGGGAGACCGCTGCTAAATACGGTTTGGAGTGTGCCGTTGCTACCGAGAGTTTCGCAAGTATTACTAACGGGTTTAATGATCCCGCAAATCATAAAGAGTTGCAAGAGAAATATGCTAGGCTTATCGATCAGGCAAGTGAAGCGGGAATTAAGAATGTGATCGTATTTTCTGGAAATAAAAGGGAGTTGAGCGAAGAAGAAGGTTTGGCTAATTGTGCTGAAGGTCTGGCGCCTCTCGTAAAACAAGCTGAAGAAAAAAATGTCGTGCTCATTATGGAACTGCTTAACAGTAAGATCGATCACGCCGATTATCAATGCGATAATACACCTTGGGGTGTGGCGCTTTGCGAGCGCTTGGGCTCAGAACATTTTAAGCTGTTGTATGATATTTACCATATGCAAATTATGGAAGGTGATGTGATACGCACCATTCAGGATTATAATCAATATTTTGCGCATTATCATACCGGCGGAGTTCCTGGACGAAATGAAATTACCGAAGTGCAAGAACTTAATTATCCTGCGATAATGCGAGCGATCAAAGACACAGGTTATATCGGTTTTGTAGCTCAGGAATTTATACCTACCTATCCTGACAAGATCGCTGCTCTTAAAGAAGGTATACGCATTTGTGATGTTTAAAATAATCCTAGTAAAACAGTAGGATTTTAAGCTTCTGAAAACTGGATTTTTATTAATTTTGCAGGTTCAAATACAGCAATTATGCAAGATGTTACCATAACCGTTATTGACCGAGAAGGAGTGGCTCACGCACTTGAGGCACCTACAGATATGAATTTAAACTTGATGGAAGTTTGTAAAATGTATGAGCTTCCTGTTGAAGGAACCTGTGGCGGAATGGCCATGTGCGCTTCCTGCCAGTGCTATGTAGTTTCTGACCATAAACTTAATGAGATGAGTTATGATGAAGAAGCGATGCTTTCTGAAGCATTTAACGTAGAAGAAAATAGCCGCTTGGGATGTCAAATTCCTATTACTCCAGACCTTAACGGGTTAGAAGTGAAATTGGCACCAGAGAGTTAAGCTAACAAATGATTCATTAAAAACGCCCTTGGTCTTGTGATCAAGGGCGTTTTTATTGGCACCACCAAAGGATCTATTATTCTGAGCTAGTTTGCTTGAATAAAGTCAAAGTTTTATTACTCGCTTTTTAAGATATTGAAAGCAAATGGTAACAAGCGCGCTACAAACTCGGCATAAGCGTCTTCAGAAGGATGTAGGCCGTCTGAGGCTACAAGGTTAGGTTCAGCAACACCTCTTCTGGTGATGTCTGTAATGTTTACAAAACGTATGCCTTGTTGTTCTGAAATTGCTCTGGCATAAGCATTATACGCATCGATCTCTTCTGAAATTGTTTCAGCGTTACCGCTGTTTTGTCCAAAAGGAGTATAGGCATAATCAGGTATTGAAACTACAAGCACACGGTCTTTGTCTCCTTGAGCAAGATTGATTGCGGTCATTAATAATTGAGGGAATTCAGTCTCATATTGACTGAAACTTCTTCCCTGATATTGATTGTTTACGCCTATGAGTAAGGTGACCAAATCGTAGGTGTTAGCAGGATTCTCATTATTTATTGCATTGATAAGGTCATCTGTGCGCCATCCTGTAGTGGCGATAATGTCGGTTTCAATAGTACCTTGTGTTTGTGTTGCTAAGGCTTCTTCAAGCTGAATAGGAAACCTGCAGGTTGAGCAAACGCTTTCTCCGATCGTATAACTGTCGCCTAAGGCTAAATAGGAATAATCAGCTTCAGATTGATCTACTGGAAATTCTTCAACTATAGTACCACTTTCATCTGAAGTGCCACAGCCCAAGGTTATTAAAATGAGTAAGAGTCGTAAAGGGTGAAGTAGGGTTTTTAGCATGTTCTATTTCGTTCTATAATCTATTAGTTTTTGAGGTCCTTCCAGCGGAATGCGTATGATTCTTAAAAAGCCTTCATCGGTTGTGGCAATTTGCCATTTGATGAGGGTGATCGCTCCGTTTTCAATTTCCAGACCGGTGATGCTGCGCGGGTGTACACAGCTTCCGTCATTAAAATACGCAATATCCCCCGGTTCTGGAAATCTTGGCCGGTGGGTATGCCCCGTGATCGTAAACTGATTGTTGCGTTGCGTGATCCATTTTTTTGTACGGCGTTCTACTTTTATGAGTTCCTGATAATTCTTCGCCGGACTCGTAGGGTCTGAAATTCCTGCTCCTTGTAAAGGACGCCACAAAACACGCACCATAAAGCGATTAAAACGCCAGGCTACATAATTCATCCAGTCGGCTTGATGCCCGTGACATAAAAAGAGCTCTTGGTTGGTTTCTTTGTGCTTGAGAATGATTCCTTCGTGTACTTTAATTCCCGGAAAAAGAGGTTGGTCGCTGTCTGTTTTTCGGTCAAAGAATTTATGAAGATGCTTTTCTACATAATGCTGGTTTTTATAAACCATATCGTGATTTCCCCAAATCAAATGCAGGCGCTCTTCAGCATAAAACTGTTGCATTAGGCCGTATACATTTTTATGGGATTCAAAGAGAATATCAAATGATAGGTTTTCCCAAAGTTCATCTCCGTCGCCAAGTTCACAGTAGGTAAACCCATTTTGGTAATAATGCTTGAGCGCGTGAAAGTAGATGTTACGGTTGTTTGCAAAATCGTCTGCGCCACTATTATCACCGCGATGGCAATCGCTAAACAAGATAAATTTACTCTCGTCTGTAAACGGAATTACCGGGGCATTTGCAAAAGCACGATCAAAACGTGTAGTAGAAGACATCTAAGCTTTTGAGCTAAGATACAATTTAGCCTATAATTTAAATGCGCCTTTAAACTATTGAAATATTATGCGGTGATTTTATCTGAAATTTCCTGTTCGATTCCGCTCCAGAGTATGATGCGTCTGCGTAGGGCTTCAACAGCAGTGTGCTTAACTTCTTCCCACTTAAGCGAATCGCTTCCGCAGAGTTCTTCGATCATTTTGAGCGCCATCGGTCCGTGCTCGTCACCATCCAATTCTATATGGCGATCAAAATAGTACTTGAATAAACTCAAGTCTTGTTTTGGGAAGTTTGCTTGTATTTCAGCAATAATTTTACTGAACATATCCGGGATCAAGTCTTCGCGACCAAAGGTAAAAGCAGCTGCGATCTTGTGTGGTTTTCCTTCGGCGATAATTTCAAAAGTAAAGCGTAAAAACTCCTTCACGCTTTCAGGAATGTCACTTACGGCAATGACTAGAAAGATATCGGTGCCGTGCGTGATATGGTTTAAAAAACTGTTGATCTGTTCTAAAGAAGCGTCTGATTTTTTCATCGCGTCCAGATACATCTCAAAATGGCTTTGGCGCTTACCATCCATATTGATGTCTGTCTCTTCGGCAAGCACGATCTCGTTGATCAAGTAGCGAATCTCCGGATTTCCGATGGGATACCACGGCGTAGAAACTTTGGTTAAATCAAATTGCAATGCTTTAAGCAGCGACATAAAATCCCATACGGCAAAAACGTGATGTTGCATAAACGATTGCAAATCAGCCGGGGTACGCAATTTTTTATAAAGGGTGTGATTTAAAAGTTCGTCCTGATAGGGAGCGATCGCCTTATTGATATACTTAATCATCAAACAATTTTTTGCAAAATTAAAAAAATCAATTTGACTCTATGCTATTTTAACCCTTGATAATCCTTATATCACTATTATTTAAATGCATTGAGGCCGGTAACGTCCATACCGGTGATGAGTAGATGAATGTCGTGTGTACCTTCGTAAGTCACCACGCTTTCTAAATTCATCATATGGCGCATAATGCTATACTCGCCGGTGATGCCCATCCCGCCTAAAATTTGTCTGGCTTCACGAGCGATTTTCAGCGCCATTTCTACGTTGTTTCGTTTTGCCATGGAGATTTGGGCTGAAGTTGCCTTATCTTCATTTCTAAGTGCTCCCAGGCGCCAGGCTAGCAGTTGGGCTTTGGTGATCTCGGTGATCATTTCTGCTAATTTCTTTTGCTGAAGCTGAAAAGATCCAATAGGTTTACCAAATTGCTCCCGTTCTTTTGCATAGCGTAACGCCGTGTCGTAGCAATCCATCGCAGCGCCAATAGCACCCCAAGCAATCCCAAAACGTGCCGAATCTAAACACATCAACGGGGCGCCAAGTCCGGACTTATTAGGAAGTAGGTTTTCTTTAGGGATTTTTACATTGTCAAAAATAAGTTCGCCAGTAGCACTTGCACGCAATGACCATTTGTTGTGCGTGGTAGGCGTAGAAAAACCTTCCATCCCGCGCTCAACGATCAAGCCGTGTATTCTTCCGCTTTCATCTTTTGCCCATACCACAGCGATATCTGCAAATGGCGCATTAGAGATCCACATTTTAGCGCCGTTCAACAAGTAATGATCGCCCTTATCTTTAAAATTGGTTACCATCCCGCCGGGATTGGAGCCGTGATCGGGTTCTGTAAGGCCAAAGCATCCCATAAATTCACCGCTGGCGAGTTTAGGTAAGTACTTTTTACGTTGTGCTTCGGTACCAAATTTAAAAATAGGATACATTACCAGCGACGACTGTACCGAGGCTGTAGAGCGCACGCCACTATCACCACGCTCGATCTCTTGCATGATGAGTCCGTAACTTATTTGATCTAAGCCGGCGCCACCGTATTCTTCAGGAATATAAGGGCCAAAAGCACCAATTTCAGCAAGTCCTTTAATGATCTCTTTTGGAAATTCAGCTTTTTGAGCTGCTTCCTCGATGATAGGAGAAACATCGCGTTTCACCCAATCACGAGCAGCGCTTCGCACGAGTTTGTGCTCTTCGGTTAAAAGATCATCAAGGTTGTAATAATCGGGAGCTTCAAAAAGATCGGGTCTCATAAGGTGCTTATTGAAAAACAGTGAACTGTTGAATTATTAATGCTTTAAAGATTGTGTTTTGTAATCCTCTAAATTTAGCATTTTGCTAAAGCATCAGAAACAATTCTTTTAAATTTTCAATAGGCTAAGGCAGCTTACATTTTTAAATAAAAATCTTTAACCAATTCCTGATAGGCTTCGGTGTAGTTGTGGCGTGAAATTTCGATAATTAACGCGTCTTTTTGCGGAGTGGTTTGTGTTCTGCAGAAAAGCAGCAAGGAGCGTTTCGCTTCAGCCTGGGCATTCCCTTTCACACGAGTTATTTTCTGCGGAAATAAATTGCCACGTGCAGCGAGATCAATAAATTCTTGCTCACGATTAAAAGGAATAACTACACTGAATATTCCGTCAGGATTGAGTAATTGATTTACCGAAGCTACGAGCAGTTCAAACGGCATAGATTCTTCAAAACGCGCTTGTTCCCGGGCGGAACCTTGCTGCTCTGCTTGCGGAGCATTTCCTTCAAAAAAGGGAGGATTACAGGTAATTAAGTCGTAGGTGTCTTCTATTTCGGTTGCGAATTCATACAAGTGTGCGTGATAACAAAACAGGCAATCACCCCAAGGAGAAGCTTCAAAATTTTCTACCGCTTGCTCATAGGCATCTTCATCCAATTCCAACGCGTCTACAAGTTCTGCATCACAGCGTTGTGCCAGCATCAGTGCAATTACACCGGTTCCGGTGCCAATATCAAGTATCGAAAACGGATTTTGAGCTACAGGTGTCCAAGCGCCTAGCAAAACACCATCGGTACCAATTTTCATCGCGCAGCGATCTTGCTTGACGGTAAATTGTTTGAATTTGAAAGGTTTTGACAAAGTAAGGTTTCTTAAAACTTAGTATTAGAATGTAGGCTTTTGCTACTATCTCTCACGCATTTTTTGTGAAACGAATTTAGAGATTAAATATGATAACGATAAGGATAACAACAATGCAACAAGCTATAAAAATTGCCCATTGCTTTAAGAGGTGATTTTGCTTTTGAATTTTTAAAGTCTCGCGGAATTTTTTCAATTCGGAGGGCTTTAATTTTTTAGAATCAAATTTAAAACCAGAATCACGCGTTTTATAGTCAGAAAGATTTTTGCGATGTCCGCTATGTTTTTCGGAGCGTTCGCGTCGTCTTTGTAAAGTTGCTTTAAACTGATCTAAACTTCCATTCATGTCGAAGTACTTTTAGTATAAGTACCAGAATTTAGGAAACGTTACAGATATATTGCGATAAGTCCTTCGGGCGTATCTAGAGTAATGGTTTTAGAGCTTCGGTCTACTTTTTTGATGAAGTCGTCATTTATTGGGATAAGCACTTCTTTACCGTTGTGGTCAATTTCAAAAAGGGCTTGTGCAGTGTTGTCATTTACCCCTGTGATGGTGCCTACTTCGCCAAAATAAATGTCGTTTACTTTAAAGCCAATGATCTCGTGGTAATAAAATTTATTGCCTTCGAGTTCCGGAAGCATAGAAAGCGGTAGATAGAGCTCAGCATTTACAAGGTCTTCTGCATCTTCTTCGGTATTGACATCTTCAAAATCTATGCGTAATAAAGTAGACTTGTGCAGTTGGCACGATTGTATAAAAAAAGGAACCAGATTGCCGTTAAATTCGACAAATACTGATTCCAATTCTTCATACATTTCGGGTTCGTCTGTGTCTAGCTTTGCTAGTAACTCGCCCTTAAAGCTAAATTTTCGCACGATTTTGCCCAGATAGAAACATTCTTCTTTGCGCATCGTGATAAGATTTACTTAGCCTCTTCTTCGTTGCTTTCTTCAGCAGCAGGAGCTTCTTCGGTAGTAGCTTCTGCTTCAGGAGCAGCCTCTTCAGCTACTTCTTCTTCAGGTTGAGCAGCTGCAATACGAGCTTCGTTAACTGCTTTTTCTGCAGCTAAAGCCTCTTGACGTGCTTTTTCCTCAGCCTTAGTAAGACCTTCTTTTTTAGCTTCAACTTTAGAAGCTTTTTCTTCAGCCCAAGCATTGAATTTTTCTTCTGCTTGCTCTTCGGTTAATGCACCTTTACGCACACCACCAGCCAAGTGATTTTTAAGTAAAACACCTGTGTAAGAAAGTAAACGTTTTGCAGTTTCTGTAGGCTGAGCCCCGTTCTGCAACCATTTTACTGAAGAATCTACGTCTATATCAATAGTCGCAGGATTTTTGGTAGGATTGTAAACTCCTAATTTTGCTAAGAATTTACCATCACGTTTTGCGCGTGCATCTGCCGCTACAACCCAGTAAAAAGGTTTTCCTTTTTTACCGTGTCTCTGTAATCTGATTTTTACTGGCATAAAAATTAATTTTTGGGGTACCCGACCCCGGTTATAATTTATAAATAACTATCTTAAAATGAAGACATTCTAAGTAGCTTCTCTAAATGAGGGCGCAAATATACCACAAATTTCTGGCTGTCAACATGTTTTTGACTGTTATTATCATAAATTTGGGTGCCTAATGTAATTCTTGCTATGAAAAAATACATTTTAGTCGTTCTAAGTCTGCTGATGCTCTATTCTTGTTCAGACGATGTTACGTTTAACACACCTGCCTTTCAAGGGATAAGAGATACTGTTTTCTTTAAGGCAAACGGAATGCGTTATGAGCAAAACGAAGCCGGGCAGGTCTATGTTTATGGTAGTTTGGGGACGCAAAGTGTACAATTGATGCTTCCTAATTATGGCGAAGGCAATTTTCGGCTGGGACCCACGAGCGCTGCCGAAGCACAATTTACCAATAGCAATGGAAAGTTATTTACCACTGGTTTTGACGGAGAAGGAGAAGTGATCGTTGAGCGTGCTGCAGACAGTATGTATACCGGTACGTTTAAATTTAGAGCGGTTTCCCCTGTAGACACTACCGAAGTATATTTTTCTAGAGGGTTGTTTTATAAGGTGCCTTTCTACGTAGAACCTGTTCCACCTGTTTTAGACCCGGTTGTGAGCAGTTCTTTCTTTTGCAGAATTAATGGAATAGGCTTTACTCCTCCTAGCGTAAGTGCTTCGGCGGGGCCTGATTTTATAACAGGAACCGGCGCAAATAACACCGCCAACATTCGACTTCGATTTCCTCGTAATGTTGAAAAAGGAACCTATCCGCTAACCGATTTTACGGTAGAAAGTTCTTATCAAGCAGCTTATTATAGTGGTTTTGAAACCCTTGTTGAATCGGGTACGGTCACGATCACTTCACACAATACCCAAGAAGGTTCTATAGGAGGAACTTTTTCTTTTACCGCTCAGGGAGAGTCAACGATTCAGGTAACTCAGGGAACTTTTGGGTTTAATTATTTATAAGATTAGAAGGTTTAGATTTCGCATAGGCGAAAAAACTAAGCATAGAGAGCACAAGCCAAAAAACATCTACAAAAGCAATTTGGACGTCTCCTTGTGCAAAGGAATTCCAAAACCAGGCATCGCTTATAATTCCGTTGAATATAGGGATCAAAACGCCTAAAATACTTCCTGAAAGCAAGCAGAAATTGCTCATATATTTAAGATCTTTCCGCCAGATAAGATATATGCTGAATATCAACCAACTGATAAAATAAAACCAGTATAAGAAAGCTTGACCTGCAGGATTTACCTTTACGGCAATAAACGATAATGCGGTGACCGGATACATACTTAGGCAAATAGCCATATAAACACGAGCAACTTTGTTGTAAAAACGGCGCTTATGCTCCGGGAGGTTTTTACGGTCTCTTGCGATCAACCAAATGAGCACGCCCGAAATGATCACCACACAAGAGATAATCCCTAAAATAAAAGAGATGATCCTTAGAAAATAACCACCATAATCTCCGAAGTGCAGCCTGTAAGTCACGTTTTTTACTGCATCTAAATACGAAGCCGGTTGATAAGGATCTTTAAGAATGCTGGTGTTGCCTGTTGCAGGTTCAAATTTTATACTTCCTATACCATTAAACGTTGTAGCATAATCCAGCTGTCCATTGAGTGTGATCTGCATATTGGCATCAGCATAATTATTGATCGTGAGTTCATTAAGATTAAAGTCGGTCCATTCGCTTTGCGTTTGTTTTATATAGGCATCAAGCTCGGGAAGGTTTGTAAGCCTGTCGTGCGCAAAAGCGTAAGTAGGTTTGTTGAATTCAAGATCTTCATAAAGTTGGTTTTGATCTCCGTTATATAAAGCGAGCACGCTGGGCGCAACCAATAGAGCTTTCAGCATAAAGAAAGCTCCGGTAACCGCGAGAATGAATTGAAAGGGCAAGCCGATAATTCCCAAGGCGGTATGTGCGTCTGTCCATAAGGTTTTGAGTTTGGTCCAGGGTCTGAAGGTGTAAAAGTTAGACACGATCTTTTTCCAATGAACCAAGACACCTGTGATGATGGCAAACAAAAAGAAAAACGCCACAAAGCCCGAAAGGTAATAGCCTACAGGATAATATATTTGAGCAAAAAAGTGCAGGCGGTATAAAAATTCTCCCAGGCTATAGGCGTCAACATAGGATTGTTCTTTAAGATCAACCGGATCGATATAAAAAAAAGCGGCTTGCTTTGCCTTTTCAGGAGCAAGGCTGTCTTGAGAAGCACTTAGATTTACTGCGATCGCACGCTCGGCGTAATAGGTTTTTAGATTGATGTCTCTACCGTCTAAGCTATAGGTACTGTCAAGGTGCTTCAGAATACGGTCTATCTCGTTAGGCAGGTTATCTGCATTTTGGGCCTGTTCATTACGTTCCCAGGCAACGATTTCATCTCTAAAAAATGAAAAAGAGCCTGCAAAAAAGATAACGTACAAAGCGACACTTATGACAATGCCACTCACCGTATGCAGATTAAACAAAATGTTATAGACGCGTTTTCCCATAGATTATGAAAGCGTGTTAAGCGGTGGAGCAAAATAGATTAGAACAGAAAAGAGCAAACTTATTCCAAGATAAAGCAGCCAGATTTTCCACGGACTTTTAGCTAGAAAAGCAAGAATGATCAGCGCAGCCCAAACGATAAATAAACTAAAGGTTGAGGTGATCAAAACCACTACGTGATCAACATAACTGGCCAAAGCCAGATGCGCGGTCTGAGCAACGAGATAACCTCCTAAAATTCCGGCAGTGATTTTACCAAAGCGCTGCCATTTTGAGGTAGTAAGGTATTTTTTATTCGCCGGCATAGGCTAGGACTTAAAGAGATTTAAAGGTACCAAAATCACAATGAGACTTGCTAAAGTCATCAAGCTTACTACACCTACAAAAATACCCGTTGCCGGCCCTAACACCAGAATAAACAACCCAAAAGCCAAAATAAGCAGTACGAGACCGCAAATTTTGACTGCTGTGTTGCTCAACTTAAATAAGCCTTGATCAATATGGTTTTTTTGCTTGCTCTGCATCTTTTCAGAAGTGGAGTAGAGGGTGTAAAAACCAGTAAAAAGGAGTAAAAAGGCTAGATAGATCATAGACTTAAAAGTTGCAATAGGTGGCGCAATGCCAGATAAACTCATAGGCGTTCCCTTTAAACTTTCCGGGAACCTGCTCGTTATGTGTTATTTCTAAAATATACTTGGTGTCAAAAGGCTTTTTAAAGCTCAGATAGCCTGATTGATCTGTGGTGAGCTTTTTGGTCCACAGGTCTAACATAGATAAAGTAGCTTCTGCTTCAGTAAGCGGTTTGCCCTTATAAAAAACCTGTAGCTTCACCGCATCGGCAGTATTGCTTACCTCTTTAATGACAAGCCCTTCAGTATGTTTTTTTACTTCAAGCGGAGTTTTTGTATTTACAAGCACTTGTTGAAACGCTTGATATTCCGGTTTAAAAATTCCAAAGTCATATTCGGTATAATCCAAAACATCGATGTTTCGGTTTTCGAGATATACGAGGTAAGCGCCGGGTTTAGTTGGGGTGAAAGCTGCAGCAAAATGATCTTCTTTTGCGGTGGTATTCAATTGCATTTTTTTACCCGAAGGATCTACCAGCCAGAGTTTAAAATCTGAAACTCCTTTAAAAGCATCGCCGGCAACTTCTTCAATCACACCATAGGTGTATTCTCCAAAATAAACGCGTACTTCCTGCTTTTGATTTTGTTTTCCGGTAGCGGCTGTTTCAATCCACAAGTAATGTGCAAAAGCGGGTTTTGCTAGCAGCAACAGAATGAATAAGCCAAGAATTTTTAATGTTTTCATCAGATTCAATGCTTAAAAGTTGTAAGTGAAATTGGCAAGTAAAGACCTTTGGTTTTGCGGACTGATGGTAGACCAACCTTTAAAGTATTCTTTGTTTGCGATGTTGTCTAGTTTTAAGCTGATGCGAAAATCCGGAGTGCCGTAAAAAACTGAAGCATTAACAACTGTATACTCAGGAAGAGTGAACGCTCCTCCAAGGTTTCTGTTGAAAATTTTGTTTTCGCTGGCATAATTTCCACCAAAACCAAAACCTAATCCTTCAAATTTCCCTGAAGTCAGTTGGTAGCTCGCCCAAAGATTTGCGAGGTTTTGTGGTCCTGCACTTTCAGGACGTAACCCTACAAAGTCGGCTGCACCTTCCGTAAGTTTACTATCATTATAGCTGTAGCCTGCAACTATATTTAAACCATCAACAGGATTTGCGACAAAACTCGCTTCAAAACCTTTACTCTCCTGAGTCCCGTCTTGAGTATAGAAATAGTTGGTTGCATCAACATCTACACGAAGTGCGCGGTCTCTTACCTGAATGTCATAATAGCTTAAGGTAGCACTAAGTCTTCCGTTTAAAAGATTCAGTTTGGTACCGGCTTCAAACTGGTTGGCGTGCTCAGGGTCCAGAGCGCGGTTTGTAGTCACCCCATTAGTCACTTCATCAACAGGTGCTACGTTGCTAAAGCCGTTCATATAGTTTGCAAAAAGCGAGACTTTATTTAAAATAGGTTGATACACTACACCAAATTTTGGCGAAAGCGCGGTCTGTGCGTGGTCTGCATTACTAAAGCGGTCTATACGCAAACTGGCCATTGCTGAAAGTTCAGGCAAAATGTTAATTACATCTGAAGCGTAAGCGCTAAAGATTTCCTGTTCGGTTTTTGATGGATTGATGGTTCCATTGGCTAATAAAGCATCGGTACCAGCTTGCGTAAGAACACCGCTATCGTCGGTAAAGTTTGCGGGATCGGTGATTCCCAAAACCTCTTCATTAAATTCTTGAAGATTATTTCCTATATAAATCGCACCGTTAGTGATGTAGGGCGAATTGTTATTGATCACATTGGTCTTTAAATAATCCAGACCTACTACCATACGGTTGCGCATAGATCCTAAATTGAAATCACCAATAAAATTCTGCTGAATATCTGTAGCGATAGTTTCAGAATTTTGCTTGCTGATGTAGCGGTTTAAAGCGATTCCTTCATCTAAAGTTGTGTATTGTGTCCCTTCATAAAGGTAGGAGTAATACCCGTCTGATTTAGAATTAGAACGTGAGAATGCCGTTTGGGAAGTCCAGTTATCACTGAGTTTATAGTTCATCTGACCTTGAAAACTGTAGGTTGGTGTCTCTATATAAAGATCGTTACCCGTGTAAGAGCGGTCGATGTCATAGCCCAGCTCATCTATAGTATTGACACGCAGTTGAGCGCCGCGGTCTAAGAAAAGCATGGTTTGATTGGTGCTCTTTCCTTTGTAAAATTCGGTATTGATATAAAATGAAAGGCGATCATTTACCTGATAAGCAAGCGATGGCGCAAAGAAAAATGATTTTCTAAAGCCTGCATCCTGATAGCTGTTTTGTGTATGATAAGCCGTATTTACACGCAATGCAATATTCTTTTCTTTACTTAATGTGGTGTTTACATCTGCAGTTACACGGTTAAGACCATAGCTTCCTGAAGTATACGACACAGAACCTCCGAAGTCATAAAAAGGTCTTTTGGTAGTGATGTTGATGAGGCCACCGTACGAAATGAGACTGCTGCCGTAGAGCGTTCCAGAAGGGCCTTTGATCACTTCGATACTTTCGATATTTGCAGGATCCGGACTTCCATTGGTCAATGCCGGCAGACCGTTGGTCAGCGTAGGTTGTACTGCAAAGCCACGTAGAGAATAATACCCGGCACCGTCGTTTCCGCGGCCGGTAGATTCCCATAATTTATCAATACCCGGAGCGTTCTTTAAAGCATCGTCAAAATTGGTAATCACTTGTTCTTCAAGGAGGCTCGCAGTAATGCTGTTGTATACTTGGGGATTTTCGATGTCTGCCAGCGGCATTTTTGAAACACTTACGCTGGTTTCACGGGTGAATTTATTGTGTTTCTTTCCGTTGATGCTTATGACACCTAGCATTTCTTGTGCTTCTTCAAGCTGAAATGCTCCAAGGTCTTTAGTAGTGTTTTCTGAAACAGAAAGATCTACATATTTAGTCTTAAAACCTACATAAGAAAGCATCAGTCTATAATTTCCTGAAGGAATATTGCTAAGGATAAAGTTCCCGTTTTCGTCGGTTGTTGTTCCTAAAGTAGTTTGAGAAAGTTCGATGGTTGCTCCAGATAGTGGAGTGTTAGTTGTTGTGGTTACAGAACCTTTGATTTTTGCGGATTGTGCAGTTGCTGCAAAAGAAAATCCAACAAGGAGGAATACGCTTAAAATACTACGCATTGTTATTTAGATTAAATTAAAATAATGTTCACGCGGCAAATGTACTAGGTGCGTTTAAAATAGCAAAACTTATTTAGACTTAATTTAAATAAATGTTTAATTAATAAATTTTAGCAGCGCAGATCATTGACTTTTTAAAGAAGTGTAAAGGGTATTTATGATATCTTGAATGGGGGTGAAAACAGAAATGATTTGCGATACTTTTCTTAAGAGAGCACTTTGTTTTAGCTGAGCTTTCATCAACCTAGCTTACTTAACCTATATTCTCTTTAAGCAATGTTAAGCTTTTGATGCATAGTATATTTTTACCTTATTTTTGCCTCCTGTTTTTTAAAATGTACCCCTCTTGATTTCAAAAAGACTCCTCCTGATTTTTACGTTTGTTTGTGCTTTTACTTTAGAAGGTTTTTCTCAAGAAGAAGAACTGAATGCACTTTTTGATAAACCTGAAACTCCTAGTGAAAAAAATATCTGGAATTATTTTACCTATGATATGGGTAATGTATTTGCCGGAGTAGGCTATGCATATTCTCGGCCTTTACATTGGCAGGGAGATGATTTCTTACGCTTGGGAGCCGTGGCGGCCGGTACTACCGGTTTGTTTTTATTGGATGATGAAATACGCCATTCATTCTTATCGCATAAAGATGATGTTCCTGATATTCTATTAGATTATGGGCGCTATGCAGGAGCACCACAAAATAATTACGGACTTACCGGAGCTATTTACATGACCGGACTGCTTACTAAAAATGAAAAGCTGCGCCGTACGGGTGTTTTAATGATCTCTGCAGCAACTGCAGCCGGATTTTTACAGCAATTGAGTAAAACTTTGGTTGGTAGAGCGCGCCCGGGTGCTGGTTTTGGTAATCATCATTTTAAACCAAATGGCGGCTCGGCGGCGTACCGCTCGTTTCCTTCAGGTCACGCAGTATTGACGTTTACCACGTCGTATGCGATCGCAAAGCAGTTTGATAATAAATGGGTAAAAGGCGGAATTCTAGCCGTAGGTTTAATTCCCGGGTTGAGTAGAATTTATGAGGAAGCACATTGGGCGAGTGACGTTTTTCTCAGTTGGGCGATGAGTGCCTTTATCGTAGAAGCCATTGACAAATATCTGGACCGAAAATACGACCAGAAGTATAACGACGATGGCATCGCACAACGCAAATCAGATTTTGAGTGGAACCTCACCTTTGGCGGAAACCAACTCGGCGTGGTTTTTCAGTTTTAAATATTTATTTCATTAAATAACAGCTTTTTAGCATAAGGCTCAGTTTGTGTTTGTTACTTTTAACGATTACTAACTTAATTCTTCCCACCAACTTGAGCTCTAAACGAAATATTTATGCGCGTTCCGGTCTTTTTGCTAAAGCACTTTTGTTTTTAGCCATTGGTGTGATCACCGCTATGGAAGCTTTTGGTTTAGGAGGGTTTAAAGCGGGTAGTTTTACCTTGATGCAGGTCTTGGCAAAACAGGAATATGGTAAAGCATTACTCATTTTGTGGGCGCTTAGCTTAATGGGATATTTGTTTTGGAGAGTCTACGAGACTTTTGCAGATAATGAAGGTTATGGTAAAGGTATAAAAGGCATTGGTGAGCGTATAGGTTTTTGTTTTGGTGGTCTTGTATATGGATTCTTAGCTTTTAAAGCAATTCAGGTTGCTTTTTTTGCAGATGGAATGCATATGATTTCCTCTTTAAGATTTCAAGAATTAATGCACACACGATTGGCTCAAATTGCAGTCGTAGGCGTAGGAATTGGGATGCTTGGAGCTATGCTCAACGAATTTTATATCGCTATTTCCGGTATTTTCACAAAGACCATAACCTATGATCGCATTCCGGAGAAATTTAAAATTTGGGTGGTTGGCTTTGGGAGAATTGGCTATTTCTCTAGAGGATTTACCGTGGGTATCGCAGCACTTCTTCTGATGGATACGGCGTATACTGATCAAGATATTACTAATGCCAATAAAGAAGCTGCCTTTTCTTTTATGCAATATGCTTTTGGAAATTTTATTTTAGGAGCCATTGCTGTAGGATTCATCATTTATTCCGTTTATGTTTTTGTCGAGGTGCGCTACAGACGTATCGATATGGCTTAAAAATAAAAGCCCGATATCAACGACACCGGGCTTTAAATTTTTATACAGAACCTTTTTACTCTGCCAGCAAACTCTCATTAAACAGCTTCAAAATACGTTTGTATTCATCTGTCCAGCTGCTGGGCTCTATAAAACCGTGACTTTCTACAGGATAAACTGCGAGTTCCCAATTGTCTTTTCCTAACTCGATCAAGCGCTGTGTGAGACGCACCACATCTTGAAAATGTACATTGGTATCTACCATTCCGTGTTCTATTAATAGATCGCCTTCTAAGCCTTCGGCGAAATAAATAGGCGAAGAGCGTTTGTATGCGATAGGATCTTGAGACGGCTCGTTGAGAATATTGGCCGTGTACCCATGATTGTAATGTGCCCAGTCGGTAACCGAGCGTAGTGCGGCTCCTGCTTTAAAAGTTTCAGGTTCATTGAATAAAGCCATAAGCGTGATGAAGCCACCGTAACTTCCGCCGTAGATGCCTACCTTCTCTGGGTCGATATCGTAGTTTTCGACTAAATATTCAACGCCATCAACTTGGTCAGAAAGATCTTTTCCTCCCATATGGCGATAAATTCCGGTTCTCCAATCGCGACCATAACCGGCACTTGCACGATAATCAATATCGATCACGGTGTAGCCCAGATCGGTCAACATATTGTTAAACATATATTCTCTAAAATAACTTGACCACCATTTGTGGGCATTTTGTAAATAACCGGCTCCGTGTACAAAAACCACCGCCGCATTGTTTTTTACAGAAGCTTCAGGAACATACAAACGGGCAGGCACCATAGCGCCATCGTCTGCTTTAAAGGTGATGTTCTCGGGTACGCGCCAATCGTAAGATTGAAAAGCTTCAGATTGCCCCGAAGTCAACTGCTGTGCATCTTTAGACGAACCGGTTTTCTTAAGATACAATTCCCAAGGTTTATTGCTGAAGGAATTGCGAATCGCCATATACTTTTCGTCAGGAGAAAGGCTTACTTCGTTGTTTCCGGTTAGGTTGGTGAGCTTTTGCATTTTACCACCCATCACCGGCATTTTGTAAAAATGACGCTCGCCGGGACCAACTTCTGAAGTGGTTAAAAACCAAGATTTTTTGTCATTAGATAAAAACGGATCAAACACTTCAAATTCACCTTCGGTCAGCGCTTTTTTAGTTCCGGTAGTTACGTCTAACAAATACAGATGTGAATACCCGCTTGCTTCAGACTGAAAATAAATATGCTTATTGTCTGGCAACCAACCTAAAGTTCCGCCACCAAAAGACCAACCAATCCCTGGACCGGCGATCCAAGCTTCGTCACGTTGACGGTCTAAGGTTTCAAGACTTCCGTCTTCAAGATTCAGCAATGCGATCCAACGGTCTTTGTTGTCTTTAGAGCGAACATTTACAATGGCTTTGCTTCCATCTTCAGAAAAAATCGCTTGAGAAACGATCACCTCGCGTTCTTTTTCTTCCCATTCTTTATCTGGATAATCCTCAGTATAATCTGGTAAATCTGTAATTCCCGGAAGCGTCGAAGTGTCCACATTATAAACCGTGTCTTTTTTGATGTTGTAAACTGCTAAAGAGACTTCGGTTTTATCTTCACCTACTTTACTACGCGCTCGTAAGTTTTTGGTATATCCACTTGCATCAACATAATTAGGTACATCTGTGCTCTCGCCACGGTCGCGTTCCATCAACATAATGGTGACAAAATCAGCTTTTGGACTCACTTGCAATCCTGCAACTTGTTTATCACCGTGATAAAAAGTGTAGGGTTCAGGATCTGCAGTCATCTCACGATAGGCTTTAGACAACGAATCTTGCTTTTCCCGCTCGCGAACGATTTGCAACAAGCTTAAATTCTCATCCTTTAACCATTGGTTTTTTTCAGAAAGTTTTTCTTCACGGGACTCACGTGCTTTGCCACTTTGAATATTGGTCAATTTTTTAAGCGTACCGGTTTTAGTATTCAGCACATAGGCATTGTCATCATATTCAAAGGCAATTTGCGCTTCGTCAGCTAAAAAGGTAGGATTTCCTAATCGCCCGCCAAGGTCGATCAATTCTTTAGACGTATCTTTTTTTAGATCATAAAGAAGAAGTGCACCGTCTTCAGAGTATAATTTTTTGGTTTCGTCTTGATTCCAAGTGCCGTAAGGGCTGGTCATCGCTTTGCGCTCGGCAAGACTTACCTTTTGAATCTCATCAAGGTTTGAAACTTCAATTTTATAAAGACTGTCTGAAGGATTTTCTTCAGGATTGTAGTTGAAGTAAATGGTTTTACTCTGCGGACCCCAATTGATGCGCTCAGGAAAGGTACCCATCCATTTAGGATCTTGCATAATTTTTTCTACCGAAAGCGCACTGGTTTGAGCAAAGAGAGCGGTGCTGCCTAAGGCTATAAAAGCAAAAAGCAGGGCGTGTAGTGTTTTGTTCATAGAGAAGTCATTGAAATTTTAGTCGCCGTAAGTTACAGAATAGTTGAAAAAGGAAAGCGTGCCGATAGCTGCAGAATTCTTAAAAAATCACTGTGATTCTTGAATATTTCAATTCTGAATATCAGAAAACAAAAAAGCCTCACCATTTAAGGTAAAGCTTCTCAAAGGTTTCACTACAAAACCAGTTTTCGGTGTTACCCGAAAACAACACAACTTCTTTATAAAGTACCGAATCGGGTATTCGGTTTAATTTCTTGAATAAAGCACAAAAGTAATATTAGTTTTTGAATTTTTATTAGATAATTCAAAAATTTAAGGTTTTAAGGCTATCAAAACGTAAACCGGCAAATGGTCTGAAGGATAATGTAAGTCTTTAGAATCACTTAATATTGCGTGTTTTAGCACCTTGCTGGTGTTGCTCTTTACCTGAAAAATATAATCGATTCTTCGGGTTACCGGCTCGGTAAATTTGAAACCGTTAAATGTTCCTTTTGGGCCAAAAGCTCCGTTGGGCGCCAACTCATAGGTGTCATCAAGTTCGGTTTTTAATACGGCAATAGGAGCGCTGTCGGGTTCCAGATTTAGATCACCGCTTACAAATGCAGGTAAGTTTTTAGGATTCAATTCTTTGATTTTTGCTAAGATCAAAGCGGAAGCATTTTTGCGCGCTTCAATACCTACGTGATCAAAATGGGTGTTGAATACATAGAACTTTTCACCAGATTTTTTGTCTTTAAACAGTGCATAAGTACAAATACGCGGAAGCGCCGCATCCCAACCGGTAGATATTTTTTCAGGCGTTTCAGAAAGCCAGAAGGTATCATCTTCCAAGACTTTAAGTCGGTCTGCATTATAAAATATTGCCGAAAATTCACCTTTATTTTTTCCTTCGCGGCCAACACCTACGTGCTTGTAGCCGGTAAGATGCTTACCTAAATAATCCATTTGCTCGGGAAGTGCCTCTTGCACACCCATCACATCTGGCGCATAGAACAACACTTGACTGGTAAGATATTCTTTGCGCTTGCTCCAAGCATCAGCTCCGTCAGATTCGGTAGCCATTCTAATATTATAAGTCATTAAACTTACCTCTTGTGCGCTGAGTAGATTCAGGCAAAAGAACAGGCTTAAAAAGGCAAAGATTGATTTCATTAGGGTTTAGTTTTTTTAAAAACTGAAAATTAAAACAAAAGGCTTCCATCAAATGTTGAGGCCGTGTTATGAGATCATTAAACTATTGCATCGGCGTGCCACGAAGACGCTCAAAGTTTTTATACTCACGAGTAACGCGTGCTGCAGGAGCTTGTTCAAATTCTTTTTGAGTAACGCCGTAAACTTCTTGAACGGAATCAAGCTTTTTATGCAAGCGTTCGATCACATTGGCATACGCAGGATCATCAATTTTATTCTGAATTTCTTGTGGATCACTTTCCAGATCATAGAATTCCCAAGTGTCGATGTCATCATAAAAATGCATCAACTTATAGCGTTTGGTGCTGATTCCGTAGTGCTTTTTAACCATATGAAAGGCAGGAAAATCGTAGTAATGATAATACAGCACCTCTCTAAAATCATCATCAGCAACTTGTTGCTCTAATACCGGTCTCAAAGATTGTCCTTGCATATCGGCAGCCAAGTTGTTACCCTCGGCATAATCGAGAAAGGTTTGTGCAAAATCTAAATTTTGAACCAGAGCTTCGCTTTGGCTTCCGGCTTTGATCGCTTTAGGATATTGAATCAATAAAGGCGTACGATAAGATTCTTCATACATATACCGCTTATCAAAAAAGCCTTTTTCACCTAAATAAAAACCTTGGTCAGAAGTATACACTACAATGGTGTTTTCGTCCAAATTATTGGCTTCCAGATAGTCTAAAATATTCCCCACGCCTTCATCAACCGCCGCGATCGTCGCCATATAATCGCGTAAATACCGCTGTCCTTTCCATTCGGCTAAGGCTTTTCCGTGCAAATCGGCTTTATGAAACGCATCATTTTTTGCCTGATAAGCTGTATCCCAAGCTGCACGTTGTTCCGCCGTCATGCGTTCAAAATCGGTAGTCCAGGGATTGTGTGCCAACTCAGAACTTCCAAGTTTCTTGGTCATTTTAAGATCGTGACCTTCATACATGTCCTCGTAAATCGTCTGTAATTGCTCTTTGGAAGCCTGTGATCCTTCGTGATCTGTAAAATAGGTTTCTGGTAACGGAAAGTTTATCGAGTCGTATTTGTTAGCATAACGCAGCGCCGGCATCCAGTTTCTATGTGGTGCTTTGTGGTGTACCATCATAAAAAAAGGTTTTGTAGTGTCGCGTTGTTGCTCAAGCCAACTAATCGCATCTTCAGTGATGATATCTGTGGCGTAACCTTCAATGCGTGTGGTGTCGCCTGCTTCAATAAAATCTGGGTTATAATAATTGCCCTGATCTTTGATGATTTTCCAGTGATCAAAACCTTGCGGATAGCCGTGTAAATGCCATTTTCCCAAAATAGCGGTGGTATAGCCTAATTCCTGAAGTTTTTTAGGAAGCGTGGGTTGATCGCCATCAAAACGATCTCCATTTTGTCTAAATCCATTTATATGACTGTGTTTTCCGGTAAGAATCACTGCTCGACTCGGCCCACAAATGGAATTGGTAACATAGGCCCGATCCATGCGCATTCCGTTTTGAGCGATTCGATCAATGTTGGGAGTAGGTGCCAACTGACTCACCGGATGCCCGTATGCGCTTATTGCCTGAAACGCGTGGTCATCAGACATGATGAAAATAATGTTAGGTTTTTCTGGTTTTGCTTCAGTGATTTCAGTGTTTTTTGTTTCGGTTTTACAGGAATAAAATGCCGAAATTATTAGAAGTATCGAAAGAAGCTTTTTCATAAAATTATTTTTTTTCAACACGCTCTTCATGCTGAATCATTTGATTTTCATTGACCACCGCATTGATGAATGTGGCGATTTCATTTACAAAAGCATAACCCAGATTTGCCCAGTCATGATTACCCTGAGGCGCCGTAAGTAGGGTGTAGGAGGCATCCAGATCTTTTAATCGAGCTGCTATAAAAGCATCTCCATCCAGCGGAAGAAACCCAGGAGTATCCGGTGCGCAAAAGTGATGCGGCTGACTGTTATACGGTACCAAATTGTCTGCGTCTCCGTGAATGAAAAACCCGGGTACAGCATTTTCTTTGGTGATGTAACGTGCATCTACAACCGCGCCCGCAAGAGAAACCACAGCTGCAATTTTAGGATATGCTCCCAGATCTTTAAAGTCGGGATGATTGGCCATATAAGCCGTGTTTAAAATCCCTTCAGCACCGGCACTGCTGCCTGCAAGAATGATCTTTTCAGCATCAAAAAGGAATTCAGTATTCGATTTTAAATAGGCGATCGCTTTTAAAATATCTGCGGTGGTTTGCTTAAAGGTGTCCATTTTCTCTGAAGCAGGACACGCACATCCAAAACCGGTGGCTTTGCCTTTTCGGGTAAGATTATAACTCATAGAAGCCACCGCATATCCCTTTCTGGCTAGCGTTTGAGAAAACTCAACCTCCATCGGATTGTCGCGTTTTCCACCGCTAAAACCACCACCGTGAACGAGTATGATTAGTGGTCGGTCACTGTCCTTTTCAGCTTGCTTTGCAGTATAAAAATCCAGCTTAAGCGTGTCGCTGTAGGTATGTGTAGATTTAACCAGATCGGCATAGACTTGTCCGACAAATTTTTCCTGTGCTTGCGCGACAAGAGTGATAAAAAAGAAAACAAATAGAATACTGATCTGGCGTTTCATCTGGCTAAAAATTAGTTTAAAATAAAGGTTTCTTTAAGCGAGGCATTACTGTCTCCGCCTACAAAAACTTCAAATTCTCCGGGTTCTGAAATAAATTCAAGCGAACCGTTATAGAATTTTAAGTCTTCTGCTTTTAAAGTTAGTTCAACGGTTTTGGTCTCTCCTTGCTTTAAAGACACTTTTTGAAATCCTTTTAAGGTGCGCATAGGTGGCGTAATGCTACGTACCACATCGTGAATATAGAGTTGTACTACTTCGGTACCGTCGTAAGCTCCGGTATTGGTTACATCAACCATCACGGTAACGTCTTCATTTTGCCCGATGCTTTTTGAACTCAATTTTAAATTGCTGTACTCAAAAGTGGTGTAGCTTAATCCGTAACCAAAAGCAAGCGCAGGAGCATTTGGCGTGTCTAAATATTGCGATTTGAACTTTAAGAACTCAGCAGATGGCGCAGGACGTCCGGTGGTTTTCATACTGTGATAGACCGGAATCTGACCTACATTTTGTGGCCAGCTGGCTGTTAATTTTCCTGAAGGATTATAATCTCCAAAAAGCACATCAGCAACAGCATTACCGGCTTGAATTCCCGGATGCCAAACCTGTAAAATACTTACCGGAAGCGCTAATTCTTCAGTGATGTCTAGCGGTCTTCCGCTCATTAAAACAAGAACTACAGGCTTGCCTATTTTTACTAATTCTTGAATTAAGGTTTTTTGACTTTCAGGAATAGTAATATCGGTGCGGCTTGAAGATTCCCCGCTCATTTCGGTAGCTTCCCCTACAACAGCAACTACCACATCTGCAGTTTCAGCATTCTGAAGTGCTTCTTCAAGTAGTGTTTCAGGAGTTGCTTCTGAAATTTCAATACGCGGGCCAAATACATTTATTTTTTTCGCGTAAGCGGTATCATTAGAAATATTAGCACCTTTTGTATAGCTGATCTCAGCATTAGGAGCCACATTTTTTAAACCTTCAAAAATAGGTGTTGAAAGCTGTGGGTCACCGGTAGGAGCCCAAGTCCCTAACATATTGTTTTTATTGTTAGCCAAAGGACCAATCAAGGCAATCTTGGCCGTTTTGTCTAGCGGAAGCGTCTTGTTTTCATTCTTCAACAACACAAAAGATTTGCGGGCTGCATCACGCGCAATTTCTTTATTTGCTGCGGTGAGAATATCACGCTCTGGACGCTTACTGTCTGAATATTTATAAGGATCGTCAAAAAGACCAAGCTTGTATTTTGCCTCCAAAATACGACGGCATGCGTTGGTGATGGTGGCTTCAGAAACTTTGCCTTCGTCAACCGATTTTTTAAGCGTAGTTAAGAAGCCTTCGCCTACCATATCCATATCTAAACCGGCATTGATGGAAAGCGCAGAAACGGCTTGTAAATCACCCAATCCGTGAGCGATCATTTCATTTACAGAGGTGTAATCTGAAACTACAAAACCTTCAAAGCCCCATTGCTCGCGGAGCAAATGGGTTAATAACCATTTGTTTCCACTTGCAGGAACGCCGTCTACGTCGTTAAACGAACTCATCACACTTTCTGCGCCGGCGTCTATCGCGGCTTTGTACGGTGGCAAGTATTCGTTGAACATTTTTACACGGCTCATATCGGTGGTGTTGTAATCGCGACCACCTTCGGCAGCGCCGTAAAGCGCAAAATGTTTTACGGTTGAGATCATCGTGTTTTCTTCGGTAAGATCTTGTTGCTGATAACCTGTTACCATTGCTTTTGCGATCGCCGAACCTAAATAAGGATCTTCACCTGCACCTTCAGAAATGCGTCCCCAACGTGGGTCGCGCGCAATGTCAACCATAGGAGAGAAGTTCCAGTTGATCCCGTCTGCAGTCGCTTCTTTTGCAGCGATCTGCGCGGTTTTTTCGATCAATTCCATATCCCAACTGCTGGATAATCCTAGCGGAATAGGAAAAGTGGTTTTGTACCCGTGAATGATATCAGAACCAATTAAAAGCGGAATTCCCAATCGGGTGTTTTTTACAGCGATCTCTTGCGCCTGACGAATTTTATCAGGTCCGGTCACGCCAAATAAACCACCTACATTTCCGGCTTTTATTTTTTCTTCCACGTTTTTACTCACTACAGATCCGGTTGCGACACCGCCGCCGGGCGTAAGCAAATTAAGCTGACCTATTTTTTCTTCTAAGGTCATTTTTTTTAGCAAGGCTTCAACTTCAGGAATAGGTTGGGCTTCCTGAGCGAAAGTTTGCATGCCGATAAGAATAACGGCAGCAAGAATGAGTTTTGAGAGTCTATTTTTCATTTGGGTTGCAATTTTGTCTTTGTGTGTATTTTAGTTTTTGGTATGACTGAAAAGCCACTGGAGAAAGTCAGGCTCTGCAAAAGCAGGATCCCAACTGTTATGATTGGCGTGCTCGTAAACCGTAACACGTGGTTTTGCACCGGCTTCAAGCATCGCGGTTGCCATTTGTAAACTGTAAGTAGGTTTTACCACATTATCATCGGCACCGTGAATCACCCAAAACGGGGTTTTTAAAGCATAATTTTCAACAGGTTCTGTACTGCCGGCACCACAAATAGCGATCGCAGCAGCAAAGGTGTCGGGGTGGCGTTGCACCATTTCATAGGTTCCCATTCCGCCCATGGAGAGTCCGGCAATGTACACGCGTGAAGTATCTACTTTTCCTTCTTCAATAAAAGAAGAAACGAGTTCGCCGGCCATTTTTAAATGCGGCGTAGGTTTTTGATCTGGGTGAAAGGTGATCCCAATAGGATAATTGCTGCGGTCAACATCTACATTGGCCCAGTATGAATCCTTAGGACACTGCGGAAAGATCACAATCGCAGGAAAGGCATTGCGCATTCCGGGATTTGCAAACAATGCAGACCCGTGTGTAAGCTGTGATTGGTTGTCTGACCCGCGCTCCCCCGCACCGTGTAAGAACAAAACCAAAGGATATTTTTTAGTTTGATCGTAGTTTAAAGGATACTGAATGCGGTATTGCAAACTGTCTCCTTCACTGTGATATACTGCTTGTTCAAAGCTGTCTTGTGCTAAAGCCAATGTAGTGGTGAAAAGCAAAAAGAATATAGAAAATAAGGTTTTCATATTATTGAGGTATGGTGTAGTTAAAATTGAGTTTATCTAATCCCGCTTGTACGCTTTCATTCTGCATAAAGAGACGCCAAAGCAGGCCACTGCGGTAATTCTCGATCATTACAATTATCGGGCCTTGATCTATTGCCAGATACGCTTCGGCTACGGTATAATTTTGTTGCGGACTAAAAGCATCATAAAAGCCGGCAGGTCCTAGCAGTATATTTTCAAGATCATAAAAACTGCGTAAGGCTGCCATCGATTCTTGTGGTGTATATGGAAATGAACTCAATGCAGCAGTAGGTGAAATCACGCCGGTGTCATCACCCGGGCGATGCGCTTTGTAGCCTAAACTTCCGTCTGCATTTAGGGTGTAGCTTGCGGTTAATCCCCACAAATCCTGACCATAATCGCGCCATCCTAAAGGATTTTGAACGCAATAGGCGTAGTTGCTTAATGCGTGATTAACGGTTGCGGTCTCATAGTTTACATAAGCATCAGAAAGCCCGAACGGATTTAAGCCCAAATAAGAATAATGCGCCCAAAATAACGGGCCGCCGGTTTGCTCTGCTCCCGAGTGTTTTACTTCAAGTGGATATCCATATGCGTTTGCCGAAGAGGCGATACCTCCATTTTGTGCCCAGCCTTCCTTATAAACTTCAGGTTCAATACTGAAGTTTTGTGAAGCTGCAGCCAGTATGTAGGTGATGAGCGTCTCGTTATAGCCTTGTAATTTTAGGTTGATCGCAAAGTCATTATCGGGGCTCCAATGCCAGTAAAGCACATTTTCGCCTTGCGTAAACCAGTCCCATTCTACTGCGGAAACCAGATCAAAAGCCTGTGTGGCCAAGGCTTGCTCGTCGCTCGAGCCAGATTTAAAATATTCACCCACGGTGATCAATCCTTGAGCAAGAAATGCAGTTTCAACTAAATCTGCCCCATCATCTAAATCTGAAAACGGAATCACTTCACCGGTGCTTCCGTTAAGCCAGTGTGGCCAGGCACCGTGAAAACGATCTGCGTGTTCCAGAAAGTCAAGGAGCGTTGTAAGTCGGTTAAAGCCTTCGGTTCTGGAGATAAAACCGCGTTCTATACCCACCAAGATCGCCATCATTCCGAAGCCGGTTCCGCCGGTAGTGACAATATTTTGATCCTGACCAGGATTAGCCGGAAGGTAACGCTCTCGCGCACCACCCGATTCCGCGTTAGCAAAATCCCAGAAATACTTAAAGGTTTCTTCTTGAGTGAGGTCTAATAATTCGTCATCGGTCAACTCCGGTTCAGGTGTGGGGTTTTCACCGCCATTGCCTTCCTCGGGAGTTTCCTCAGGAAGTTCAGCGACAGCATCGCCGCTGTCGCTGGAACACCCAAGTAGTGCTAGTGTTAGCGCTATGTAAATAGAATACTTAATCTTCTTCGGTTTTTAAATAAGGGCTTGAAAAGCCTAATTTTCTCAATCCGTTAAGGACGTCTTCATTGTTCATAAACAGATCCCACAGTAATCCGCTTCGGTAATTCTCGATCATCACAGGAATTGGTCCTTGGTCAATCGCCAGATAGCGCGGTAAATACCAATCTTCTTCAAGGCTAAACGCATCGTAAGGGCCATAAGTTCCTACAAGAGAATCCAGATCGGAGTACAAATGCTCTAAAAAAGCCTTGCTTTCTTTAGGGGTGTAAGGCATAGACGATAATGCGGCGGTGGGTGAGATCACACCGAGGTCATTCCCCGGGCGGTGACCGGCATAACCCTTCATAGAATAACTAGATGTCATTCCCCAAAGCTCAGGACCGTAGCCTTTAAAACCTTTAGGATTTTCTACTGCATATTCATATTGAATTTTTGCGTGATTGACATTCAGTTTCCAATAGTCACCAAATTGATCTGTTAATCCTTTTGGATTAAGACCTAAGTAGCTGTAATGTGCCCAAAATAAAGGACCTACCGGAGCGTCGTCATTGTGTTCGTAATGATTAAGCACCGTACGCAAACCGTACATTGTGGTATCTTTTGCGATCTGACCATCAACAGCCCAGCCCTTTTCATAAACTTCTTTTGAAATAGGGTGGGTAGGAGAAGCAGCAGCAAGAACATACATCACCAAAGCTTCGTTATAACCACCTACGGGAAAATTCATTTCCCAGCCTACATTAGGGGACCAATGCCAGTACAGCACGTCTTCGCCTTGCGTGTACCAATCCCATTCTACTTCTTCCCACATACGCTGAATTTGCGCTGCGAGAGCCTGCTCTTCTTCAGAACCGTCTTTATAATATTCTGCAACGCTAAGTAAACCTTGAACCAAAAAAGCGGTTTCAACAAGATCTCCACCATCATCATTTTTACTGAAAGGTTTTACTTTCCCTGTGGTGCCGTCCAGCCAATGTGGCCAAGCCCCGTGAAAACGATCTGCATTATCTAAAAAATCAACCATTTTCTGAAAGCGGGCAAAAGCCGAATCCTTCGGGATAAACCCACGTTTTGCTCCGGCAACGAGAGCCATCAGGCCAAAACCGGTTCCACCTATGGTGACTACATTTTTATCATCAGAAGGGTAGATGCCGTCCATATGAATACGCTCTGGCGCTAAGCCTGAATCTGTATTGGCACCTTCCCAAAAGTAACTGATGGTCTGTTTTTGAACTTCGTCAAGAAGTTGGTCTTCTTCTGTGGAAGCTGGGGAAGTGGTGGCAGCCACTTCCCGGTTTTCTTCCGCAGTATTTTGATTCTTACAAGCAACGAGTGTTGCAAGAACCACTACAATTAAAATAAAACGCATAAAGCTTCTTTAATGTGTTTAGTACCCAGGATTCTGAGTCATCTCTGGAGTTTGAACCAATTGGTTGTTTGGAATTGGGAACAACTCGTGTTTTCCGGTTACAAAGGTTTTTCCGTCTGCTGCCATTGCTGCTTGAGCCTGACCGGTACGATTTAAATCAAACCAGCGGTCGTGCTCCATAGCTAACTCCAGGCGACGTTCTGTCCAGATCGCTTGGCGTACAGTTCCTTGATCTGTAGACGTTACAGCCGGTAAAGAAACACGTGTTCTTACTTGGTTAAGCGGTGCCAAAGCTGCGCTGGTTTGTCCAAGTTCGTTTAATGCTTCAGCACGAATAAGGAGTACTTCCGCGTAGCGTAAAACTCTGATGTTTTTATCACCGTCACTTTGACCTGCATTTGAAGAAGAATAGGCCTTCTCGTTATAACGTGGATTTTCTACACCGGCATTTACTTCACGACCGTCAAAAAGGGTCTCGCCGGCAAAAATGATGGTTGCATCACGACGAATGTCATCACCTGCTGCGTTAAACGCATCTTCTAGATTTTGAGAAGGTGTGTTGAAACCCCATCCCCAACCACCGGTACCACGGGCACCTTGGGTTTGAGAATATTGTTGCACTCCGTGCTGAGGAATTTCTCCACGCGCTTGGATTTCAAATAAAGAACCAGGACCGTTTTCACCGGTTTCTCTCCAGATATTCGCATAATCAGGATCAAGACTGTATTGGTTAGACGTGATCACATTGTTTGCCATATCTGCGGCATCTTGCCAGCGTTCTTGGTATAAATACACCTTAGCCAATAAACCCTGAGCAGCACCTCTGGTTGCACGACCTAAATCTTCGGTCGCGTAGTCATTTTTTAAGGGAAGCGCGTCAATCGCATCCAATAAATCTTGCTCGATATACGCGTATACTTCGTCAACCGGTGCACGCTCTACAAGGTCAATTTCCTGAATAGGAATTGCTCCAAACGAACGTACTAACCAGAAATAGTTCAGCGCTCTTAAAAATTTAGCTTCTCCTACAACTCTAGAGCTAGGAACCTGAGTTTGCCCTTCATAGTTTTGCGCGATATCAATAGCTTGAGATGCGCGCCCCACAGTTTTATACCACTGCGTCCACATTGCAGTTACCGAACCAGACGAAGAAGTAAAAGTCAAATCGTCTAATACGCGCTTGTCTGCCCCAGAATCGGTAGGCGAACTTCCTTTATCTGAATTGTCAGAAATGATTTCGGTGATTCCCAGATAAGAGAATGCATAAGAAAAATCGGTATGCATCCCATAGACTGAAGTAAGAAATTCAACCGGTAAATAGTCTTCACCATCTTCGGCGACAGGATCTACAATATCTACATCTTCAACAAAGTCATCACAACTGCTAAAGACAAGCCCGGTAAAAAGGCTTAATACGAGTGTTTTATATATAAATTTCATAGTGCTTTGTTTTTTATAATTTGAAGTTTGCTCCAACAATGAACGAACGAGTGTTAGGATATGCTGAAAGCTCGATACCCGTTGTATTTGTAGGGTCTCCATTTTGATTTAGTTCTGGAGTAAATCCTGAATAATCTGTAAACATAAATGGGTTTTGAAGCGTTACATACACGCGTGCACTGCTTACAAATGAAGAGATTTCAGGTAATGTGTATCCTACGGTAATGTTGTTGATTCTAAAGTAAGAACCATCTTCTAGGTAATACGAAGAAGCTTCAACATCACGATCTGCTCCGGGATTCACGTTAGTAGAGCCTGGTCCTGTCCATCTTTTGTTAAAGATGTCTTCAGAAATATTTTCTCCACCTAGTCTTGTGCTGTAAAGTCCGTTATAAACCTTGTTACCGCCTACACCAAAACCAGAAACACTTAAGTCAAAGTTTTTGTAGTTAGCACCTATATTGATCCCGTAGTTATACGTAGGAATATAAGAACCGAAATATTTTTTATCACGGTCATCAATAACACCATCATCATTTTGATCTACATAACGCAAGTGACCTGGAGCAGCACTACCTAAAGAAGTGTTGTTGTCGATCTCTTCTTGTGTTTGCCATACGCCGTCTGCTTCATACATCCACCAGGCAAAAATAGGCTGGCCTTCAGCAAGACGTTTTGTGATACGACCGTTACCTAAACTACCACCAATGGCACCGTCATAAGCAGGTCTCACATTTTGTACGCGGTTTTTATTTGTAGAAAGGTTAACACCAATGTTATATGTAAAGTCAGAACCTATCTGATCTCTCCAGTTAACTAAGAATTCAAAACCTGAGTTTGAGATCTCTGCAGCTTCATCAAAGAAGTTGCTGCTGAATTCTGAGTTTAATAACGGACGCACATTTAAAATAGCGTTAGTATTTAAACGGCTATAGTAATCGATCGTACCTGAAAGTTTTCTGTTGAATAAAGCAAAGTCAAAACCAGCTTCAAATTCTTCAGTCACCTCCCAAGAAAGTGGGATTGCCGGTGTTCCTAAAGCAGCACCTACAATTAAGCTTTGAGTAGGTCCAAATACATAGTTGGTGTTTCGGCTTCCTGATCCTGCGTTGATCGACTGCACGTTAAATGGAATCGCCTGGTTACCCAATTTACCCCAACCTGCAAACAATTTCAGGTTGTCTAACACGCCGTTGTCTTCCATAAAAGCTTCGTTAGTCATCGTCCAACCTAAACTTACCGCCGGGAAGTACCCAAAGAAGTTGTTGTCTCCGGTAGCAAAATCACTAGTACCATCACGTCTTAATACTGCACGTACATAGTAGCGCTGATCGTAGTTGTATTCTACACGACCAAAATAAGATTGTAGATTGGTGCTTTGATACGTATCGCCATCTACGTTGTCATTAAACAACTGGCTTGTTCTCAAGTTGAAATTACGCAGATTAGGATCAGCCTCTACATCGTAAGCCTGAGACTCTGTAAATTCTCCACCTTGATAGTTCTCACGGCTGATTCCTACGGTTGCGCTCAAGTTGTGCTTGTCAAAAGACTTGTCATAGGTAAGGAAACTTTCAATATTCCAACGATAAGATTCTGTACGTCTAATCGTGTAAGAGTTGTTTGCATATTCTGTAGAAACCACACCATCGTCATTAGGCACACGTTGTGCATCAAAAAATGCTTCGGTTCGGTTAGGGTCGGCATTTAACCACTGACTTCTAATATCTGTAAAGCTCTTGCTGGTTGCATAATATTTTGTCGCACCAAAACGGGTAGTCAACATTAAATCATCTGTAATGTCAAGTTCTGCAGCAATTTGTCCCTGAAGACTGGTTGTATTGATCTGCTGATCTTGATAATATACTTGAGAAACCGGGTTTCCGTGTGAATTTAAACGACCTAGAGTTTCTCCCGGTTGTGTGTTAAAATCTACAACTCCGGTAGTTTGATTAACAAAAGATTGCCCAAAAAGCCCATTGTCATAACGTACAGGAACCAAAGGAGACTGGCGATATGCCGTACTGAAAGCTCCAAAGGGTTTTGGTGTTTCGTTAGTATACGCCACGTTTAAGTTTTGTACAAAACGAAGACGGTCATTGAACAGGTGATAGGTGTTGTTACTGCGTATCGTACCACGATTGTATTGCTGACCTTCTAAAATACCTTTTTCCTGATACAGGTTGTAGCTTAAGAAATAGTCGATGCTTTCTCCCGCTCCGGAAACCGAAAAACTATTGTTGTTGATCGTACCGGTTTGTAAGAGTTCGTCATACCAATCTGTATCGTAACGCTGGTTTTGCTGAAGCAAGAAACCACCGTTTGCAGCACTTTCTTCATTAAAGTATTGCGTGTACTGTGCTGCATTTGCCATTTTTACCGGATTCAAAATGGTTTTTGCACCGTAATACGACTCAAAGTTAAACGTGGTTTTGCCTTGTTTACCTCGTTTAGTAGTAATCAAAATAACCCCGTTTGCTGCACGTATCCCGTAAATGTTAGCATAAGAAGCACCCTTAAGGAAGTCGATAGACTCGATATCGTTAGGGTTGATGCTTGTGATGTCAGATAAAGGTTGACCGTCTACAATATAAAGCGGCGATCTACCACCTTCTGCAGTACCTAAACCACGCATCAAAACCGTAGGCGTAGAACCGGGTGCATCGTTTGCGATAATATTTACACCGGCAACTTTACCTTGAACAGAGGTTAATGCGGAAGTAGCGGGCTGCTTGGTAATCTCTTCGTTATCAACAGAAACGATCGCACCGGTGATATCAGATTTTTTCTGGTTACCATAACCTACTACCACAACTTCGTCTAATTCGCTAGACTCATCTTGCAACGCGATGTTATATACATCGTCATTAGTAATAGAAAACGTTTGCGTCTGGAATCCTAAATACGTGATGCGTACTTGATCTCCTACGACAACTTCTAAGGAGTAGTTTCCGTCAAAATCGGTAACAGCATATTCGTTTTTGTCAACGACTTTTAGTTCTGCTCCCGGAAGCGGTACATCACGGGTATCGCGTACTGTACCGGTAACTGTTTTTGTCTCCTGCGCTTGCACTCCTAAGGTGATCAGCGACAAAAGAAACAGAAGGGTTATTTTAAGTTTCATACACTAAAGTTTGAGTTTGTTTTATGTGAATTTTGGGTGAATATAGCATCACAATAAGTTAATATAGGTACATAACAAATACATCAAACTGTTAAAAAGTAACAATGAGCTGTAAAACAGTAGTTTGTGGTTTGATATTTTGAGTTATAACGTTTTCGTAAAAGCCTTTGATGTAGTAATGAGAAAGTATAAATCACTAAAATTGATTATTGAAGTATGAGAATTTAATAATTTTTAATAAGATATTTTGATAAATTCTTACCACTCTTCAAGTCTAGTTTTTTACGTAATCGGTAACGGTGAATCTCTACTCCACGAACAGAAATTGCCATCAACGGAGCGATTTCTTTAGTGCTTAAATTCATTTTTAAATACGCACATAGTTTTAGATCCTTCGAACTCAACGTAGGGTGGTCTTCTAATAATTGCTGAAAGAAATCATTATTAATTTCTTTGAACGTAGTCTCAAATACTTTCCAATTGTCTTTTGCATCAATGATATGATTGATCTTATTTTGAATAGAATTCACTTTCTTCTGATTGTCACTTTTATCCTTTACAGCTTCCAGATCATTTTTTATATCTATCAAACTACTATTGCGTTTTGCAGCCAGATAGGTGGTATTAGCAAGTTCTTTACGCTTGGTGTTTATTTCTTCGAGTAAGGAGTTGCGCTCAGCGATTTGGTTCTTGCGTTCCTGTTCTTTGATCAGGCGTTCTTCGAGTTCTTTGCGATGCTTGTTGAGCTTACGCTTGTTGATAAAGGCTACGATAAAAACGACACCAAATAGCAGCAATACATAAATCACGATCATAAGGTTTGATAAGAACCAAGGCCGTTTGATCAGGAAACTGACCACTAGTGGTTGCTCGCCGCGTGTGCCATCAAGTTCAGGCCAAATCTTTAAGGTGTAGTTTCCTGCCTGTAAATTTTGAAAACTCAAGCTACCGTCTGATTGGCCTTTCAAACCGTTAGAAAGTGTGTAATAAAATTTAGGATTATGCAGTTGCGGTGCTGCGATCGCAAGTTCGATCTGTGCAGCTTCTTTGTAAGGGATCTCAAAGGGACCGGACAAGGCAAGTGACTCTTGCTTAGTTGTGAAGCCATTGAGTAAAGGCTGACTCAATTCTAGCGCGGTATTGTTGCGTTGCAATTGGGATAGATTGAGCTTTGCAAATCCTTCGTTAAGCGTGATGTAGAAAATACTATCGTTACGCTTGATGATTTTCTCATAATTCTTAATGATGCGCGCTTCAAGCAGAGGTTCATCAATAAAAATGCTGTCGCTTTTAAAGTCGGTATAAATCAGTCCGTTACCATTACGGTTTTTAAACCAGTAACTATTGTCTTGATTGCTGAGTAAGGCATACGAGGTATAAGGTTTTAAATCAGTAAATTCTTCAAGGTCATCGCTAATGCTGTTGTAGCGGTACCAGCTTCCGGCATTATAAAATGCAATTTCACCTTCCACTTTGTGAATTTCCGTCTTATAGGCTGCAAGTGCTTCGTGCTCCGTATACTGTTCTTTAGTTTCAATACGTTGCTCGTTGAGGTTGAGTTGTGCTCTGTAAAAACCTTTGTAAGGATGTGAAGCCCAAAAGTAGTTTTGATCTTCAAAAATCACATTTTCTACCGGTGCACCACCGCCATCAAACAGCGCTTGATTGGATAGTCCGTTGGCTTGGAGGTCGTATTGTTTGATGCCGTTATAGGTGTTGTTAAAGAAAGAGTTAGTCTGCGGAATTGCGGTAAGGCTATAGCTTCCTGATATGCCAGAAATCAGTGTTAAGGCATCATTCTTAAGTTCAAACAAACCAAGATTATGGTTTACAAACAGGCGATCTTCAACCTTAGTCAGGCTCCATACCTGCCCTTGAGAGCCGGGAATAAAAAAGATTCCCTCCTGAGTGACTTTATGCAATCCAGTGTTACTTCCCGCGTATAAACTTCCTTTAAATGTCGCGAGATCATAGACCGCTCCCAGTTGCCCCGTATTGTCCAGAAGGTATTGAATAGGCGTATCGGGTAACACCACATCGATCCCATTGTCGAGACCTATCCACACTTTTTGTTCGTCTCTGTGAAGGGAGAGCACGGTATTGTTTTGCAAACCATTTTGCCTAAAATGATTCTTTAAAGAACCTGTTTTGGGATTGTAATAGAGTATCCCGCCTTTAACCGTACCAATGATCACCAGTTCTTCAGAAACCGGTTGAATTTTATTGAGTTCATTTACTTCTAAAAAGGCTTTTAATTCGGGCGTACCCCAAGAAGTGAAGGTTCCGTTTTGGAGCGCAAAAATACCCTGGCGGCGTGTTCCGGCGAGCAGCGCTTCTTCATAGGTGCTCAACTCGATTATGGAGCTTTCGTTGAGTGTATTTTCTGCAAAGGAACTAAAAGTATCGTCTGTAAATTCAAAAATCTCCCCATAATTAGAGCCTATAAACAAGCGATTTTCTTCAATATGAAGCGCTGTGATGATGGTTTTAGGTTTGTGGGTCGTGATGCTGTTACCGTTGTATAAATACAGATTACCAAACGACCGAAAAACTACAGCGCCTTGCCACAGCGTGATTTGCCAAAACTCTTCATTAGCAAAGCTGGTCGTTATAAGATTAGATAAAGAAGTGTATTGGAGGCTGCCATAAGCGTCCTCGGTCCAATAACCAAATTCTTCATAGGAGCCGGTGTAAATGCGGTCATTAACGCAAAAGACCGAGCGAATGGCTGTTTTATTAGGCAAGGTAAACACCTCCCAGCGTTGTCCGTCAAAGCGGAGTAAACCCTCATTATTAGCGGCGTAAAGTGTACCGTTGTCGTCGGTGCTGAGCCCCCAGTTTTGACTTGCAGCATTATAGGTTTTACTGCTGTAATTGGTTACCGGCGGAAGAAAATTTTGAGCAAAACCGGCATTGTTTAGTAAAACTAAAGCAAGGAGTAAAGCGAATTTATGTAGTTGTTTCAAAAGCATTTTTTAAAGACTGAAGGATAACGATATCGATTGATTTTAGAACTACGCTTAGGTATTTTAAATATGCCTGAGGGGTTATTTTCGACACAACACGTGTACGTAGTGCAATCACCAATTTCAGTATCAGATGGTAAAATTATTAAAATGTAAAAACGTGGTACACTTTTTAGCGCTTCTTTAATGGCATCGCCAAAGGCTTTAATACGGCAAAGCTTGTCTGGAGGTCCTTGATCGATCTATGCGGTTGCCGGAGGAACACTACCCAGGCGTTGCGAATTGAGAATAGCAAGAAGTAATAAACCAAAAAGCGTAAGGATTAAGTACGGAAAAGCTACGCCTTGGTCGATCAAAAAACCGATCAATAGGGGTGCCGCTGCGGTGCTCAGGATCATCGACATGGAGAATAAGCTATTCACCGCTCCTAGTTTTTGAGTTCCGTAAACTTCAGCTAAAACAGCAGATTTTACAGTACCTGCGACTCCGGTGGTTATTCCGGTCATAATTAAAAAGATCAAGGCTCCCAGAATGCTATCCATAAACGCAAATGGCAATAATCCCAAAGCCTGTGGAATTAAAAAAAAGCGATAGAGCTTTTTGGCAGTAAACTTGTCTACCCATAGTCCGCCTATGACTGACATCACAAAGCGTGTGATCGCATAACCAGTAAAAAACGCGGCATACAGAGAAACCGACCATCCTTTTTCTTCAACAAAGGTATATTGGTATAGAAATACCGCGGTTGAAGTAAAACTCAGCATAAATGTAGAAGGCATCAATATCCCAAAACGCCGGTCTTTGATGAGTCCGCCAAAATCTTTAGCGAGTAGTTTTAACGAAGGTTTTTCAGCCACTTGGCTCTCCTGGTCAAAGTAGCTCAAATCTCTAAAGGAGAGTAAAAACAGGTATAAGATCAAAAATCCCGCACTGGCTTGGGCCGCAACTTCAAAACCATAGGTCACGATAAGCGTGGTGATACAAATAGGAAAAATAGCCTCTCCCATCGGGAATCCTAAAGCAGCAACGCTTAAAGCTTTACCCCGGTTAGGGCCATAATAGCGGGACATCACCGTCTGACTGATATGGCTCAACATCCCTTGACCGGTCAGGCGCAAGCCTATCATTGCTAGAATAAGTAAACTGATGTGATACGTAGAAAAACTAAGCAGTAAACACGAGAGGATCAACCCCAGGAAATTGAAAAAAACCACAAGCTTTACCGGTTTGTGATCTATGGTATGCCCTACGGTGATCAGCACTACAGAGGCGATCACAGTGCCCAAAGCGTAAATGCTTCCAAAGGTTCCTTCAGAAATAGAAAAGGTTTTGATGATCTCAGGAACGTAGAGCGAGATCAAGAAGGTTTGCCCAAAACTGGACAGAAAGGTGAGCACCCAGCCAAAACTAACCGTCTTGAAGTTATGTCGTAAAAAATAAGCGAGGCTTTTCACAAATATTCGTTCTGATTAACTTCGGATTACAAATCTAAACAAGAGTGTAGTGCCGCTAAAGCTTTAACGCATTCGTTTTAAGATTTTTATCAAAAATGAAATAATTACCACACATCTTGTCAATCTTGTTAGCAATGGCCATAAATACCCTTGTTTTTATAATTCTAAGGATGCAGGTTTAAGATTTGCACCCTTTTAAGAGAATTGAGAGCTAAGCTTACGAACTTTACCTAGGAAAAGTGGTAACCAGATCGCTTTCTCCCTTCTTAATAAAATTGTTTTATGACCAACTTTCTTAACACAAGTACCTTGATCGCGATTATAATTCTGCACGCTTTTGTGGGAAATAATGACCAGTATTTCAAAAAAAAGAATCCGGTCCATATCATAACGACCTGGGAACTTCCTGATGCGCTTGAGGAGGTGTCCGGACTTTCTTGGATTGGAGATCAAAAACTGGCAGCAATAGAAGATGAGTCTGGTTTGATCTATATCTATGATCTAGCCGAAAAGCGCATCGAACGCATTATTGAATTTGGCGATGATGGCGATTATGAAGGTGTTGCCGTGGTGGGTAAAGATGCTTATGTAATGCGCAGTGACGGCTTGCTGTTTGAAGTGCTTGATTATGCAGCAACGCATCCAGAGACTAAAACCTATCAGTCAGCGATGTCACACAAAAATAATATTGAAACCCTGGCGGTTGACCCCAAAAACCATCGCTTGCTTTTTGCACCAAAAGATTTGGATCCCAACGACGAAGATATCAAAGGGATTTATGCATTTGATCTTAAAAAGCATATGATGTTGCCCGACTTGGTCGCTCCGATTGCGATGAAAGACAAGGCGTTTAAAAAGTTTGAGAAGCATAAAAGCTATCGTACGTTTAGACCTTCAGATCTGGCGGTTCATCCTAAAACCGGAGAACTGTATATTTTAGAAGGGGTGAATCCTAAACTTATTATTCTCGATACAACCTACGCCATCAAAAAGGTTTACGAGTTGGATGAAGATGATTTTGCGCAACCTGAAGGCATCACTTTTAGTCCGGAAGGTCGTTTGTTTATTTCGAATGAAGCCAGCGGCGGGACTCCCAATATCCATGAAGTTGAAATAGAGTAGGTAGGTTTGACTTTAAATTGCCTTTACAATTCTTAACCCAATGCTAACCTGTAGAAGTAGCATAGCTTAAGGCTTTATTGTTTTTTTGGAAGGATTCTCGAAGGCAAAGCACCGAAGGGAACATTTTGCTCGTAATCCCAAATAACAATTACCTTAGCGCTTATGAAAACCTTACTTTTAGCAGGTCTTGTAGTAGCGACTTTGTTCAGCTGCAAATCAAAATCTGAAGAATCAAAAGTGATGCATACACCACAAAAAGATCGTTTAAATATTCAGGTGCAGGGGCACAGAGGCGAACGCGGTAATTTACCGGAGAATTCGATACCTGCGTTTTTAGGCGCCTTGCGCAAAGGCGTTGATGTATTAGAATTGGATGTGGTGATCTCTAAAGATCAGCAGGTGGTGGTAAGTCATGAGCCGGTGATGCTTCCTTTGTATATGCTCACGCCGGAAGGGGATTCGATTCCGCAGGATAAGGAAAAGGAATATAACCTGTACCAAATGGACTACGCCGAGATCAAACAGTTTGACGGCGGTTCTAAAGGAAATGTGCGCTTTTCACAGCAGCAAAAAATGAAAACCTACAAACCTTTACTGAGCGAAGTTTTTGATACGGTTGCTGCAAGCATTAAGGAGGAAGGGTTGAAACCCGTAAAGTTCAACATCGAGATCAAATCAGTACCTGAAGAATACGATGTGTTTCAACCCCAACCAGAAGCTTTTGTAGATCTGGTGATGGGCGTAATTCAGGAAAAACAGATGGAAGAACACATCAATCTTCAGTCTTTTGATCCGGCGATATTAGAAGTGGTACATACCAAGTATCCTGAGATCGAACTGGCGTATTTGGTTGGTGAAAACACCTATGCCGAAAACAAAACCAAGCTGAGTTTTCAACCTGAGATCTACAGTCCGTACTTTAAATTACTAGATACTGCTGAAGTCGCGCAAATTCATAAAGACGGTTTAAAAGTCATTCCGTGGACGGTCAACGAACCGGAAGATATTGATGCGGTAATTGCGCTTAAAGTAGATGCCATCATCACCGATTATCCCGAGCGTGTGCTTGAAAAATTAAAATAAAGAAGGTCTCAAGTTTTCAGTAGTAGTTGTAACGACGGGTTAATCAGTGATTTTAAACATGATGCTTTAGGTAGTTTATGGCATTAAAGCCGCTCTAAAAATTAATAGGTTTCCTAAGATAAATCGCACTAAGGGTTTTAGCTTTGTCGGCGTTTGCCTAAGGTTTATGAACAAGAGTATGCTTAGATCAATTTTGCTTAGCTGTGGTACAGCCCTGCTGGCCTTACTCTATATTTTGGCGCCACTGCATCAATTCGTGTTAGAGGCCGCTCACGACCTGGAACACGAGTTTGATCACATCACGCAAAGCGAACATCAACACGATTTTTTTTCTGCCGAAGAACTCCTTGCCGAGGCCGGTCACGATCATCGCACTTTAGAATACATCAAGCAAGTACTCGAGCCTTTTGAAGACGATCTCAAAAAGGAACAAGAAAAAGAAAAGCCTACTCCCAAAAAGGTGGATAAGCACCTGCGCTTTGAATATGCGGTAGCATCCCCTGTGGTTGTGCAACACTTCATAAAACGTCAATTTGATCGTAGGACAGCAATACACAACGCTTTGCCTGTATTGCAACCGGTACCGCCTCCCGAAGTTTAAGAATAGCTCAAATCACATTTTTTAAAACCTGATGCAATAGCATTCAGGTTCACGTTGAGGTGCCGTAGCTATAAAGTTGTGCAATGCGATTTTGTTGCCTTTACGGTACCTAATCACTATTCTTATAAACACTTTTATGAAAAACATATATATCGTGTTGCTGTTGTTCTGTGCGTCTCTTTCTGCACAAAACCTAACAGGAACCGTAACCACTCAAGCCGGTCAAGCGCTTGAAAACGTAAACATCTATAACCTCAATAACGGAAAACACACCCACACCAATGCCAATGGAAGCTTTGTGCTTTCTTCGGTAGCCGTCAGCGATTCTATTGCTTTTTCCCGCCTGGGCTTTGCGACACAGCATTTGGTGGTTAACAAACGCAATGGAATAAACATCAGCCTGGCTGAAGCCAGCACTTCACTAGATCAGGTGTTGCTTACTTCTGAAGTGAACAGCCTGAGCAGTGTGGTGGCTGTAGACCTCAAGCTGAATCCCGTTAAATCTTCACAAGAGATCTTGCGCAAAGTACCCGGACTCTTCATAGGTCAGCACGCCGGGGGCGGTAAAGCCGAGCAGATCTTTTTGCGTGGCTTTGATGTAGACCACGGTACTGATGTGGCGATCAGCGTTGACGGGATGCCGGTGAATATGGTCTCTCACGCACACGGTCAGGGTTATGCCGACTTGCATTTTGTGATCCCGGAAACTATTGACAACATCGACTTTGGAAAAGGCGCGTATTATGCAGATAAAGGGAATTTCAATACCGCAGGTTATGTTGATCTTAGACTTAAAGAAAGCTTAGATGCGAGCAGCCTGTCGCTTGAAGCGGGGCAGTTCAATACTTCGCGTCTTACAGGAATGTTCAGCCTGATCGATGAGCAAAACCACTCGGCGTATCTGGCTTCAGAAATGTACCTGACCGACGGTCCTTTTGAGAGTCCGCAAGACTTCAACCGCATCAACGTTTTAGGGAAATACACCTATACCGATGCAAACAAAGACAAGATCACTTTGACGGCTTCGCATTTTCAAAGCAAGTGGGACGCTTCAGGACAAATTCCACAGCGTGCCGTAGATCAGGGGTTGATCAGCAGATTTGGTGCGATTGACGATACCGAAGGCGGGCAGACGAGCCGTAGCAATCTTACGCTTCAGCACTTGAAAAACTTGGAGCACAATGCCGTATTGAAGACCAATGCCTATCTTTCTAAGTATGACTTTGAGTTGTATTCTAACTTCACCTTCTTTTTAGAAGATCCCATCAACGGCGATCAGATCAAGCAAAAAGAAGAACGCTTTATCGCAGGCTTGCAGAGTACCTATGAGCGCAAACACATCGCATTGGGTGAAACCCGTTTAGATTATCAGGCGGGTGTAGGATTTAGATACGACAACATAGACGATGTTTCGTTATCGCACACCCTAAACAGGCAGACGGTTCTTGAGCCGTTGGCACTGGGAGATGTAGACGAACTCAACGCTTTTGCGTTTTTGAATACCGAATTTAAAACCGGGAAGTTCACCTTCAATCCGGCGGTGCGTCTCGACTATTTTAAGTTTGATTATTACAACAAACTCACCGAGACCTACGACAATCAGAGCGAAAGCAAAGTGGCATTCAGTCCTAAGTTTAACACCGTATTTGCACCGTCTCAAAACTGGCAGCTGTTCCTCAAGACGGGTATTGGTTTCCATTCTAACGATACACGCGTGGTGGTGGCAAATGGTGGAGAAGAAATTCTACCTGCAGCCTATAGTGCAGACTTGGGAACGATCATCAAGCCGATGCCGCGACTGGCATTGAATGCTACACTATGGACGCTGTTTCTGGATCAGGAATTTGTGTATGTAGGCGATGCCGGAATTGTTGAACCTAGCGGAAAAACCCGCCGAATGGGAGTAGAAGCCGGTGCGCGCTATCAGTTAAACGATTGGTTGTATGTGTTTGCAGATGCCAATTATACCCACGCCCGAAGCACTGAAGAAGCAGATGGGGAAGATAACATTCCGTTGGCGCCTAAGTTTACTTCCGCGGGTGGTTTGAGTGTAGATAATCTTTCCGGGTTTTCGGGATCTTTAGGCTACCGCTGGTTGGGCGATCGTGCAGCCAATGAAGACAACTCCATCGTTGCGGAAGGCTATTTTGTAACCGATTTTAACCTGAACTATACGATCGAGAACTGGACGCTAGGCGTTATCGTAGAAAACCTGCTGGATACCTCGTGGAATGAAACGCAGTTTGCAACCGAAAGTCGCTTGTTTAACGAACCGGCACCGGTTGAAGAAATTCACTTTACACCGGGAACGCCATTTTATTTAAGAGGAAAGATCACGTATAGATTCTAAAACTGGCACCGCCAGAGGGTTTTATACTCCATCCCGATAGCTATTGGGATGCCTCGAAATTGCAATTAATGCCTCTTGGGCCTACCCTGAGGTAAGTTTGCTTTTCTAAACGGTCTAAGTTCAGTTCTTCTGTGCTTAGACCGTTTTTTTTATTGGCACCGCCCAAGGTATCTATTGCTCGTATTTCTGCATTACGAGATACTTCAGCTGCGTATCCCCTGCATTGCTGATACCATGCATACTGTTTGACGGGCAGTACAAGCTGGTGTATGGGCCTACTTCTACTGTTTTTCCATCCAGATAGAATTCCGCAGTGCCTTCCAATACAAAGAAGAACTCGTCTTGAGGATGTTGATGTGGCGCATGCGTGGATTTACCCGGCTCTACCACACTCATCTTGATCGTTCTTCCATCGGTAAATTCCTTATCGGCAAACCAGAATTGATGCCCCACTTTAGTTTCCTGCGCCTGCTCTTCAGAATAGGTAGTCACACAATCTTCAAAGCTGTAAGTTTTGTCTGTCGGGGTTTGTTGTGCGCAAAGCGGAAAAGCCATACACAGCAAGATCACATAAAGAAAAGGCTTCATAATACTGAATTTAAAGCGCTTAAGTTACGCATTTTGTAAAGGAGTTTCGTAGGCCGGTATTGCGTAACTTTGATAAAAACCCGGGAATGCAAGAACTTTTTAAAATTTATCAGGTAGACGCCTACGAGGCCGCGCGTATTGCTGCAACTCCCAACGAGCCGCATACGCATTCCTACGAAGAGTTGATGATAGGCAGTGCCGGTGCGCTCGAGCATTTTATAGATTTTGACTCGGTAACCACGCGTGCGCCTTTTGTGAGTTTTGTGACCAAAGGCAAGGTGCACCGCGTGTATCCCAAAGCGGTCGATGGGCAGTGTGCCATTTGGGTGATTCGTTTTAAGAGTGAGTTTATTGCAGAGACCACCTTTCAACTGTATGCCTGGTATCACAAGCAAGCCGATCTCAGTCTGGAAGTCGGACCTTGTTTTGACCGACTGCTTACTGTGTGCGAACTGATGGCTGCCGAAATGCAACAGGAAACTCCAGATTATGCAATTATCCGTCAGTTGTTGAGTGCCTTGTTTACGATGGTGGAAGGCGAACGCAAGAAAATACATCCGGAAACCGATTATGCGCACAACACCAAGCATATTTCGTTTAAGAACTTTCTGGCGGTTCTAGAAGAGAATTACCACCGCCCGGTAGGTGTGGAGTATTATGCTGAAAAGCTGTTTATGTCGAGCCGTAACCTCAATTTGATCTGTCAGGATATTTTAGGTCAAAGCGTTTCAGAGATCATTGAAACCCGCAAGTTGATCGAAGCCAAAAACCTGCTGATCAGTACCGACAAAACCGTGAGTGAGATCGCTTACGAGCTGGGCTACAGTGACAATGCCTATTTTTCTAATGTCTTTAAAAAGAAGTCCGGCGAGTCACCGGGAGCCTTCCGTAAGGAGATGCAAGCCAAGCTTATTTCTTAATCTTACAATAGTTTTTCTGATAGGCTCAATGAAGTACAAGGATGTATTGCTGAACTTTGTTCTGTAAAAAATACGCGTCTTTTAAGACGGTGTATACTCAAAATCAGGTTATGAACCGATTGGATTTTTTAAAAATGGCAGCGATGCTGCCGATACTAGGAGCAGCTATGAAACTTAAAGATTTAGAAAAATGGAACCAGAGCCTTCCCAATACCGAAAAAATGCCGGTGTTGTTTTTAGGTCATGGGAGTCCGATGAACGCAATAGAAGAAAATCAATTTGTCACCGAATTCAGAAAACTGGGGCAGGAACTCACCCGCCCACAGGCTATTTTATGTATTTCGGCACACTGGGAAACGCGAGGGACTTTTGTAACGGCGATGGAGCACCCGCAAACCATTCACGACTTTGGCGGTTTCCCTCAAGCCTTGTTTGACGTGCAATACCCTGCACCGGGCAGTCCGGAACTGGCACTTGCAACGCAAAAGTTGGTAACAAGCACCGAAGTACATCTGGATGATAAATGGGGATTGGACCACGGCTCGTGGAGTGTGATCAAACATATGTACCCTGATGCGATGGTAGCCGTGATCCAGATGAGTATCGACTATACACAGCCAGCGCAATACCATTATGATCTGGCTAAAGAACTGGCAGCACTTCGTCACAAAGGCGTGCTTATCGTAGGTAGCGGGAATATGATCCACAACCTGCGCCGCGTGGCCTGGGACAAACTCAACGCGCCTTATGCGTATGATTGGGCACTGGAAGCTCGCGAGAAAATGAACACCGCAATTCTTACCCACGATCACCAAACGCTTATCGATTTTAGAAAGCAAGGCACTGCTTTTGACCTTTCGATCCCCACCCCTGAGCATTACCTGCCGCTGATCTATGCGTTGGCCTTACAAGACGATCAGGATGAGGTACAGTTGTTTAACGACGAACCTGTTGGTGGGTCGTTGTCTATGACGTCGTTGAAGATTGCATAAACACAATTGAAAGCACGTGCTTTCAATTGTGTCTTTTCAATTCGTAATTCTTCGATGTATATGGCTGAGGTACTCTGTTTGAGTAAACTTAACGTCTAATTAAGTTCTTTACTTTTCTTTGCTTGTCCAAAGAAAAGTAACAAAAGAAAAGACCCTTTTTCTTAGGTATTTTGCCTTATCAGGCAAACCACAACAAGGCTCCTAAATTTTTTCCAAGGCTTCTAAAATTTTTAACGGAGCCTTATTGTTATACTGAAGAAAAAGAATGCCAAAGCAGAAGCAGTCTTCCTCTAATGTATTAAAATGTTCAAACCGGCATACTTTTTACATCTGTAGTAAAACAAGGAAATGCCGCAGCGTTGGGCAGTGGAGGATGGCCTAGCGTAGCGGTTTGCCATCCGCAGGATAAGGAATTTACGTAGTTTTCAAGGATGTAAAAATAAGCCTAGACTTTCCTGCCTGTATTCTAAGGTTTGTGCAAATTTTTATGCTGCAAA